>Ga0209006_10005364_pt1 | contig 11643 bp, 9 predicted proteins | sample JacPin_JW_Ref_O2_FD_188567 | JGI IMG/M metagenome (GOLD analysis project Ga0209006, IMG submission 188567) | Forest soil microbial communities from Algoma, Ontario, Canada - Jack Pine, Ontario site 1_JW_Ref_O2 (SPAdes) (version 2) | ecosystem: Environmental > Terrestrial > Soil > Boreal... | reverse complement strand
GGCGGACGCGGCGGCACGCGACCGCGTGTTACTGGCGGTCATGGGCTCGCCGGATCTGCGCCAGATCGATGGCCTCGGCGGCGCCGAACCGCTGACCAGCAAGGTCGCGATCGTCTCGAAATCGCAGCGCAGCGGCATCGATGTCGATTTTCTGTTCGCGCAAGTGCTGATCGACAAGCCGCTGGTCGATGTCAGCCCCAACTGCGGCAACATGCTCGCCGGCGTCGGCCCGTTCGCGATCGAACGCGGCTTGGTGGTGCCATCCGATCCGACCACCCGGGTTTCGATCTACATGGTCAACACCGGCAACCTTGCGGTCGCCACGGTGCAGACACCGGGCCGGGAGGTACGCTACGACGGCACAGCGGCGATCGCCGGCGTGGCGGGTACCGCGGCGCCGATCGACATCGAGTTCCTTGATACCGCCGGTTCGGTCTGTGAGTCGCTGCTGCCGACCGGGCACGCCCGCGACCGTATCGACGGCATCGACGTCAGCTGCATCGACAACGGCATGCCCGTGGTCGTCCTTGCCGCACGCGCGCTCGGGAAAACCGGCTACGAGTCGCCCTCCGAGCTGGACGCCGATCGCGACTTCAAGGCAAAGCTGGAGCAGTTGCGGCTGGCCGCCGGCCTGCTGATGGGCCTGGGCGACGTCAGCCACAAGGTGATACCCAAGATGGCGCTGATCGCCCCGCCCCAGGCCGGCGGTCATGTCTGCACGCGCAGCTTCATCCCGCACCGCTGCCACGCCGCGATCGGTGTACTCGGGGCCGTCAGTGTCGCCAGCGCCTGCGTGATGCCGGGCTCGGCGGCGGAGGGCATCGCCAGGATCCCGCATGGCTCCCCGCGCCTGATGTCGGTCGAGCATCCCAGCGGCGAATTCACCGTCGCGCTCGAAGTGTCGGGCGCCGGCGAGAATTTCAGCATCGGCCGCTCCGGCATCCTGCGCACGGCGCGGGCGCTGATGCGCGGCGAAGTGCTGGTGCCGCACTCGGTGTGGGACGGACGCTAGCGGCTCAGCGGTCCATCTTTTTCAGCAGCGCATCGAGCCGCGGAAACACCCGCCGCGCATTGCCGGCATACACGCGTTGCCGGTCGGCCGCACTCAGCTGCAGCGCATCGACATAACGCTTGGTGTCGTCGTAGTACGCGCCGGTGCGCACATCGATGCCGCGCACCGCGCCCACCATCTCCGAGCCGAACAGGATATTGTCGAGCGGCACCACCTTGAACAGCAATTCGATGCCCGGCAGGTGGTAGACACAGGTGTCGAAATAGACGTTGTTGAGCAGTTCCTCGAGCGGCGGGCGCTTCAGATCCTGCGCCAGACCACGATAGCGGCCCCAGTGATACGGCACCGCACCGCCGCCATGCGGAATGATGAAACGCAGCGTCGGAAATTCCTTGAACAGATCCGAGGTCAGGAACTGCATGAATGCCGTGGTGTCGGCATTCAGATAGTGCGCGCCGGTGGCATGAAAGTTGGGATTGCACGAAGCGCTGACATGCACCATCGCGGGCACATCGAGCTCGATCATCTTCTGGTAGAGCGGATACCAGGCGCGATCGGTCAGCGGAGGAGAATTCCAGTGGCCGCCGGAAGGATCAGGATTGAGATTGCAGCCGACGAAGCCGAGTTCGCGCACGCAGCGTTCGAGCTCTGCGGCACTGTGGGCCGGGGGCGCTCCGGGCGACTGCGGCAGCTGGCAGACGCCGACAAAGTTCTCGGGGTAAAGGCAACAGACGCGATGAATCAGATCGTTGCAGACGCGCGCCCATTGCAGGCTGGTAGCCTCATTGCCGAGGTGGTGGCCCATGGCTGAGGCGCGCGGGGAGAAGATCGTAAGGTCGCTGCCGCGCTCGCGCTGCAACTTGAGCTGCGCCTTCTCCAGGCTATTGCGGATTTCGTCGTCGCTGATAGGCGGCAACTCAACTGCGGCGGCGCCCGAAGCTTTGAGCGCCGCGAGCTGCGCATCACGAAAGATGCTCAGCTGACCGGGCGCGGTGGTGTAGTGGCCGTGGCAATCGATGATCATCGGTGCGCCTGTCCGCTGTTGCTACTGAGGCTGTCCTCCAGCCTGGCGAGTGTCTGCATCGCCGTCAGGCACTGCCTCACGCTGGCGTTGGGTTCGCGCCTTTGGCTGATGGCGCTGAAGAATTCGCGATCCTGCAACTCGATGCCGTTGATCGACACATCGAGCTTGGAGACATCGATCGGGCTGTTATTGCCGTCGAACAGATCGTCGTAGCGGCAGATATAGGTGCCCTGGTCGCAGATATAGCGGAAGAAGGTGCCGAACGGCCCGTCATTGTTGAACGACAGCGACAGCGTACAGACCGCGCCGGACGGCACTCGCAGACCGATGCTCATGTCCATCGCGATACCGAGCGTCGGGTGCATCGGCCCCTGCAAAGCGTAGCACTGCGATGTCTGCTGGCCGGTCTGATACTGGAACAGATCGACCGTGTGGCAGGCGTGATGCCAGAGCAGGTGGTCGGTCCAGCTGCGCGGCTGGCCGAGCGCATTCATGTTGGTGCGGCGGAAAAAATAGGTCTGTACGTCCATCTGCAGCACCTTGAGCTCGCCGGCGACAATACGCCGGTGCAGCCACTGGTGGCTCGGATTGAATCGGCGCGTGTGCCCGCCCATCGCCACAAGACCGGTCTGCTGCTGCAGCTCGACCACGCGCTCGGCATCGGCGAGCGAGTCGGCGATCGGGATCTCGATCATCACGTGCTTGCCGGCGCGCAGGCACTGCAGCGCCTGCTGCGCGTGCAGTGGTGTCGGTGAACACAGCAGTGCGGCGTCGACGCCCGGCTGCGCCAGCGCCTCTGCCAGATCGGTCGTACAGTGCGGAATCTTCCATTTTTTGGCGATCGCGGCCGTGGCCACCGGCTCGCGGCTGACCAGCGACAGCACCTCGATGCCCTCGATTTTGGCCATCGCCTCGAGGTGTTTGACGCCGAAGGCTCCGGCGCCAACCAGGATGACTTTCATGGGATACCAGGCATTATCGACACGGGTTGCGGGCCATTTTCACACACGGCTACGGGATAAACACCCAGTCGCGATCGATCACGCCGGCGATGCGCAGCTGCGCAATGACCTGCTCGGCGGCCTGCTCGGCGCTCACCCGGCTGGTGTCGATGCGGATCTCGGGGTTCTCCGGCGGCTCGTACGGTGAATCAATGCCGGTGAAGTTGCGGATTCTGCCGGCGCGCGCCTTGCGATACAGCCCCTTCGGATCGCGCGCCTCGGCGACTGCGAGTGGCGTGTCGACAAAAATCTCGAAGAATTCCCCGGCTCCGAGCAGCGAGCGCGCCAGCCGGCGCTCGGAGCGGAACGGCGAAATGAACGACACCAGCACGATCAGACCGGCGTCGGTCATCAGGCGGGCCACCTCGCCGACGCGACGGATATTCTCGACCCGATCGGCGTCGGTAAATCCCAGGTCGCGGTTGAGCCCGTGGCGGATATTGTCGCCGTCCAGCAGATAGGTGTGTCGCCCCATGCCGAACAGCTTCTTTTCCACCAGGTTGGCGATGGTGGATTTGCCGGCACCGGACAGTCCGGTGAACCACAGCACGCAGGCTTTCTGGTTCTTCTGCACCGAACGGTTGGCGCGACCGACGTCGAGCGCCTGCCACTGCACGTTTTCGGCTGGCCGCAGCGCCGCCTGCAGCATTCCGGCGCCGACCGTGTTGTTGTTGATGCGGTCGATCAGGATGAAGCCGCCGGTATCGCGATTGTGCGCATACGGATCGAACGCCAGCGGCTGATCGAGATTCAGGTTCACCAATCCGATCTCGTTGAGCTCCAGCTGGCGCGCGGCGAGCTCCTCCAGCGTATTGACGTTGATCTTATGCTTCAGCTGCGCCACCGCCGCGGCGACGGTGCGTGCGCCGCACTTGAGCAGATACGGCCTGCCGGGCAGCATCGGCTCATCGCTCATCCAGACGATGGTCGCCTCGAACTTATCGGACACGCCGGCCGGGGACGCCGCCGCGGCCAGCAGATCACCGCGACTGACATCAATCTCGTCCTCGAAGGTCAGATTGATCGACTGCCCGGCCACGGCCTGCGGCAGATCGCCTTCGGCGGTAACGATGCGCGCGACGCGGCTGGTGACGCCGGACGGTAATACCCGCAGGTAATCCCCCGGACGCACGCTGCCGCCGACGATCAGCCCCGCGAAGCCGCGAAAGTCCTGGTTCGGCCGGTTGACCCATTGCACCGGCATGCGAAACGGCTGTGCGGCGGCCTCGTCCTGCACCGGCACACTCTCCAGGTGCTGCATCAACGTCGGCCCGCGGTACCAGGACATACGTTCGCCCGGCTTGGTGACGTTTTCACCGCGCAGCGCCGACAGCGGGATGGCGACGATGTCGGTCAACGCGATGCGGGCGGCGAATTCCCGGTAAACACGCTCAACCTGCTCGAACACCGGCGCCGCATAGTCAACCAGATCCATCTTGTTGACCGCGAGCACGATCCGGCGGATGCCGAGCAGCGACACCAGGTAGCTGTGCCGCCGGGTCTGGGTCAATACCCCCTTGCGGGCATCGACCAGAATGACCGCCAGGTCCGCGGTCGATGCGCCGGTCACCATGTTGCGGGTGTACTGCTCGTGCCCGGGCGTGTCGGCCACTATGTACTTGCGCCGCTCGGTGGTGAAGAAGCGGTAGGCGACGTCGATGGTGATGCCCTGCTCGCGCTCGGCCGCGAGCCCATCCACCAGCAGTGCAAAATCGAGCTCCTCGCCCTGCGTGCCGAGCCGGCGTGAGTCGCTCTCGAGCGCGGCGAGTTGATCCTCCGGCAACAGCCGGGATTCGTACAGCAGCCTGCCGATCAAGGTGCTCTTGCCGTCATCGACGCTGCCGCAGGTGATGAAGCGCAACAGATCCTTGCGGCTCTGCGCCTGGAGCCAGGCATTGACGTCGGCGGCGCGCGCAGACGGTTCTGCGTTCATCAGAAGTAGCCTTCCTGTTTTTTCTTTTCCATCGACGCAGCCGCGTCGTGGTCGATGACGCGGCCATGGCGCTCGGAAGTTCGCGCCAGCAGCATCTCCTGCAGGATCGCCGGCAGCGATTCGGCATTACTCTCGATCGCGCCGGTGAGCGGGTAGCAGCCCAGAGTGCGAAATCGCACCTTGCGCAGTTGCGGCTGCTCCCCGGGCGCGAGCGGCATACGCGCGTCGTCCACCATCAGCAGCGCACCGTCGCGTTCGACCACCGGTCGTTCGGCGGCGAAGTACAGCGGCACGATCGGGATGTCCTCCTGATGGATGTACTGCCAGATGTCCAGTTCGGTCCAGTTCGACAGCGGGAATACGCGCAGGCTCTCGCCCTTGGCCTTGCGAGTGTTATATAGCCGCCACAGTTCCGGGCGCTGCCGCTTCGGATCCCAGCGATGTTGCGCCGAGCGGATCGAGAAAACGCGCTCCTTGGCGCGTGATTTTTCCTCGTCGCGCCGCGCGCCGCCGAAGGCGGCATCGAAACCGTACTGGTCCAGCGCCTGCCTCAAGCCCTGCGTCTTCATGATGTCGGTATGCAGCGCGGAGCCGTGCACGAACGGATTGATGCCCATGGCGATGCCATCCGGATTGACGTGCACGATCAGATCCATGCCGAGCCGCCGCGCAGTCTGGTCACGGAACTCGATCATCTGGCGGAACTTCCAGGTGGTGTCGACGTGCAGCAGTGGAAACGGCGGCCTGCCAGGGTGGAACGCCTTGAGCGCCAGGTGCAGCATCACCGAGCTGTCCTTGCCGATCGAGTAGAGCATCACCGGCCGCTCACACTCGGCCACCACCTCGCGCAGGATGTGGATGCTCTCGGCCTCCAGCCTCGACAGATGCGATAAGGTGGACATCGAACGGCAGTCGCCCCCCGCGAAAAACGCCGGATTCTATAGTTTGCGCGTGCGTTACGCCGTTATCTGCTTATTCTGATTCTGGCTCTGGTAGGCCAGTATCGGCGTGACCTCGGCCAGCGGCTCGCTGTGACCGACGAAGTAGATGCGCGCCAATTCGTCGTTGGTGCGGGCGAGCGAGACCTGCAGCCGGTCGATGAATTCATGGAGCTCGCCCTGCTCCAGGGCTTCAAAGCGGGTATGGTGGATTGCGCGCCGCATGCGCGACACGCGCCGCAACAGCGGCTCGCTGTTCGGCAGCCGGTGCAGCACTTCCTCGGCGCGGCGCAGACAGCAGACGCAGGCGCGCGGAAACTGTTCATCCGCCAGTAGGAAGCGCACCACGCCGGCGCCGTAAACGCGCTCGCGAGTTTTCATGCGGTACATCTGGTAGCCCGACAGCGAGCGCAGCACGCCCATCCACAACACCGTCTCGAACGGCCCGAGTTCCGCGGCGCTCGGCCCGGTCATCATCGCGGCGGCGCGCACATCGACGCTGCGGCTGGTCATGTCGGCGCGCTCGATATTGCGCCCCAGCGTCAGGAACGACAGAGCATCGCCTTCATTGAAGATGCCCTCGAACATCCCGGTCAGCGCGTGCGTTGCGGTGGTGACGCGGCCGAGGAAACCATAGCGGGTGCGCCGGGTCGAGGCTTCGGCCGCATGCTCGCCGACATAAAGATAGAGTTCGTTGATCTGCTCCCACACCTCGCGCGGCAGGATGTCGCGCACGGTGCGCGCGATCTCTCGTGCGCGCGCGATCGAAGTCATCATCGATCCCGGATTCTTTTCATTGGCGACGATGAACTTGATCACGGATTTCTCGCCGTAATCGCGCTCCTGCTCGGCGTACAGGCTCTCGTTGCCGGTGATCTTGATGAGCGGCTGCCAGCCCGGACTCAGGCGCTGCGGCAGATCAAGCATCAGACTGGCGCTGACGTCCACCAGCCGCGCCAGGTTCTCGGTGCGCTCCAGGTAGCGCGCCATCCAGTAGAGATTGTCAGCTACGCGCGACAGCATGTTCGGCCGAGGTATCCACTATCCAGGTGTCCTTGCTGCCACCGCCCTGGGAAGAATTCACCACCAGCGAGCCCCTGCGCATCGCGACGCGGGTCAGGCCGCCGGTGGTCACCTGCACCTCGCGGCCGGAGAGGATGAAGGGCCGCAGATCCAGGTGCCTCGGCTCGATGCCGCCGTCCACCAGCGTCGGCGTGGTCGACAGGCTGATCACCGGCTGGGCGATGTAATTGCGCGGATTACTCTGAATCAGGTCCGAGAAATGCTTGCGCTCGGCAGCGCTCGACTTTGGGCCCATCAGCATGCCATAGCCGCCCGATTCGTTGGCCGGTTTGACCACCAGCGTGGCCAGATTGGCCAGCACGTGCTGGCATTGCGCGCCTTCGGCGCACAGGAACGAGGGCACGTTCGGCAGGATGGCGTCCTGATCGAGGTAGTAGCGGATCATCGCCGGCACGAATGTATACACCAGCTTGTCGTCGGCCACCCCGGCCCCCGGTGCATTGGCCAGCGCGACGTTGCCGGCCCGCCAAGCACGCATCAGACCGCGCACGCCGAGCGTGGAGTCCGCGCGGAACACTTCCGGATCGAGAAACAGATCATCCACGCGCCGGTAGATCACGTCCACACGCTGCCAGCCGATGATGGTGCGCATGTAGACGATGTCGTCATCGCCGACCACCAGGTCGCGGCCTTCCACCAGTTCGCAGCCCATCTGATGCGCCAGATAGGAATGCTCGAAATAGGCAGAGTTGTAGATCCCAGGCGTCAGCACCACCACTTCGGGCTGATCCGCGCCGCTCGGTGCCAGCGCCCGCAGCATGTCGAACAGCTGTGACGGATAGTCGTCTACCGGCAGGATTCCCGCCGCCTCGAACACCTCCGGAAACACCCGTTTGACGACCTGGCGGTTCTCGAGCATGTACGACACGCCGGACGGCACGCGCAGGTTATCTTCCAGCACGTATATCGTGCCGTCGGCGCCGCGCACCAGGTCCGAGCCGCACACATGCGCCCAGACGTGCTGCGGCGGGTGAATGCCGACGCATTGCGTGCGAAAGTTGGCCGAATCGTTCAGGTAGCTGCGCGGGAACACGTTGTCGCGCACGATGCGCTGCTCGTGGTAGATGTCGTCGATGAACATATTCAGCGCCTGGGCGCGCTGCTGCAGGCCGGCTTCGATCCGTCGCCACTCATCGAGCGCGATGACGCGCGGAATGATGTCGAGCGGCCAGGCGCGATCGATTGAACCGCCCTCCTCGTGGTACACCGTGAAAGTGATGCCCATGCTGCGTATGGCGACGTCGGCGGCCTTCTGCCGCGTCGCGAGTTCCTCGGATCCGAGCGCGGAGAGAAATTCGATCAGGGCGCTGGCGCCAGGCCGCGGTGCTCCGCCGGGCCTGATCAGCTCGTCGAAGCTCGCTGACGTCGGATACTCTTCCCAGGCAATCCGCATGCGATTTGCCAGGCCCTGTTTGACTGACTTGGAGCTACAGTAGCAGGGCGCGGGTGGCGAATGAACACTCCACCGCGCCGGCGTGAAAAATGTACCAATTCGCTAAACTGACGCCCGTTCCTGGTGCACCAGGGCTGCAGGCTTGAGTCTGCCATGACCTACTGTCTCGCCCTCAAACTGCGCACCGGCCTGGTGTTCGCGTCCGATTCACGCACCACCGCCGGCGTCGACTACATCAGTACCTATCGGAAAATGCATGTTTTTCAGCCCTCCGGCGACCGGCTGCTGGTAGTCCTGACCTCCGGCAACCTGGCCACCACCCAGGAGGTGCTCGATAACGTGCGACGCGATCTGGCCGCGGCGGACCCTGCCGAAAGCCTGGCCAAGGTATCGTACGTTTTCGAGGCGGCGCGCTATGTAGGCAAAGTGCTGTGCACCGTTGTGCAGCAATACGCGTCCGCGCTCGGCTCCGGCGCGGCGGATTTGCGGGCCACCCTGATTGTTGGCGGCCAGATCGCGGGCCAGCCGCCGGAGATCTACCTGGTTTACCCGGAGGGCAATTACGTCGCCGCGACCTGGGAGACGCCGTATCTGCAACTCGGCGAATTCAAGTACGGCAAACCGATTCTGTCGCGCCTGGCCGAGGCCGACCTCTCGCTCGACGATGCTGCGCGCCTGGCCCTGATCTCATTCGATGCAGCGATGAAATCCAACCTGTCGGTCGGGCCGCCGCTGGAACTGGCAATCTATCCCGAAGGGGCGCTGAAGTTCTCGCAGCACCTGTCACTCGGCGCCGACTCCGCGCTACTGCGCAGCGTGTGCCGGCGCTGGAACGAAAAGCTCACGCAGGCCTTCCGGGCACTGCCGAAATTCGAGTGGGAACGCGCAGGACCGATCGCTTGAGCGAGCCGCTTGCCGACCGTGTGATCGCCATCGCCGAGGCTCGCGAGCTCGATGTGTTTGCCTCGCTGCTGGAGCGACGCGGCGCGCAGGTCCTGCGCTATCCGCTGGTCAGGATCATTGATGCGCCCGATCCGGCACCGGTGCTGGCATTCATGCGCAATGCCGCCGACGGCGGCCTGGATGACCTGATCCTGCTGACCGGCGAAGGGCTGCGGCGCATGCTCCGCTGCGTCGAGCAGCACCGGCCCTCGCTGCGCACGCCGTTCCTCGCCGCCCTGCAGCAACTGCGCAAGATCACGCGCGGTCCCAAGCCGGCGCGCGCGCTGCGCGAGCTCGGCCTGGCAAGCGATCTGGCGGCCGCGGTACCCACCACCACCGGCGTGATCGACACTTTACGCAGCCTCGATATGCAGGGGCGGCGCGTTGGCGTGCAGTTGTACGGCGATGAGCCGAATCGACCTTTGATCGAATTTCTCGAAGGCGCCGGAGCGCGAGTCGCCAGCGTTGCACCTTATCTGTACGAGGATGCCGGCACCGACGCCGCCGTGCAGGAGCTGCTCGAGCGCATGCGTAGCGGTGCGGTCGACGCCATCGCTTTCACCAGCAAGGCCCAGGTGGAACGGCTGTTTCGGGCTGCGCCGGCAGAAACGGTGCGCGCCGCCCTGGCCGCCACCAACGTTGCCGCGGTCGGGCCGGTAGTCGGGGATACGCTCGCGGCCCATGGCGTGGTCGTGCAGGCGATGCCGCACAGCGCCTGGTTCATGAAGCCTCTGACAGCGTCTTTATCGGAGCTGCTGGCCGACCCGTAACACCGAAAGAGCGAGAGACACTGCACTACAGGGTTTGTTTTTCATTACGAAAAACAAACCCTGTAGTGCAGTGTCTCCCGGCCTTCGGGTACTGGTGGCGGGCTCAGGTCGAATACAGGCGCTGCAGGAAGCTCAGGAACTGGTCGAGCTCGAGCTTGCTGAAGCGGCTCGCCATATGCCGCTCGAGCTGACGCACCTGCGTCATCAGCGCCTCGAGTTCCGCCGTGCCGGATTCTGTCAGTGAGATGCCCTGGCGGCGCCGATCGCGGGTGGAGCGGCGGCGCTCGATCAATCCCGCTCGCTCGAGCCGGTCCAGCAGCGCCACGATGCTCGCCTTGTCCACCCCAAGATGCGTGCCCAGCTCGATCTGCGCGATGCCGGGATTGGCGCGCACCAGGCACAACAGGCTGAACAGTCCCGGACGAATGTTGTTCTCGCCGATGAAGCTGACGTAGGTGCGCCACGACGCCTGGTTGGCGCGCCGCAGGTTGTAGCCCAGCAGCTTCGGCAACGGCCCGAGGTCGACCTTGGCGCCGGCCGCGCGCTCGCGCCTGGCGCTGGCCGGCCGCTTGTCGCGCACGCGTGCGCCGTTGCTACCCGTTTGTTCGACCAAGACACCCCCGAAACCTGAAGCGATCGCGCTGTGAGTGGGCGCGAAGGCGCGCAGTATATTTTCATTACTGTTCGTACAGCAAATGAATCGGGGTCGCTACATATTGTATTTCGCGCCATCCTCGCCGGCGGCGGCTTCAGCCGCCGCTGAAACTGCCCAGCGGTCCATACAGGTCCGGCCGCCGATCGCGAAACACGAACCAGTTGTCGCGCGCCTGGCGCATCCGAGCCAGGTCGAAGCTCGCGGTAATCACCCCTTCGACGTCCTGCGCGGCTTCGGCTACCAGCGCCCCGCTGGCATCGGCGATGAACGAGGAGCCATAGAACCGGATATGCAGCCCCTGTGGATTCTGCAGCGAGTACTCGCTGCCGATGCGGTTGCTGGCGATCAGGGGCATCAGGTTGGCGGCGGCGTGACCCTGCTGCGTGCGCTGCCAATGCAGCCTGGAATCCACCGGCGGGGCCGGCGGCGGCTCACTGCCGATCGCGGTGGGATACAGCAGCAGCTCGGCGCCCATGAGCGCCATGATGCGCGCACTCTCGGGAAACCACTGATCCCAGCAGATCGCCGCGCCGAGCCGGCCATAGCGGGTGTCCCAGACCCGAAAGCCGGTATCGCCGGGAGTGAAATAGAATTTTTCCTGATACCCCGGACCGTCCGGGATGTGCGACTTGCGATAGATGCCAAGCCGTGTGCCATCGGCATCGAACATTGCGAGTGAATTGAAATACACATTGCCGGCACGCTCGAAGAAGCTGATCGGCAGCACCACCTCGAGCTGCGCGGCCAGGGCGCCGAAGCGGCGCAGCAGCGGGCTGTCGTCGGCGCTCTCGGCGAGTTGCAGGTGCCGCGGATCCTGTTCAATGCAGAAGTATGGCGTCGCAAACAGCTCCTGCAGCAGGATGATTTGGGCGCCGCCGGCGTGCGCCTCGCG
>Ga0209006_10005363_pt1 | contig 11644 bp, 6 predicted proteins | sample JacPin_JW_Ref_O2_FD_188567 | JGI IMG/M metagenome (GOLD analysis project Ga0209006, IMG submission 188567) | Forest soil microbial communities from Algoma, Ontario, Canada - Jack Pine, Ontario site 1_JW_Ref_O2 (SPAdes) (version 2) | ecosystem: Environmental > Terrestrial > Soil > Boreal... | reverse complement strand
GCCTCGTCATGAAGCTGCGCCCGGGCGTCAAGTTTCATGACGGCGAGCCGATGGATGCCGCGGCGGTCAAGTTCAGCCTGGAGCGCCACCTGACGCTGCCCGGGTCGAACCGCAAGGCGGAGATCAGCGCCTTGAAATCGGTCGAGATCATCGACGATCACACGGTAAAGCTCGTCCTCGACAAGCCGTTTGCGCCGCTGCTCGCGCAATTGTCCGACCGCGCCGGAATGGTCGTGTCGCCAAAGGCGGCGCAGGCGGAGGGCGACAAGTTCGGCGAGCATCCGGTCTGCGCCGGCCCGTTCAAATTCGCCGAACGCGTCGCGCAGGACCGCATCGTCCTCGACCGTTTCGCCGACTACTGGAACAAGGACGCCATCCATTTCGACCGCGTCGTGTTTTTGCCGATCGCCGATTCGACAGTGCGGCTGTCCAATGCGCAGTCGGGCCAGCTCGACCTCATCGAGCGGGTCGCCGCGACCGATCTCGACACGGTGCGCAAGGATGCGCGGCTCAAGCTCAGCTCGATCACCTCGCTTGCCTATAACGGCATCACCATCAACACCAACAACGGCGAGCGCGCCAAGAACCCGCTCGGCCAGGACAAGCGGGTGCGCGAGGCGCTCGAATTGTCGATCGACCGCGCCGCGCTCGACCAGGTGGTTTTCAACGGCGAGTTCGCGCCGGGCAACCAGTGGGAAGCGCCGTCGAGCCCGTGGTACGTCAAGGCGCTGCCGATCCCGACGCGCGACGTTGCCAAGGCGAAGTCGCTGCTCGCAGCCGCCGGGCAGCCGCACCTCTCGTTCACGATGATGGTGCCGACGACCCCCGAACTGCTCCGCGCCGCCCAGGTGATCCAGTCGATGGCCGGCGAGGCCGGGTTCGACATCAAGATCCAGGCGACCGAATTTGCCGCGTCGTTGGACATCGCCGCCCGGGGCGACTACGAGGCCTACCTGATCGGCTGGAGCGGGCGCACCGACCCTGACGGCAATATCTACATCTTCGTCAGCTGCAAGGCGCCGCCGGCAATCAACACCGGGCATTACTGCAACCAGGACGTCGATGCCGAGCTCGACGCCGCGCGCACCGCCGCCACGCCGCCGGAGCGCACGGCACACTACGCAAAGGTCGCCGCGCACACGCTCGACGACCGGCCGCTCATCTATCTGTGGCACCAGAAATGGCTCTACGCGATGACCGCGAAGCTCGCCGGCTTCGCGCCGTATCCGGACGGGCTCATCAGGCCGCAAGGCATGAAGATGGGGCAATAAGAGCGGCACGCGTTGATTAGCGCGGCACGGACGATGCAAGCATCTAGCTCTCGATGACCGCCTTCCTGCTCCGCCGCATCGCGCTGATCGTGCCGACCTTGTTCTTCGTGTCGGTGCTGATCTTCGGACTGCAGCAATTGCTGCCCGGTGATCCGGCGCTGGCGATGGCGGGGGAGAACGCGGACCCGGCGGTGATCGCCTTTCTCAAGCAGAAATATCATCTCGACGAGCCTTTGCCGGTGCGTTACGCGCTGTGGGTTGAGGGGATCGCGCATGGCGATTTCGGCGAGTCGATCCGCATCAAGCGGCCGGTCAAGGATCTGATCCTCGAAAAGCTGCCGGTGACCGGCGAGCTTGCCGGTCTGGCGATGCTCGTCGCCATCGTGATCGGCGTGCCGACCGGCATCCTCGCTGCGGTCAAGCACGACACGGCGATCGATTACGGCGCGACGATGGCCGCGCTATGGGGCATCTCGATGCCCAATTTCTGGCTCGGGATTCTGCTGATCCTGCTGTTCTCGGTGACCCTCGGCTGGCTTCCCGCCTCGGGTTTCGTAACCCCGGCCGAGAGCCTCAAACAGAACCTGCTGACGCTGATCATGCCGGCCTTCGTGCTCGGCAATGCCATCGCCGCGGTAATGATGCGGCACACCCGCAGCGCGATGCTGCAGGTGCTGAGCGCCGATTACGTGCGGACCGCCCGCGCCAAGGGCTTAAGCCAGGTGAGCGTCATCCTGCACCATGCGCTACGCAACGCGCTCATTCCGGTGGTGACCTTGGGCGCGCTCGAATTCGGCGCGCTACTGTCGGGCGCAGTGTTGACCGAGCAGGTGTTCACCATCCCCGGCTTCGGCAAGCTGATCGTCGACGCGGTGTTCAACCGCGACTACGCGGTGGTGCAGGGCGTCGTGCTGTGCACCGCGTTCGCCTACATCATGCTCAACCTCTTTGCCGACATCGCCTATGTGCTGATCAACCCGAGGCTGCGCGCATGACCGCCGAACCGCTGGCCTCCGCCTTTATTCAAGAGGACGTCGGTGAGCGGCCGTGGCAGCGGACCTTGCGATTGCTGGCGCAACGGCGCATGGCGCTCGCCGGATTGACCGTTGTCGCGTTCTTTATCGTGTTGGCGATCCTGGCGCCGCTGATCTCGCCGTACGACCCGCTCGCGACCAATTGGGCGGCGGTGCGCAAGCCGCCCACGGCGCTGCACTTGTTCGGCACCGACGAGATCGGACGCGACGTGCTGGCGCGGATAATCTGGGGCGCCCGCGCCTCGCTCCTGGCGGGGCTGGTGTCGGTGTCGTTGGCGCTGGCGGCGGGGGTGCCGATCGGCCTCGTCTCGGGCTATTTCGGCGGGATCATCGACGGCACGCTGATGCGCATGGTCGATGCGATGCTGGCGATCCCGTTTCTGATCCTGGCGATCTCGCTTGCCGCGTTTCTCGGCCCCAGCCTCGCCAATGCGATGATCGCGATCGGCGTGTCGCAGACGCCGATCTTCGCCCGGTTGACCCGCGGCCAGGTTTTGACGGTCAAGCACGAGGAGTACATCGAGGCGGCGCGCGCGGTCGGCAACCCGCATCACCGCATTGTCCTACGCCATATCCTGCCGAATATCGTGCCGCCGCTTTTGGTCCAGGCGACCCTCGCCGCCGCCGCCGCGATCATCGCCGAAGCCAGCCTGTCATTCCTCGGACTTGGCGAGCAGCCGCCCGATCCGAGCTGGGGAAGCATGCTCAACACCGCAAAAAATTTTATCTCGCAGGCACCGTGGATGGCGTTGTGGCCGGGATTGGCGATCTTCACGCTGGTGCTGTCGCTCAACCTGTTCGGCGACGGGCTGCGCGACGCGCTCGATCCGCGCCGCGGCTGAACCGAGCCGGTTGCGCTGCGGCCGGGAAATCGCCAAGATAACCGAGCCCCAACGCACATTTCGGCGAGAGTCCTATCAGCTCCGACGTAGCGACCAGTGTCGTACGGAAAGGTCGGCCGCAATACCTCGTCGCGCCAATGCGCGTGTCGGGGTCGGGCGAGCTCACGATCGAGCGGGGCCTTGCTGAGTGCCCCGGCGAGGAATTGAAGCGGCCTTGCCGCAAGATAACGTGCGAATCGACAAGACGGTCGCAGCGATCATCGGCGAGATTGTCACCGCCCTGTCATTGCAGCGGGCGAGCATGACTGCCGGCGTGAAGGCCGCAACCGTCAACACGCCGCGGAGAGGCAAGCCATGACGATGCCGACCGGTACGATCGACGACATCTGCATCAACACCATCCGCACGTTGTGCATCGATGCCGTGCAGAAGGCCAATTCCGGCCATCCCGGTACGCCGATGGCGATGGCGCCGGTGGTCTACACGCTATGGCAGGACTTTCTGCGCTTCGATCCGGCGGACCCGATCTGGCCGAACCGCGACCGGTTCGTACTGTCATCGGGGCATGCCTCGATGCTGCTCTATTCGATGCTGCATCTGACCGGGGTCAAGGCGGTCGATCCGCAGTACGAGCGGCTTGGCACGCCTTCCGTATCGCTCGACGACATCAAGCACTTCCGCCAGCTCGACAGCAAATGCCCGGGCCATCCCGAATATCACTGGACCTCGGGGGTCGAGACGACGACAGGGCCGCTGGGGCAGGGGATTGCGACCAGCGTCGGCATGGCGATCGCCGGCGATTGGCTCGCCGGCTATTTCAACAAGCCGGGCTTCCCGCTGTTCGACTACAACATCTTCGCGCTGTGCGGCGACGGTTGCATGATGGAGGGTGTGTCGAGCGAGGCCGCCTCGCTCGCCGGCCATCTTAAGCTCGGCAACCTTTGCTGGGTCTACGACAGCAACCACATCACGATCGAAGGCAACACCGCGCTCGCCTTCAGCGAGGACGTCGCCGCCCGGTTCATGGCCTATGGCTGGCACGTCCAGCGCCTCGCCGACGCCAATGACTGCGAGCGCATCGCCGCCGCGATCAAGGCCGCCAAGGACACCACCGACCGCCCGAGCCTGATCATCATCGAAAGCCATATCGGCTACGGCGCCCCGCACAAACAGGACACCTCGGGGGCGCACGGCGAGCCGCTCGGCGCCGAAGAGATCAAGGCGACCAAGCGCAATTACGGCTGGCCGGAAGACGCGCAGTTCCTGGTGCCTGACGGCGTCTACCAGCATTTCGCCGACGGCATGGGCGCGCGTGGCGCCAAACTGCGCAGCGACTGGGAGGCGATGTTCGCCAAATACAAGGCCGCCCATCCCGAGCTTGCGCTGCATTGCGAACAGATCCAGCGCCGCGATCTGCCCGCGGGCTGGGACAAGGACATCCCGGTCTTCCCGGCAGATCCGAAGGGCATTGCCAGCCGCGATTCATCGGGTCAGGTGCTCAACAAGATCGCCCCGAACCTGCCGTGGTTGATCGGCGGCGCCGCCGACCTCGCGCCCTCGACCAAGACGCGGATGACCTTCGAGGGCGCCGGCGACCAGGAAGCCGACAACCGGCTCGGGCGCAATTTCCATTTCGGCATCCGCGAGCACGCGATGGGCTCGATCTGCAACGGACTCGCGCTGTCGAAGCTGCGCCCGTTCGGCTCCGGATTCATGATCTTTTCGGATTACATGAAGCCGCCGATCCGGTTGAGTGCGCTCATGGAGTTGCCGGTCACCTTTGTCTTCACTCACGATTCGATCGGGGTCGGCGAGGACGGCCCGACGCATCAGCCGGTCGAGCAGCTGATCGCACTGCGCGCAATCCCGGGGCTCACCGTGTTCCGCCCGTGCGACGCCAACGAGGTCGCCGAGGCGTGGCGGGTCACGGTCGAAGCCAAACATGAGCCGCACTGCCTGATTTTGAGCCGGCAAAACCTGCCGACGCTGGACCGCGACAAATACGCGCCTGCAAGCGGGCTGCGCAAAGGGGCCTATGTCCTCGCCGACGCCAAACCGGGCACGCCCGACATCATCCTGATGGGCACCGGCAGCGAGGTGTCGCTGTGCGTCGAGGTCTACGAGAAGCTCGCGGCCGAGGGCGTCGCCGCCCGCGTCGTCAGCATGCCGTCCTGGGAATTGTTCGAGAAACAGGACGATGCCTATAAGGATTCGGTGCTGCCGCCTTCCTGTACCCGGCGCATCGCGGTCGAGCAGGCTTCGGCGCTCGGATGGGAACGCTTTACCGGGCTGCGTGGCACGATTATCGCGATGAAGACATTCGGCGCGTCGGCCCCGCTGAAGGAACTCTTGGTCAAATTCGGGTTCACCGAAGAAAAAGTCTATGCGGCTGCCCAGGCGCAGCTCGCCCGCAAGGAGTAGGACGCGATGGCCAATCCGCTCAAGGAATTGAACGAATACGGGCAATCGGTATGGCTCGATTTCGTCAGCCGCGACTTGTTGAAGAGCGGCGCGCTCAAGCACCTCATCGCCGAGGACGGGCTGCGCGGGGTCACCTCGAACCCGTCGATCTTCGAGAAGGCCATTGGCCACGGCGACGATTACGACGAGATGATCCGCGCCGCCGAGGCGTCGGGCGATCTCGACCCCGCGGCATTGTTCGAGGACCTCGCGGTGCGCGAGATCCAGGAGGGCGCCGACCAGCTCGCCGGGGTTTATGAGCAGACGCAGCGGCGCGACGGCTATATCAGCCTCGAAGTCTCGCCTTATCTGGCGATGGACACGCATGGCACGATCGAAGAGGCGCGGCGCCTGTGGCGCGAGGTCGACCGGCGCAATCTGATGGTCAAGGTGCCGGGCACCACGGCCGGCATCCCGGCGATCCGCACGCTGATCGGCGAAGGCATCAACATCAACGTGACGCTGCTGTTCTCGCAGCAGGTGTACGCCGAGGTCGCGAACGCCTATATCACCGGGCTCGAGGATTTCGTCGCCAAGGGCGGTGACCCGCACAAGGTCGCGAGTGTCGCCAGCTTCTTCGTCAGCCGCATCGACACGCTTGTCGACGAGGCGCTCGACAAGAAGATCGCCGCCGCCGACCCGGCGAGCGCGGCCCAACTGAAATCGCTCAAAGGCAAGATCGCGATTGCCAACGCCAAGCTCGCCTATCGGCTCAGCAAGGAACTCTACGGCGCCGACCGCTGGCAGCGCCTGGCGCAGAGCGGAGCGCAGAGCCAACGCCTGTTGTGGGCCAGCACCGGCACGAAGAACCCCGCTTATAGCGACGTGCTCTATGTCGACGAGCTGATCGGCGCGGACACGGTCAACACCGTGCCGCCGGCAACGATGGATGCCTATCGCGATCACGGCAAGCCGCGTTCCAGCCTCGAAGAGGATGTCGACGGCGCCGCCGTGGTGATGAAGTCGCTCGCGAGTTCCGGCGTCTCGATCGAGGAGATCACCGAACGGCTGGTCAGGGACGGCGTGCGGCAATTCGCCGACGCCGCCGACCAGCTCTACGCCGCGGTGCAGAAGAAGCGGCGCGCCGTGCTCGGTGGCAAGCTCAACGCTTACAGCGTCAAATTGCCGGCAGCGATCGACAACGACGTCAAGGCGGCGCTCGAAGACTGGCGCAAGGAAGGCAAGGTTCGCCGGCTATGGGCCGCCGACGCCTCGCTGTGGACCGAGGCGGACGAAGCGAAATGGGTCGGCTGGCTCGGCGTCGTCAATGAACAATTGAAGGGCGTCGCCGCGCTGCAGAATTTCGCGGCTGACGTCAAAAATTCCGGCTTTACCGATGTCTTGCTGCTGGGCATGGGTGGGTCAAGCCTCGGTCCGGAGGTCTTCGCCGAAACCTTCGGCTCTAAGCCGGGTTTCCCCAAGCTGCACGTGCTCGACTCGACCGACCCGGCGCAGATCAAGACATTCGAAAACAAGGTCGACCTCAAGAAGACACTGTTTTTGGTATCGAGCAAATCGGGCAGCACGCTCGAACCCAACATCTACAAGGCGTACTTTTTCGAGCGCGCAAAGGAGGCGGTTGGCGCGGCCGAGGCGGCGAAGCGCTTTGTCGCGATCACCGACCCTGGGTCCTCGCTCGAAAAGACCGCCCGCGCGGAAGGCCTCCGCGCCGTGTTCCACGGGCTGCCGAGCATCGGCGGACGCTACTCGGTGCTGTCCAATTTCGGCATGGTGCCGGCGGCCGCGATCGGCGTCGATCCGCTGGCCTTCCTCGATAGCACGGCCGAGATGGTGCGTTCCTGCGCGGCGAGCGCGCCGCCGTTGGAGAACCCCGGCGTCATCCTCGGCGCGATCATGGGCGTTTGTCAGCGCCAGGGTCGTGACAAGGTCACTGTGCTGGCATCCCCGGGAGTTGCCGATTTCGGCGCTTGGCTCGAACAGCTTCTCGCCGAGTCGACTGGCAAGATCGGCAAAGGCATCGTCCCGGTCGATGCCGAGGCCGTCGGGCCACCCGCTGTCTACGGGGCAGACCGGCTCTTCGCCTATATCCGGCTTGCATCCGACAAGGACGAGGCGCAGGACGCGGCCGTCGCCGCGCTCGAAGCCGCCGGCCAACCTGTCGTGCGCATCGTCGTCGGCGACACGATCCAGCTCGGTCAGGAATTCTTCCGCTGGGAGATGGCGACCGCTGTCGCCGGTTCGATCATCGGCATCAACCCGTTCGACCAGCCCGATGTCGAGGCGAGCAAGATCAAGACCCGCGAGCTGACCTCGGCTTACGAGCAAAGCGGCAAACTGCCCCCGGAACAGCCTTTCTTCAGCGGCGACGGCGTGGAACTCTTCGCCGATCCGCGCAACGAGGGCGAGTTGAAGCCGCACGCAACGAGCCTTGTCGCGGCGCTGAAGGCGCATCTCGGCCGCGCCAAACCCGGCGATTACGTCGGGATGCTCGCTTATATCGAGCGCAACCCGGCGCATATCGCGGCGATGCAGAAGATGCGGCTGGCGGTGCGCGATACAAAGAAGCTGGCGACTTGCCTCGGCTTCGGCCCACGCTTCCTGCACTCGACCGGCCAGGCCTACAAGGGCGGACCAAACAGCGGCGTCTTCCTGCAGATCACCTGTAGCGACCCCGCCGATCTGCAGGTGCCCGGCGCCAAATACACGTTCAGCGTGGTCAAGGCGGCACAGGCGCGCGGCGATTTCGATGTGCTCGCCGAGCGCGGCCGGCGCGCGTTGCGCGTGCATCTCACGAACGGTGTCGAGACGGGCCTGAAGACGCTCGCCGCGGCCCTGGAACAAGCTTTGAAATAGCCGCCGACGGCGAATGAGCGATTAGGAGACCAGCGATGCAACTTGGAATGATCGGGCTCGGCCGCATGGGCGGCAATATCGTCCGCCGGCTGATGCGAAACGGCCATAGCTGCGTCGTCTACGACCGCAGCGCGGATGCGGTGAGTACGCTCGTCAAGGAAGGGGCGACCGGCTCCGGCGGCCTCGCCGAATTCGTCAAGGAGCTCAGCGCGCCAAAGCTCGTCTGGGTCATGCTGCCGGCCGGCAAGATCACCCATGACACGATCGTCGAGCTCAGCAATCTGCTGGGAAAGGGCGACATCCTGATCGACGGCGGCAATTCCAAGTACCATGACGACATCGCGCATGCCGAGCTGCTCGCGTCGAAAGGCATCACCTTTGTCGATGTCGGCACCAGCGGCGGCGTTTGGGGTCTCGAGCGCGGCTATTGCATGATGATCGGCGGCACAAAGGAGGCGGTCGATCACCTCGACCCGATCTTCAGCACGCTGGCCCCCGGCGCGGGCACGATCGAAAAGACCCCGGGCCGCGAAGGCCGCGATAAGCGGGTCGAGAACGGCTACATCCATGCCGGGCCGGCCGGCGCTGGGCATTTCACCAAGATGGTGCATAACGGCATCGAATACGGCGTCATGCAGGCCTACGCCGAGGGCTTCGACATCCTGCGCAACTGCGCGAAGCCCGACATTCCGGAAAACCGGCGCTACAAGCTGAACCTCGCCGATCTGGCCGAGGTGTGGCGGCGCGGCAGCGTCATCGCCTCGTGGCTGCTCGACCTCACCGCGATCGCGCTCGCCGAGGACGAGGAGCTCAAGGCGTTCTCGGGCCATGTCGAGGATTCCGGCGAGGGGCGCTGGACAATCGAAGCGGCGATCGAGGAGGCGGTGCCGGCCGACGTGCTGACCGCCGCGCTCTATGTGCGCTTTCGCTCGCGGCAGGACCACACCTATGCCGAGAAGCTCCTGTCGGCAATGCGCAAAGAGTTCGGTGGCCACCAGGAACCACACTGACCGCCGCGCCCAACGCGATTTTTGAAGAGGCCGAACGATGGCTGACGTTAACGGGTCGGAGAAACGTGGTGGCCAAGCGCCGCCGTGCTCGATGGTGATCTTTGGTACGAGCGGCGATCTGACCCGCCGTTTGTTGATGCCGGCGATCTACAACCTGGCCAAAGCTGGTCGGCTCTCGGAGAATTTCGCGCTCATCGGCGTGGACCGCTCAAAGCGCACGATGCAGCAATTTCACGATGACCTCGGCGACGGCATCCGCAAGTTCGTCTCCGACACTGCCGGCAAAAGCGAAGGCGGCGGCGGTGAGCCATTCGACGAGAAAGCTTGGAATTTCCTTACCCAGCGCACGACTCTCGTGGATGGCGACGTCACTCAGCCGCTGACCTACAAGAAAATCGCCGACGATCTCGAGCGCGCGGCAAAGAAGCATAGTACGGGCGGCAATGCCGTCTTCTACATGGCGGTGGCGAGCGCGCTGTTTGGCCCGATCATCGAGAGCCTCGCCACGGCTGGACTAATGGAAGAAAAGGACGGCTGCTGGCGACGGGTAATCATCGAGAAGCCTTTTGGCAGCGACCTCGCCTCGGCAAAGGCTCTGAACGAGCGCATCCTCAAAGTCGTCGACGAGTCCCAGATCTACCGAATGGACCATTTCCTTGGCAAGGAGACCGTCCAGAACATCATGGCGCTGCGCTTCGCCAACGGTATCTTCGAGCCGCTGTGGAACCGCGACCACATCGACCATGTGCAGATCACGGTGGCCGAGACGGTCGGCGTCGAACGCCGCGCCGCGTTTTACGAACAGACCGGGGCGATGCGCGACATGGTGCCGAACCATGTCTTTCAGCTGGTCAGCCTGACCGCGATGGAACCGCCCAACTCCTTCGACCCCGATGCGGTACGCACCGAGAAGACGAAAGCGTTGCAGGCGATTGTTCCGTTTGACCACGGCGACCTGACGCGCAATGTGGTGCGTGGGCAATACGCCGCCGGGACGGTGCTCGGCCAGCCGGTTCCGGCCTATCGCAACTCGGAAGGCGTCGCCCCCGACAGCATGACCGAGACCTTTGTCGCGATGCGCCTCAACATCGACACGTGGCGCTGGGCCGGCGTGCCGTTTTATCTGCGCACCGGCAAGGCGATGTCGCGGCGCACGACCGAGATCGCGATCCAATTCAAGGGGGCGCCGTTCGCGCTGTTCCGCGACACCGCGGTCGACAATATCGCGCCCAATGTCCTGGCGCTGCAGATCCAGCCCGACGAAGGCGCATCGCTGCAGTTCAGCGCGAAAAAGCCCGGCCCGGAAATCCAGCTCGGCGGCGTGCGGATGGAATTCCGCTATCGCGACTATTTCAGCGCCGCTCCGGCGACCGGGTACGAGACGCTGGTCTATGACTGCATGATCGGTGACCCGACGCTGTTCCAGCGCGCCGATTCGGTCGAGGCGGGGTGGAGCGTTGTACAGCCAATCTTCGACCTGTGGAAGAACGACCGCAGCGCGCCGCTCGAATTCTACCCCGCCGGCAGCGCCGGGCCCGAGGGCGCCGATCAGCTCCTGTGGCGCAGCGGGCGGGCCTGGCGGCCGATCTCCTGAGACCGGCGGGCATGGCGCGTCCGGTCATCGTCGCACCATCGATCCTCTCGGCCGATTTTGCGCGGCTCGGCGACGAGGTGCGGGCGGCCGATGCGGCAGGCGGCGACTGGATCCACGTCGACGTGATGGACGGACGGTTCGTGCCGAATTTGACGATCGGCCCTGTCGTCGTCTCGTGCCTGCGCAAAGCCACGAAAAAACCGCTCGACGTGCACCTGATGATCGTCGAGCCGGAACGCTATCTCGAGACATTTGCCAAGGCCGGTGCCGACCACCTGCTGGTGCAGGCCGAGCCCGGCTCCACGATCCACCTGCATCGCGTGCTGAGCCAGATCCGCGAGCTCGGGAAGAAGGCCGGTGTGGTGCTCGACCCGGCGAGCCCCCCTGACCTCATCGAATATGTCCTCCATCTCTGCGATATAATCCTGGTCATGACGGTCAATCCCGGTTTCGGCGGTCAAGCCTTCCTGCCCGAGATGCTGCCGAAGATCCGGCGCATCCGGGCGATCTGCGCGGAGCGCGGCCTCAACCCGGTGATCGAGGTCGATGGGGGCGAGAACGCCGCGACCGCGGGAATGGCGGTCGGGGCCGGCGCGACCGCCATCGTCGCCGGTTCGGC
>Ga0209006_10005362_pt1 | contig 11646 bp, 11 predicted proteins | sample JacPin_JW_Ref_O2_FD_188567 | JGI IMG/M metagenome (GOLD analysis project Ga0209006, IMG submission 188567) | Forest soil microbial communities from Algoma, Ontario, Canada - Jack Pine, Ontario site 1_JW_Ref_O2 (SPAdes) (version 2) | ecosystem: Environmental > Terrestrial > Soil > Boreal... | reverse complement strand
TGAAAATATGGCGGAGAGAGTGGGATTCGAACCCACGTTAGAGTTTCCCCTAAACACGCTTTCCAAGCGTGCGCCTTCAGCCACTCGGCCATCTCTCCGCGTACCACGCAATGATTGTGTTGATTCTAACAGTGTGGCCCGTTACCCGTGAACCGCCTTCAACCTTCGTCGGCCTTGTGCAACTGCTGTGCCAGATAATTCTCGTACGTCATCTCTTTGATCGCATGGAGTTGACCTTCCAGCCAGTCGATGTGGTGTTCTTCATCATGCAGGATTTTATCCATCAGTTCGCGCGAACCGTTATCTCCAACTGCGACCGCAACCTTTATGCCGTCGGCGCTTTACCGCCGTATATTCGAGTTCCAAATCATTTTGCAGTTGTTGCTTAAGGTTTTGCCCGACGTTGATCTTAAAGTAGTCGGTCATGTTAGGAGCGCCATCGAGGCATCAGAAGCTCAGCATGCTGCATCTCTTCAATCGATTCCTTGCGCACCTGCTTCGCCATCCGCTCATATCCCCAGTTCTCGCACATCTCGGCGTGCAGAAAATACTGATTGATAGCGGTTAGCTCGGCTTTCAATACCTCGTTCAGAATGGCAATGATCTTGGGGTCGCCTTTCATAGGTTGCCTCTCACCGGGAATAATTAGTTTTCTTCGCCTCGCAGCTCCAGATTCTCAGTCAATAATGCAGCGCGCAACCAAACGCGGGAGAGTTGAGGACCGTCTGCGAGTGAGAATTGTACTAGAAGGAAAGAATCAGGAGCGGGATCCGGTGCCCGCAGCGGCGGCGTTCGCGGTTTCAGCGGCGGCGTGTCCGTTTGTGGGCTGGGCATTGGCGGGCTGACCCAACGGCAATGCGGAAGCCACGGCGGACTTGTTCGGCCCCACGCCCTCAACCACGCGATGATTCAAGCAATAGAGCGCGAGTTCCAGACGATCGGCTACGCCCAGCTTGTCATAAACTTTGCGGAGATAATTCTTGACTACTTGCTCGGTGGTGCCAACCCTAAGCGCAATCTCCTTGTTCTTCATTCCCTGCGTTACACAGGAGACGATTAACGATTCTTTCGGAGTGAGCGACACTTTGGGTCGGGAGCCGGTTGGCCGCAGCCCTTGCGTACGATAGGCATTTAATACCCACGCAACGGACCGGCTTTCGAGCCAGGGTTCGCCCTGAGCGACTCTGCGCAGGCATTCAACCAACATCTCGGGCTCCACTTCGCGAGAAACCACGCTGTGGGCGCCGCGACGGAATAAATCGAGCGTCATCTCCTGATCGGGTTCCTGCAGCACTACGACCAAGCGACAGGTCGTGCTTTGGCGTAGCAGATCGGAAACCGTATCGGCTGGATTAGGTGAGAGAGCGGCTTCGAAAATTACTATGTCGGCGGAAAACTTTTGAATGGCGGCAACGGTCTGATCGAGGCTCTCAGCTTGACCAACGACTCGTATGTCGTCTTCCAGTGCGAAAATTTTGCGCAGTCCGGCCCGGAAAATCGCCTGCGTGTCCGCGACAATTATGCGGATCGTAGCCTTGCCGTCGTCAGACTGGAAGGCTTCATTTGGGTCGACGCTCGCTGCAGAGCCGGCCGCTGTGCTGCCCGATGTGCTGACACCTGATGTGCTGATAGAAGTACTGCCCATCCATCCTCTTTTCGCACCCTACCGTGCGCCCCAACTCGCGCCGTTTAATAACGCAAAACTACCTGCTACTTGCGCTCGAACCGATATTCATCGATGACCACACCGACTCCACGACGGCCGCCATCGGCAAAACTACGCACCACTCGGCCCCGGCAGTCAACCTGCACGTCGGCTTCGGCGCCCACTACATCGGCGGGAAGCGAGATCGTAAAATCGACCGCCGAGCCCACCGGCACATCGGCGTCCATACGGAATAGAACGCCATTTGCCGAAATGTTTTCCGTCTCGACTGGGTTTTCGATCACAATTTTTCCGGTGACTCCGGCAGTTCCCACCTGGTTGATTGCCGACTTCAGCGCAACTGGCAATTTGATGGGAAAGCGCGGCGCGCCCTGCACGTCCGTATAACCCTGACGATTCTTGCCGACATCTGCAAAAGTTCCCTTGGAGGTTTCAGACACGTTTGCGACGACCTTCCTTCCAGCTCGTGCCGTGCACAATGCCGACTGAGCATGTGCACATTTCAGGGCCAGATTACATCCCAGCATCCGCAATGCAAAGTTACGGAAGTCATGGAACAAAGGCGGCGAAGTGCCGGTGGTACAGGGACTTACGGGCGTATCAGATCAATGGAAAGAGAGATTTTTGGGGAAATCAAAGCTGTCTAACTGTCGAACTCAAACGAGTCGAGGCGCCAAAGGCTGACGGCTCAGAACTTCGTTACGTCCGTAAAATTAAACTCGCCAACTTTCATCGCGGGCACCACCATATCGAACGATTCCTCTCCGCTGGCGCGCACCGGAACGCTCATGGCCTCAACATTTGACAGGATAGAGATCAAGCTTTGATTGAAGCGAAAATTTCGCAGGCCACACTGCACTTTGCCGTTCTCGACCAGGAATGTGCCGTCACGCGTCATGCCGGTGACGATTTTTTCGTACGGATCCACTTCGCGGATGTACCACAGGCGCGTCACGAGCACTCCACGCTCAGTCGAGGCAATCATCTCCTCCATGGTCTGCGGCTGTTTCGGCACGGCGAAAACCGTGTTCATCGGCATCTCGCCGATTTCGTTTGGCAGAGGAAAGCCGTGCCCAGTCGGTGCAATCGGTCCGACCTTACCCACATACTCCGAGTGCTTCATCTTATGTGCCGTCGCGCGGGCATACACCACCCGTTTAACCACGCCGTTCTCGACCAATTGCACGCGTTGCCGCCGCATTCCTTCGCCATCGAAAGGACAGCCCGCCTGCATGGGATGCGCGACATCATCCCAAATGGTGATGTTCTTTCCGAATAGTTGAGTGCCGATGCGGTCGTTTAAGAACGAACGCTGGTCGAGAATGGCGACGCCGCTGTAATCCCAAAACATGAAGCCGACAATATCGAGGACTGCCGACGGTTCCAGAATTACCGTGTATTTTCCTGGAGAAATCTCGCGTGGACGCGAAGAGTCCAGCGCCTTTTGTGCGGCTCTTTCGGCCTGGCGCACTGGATCGATATCTTTCACATTCGGTGAATTCGATTTTTGCCAGCCCGAAGAGTCGCCGCCGAGCATGGTAATCGAGACCTCAGCTAATGTCTGGTGATGCCAATTCGCTAATCCACGGGAGTTGAACAGCCCTTCGCCAGATGCAGAGTTGGAATAGATACCAGCCGTGGTCAGCTTATGTCTGTCAGCCACCGCGACGATGCGCTCAACCACCTCGGCCCGGTCCGCCGGATTGATCGCCGCTGTCTGCTCGAAGAAACGCGTGGGCGCTTGAGTCGTAAAAGCGCCGTCACTGGTGGCATTCCCTTCAGCCTGCGTGGGCATCGGCAATAAATCGGGATCCGGCACCTGCACTTTTGCGAGGCTCTCCGATGCAGCCACCGCCCGCCGCAAACTCTCATCGTCGAATTGATTGGCGGTAGCGCGAGCTGTGCGGCCATCAAAATTCGTTCGCACCGAAACAATGGAGTTCACTTCTTCCACATTCTGATGAATAACATTGTTGGCGAAGCGGCTCAGGGCAAAGCGAGAACTGGTAAAGCTCGCTTCCACCTCATCCGCGGAAGCAAAACGGCGTATTCGGTCGAAGACGTCAGCGGCTTGGTCTTTGCCTAACATTTTTTTCGCAGGACTCTGTCTCCAGATGGCGAATTAACTTCCCTTGTAAGCCGAACCAACGCCAATGTTTCGAAATCGCGCCGGACTCGCGCCATGACCGGTGCCCACCACCTGTTGTGGCTGTCCCTTGCCGCAATTCGGAGTGCCCCATAACGTCCATTCGTCGCGTGAGCAAATCGCGTCCATGGAATTCCAGAACTCGGTCGTGATCCCTGAATACGAAGGATTTTTCAGCATTCGCACGCGCTTGCCATTTTTGATTTCCCAGGCGATCTCGCATCCGAACTGAAAGTTGTACCGCTTATCATCGATCGACCACGACTTATTGGTCTCCATATAGACACCTTTGTCGGTGGCCGAAATAAGCTGCTCGAGACTCAACGGCTTTTCTCCCGGCAAAATGCTGATGTTGGTCATGCGGATCATCGGCAGACGGTTCCAGCCTTCAGCGCGCAGCGTTCCGCCCGATCTTGTTGCTCCGATGGTGTGCGCAGTTTCCCGTGAGCTTAGATATCCGGTGAAGAGGCCGTTCGTGATAATCGGCGTCGACTGCGCCGCCACCCCTTCGTCGTCGTAAGCAAAAGTGCCAAGACCCGGTCCATGGGCCTGCCGGGCGTCGGCCACCACATTTACCAGTTCACTGCCATAGCGGAGATGGCCCAGTTTCTCTAATGTCAAAAACGAAGTACCGGCAAAATTGGCTTCCATGCCAAGCACACGGTCCAGCTCAATCGGGTGCCCGACCGATTCGTGAATCTGTAAACCAAGTTGAGATCCGTCGAGGATAATCGTGTACGCGCCCTCCGGACATTGGTCCGCATGATGCAGTGCTACCGCTTCTTCCGCCACGCGCCGGGCATTCTCCACCAACTTCATCTCATCGATCAGTTCATAGCCGCGGTTCTGCCACTGTCCGCCAAATGAATTCGGATAGGATCGCTTCTGAATCTCCGAACCGGCGAACGCGTACGCCGTATAGCCCGCGCCCGTCGAATATTTTGTCTGATGGATGTCCGAACCCTCGGACGAAAGAAACCAAGACTCCTCGCGCTGAAAATTCATACCAGTTTCGGTGAGCGTGACCCCTGGCACTTGCATCTCCGCGTCGACTTTCAGCAGGAGATCAAGATTCTGTTCGACTGAAGTAGTAAACGGATCGACTTTATAGGGCGTGGCCCATTCCGCCACCGCGGCAGGTTCGGGAGCGAGTCGGACGTCTTCCCTTTTGACGCGTGCCGACGCTTTCGCAATCTCAATTGCGCGGCGGGCCACGGCATCCAGCGCGGCACAACTCAGATCAGCCGAAGCAGCGAATCCCCACGCACCCTCTACTATCACACGCACAGCGATGCCCTGCGACTCCGATTCTGAGGCGTTGCCAACGCGTCCATTCTTCGTAGTCAGCGAGCGATTTCGAATCGCGACTGCCCGCGCGTCCGCATAGGTAACTCCCGGCACAGAGGCCGCGTCTAGCGCCAATTGCGCAGCAGTCTTCATTTCTGCCTTAAGCTATCACGAGCGGTTGAGGATAGGGATTTATTGACCAGTGTCGGGCAGGTTCATTCCGTGAAATTCGATAGAACTTCAATCCATAATCAATGGATGCCCGGGGCGGCGACTGCCAAGGGAACTTTCCTGTGCGCGACATCGATCAGGAACCGGCCAGCTTGCAAATGGTCTCCGCTGTCACCGTCTCTCGTCGGATTTCCGTTCCGGCCGCTGGAGTCCGCGGGATCAGTCCAGAGCCCGCCAACTTCAACCTTGTCTAACTTCGCTGCCACCTTCGTTGGCTGACGTTGTTGTTTGTCGACATAAGCTTTGATCACCTGCGTGGCCAGCCGCGCCGCCAATTTGCCGTGCTCGCCACCCTCAAAAAGAACGCACACGACGATGTCAGGGTTACGCCGCGGAGTAAACCCTACAAACCAGCCGTTCTGCGCAAAGTCCGCATTATTCTGATGTTTCGCGCGCAGCGCCAAAGAAACGATCTGTGCCGATCCGGTTTTTCCCGCAATATCGATTCCCGGAATATGCGCTGAAGGCGCTGTCCCTTCCGGCAAGAGCACCCGGCTCATGGCGTCCGTAATCGTATTCCATCCCGTCGAATCTATAGGAACTGCCTTTACCTCGGAGTAATGAGTGGTCTCGACATATCCTGGCGGCAGATTGGTTGGATTGATCACATGCGGCACCACCATACGGCCATCCATCGAAATGGCGCCGATGGCCCGCATCAACTGTACAGGTGTAATCGCCACAGCACCTTGTCCGATGCCCACGGAAATTGTTTCACCGGCAAACCACTTCTGTTTGAAATTGCGAATCTTCCATTCTTCCGACGGCATGACACCAGCAACTTCGTTGGGCAGGTCAATGCCGGTTTTCTGTCCTAGTCCGAAGGCAGTCGCATATTTCGCGATGCGATCAATACCCAGCTTTTCCGCCAGGGTGTAGAAAAAGACATCGCAGGACTGGTAAATGGCTTTGGTTAAAGTGACATCCCCATGCCCGCTTTTCACCCAACATCCGAAGCGCCGTCCATAGAAGGTGGCGCCTCCATTGCAGTGAACCTCGAGAGACTGGGCAATACCTTCCTGCCATCCGGCGGTCGCCATGAGAATTTTGAAGGTCGACCCCGGCGCGAGCTGGGCTTGAATCGCCTTGTTCAGCAGGGGCTTATCCGGGTCGTTCACCAATCTGTCCCACTCATCGCGCGAAATCTTGACTGCGAAATCATTGGGATCGAAAGTCGGGCGGCTCACCATCGCCAGAATCTCGCCCGTGTGCGGATCCATCGCGACGATCGCTCCGTTCTTACCTTCAATCGCTTCTTCCGCCGCGATCTGCAAATCGAGATCGACCGTTAACTTGAGCTGCTTACCCGGCTCCGCAGGAGTTTCGTCCAGCCGGCTTACTTCCTTTCCCCGGCTATTCACGACCGCACGGCGAAATCCGTTTTTTCCCATCAGGATGCCGTTATATTGTTTTTCGACTCCGCTGATCCCGACGACATCGCCCGCGTTATATAGATCGAATTGCGGCTGGTTCAGCATGTCTTCGCTCACCTCGCCTACGTATCCGACCAGGTGCGCCATAAAACCGTTGCGCGGATACAGGCGACGGTGCGCCATGATGGTTTCAAGCTCTGGCAGTTCGTTCTTGTGTGCCTCTATAAACGCCAGTTCGTCCGGCGTGATGTCTTCCTTCAAGAAGATCGGCTGGTATTGCGGCATCGACGAGAAGTGGTGAATGCGTTGCCGCACTTCGATAGGATTCAAATGCAGGCCTTTGGCTATGGCGTCGGCATCCGCATTCAAATCACGCGAAGAATCGCGCAATAGCAGCGCGGAAAACGATGGATAGTTGTCTACAATTACGCGGCCCTCACGATCAAGAATCTTGCCGCGTGGCGCAAGAATCGGCACGTTGCGAACCCGGTTCTTTTCCGCCAACAACGCGTACTCGCCGCTATGCATCACCTGCAGCCGCCACAAACCATAGGCCAGCAACAGAAAGATGAACAGTACTATGTACTGCACGGCAGTGAGCCGAAGGGCGGAGACCTTTTCTTCGCGGCCGAACATCTGTCCTCAGGAAGCTGTTTCTAAATAAGTTATCCCTATTCTAACCTGCGCGCCGCCCTCGCAGAAACGTGGGTTGAAAACGAAAGTTTTCGCCGCACGATAAATGCAAGAGCTTTTCGAGTTGCGAGGTACAAATTGCAACGTTCAACTGTCAATGCACGATAATCGAATCCTTCGATTATCCCCCGATCATCTAACACCCAGACTCTGGACTGCGCGTTAATCATCCAGCTTCGACCCCTTGGGTCATGTACGACTGGGAATTGAACTTGTCACCTCTAGGGGCAACAATATGTACGGGAACCTACGTCTTACTCACTTCCTAGGATTTGAATGAAGATTCGCAGTTTTGTCATCGCCTACGCGCTTGTGCTCGCCATTCTCTTGTTCGCCGACCGGCGTCCCGGCTCCACGCAACAGGATCGCTATTCGCATGTGGTTGATCTGACCGTTGCACAAGAGGCGGCTGTTATGTCCTCTTCAACAACCCAGACGCGCATCATCGCTCCGGCTGCACTCATTCCCGGCACTTGGGCCGCCGGGCAGATTCCGGCCGAGCGCCTGATCGCGCCATTGGTCGTGATGGACCTAAACCCAGACCAGAACTCGAACTCCTCAACGAGTGCACAGATTTCTCTGGACGATATCTCCGCCTGGGAATCCCGCCACGGTATCATCCCGCAGGGAGCCGTTCTGGCCATCCGTCGCGGTCTTAAGACGAACGCCGCATCGAGCGCCTCACCGGCGCAATTTCCGGTAGAACACGATGCCGCCGAATTCCTCATCGACGCCCGTAACACAATCGGGTTTGCCGTCGAAACACGCGTGGATTTGGCGTCTGACCGCGATCTGGCGCGCCAGCTGGCTTTACACGGAAATTACGTGGTCGAGGCGACGGCGCGCTTCACCGCCCTGCCCGCCACCGGATCGCTCATCATTGTTGCGCCATCCATTGCTCTGCCATCCAGGGTTGTATCACCCAAAGACAAGAAGCCGGGCGAGGTTCCCGCCCGCATCCTGGCTATGGTGCGCTAGAACACAGCACAAGCAACCTCGATCCCCTGCAATAGTCCTCATGTGGCAGCTGTTGGTCACTTTTTGCGCCTCCTCGCGCCCTGCCATCATCTATCTGTTCGGAGGAAACTTCATGGCTGACCCGCGTTATCCGATCGGAAAATTCTCCTACAGCGGCCCACTCACCGAAGAACAGAAGCATCAATACTTGAACGACATCGAGCAGACTCCGGCCCGTTTACGTGCCGCTCTCAGCGGACTCTCGGACGATCAACTGAATACTCCCTACCGCGATGGCGGCTGGACGCTGCGGCAGGTGGCCCACCATGTCCCCGATAGCCACATGAACAGTTACATGCGCTTCAAGCTCGCGTTAACCGAAGACGATCCGACCATCAAGCCCTATCAGGAAAGCCTTTGGGCTGAATTGCCTGAAGCTAAGCACGCTCCGATTGAGGTGTCGCTGGCATTGCTCGATTCCCTTCACCAACGCTGGATGCGTATGTTTCGTGAAATGACCGACGCGGATTGGAAGCGCACTTTTCGCCATCCCGAGCTAGGCTCGGTGTCGCTTGAAAGGAATCTCGCCCTCTATTCCTGGCATGGACGGCACCACACCGCGCATGTAACCAACCTGCGGGAAAAAATGGGATGGTAGGGGCGACGAACTCAGATTCAAAAAGCTCGAAGCTTGCTTAGGTGATGCCCAATTCCCACACCAGATAGCTCGTCGTTTCTCGCATCACGGCCGCAAACCGCTCCCACAGCGACCGCGGACGCGATTCCGGCCGCGGCGCCAACTCCACTTGTACGCCCTCGTGTTCGAGCAAGGCTCGAATCCGAAACACGTGATACGCATCGCTCACCGCGATTACGCTGCGCATTGCATTGGCACGCATGATGTTCGCCACACGCTCCGCCGATTGCGCCGTGTCGGTACCCTGCGTTTCGGCAATCAGCGCCTGCTCGGGCACACCTCGCCGCAAGAGATAATCCCTGCCAACACCACCTTCGCTGAAGTCAGGATCCTGTCCTGATCCGCCGGTAGTGATGACAACCGGCGCCATTCCCTGCTGAAACAACGCGTAGCCATGATCCAGTCGAGCGCGATAAACCGGCGAAGGATGCCCCACATATTCGGCTGCGCCAAAGACCGCTATGACGTCCGCTTTTTTAGTGGGTGTTTCGGTCGAAGAATGCACGATTCGTGCTCCCGTGATTCCGAAGAACAGCAACAAGGCCCCAACAAGCCCCAGAAATAAGAGCGTCCAGGGTCGTATCCAAAAAGATTTTCTTGATTCTGACTCGGTAGGAAGTGACGGAGCTTGTTCTTCGGCCATAGAACAGGTTCAAAGTTTACAAATCTTCAATATCTCAAGTTGGACAGCGATATCTCTCAGAACGCCTATCAAAGCTTCAACAAGAAGATTGCAACATCGAACCCTTGAAACTATAAAACCTCGAGCCCTTTAATCTATGACAATGCTTCGATAATATCCTTCGCCGGAATCGCGCCTTCGCGCAGAATCTGCCACGTACCATCTTCTCTGAAATGCACAATCGTCGATGACATTGTGCGCGGAGAGGGTCCTCCGTCGACAATCATTGAAATGCGGTCCTGTAGCTGGTCCCGCACCTCTTCCGCCGAACAGCATTCCGTCGAGCCGCTCAGGTTAGCCGAGGTCGCCGTAATTGGAATCTTCGCCGCTCGCACCACCGCCAGCGGAATCTCCGCCGCCGGTACACGCAGCGCCACATTGCCGGTATTGGCCGTAACCTTCAACGGCAGGTGCGAAGCCGCTGGCACAATCATCGTCAGTGGGCCAGGCCAGAAGCGGCGCGCTAGCAGATGGAAATCATCCGGCAGCGGGCGCGCAAACTCTTCCGCCTGGTCTACATTCTCAATCAGCAGCGAGAGTGGTTTGTGGCGTAAACGCGACTTGATCTCATACACACGCTCGACCGCGCGCAGGTTAAACGGATCCGCCGCCAGTCCATAGAACGTATCGGTCGGCATGCCCAGCACTTTGCCCGCCTGAATCTGTTCGGCCGCATACTTGATCAGCGAAACTTCGGGCGTTACCGCATCAATTCTTAGGATTTCCGCGCGCACTATGGTCCCTTCATCATTGCCGGGCTAGGTTGTTCGTATAAACAATGAAATGTACCACACCCCGAGCCTCGGCCCGAAGTCCAGCACTATGTTTGCTACCGAGCCAACTTGGTTGGTGGACAATTTAACCGCCGGTGGAGCGTGAAGACCAGCCTAGGAAAATCAGAAAGGCCAACAAGAAGAAACCCATCACAAGGGTTGTGATGCGCTGACGGCGCTCAGCTTCTTCTGAAAGTCTATGGACTCTCGGTGATTTTGAAGGGCCTCTTCGTAATTCTCCCCGTGCAGTTTCTGCAAGTCTCGAATTTCCTCCAACAGCTTAATTACCTGTTCGTCAGCCAAAGCACTCCTCCGAGCGCATAGTTGTCATCCGAACGATTTTATGCTCGCAATCAGATCAGCGCGGTCTTATTAGTATTATGCTTGGATTTCATCCTAGTCGTGGAATCTAACCCATGAGGCAAAACGCGAATACGCAAATTCACACTCCAGCCGACCGCCTGCGGCCGATCGCCGGCCGTCATAATCAACGGCTGAAGGAATTGCGGCTGGCCTTTCGACGCGCTGAACTGACTCCGCAAGGTGAGTGCGCCATTGAAGGCGTCAAGCTGCTCGAAGAAGCTTTGCGCGCGGGGCAACATCCGGAGACTATTTTCTTCAGTGAATCAGCCCGCCCGCTCGCCGCCAAACTCCTGCCTCAAATCAGCTCTAGAACCGAAACTGTGGTCTTGCCAAATGGGCTCTTCAACTCGATCGTGCCCAGTGATTCGCCGCAGGGTGTCGCAGCTCTGCTGAAACTATCCGTCATTTCTGCCCAGCAACTGCTCGACCGATCGACCGAAGGCCCGCTGATCGTAGCCGCAGGCTTACAGGATCCGGGCAACCTGGGAACGATTCTCCGCTCGGCAGAAGCCTTTGGCGCTGCCGGCCTTTTTCTGACGGAAGGAACCGTCAGCCCGTACAACTCGAAAGTTCTGCGCGGTTCGGCGGGATCGGTCTTCCGCCTGCCCTTCTTGCAAATCGCTGCCTCGGAACTGATTCCGCTTCTGCGCCAGCAAGGCATTCGCCTGCTGGCAACCTCGTCGCATCACGGAACTCCACTGCCCCAGATCAAGTGGACTCTGCCCCTAGCCATCTTCATCGGCAACGAAGGCGCGGGTCTGTCCCGTCAATTAATGCA
>Ga0209006_10005361_pt1 | contig 11648 bp, 9 predicted proteins | sample JacPin_JW_Ref_O2_FD_188567 | JGI IMG/M metagenome (GOLD analysis project Ga0209006, IMG submission 188567) | Forest soil microbial communities from Algoma, Ontario, Canada - Jack Pine, Ontario site 1_JW_Ref_O2 (SPAdes) (version 2) | ecosystem: Environmental > Terrestrial > Soil > Boreal... | reverse complement strand
CGCTTCCAAAACTTTTTCGTTATCAGCACAACATCCTTGCACAGGCTCACGCACAGCCCTTTGTGCTGGCGGCGCGTGCCCGCGGCGTGAGCAGAAATCGCATCCTTTTCTGGCATGTGATTCCTGTGGCCTGGCAGCCGCTTGTGGCTCTTCTCGGAGTCTCGGCAAGCATGGCTTTTGGCGCGGCGATCCCGCTGGAAGCTCTCTCTGATTCCCCCGGGATGGGGCAATTGGCGTGGCAGGCGGCCCTCAATCGTGACTTGCCTTTGCTGACCAGCATCACCTTGTTCGTGACGCTGCTGACGGCAGGAGTCAATTGCCTTGCAGGGACCATGCAAGAGAGGCAGCCGTGACGGCGCAGCGTATGCTTCGCGCGATCTGCCGCGGGGCCCTGCTCCTTGTTCTCACTTTGGGGGTCTTCGCGGGGAGTTTTACTCGGTATTCGTATGCGCACCAGTTTCGGGAGATTCCGAATGCCGCGCCGTCGATGACGCATTGGCTTGGAACGGACGCGCTGGGGAGAGATCTATTCACCCGTGTCGTTTATGGGACGCGCGTTTCGTTGCTGCTGGCGCCGGCGGCGGCTTTACTTGCGACCATCCTTGCAGCCATCCTCGGAGGACTTGCAGGGTTGCGGGGAGGGTGGCTCGAGAGGATTATTCTCGCGTCCGCCGACCTCTCCATGTCGCTGCCCCTGCTTTTCGTGCTGATTGCGCTGCGCGCCTTTTTGCCCCTCGATGTATCGCCCGCACTGTCTGTGGTTGCTACCTTCGTGACGCTTGGTGTTCTCGGGTGGCCTTCGTCGCTGCGCGTGGTTTGGGCGGCCGCGCGAGATTTGCGGGACTCTGATCACATCCTGCTGGCACGGGCGCTGGGCTGCCGGCAATCGCAAATATTGCTTCGGCAGGTGATTCCGTGCCTTCGGCCTGTCTTTTTGGCGCAGTTCTGGATTTCGATCCCGGTTTTTATTCTGACGGAAGCAACACTGAGCATGTTGGGACTGGGAGTGATGGAGCCATTGCCGTCCTGGGGAAATCTGTTGCGCGGGGCCGAGGATTTCTCGGCTATGGCGGTCAACCCGTGGCGGTTGGTTCCTTTATTTGTTCTGGTGCTGACCGTCATTTGTTTTCAATTTATTTTTTCTGGTTCGGAGGAACTGGCGTGATGCGGCGTTCTCTACGAGGTGCGGTTTCTTTGCTTTCCCTGTGGCTGTTGGTTGGCTCGGCGCCGTCTGGGCGCGGGCAATCCGGGGCCGAATTGCATTTTTGTTTGCATGGCGAGCCTAAGACGTTTAATCCGGTTCTCGTCGATGATGAGGCTTCTGAAAATGTGCGGTATTTGACAGGCGGGGTTTTGATTCGTGTCAATCGGCAGACGCAGTCGCTCGAACCCGCGCTAGCGGAATCCTGGCAAGTGTCGCGGGACGGGCGAAGAATTACATTTCATTTGCGCAAAGGCGTCTATTTTTCGGATGGCACGCCGTTTTCGTCCGCGGACGTGGCGTACACCATGAAACTTCTCATGGATCCCGAAACGCACTCTGCGACAGGCGACGCGTTTCGAGCCGGGGAGGGCGCGATCGACATCGAGACTCCGTCTTCGGAGGTGGCCGTCATTTCATTTCCAACTCTTGTTGCCGGCCTCGAGCGGTTGTTCGATCAGGTGGCCATTGTTTCGGTAAGGTCTCCCAAAAAAGAAATGACCGTGCTGGGGCCTTACTACGTTTCGGAATACGTGGCCGGCTCCCACGTTCTTCTTCGGCGCAACCCCAATTACTGGAAACATGATGCCGAGGGCCATGCGCTGCCGTACATCGAGAGGGTCCGCCTGGATGTTCAAAGGAACCGCGATGTCGAGTTGATGCGCTTTCGGCGCGGGGAATTGCAACTGATCAACCGTCTCGATGCGGAGCAGTTCGACCGGCTTCAGAAGGAATCGCCCGGCGTCGCCAGGAACGCCGGTACGGGGCTTGATGGCGAAGAGATTTGGTTTAATCAGGTGGCAGCGTCCACTCTGCCCGATTACAAGAAAAAGTGGTTCCAGGCTACTGATTTCCGCAAGGGCATTTCCATGGCTATCAACCGGGACGATCTGGCGCGGGTTGTGTTCGACGGGTATGCAACGCCTGCTCGTGGTCCGGTGTCGCCGTCCAATCATTTTTGGTTTAACGCGTCGCTCCCTGCTCCCAAACACGATCCGCAGGGAGCGATCCAACGACTCTCTCGCGCAGGATTTCGGCTGGAAAATAGCATCCTGAAGGACAGTGCGGGGAATCGCGTCGAATTTACGGTGATCACCAATTCCGGGAACACCGCGCGGGAAAAAATGGCGACCATGATGCAGCAGGACCTTCTAGAGATTGGGATCACGATGAAGGTTGTCACCCTGGACTTTCCTGCCTTGATCGAGCGGATCACGCGCACGTTTGACTATGAAGCGTGTTTGCTGGGGTTGGTGAACACGGACCTCGATCCCAACGGTCAATTGACCGTGTGGATGAGTTCTGGCGAAAACCATCAGTGGAACCCGAGTCAGAAAAGACCGGCGACAGCTTGGGAAGCAGAAATAGACCAGCTCATGCGGGAACAAGCGGCTGCACCGAGCGCGAAAGTGCGCAAGGCCAAGTTCGATCGGGTGCAGCAGATTGTCGCGGAGCAGCAGCCGTTCATCTATCTTGTCAATAAGGACGCGCTGTCGGCTGTTTCTTCCGAGCTGGACGGGGCGGCTCCGGTGGCGCTCAATCCCCAGGCGTTTTGGAACATCGAGTCGCTGCGACTGAAACCCGGCAGGAACCTGGGGGCGAGTAAGTGAGTCTGCAGGGACCGCTGCTTGCCGCCAATCTTTCGGTGGACTACCGCAACAAAAGAGGTGTGCTCCGAAGCGTTGCTTTGCGTATCGAGCGGAGGGAAATAGTGGGATTAGTGGGGCAGAGCGGATCCGGGAAAAGCACCCTGGCTCTGGCACTGATGGGCCTGCTTTCCGTGAAGCGTGGCGAAGTCAGTGGCGAGGTTGTGTTCAACGGAAAAGATCTGCTGAGGAGTTCGGAAAAGGAGCTCCGAGCGATTCGCGGCAAGGAAATTAGTATTGTGTTGCAGAGTCCGTTCACAGCGCTGAATCCGGCACTTTCGGTTGGGGCGCAGTTGAGGGAGGCCTGGAAGGCGCACGAGCGAGGAAGCGCTGCGCAAGGGGCTGCTGCCGTACGGTTGGCATTCGAAAGCGTCAGCTTGCCATTCGACGAAGAGTTTCTTCGCAGACGGCCTTCGCAATTGAGCTTGGGCCAGGGGCAGCGCGTGTGCATCGCCATGGCCACCCTGCACCGGCCGGCGCTGCTGCTTGCCGACGAGGCGACCAGCGCTCTTGACCCAATCACGCAGTCTGAAATACTCAATCTGTTCACTGGAATGAACCGGGCGATGGGAACCGCTATCCTCTACATATCCCATGACCTTTTGTCGGTTGCGGCTCTGTGCCATCGGATCTGTATTCTTCACGAGGGGCAGATCGTAGAGTGTGGCACGCCGGAAAGCATATTTCATGAGCCGCGACATGCATATACGCGCAGCCTGGTCGCGGCGCTGCCAAACCCTCCGGCGCGTAGAGGCTCGAACGAGACTGACGCTAAAGAGGCCGTGAGTCAGATCCTGCAATACTCCCCCCTTTGAAATTGCCCTCAGGCTGCTACGGGAGGATGGAAAGGCGCTAAAGCAGCCATGGTTCAAAACGCGCTCGACGGTGGGGATCCGGCCAATCTCGATTTTGTGTTCATCGAAATGTTGGGAATCTGGTGCCCATCGTCCTACGAGTCATGCTGCTCTCGGTAACTGAGGCGAGGACCGGCCCCTAAAAGTATCCAAAAATATCAACGGCGCCGACCTGGCCATTATTACAGAATCGGACCTCGCCGATGTTGTAGAATTTGACGAAGCTGCAGCCAGACGAAATGCCTAAACCGGGCGGCCGGGCTTGGAAGTCTTCACACGATGGGCCCAGACAGCAGAAGGCAGAAGGGAATTTTTGGAACCTCTAAACAATCGGCGCACAAGTTCCTGCGCCCCCACTGCGGTCTAGGAATAAATGATCACTCTTCTTTCTATCATTGTTCTCGGCTTCTTCCTCGGCATGCGCCACGCTACCGATCCGGACCACGTCGTCGCGGTCGCGACGATCGTCAGTCGCCAGCGCAGCATTCGGCAGGCTGCTTTGATCGGTGTTCTCTGGGGGCTTGGTCACACCATAACGATTCTCGTCGTCGGCTCCGCAATCATTCTGTTCGGCATCGTAATTCCAACCAGAGTCGGTCTCACCATGGAACTCTCGGTGGGCCTTATGCTGATTCTTCTCGGAATTCTGAATCTTACCGGGGTCATGCGCTGGATTACGGAAATCCTCACGCCCTCGCAGCTCGCAGATCACTCCGATTCCCATGGGCACGGCGACGACATTCACAGCCATCCTCACGGCCACAAACCCGAAAAACGCGGCCATGCTGATACCGCGACACCCGTAAGATGGATGGATCGCATCTTTGGCCCCTTGGGCCTCTATCAAATCGTCCGGCCATTGGCCGTTGGCATCGTTCACGGTCTGGCCGGCTCGGCTGCCGTTGCCTTGCTCGTGCTCACGACAATCCGTGTTCCGTCCTGGGGAGTCTTTTATCTTCTCGTCTTCGGGATTGGCACTGTCGCCGGCATGATGCTCATCACCGCCGCGATTGCCGTCCCCTTTACGATTTCCGAAAACCGCTTTGCCCGTCTCAATCGCGGCTTGGGAGTCGTCTCGGGGCTCGTAAGTCTCGCCTTCGGTCTCTTCATCGTCTACCAAATGGGTTTCGTCAACGGTCTCTTCACACACAATCCCACGTGGGCTCCCCGCTGATTTTTGTCGGCACTTCCTATCCCGGAGCGTCACGATGAACCACGCGGCGCAGACTCCGGAAGGTGTTGTAGCTTTCTGGGAGCGATAGGATTTATTGGTTGCCTTCACCAAGACGGGAGAGAGAGAAGAATTTCGGAATATCACAGCACTCTTCGCACGGGCGTGAGCGCTCCGTCGCCCGGGCCGTTGCGGCTGTCGAAGAGAAACTCTCGCAAGCCTTTCATGTCAGACCGTATGCCCACGATTGAAGACGGCAAGCTGATCGAGGTGAGTGGGAGCTTTCTCCGGATTCCGAGAGGTTTCTCGAGGTAAAGTCTCCGGAACCCGAAGAGTGTCCAAGATGGTGCGAGAGGCGTCCGTTGAGGGGCAGAAGCAGGCCGAGCAAACCAAGGAAACGGAAGTCCGGCCAACTCCGCGCTAGGTCCAAGTCGTTCGGTTTCTCGCGCAGGAAAAATCTGAGCAGGAAAGCGCTGCGGTTCTCCAATTCAGCGCCAGGACCGTGGAAAGCGACAGAGCCCGCATGGTGCGTAAGTTTAAACTCAAGTCCGCCGCGGAAGTGGTTCGCTAGGGCATTTGAAACAAAATCGTGGAAGCTTGACACTCTTGGTTCGCCGAGAGACAACCGTTTCCGCGCCTTGACCTTTTGCTTTGCCACAATTTCACATACGCTTAGGCGATGCCCCACGTCCTTTATTTCGCATATCGGCGAACGCTGAAGGAAATCGGCAACCCTATGAGGAACATGTGCACAAGCAGACCTTGAAGGAGTGCTGCGAGCCGGAAGGGGCCCCGAAAGTGAAGTGCTGACAGCGGCACGACAATTAGGTTCATCACCAGAAATACGGCGATGCCGTAAAACAATCCGCAGACTAGTGGGTGCTCCTTGAGGAATGTAAGTCTCCGGCTCACCGCGTAGTACACGGCCGCCGCGGAGGTGGCGATAAAAAACTGCAGGGCAATCCCAAGCACGTACGTGCCCAAGCCGCCGTGCACAGCCGTCGGTCCCAGCAGTCCGGCGGCGATGACCCGCGGCACTCCCGCTCCATAGGTGATGAATGCCGAGCTGAGGTCCAGACTCCCTGCCAACAGCCCGCCCACGAAAATCGCCGGCCACGCACTTGGTTTTTGCGCGGACATCACAGCTGAAGCGGCGCTCATATTCTCCTCCGCACTATCCAGGAAGATTAGATCGGTTCGCCGCCATTGCAATTGGCAGCCCGACAAAAAGAATGTGAATGATCAATTGGACGAACAGGACTTCGGAAGAGGCCGGCCTCTTAGGTCTTCTAGAAAGTGGCACCACCGCCAAATTCATCACCAGAAAAACGATCACCCCATAGAGTGGCCCAGAAATCCAGTATGCTCCTGCGAGAAAAGGAAGCTGGAGAGACGCCTCGACAAACACCGTCGCAACGCTGAACGCAATCACGAAATGCAGCAGCAATCCCAACCCTCCGCTGGCCCATCCTTCGCGGAACGCTCGCTCGCCCAATAGTCCACTGGCGACCCCTTGCCAGACGTACAGCGGCTTAATCCCTTTCAGTCCAAACTGAACGCTCGCGGCTATGCCGTCCAGAACCGCGCACGCTACGCCGCCCCACACGATTGCCCTGAGTACCCCAGACATCCGCCAATTATCCCTGCATTAGGGATGTCGAGTCGCTCAGAATCGGACTCTGTCGAGCAGATTCGTATCGCTCTCTTCACCATGCCGGCCAATCTGGGCCCACCACCTCATTCGGTTTAGGTCGACGATGGCCACGGCAGCGTACGCGCCCCGAGCGCTCCCTCTGGCGCGATCACCGATGCCTGCGACTTCGATGTCTTCGGCAAAATCACGCTGACTGGATTCGTTAAGTTTGGCTGAATATTATCTTCAATTCTTACAATTTGACACCCCGCGGCACGGTTTATAGTCTGCGAGACTCGTGACCCCGTTGAGGCTACCGCTTAAAAGTTGACCTAGGCGGCACAGCAACCTCATACATCAGGCGCCCACGACATTTGATTCGCGGCCAGGACGGGATCTTTATGCACAAAAGCAAGAAAAGTCGGTGCAAGACATGAGCATCGAGTCTCTCAAATCACGAGTCCGCGGACTCGTTGCGACAAATGGCGGCCCTCTCACGGAAGCGCAAATTCCATTGGCTGTGGAGGATGTACTTACGGCCACACAATTCGTCGATATTCATACGCATTTGTATCCCCCGGCATTCGGCAAGCTGGGATTGTGGGGCATCGAAGAACTCCTGACCTATCACTATCTGGAAGCAGAATTCTTCCGTTCTTCCGCCACCGTCCCGGAGCAATACTGGTCGCTTTCCAAGCGCGAGCAAGCTGATGCCATCTGGCGGACCCTCTTCGTAGAAAATACTCCTATCTCGGAAGCTACGCGCGGGGTCATTGCGGTGCTCCAGGCTTTCCAATTGCCTACAGATCGAACCGGTTTGTCCGAAGCCCGGGCTTTCTTCAAAGAGCAAACCATCGAGCGGCACATTGAGCGGGTGCTGCAGATGGCGGGTGTCAGCGAGGTAATCATGACGAACGACCCGCTCAATCCAGAGGAAAGCGCGGTCTGGATGAAGGGAGTGGTGAATCACAGTCAGTTTCGCGCCGTGTTGCGCCTGGATCGAATTCTGTGCGCCTGGCCCTCACACTGGCGGGTGCTGGCCGATCAAGGCTACCAGGTTGACGAGCTCGCCTCGGGGAAGTCTGCGGCGGAAGTGCGGCGGTTCTTGATGGACTGGTATGTGCGCATGCAACCCGTCTACATGGCGGTCTCGCTGCCAGACACTTTCGCATACCCTCAAGAGACGGCGGGCAATCGACTGCTAAGGGATGCGGTGCTTCCGGCTTGCCGCGAATTACGAATACCGGTCTCGCTCATGATAGGAGTTCGCAAGCAAGTCAATCCGGCACTGCGTTTGGCGGGCGACGCCGTGGGCCGCTCTAACATGCTGGCCCTTGAAAATTTATGCCGCGAATTCCCGGACAATCGTTTTCTGGTGAGTGTGCTGAGCCGCGAGAACCAGCACGAACTGTGCGTGTACGCCCGCAAGTTCAGCAATTTGATGCCGTTCGGCTGCTGGTGGTTCATGAACAATCCTTCGATTGTGGAGGAGATCACCCGCGAGCGCATCGAGATGTTGGGAGCGAGTTTCATTCCACAGCACTCCGATGCCCGCGTGCTCGAGCAAGTGATCTACAAATGGAACAACACGCGGAGGACGTTAACGCGTATCCTTCCTGATACCTATCGTCTCCTGTCGGAGGACGGTCGCGGTGTGACGCGCGATGACATTCAACGCGATATTACCCGTCTTTTTCGATCGAACGCCGAGGCTTGGATGAGTTTGCGCCCGCCCGGTTCCCGTCCGCCGACCGAAACCTAAGGCTTGTGGCAATATGTGTTGCGCGCCTCCTGGTGGTAGACTTTCCGTTCACCGGAGCGCTTACAATCTCCATCAAGTACGCACAGAACCTGCTCAACCCGTGATGATTTAGGAGGTCACCATCATCTTGAAAGAGAGCAATGGCATGTTCAAAGCTTCGCTCGCAATCTGCATGGGGATGTCTGTTTTTCTGATTGCTGCATCCCCGGCTCAGAACCCAACCTTCCATAACGCGCCGTTATCCTCCAAGGGGCAGAAGAATCCTTACGAGGGTCAGCACCCCGCTTCCGCCAAAGCTGACTATGTTCTCCGCTGCGCGGCTTGTCACGGACAAAACGGAGAAGGCACTGGAAACATTCCCCCGTTAGCGACCGGCAAGGCCCAAGGCGCCAGCGACGGCGAGCTCTTCTGGTACATCACCAAGGGCGATGTGAACAACGGCATGCCGCCCTGGGAGAGTCTGTCGGAAGAGCAGAGGTGGCAGATCGTCAACTACCTCCGTGTTCTTGGCAGCCTCAAGCCCGGTTCTCCCCGCGTGTCGCTTTCAGCCGATGAAGCCGTAGTGACAGCCACAAACGCCCCCCCGCCCCAAGCGCCGTTCACCGACTACCGTTTCGAGAAGCCTGGCACGATTCGCAAGATCACGCTGAAAGATCTGCCCAATCCGCTTGCCACCGCGTCGTCCGGCAATGGTCCGAAACTCGTGCCTCGCCCAAAGGACGCCTGGCCGCAAGTTCTGCCTGGATTCAAGGTCGAGCTGTACGCATCCGGGCTCCAGGAGCCGCGCTTGATCCGTACGGCGCCTAACGGCGATTTTTTCGTCGCCGAAAGCCACACCGGCAACATACTGGTCTTCCGCGGAGTAACCCCCGACGGCAAGGCCGCGCAGTCAGAGACCTTTGTCACCGGGCTCAACCGTCCCTTTGGCATCAACTTTTATCCGCCGGGGCCGGATCCGCACTGGATCTACGTTGGCAACACGGACTCGGTTGTGCGTTTTCCCTATAAGAATGGCGATTTGAGAGCTGGCGGAACCGCGGAGCACATTGCCGACGTGCCTGGAGGCGATGGCCACTGGACGCGCGACATTCAGTTCTCACCCGACGGCAAGAAAATGTTCGTCTCCGTGGGTTCGGCCTCCAATATCGACGACCCAGATACCACTGCTCGAGAAAAAAATCGCGCCGATGTTCTCGAGTTCAATCCGGATGGCTCGGCGATGCAAATCTACGCCTACGGTATCCGCAATTGCGTTGGGCTGGCGGTCAATTCGAAGACTGGCGAGTTGTGGTGTTCGGTGAATGAACGCGACGCACTAGGTGACAATCTGGTTCCCGATTACATCACTCATGTGCAGGAGGGCGGCTTCTACGGCTGGCCATGGTGGTACATGGGCGGCCATCAGGACCCGCGCCACGAGGGAAAGCATCCGGAGCTGAAAGACAAAGTCATTACACCGGACGTAATCCTCCACCCGCACAATGCCTCGCTCGAACTGACTTTCTATAACGGCAAGCAATTCCCGGCGGAATACCAGGGCGACATCTTCGCTGCCGAACATGGTTCGTGGAATCGCGCTGTCCGCGTGGGCTATGAGGTCATTCGCGTGCCCCTGCATCAGACTGGTCACGCAACCGGCGAGTACGAAGATTTCATGACCGGATTCGTCGTGGACAATGGCCACGTTTGGGGGCGCCCCGTGGGCATCACTGTGGCCCAAGATGGCTCGTTGCTTGTCACCGATGACGGCTCAAAATCTATCTGGCGCATCAGCTACACGGGAAAGTGATCGCCGCGCGGTCGGCCGCAATGTGCTGAGCGCGGCGAATCCCGGGTAGCGGTGCAGCAGGCGGCGGCCCAGCTGCAAACGCCGCAAACGTCAGTACCAGGTGCGCCAGTCAGTATCCCAGTTTCTTGTCTACAACATTGAGCAACGTCTGGCCCCTCCGGAATCGTTCGTACTGCTCGATGAAAAACTGCATGGCGTTGTCCAGCCAATCAGGGGTATGGTCCGCGCAATGCGGAGAAAGCAAAACATTCTCAAGCTTGTAAAACGGATGACCCGCGGGCAGCGGCTCGTGGTCGAACACGTCCAGCGCCGCTCCCCGAATCCGGCCGCTGGAAAGCGCGCCAATCATCGCCTCCTCGTTGATCACCGGGCCTCGGCCGACATTTATCACCACCGCCGTAGGTTTCATCGCCGCAAACTCCGCCTCACCAATCATCCCGCGCGTCTCCGAAGTCAACGGGGCGGAAACCACCACGTAGTCGCACCGTGAAATCATCTCAAGCCGGCGCTCCGACGGATAAGTGTCTACCACCGGCGGTTCCGCGCCCTCTGAAGGTGAAGCATGTCGCCTCACCGCCAGCACCGCCATCCCAAGCGCGCGAACTCTCTCGGCGATAGCGCGCCCGATGTCCCCATATCCGATAATTCCAACGGTGTGCCCGGATACCCACGAAACGTCGAAGGCCTCCCACACGCCAGCCAGCTGGTTGCGAATCATTCGCCGAAAATCCTTTGCGAAATACAGAATCGCGCCAAGCGCAAACTCGCCCAAAGATGCACTAAACACTCCAGCTCCATTGGTGAGCGGCACGGAACTCTCTTTCAACTCGGTGAAAAGTGTTCTCTCCAGTCCCACCGATCGAGAATGCACCCAAAGCAAGTTCGGGCACATCAGAAACACTTCCTTAAACAACGCCAGTGAGCCCGACCAATTGAACAGGACGCTCGCGCGAACAGCCGACTCCTCAAATACTTCAGCCGAGCATCCGACAATAATTTCCAAGTCTCGGAGCTGCTGCCTGAGCACCGCAAGCTGCGCCCCAGCCGGCTCAGCCGGGCTAACAAGGGCCAGAATCGTATCGTTTCTCATGGAGATCCCGCGAACAGCGCAAGAGATTACACCAAAATCGCTCCAGTCCGCAGCCAACAAACGCGGTTTGGAAAAACCAGGTCCCCTATTTAAGACTTGGCGTTTGACACCACAAAAGGAGTCCTCCTAAACTACATGACTTTGCAAGATTGATTTGCAGTTGACCGAACAATTTCAAAGTTCTACGGTTGTCGAGATCGAATCCCCGATGGTTGGAAGGAATTCTGTGCCTAGAAAAGATTCCAAGTCACTGAGAAGCTATCGCTGGTACGGCCCCGACGACCTTCGTTCTTTCGGGCATCGTTCGCGAGCCGCCTCCATGGGTTGCACGCAAGCGGACTACGCGGGCAAGCCGGTCATTGCGATTATCAACACCTGGGGCGACATCAATCCGTGTCACAGCCATCTTCGCGAGCGCGCGGAAGACGTCAAAAAGGGGGTGTGGCAAGCCGGCGGTTTCCCTGTCGAAATGCCAGCGTTTACCCTCGGCGAAACTTTTCAG
>Ga0209006_10005360_pt1 | contig 11649 bp, 7 predicted proteins | sample JacPin_JW_Ref_O2_FD_188567 | JGI IMG/M metagenome (GOLD analysis project Ga0209006, IMG submission 188567) | Forest soil microbial communities from Algoma, Ontario, Canada - Jack Pine, Ontario site 1_JW_Ref_O2 (SPAdes) (version 2) | ecosystem: Environmental > Terrestrial > Soil > Boreal... | reverse complement strand
TCGCATCGCCGATCAGCTCCTGAAGCAGATCGAAGCAAAAATTATTTTCGTGGATTTTCACGCCGAGGCCACGTCGGAAAAAATCGCCCTGGGCTGGTATCTTGACGGTCGCGTCACAGCCCTGGTCGGGACGCATACCCACGTGCCAACCGCGGACGAGCGCGTTCTCCCCGCAGGGACTGCCTACGTGACCGACGTTGGCATGACTGGCCCTTACGACGGCGTCATCGGCGTGAAAAAGGAATTAGTGGTGAATAAATTTCTCAACGGCATGCCTGTCCGCTTCGAGCCCGCCACCGGAGATGTTCGCCTCTGCGCAGTCGTCGTGGACGCCGACGAGAAGACTGGCAAAGCCCGCGGCATCGAACGGCTCATGCTGACCTAACCGAACCCTCAGCCGATAATGCGGCTGCAAGAAAGCTCGCCTTCCTCGTTCTCATTTCGCCCTCCCCTCGGGTAAAACGGCAGGCTTCGAATGGCTCGAGCCGTAAATGCCACTAGTTACAACCGGAAGTACCCGGCACTATTAGCGCTCTTCCGTTTAGGCGCGGCAGGGTAAAATTACGCGATGCCTTGTGTGCGATCCATCCTCGCGGTTTGTCTTCTAGCCGCGCTGCCGGCCACGCTCTCGTTCGCTAAAGTTGATGCGGCGGATGAGGTGCCCATTATTTCCTGTGGCAACGGCGTCCCCGGCGGCATTAATTGCAATCCCTCCAAAAGCGAACTGAAAGAGGCGCACAGCGCCTACACGCACGGATTGAAACTGGAGAATCGCGGCCGCATTGAAGAAGCCTTTGCCGCGTTTGATGAAGCTTCGCGGCTGGCTCCGCGGGACACAAAATTCTATTCGGCGCGCGAAGTGGCGAAATCGCAATTGGTGTTTCAGCACACCGAGCGCGGCGACGCCCTCCTGGCCGATGGCCGGCGCGATCCCGCGCTCGCCGAGTTTCGTGCCGCCCTGAATCTTGATCCCGACAACGACTACTTGCAGGCTCGTCTGGCGCAGGCTCTACCGGCCGCAACAGCAGACGCCGTTGGCTTGCCCGCGCTCCTCGCCGAATCCGCTGAGGTCCACTTACAACCGAAACAGGAGCGCGCCACCTTTCACTATCGCGGCGACATTCGCGGTCTCTTCACCGAACTCGCTTCTGCTTACGGCATCTCGGCTCAGTTTGACGACTCCCTGCAGGCCACCCAGGCCAAGCCAGTTCGCTTCTACGTGGACGACGTCGACTTTTTCACTGCGCTCAATCTCGCATGCCGCACCAGCAAGACCATGTGGACGCCTCTCGATTCGCGCCAGATGCTGATCGCGTCCAACACTCCGGAAAATCACAAACAGTTGGATCGCATGTCCCTGGCAACTTTCTCGGTTCCCGGGGCCAGCACTCCTCAGGAAGCGACCGAACTTGTCACCTCCCTGCGCAACATCTGTGATTTCCAGAAGATTAGCTCCGGACAAAATGGGACATTCGAAGTGCGTGCTCCCCAAGCCGTTCTGCGGGCCTGCACCACGCTCATGCAGCAGTTGACTGGCGAGCGCCCGCAGGTTTCACTCGATGTCGAGGTCTACCAGATCAGCCACAGCCTGACCCGTGACATCGGCCTGCACATCCCTGACACCTTCAACTTGTTCAACATTCCCGTGGCGGCATTGGCCGCGCTGGGCGGTCAAAATATCCAGTCCTTGATTAATCAATTGATCTCTTCGGGTGGCATCAACGCCGCGGGTTCCACCGGACTCTCGGCATTGTTGGCGCAGTTGCAAGGGCAGCAGAATTCCATCTTCAGCCAGCCGCTGGCCACCTTCGGCGGAGGCCTTACGTTTTCTGGACTCAGTTTGGATCAACTCTCCGCCGCTCTTTCGTTGAACGAATCCTGGTCGCGTGCTGTGAGCCGCGTTACCTTGCGCGCCGGACAAGGCAAGGAAGCCACCTTCCACGTTGGCGAGCGCTACCCTATCCTGAACGCGTCTTACGCGCCTGTATTCAATTCGCCGCAGATCTCGCAAGTCCTGGGAAATCAGAGTTACGTCGCTCCGTTCCCATCTGTCAGTTATGAAGACCTGGGTTTGAATATTAAGACCACATCGTATATCCACGGCAATTCGGACGTGAGCCTGAAACTGGAACTTCAGGTACGCTCCCTGACGGGCTCCAGCGCGAATGGTGTGCCCGTCATCTCCAATCGCGAATATCAAGGCAGTATCCGTCTCGACGATGGCGAGCCGGCTGTAATCGCAGGAGAGATCTCGACCAGCGATATCCGCTCGATGAGCGGCATCCCAGGATTAGGCGCGATTCCCGGCCTGAATCAAGCCATGGTCAGCAACTCTCTTAGCACCGAAAATGACGAACTCCTCATCGTCATCACGCCGCACATCGTCGCCAACCACAGTCATCTGACCGACGAAATCTGGGTCACCGAAGACTAGTCACCGAAGACTAGGAGCAGGCGGTTTCGCCGCAAAGTCCACTAACCCCTTCAGGGCTTCCGCTGGCACCTGGCTGACATTCCCTATGCTGCGCCCATTGATGAACAGCGTCGGCGTTCCGGTCACATTCACTGACTTGCCCAGTGCAAGCGAAGCATCGATGTGTGCTTTGGTCACCGGCGTGGTAGCGCATCCTGCAACGTCCGCACCTTTCACTCCGGCTGCGTCCGCTAGTGCGGTCAACTTCTCGTCCGCGTTCTCCGCCGTGATATCAGTCTGCGTTTCGTAGGTCTTTGAAATGAACTTCCAGAACGCGGCATTCGATGTTTGCGCAACACAATCAGCGTAGGCAGCGCCTTTCGCCGCCCAGTTGTGCATTTCAAGAGGAAAATTCTGAAACACAAACCGCGCATTCGGCTCTGCCGCAATCAGGGCCTCGATGGCCGGCTGCGCCGCTTTGCATGCCGGGCACTGCAAATCACCAAATTCCACAATCGTGACCGGCGCATCCTTCGGGCCGCGGGAAGGTCCGGTAACACCCTTTTCCAGGATCTTTTTCACTGGATCGAAGGGCCTTGGTCCGAACGGAATAATGTCTCCCACCAGGGCGTGCTCGCCATCCGCTGTCACGTAAAAGCGGCTGACCTGCTGCCCCTGAGGACTAGCCAGCACGACATCGACCTGCGCCAGGCCCGGCACCGGCGCCGGCTTGATACCGGAAATCTTCCAGGTAAGGTTCTGTTCGTAACCGAAAGTTTGTTGCAGAAATGAATTCACTGTTTCTTCCGACGGCAACGTAACACTGCTCGCGGAGGAAGACTTCTCCGCAGGCTTGGCAGAGTTTGCCGCTTGCGCAAAGGCCAAACCACAACTCAGCCCGATCATGAAAATCGCTTGGATAGAACGACGCATTTTTTCCTTTCGGCAGCAATAGTTCAGAAATATTCGAAGCAGGCAAAACATTCACAGCAGAATCGTCGGGATCGTCCATCGACTTCCCTGCTGGACCGGCTCAGTCCATGGCATGAATCGGTTTCGTTATCTTATCTTGTTATGCTTCACTCTTCGCGGCGATCGGAAAGCGCCGGCCATATCCAAATGCCTTCGGGGAGATCTTGATTCCCGGAGCCGCCTGCTGCCGTTTATATTCCGCGCGATCCACCATGCGCACCACGCGTCGTACCGTCTCGATGTCAAAACCTCGCTCGGCGGCAATGCGATCCGCGCTCTTCGCGTCTTCGACGTAATCTTCCAGCACGGCATCCAGGATTTCGTAAGCAGGCAAAGAATCGCTGTCTCGCTGGTCAGGCCGCAACTCGGCGGAAGGCGGCTTCTCCAGAGTGTCCTTCGGAATCACCGCGCGCCGCGAGTTCACGTACCGGCTCAGCCGGTATACCAGCGTCTTCGGTACATCCGAAATGACCGCAAGCCCGCCTACCATGTCGCCGTAAAGTGTACAGTAGCCCACGCCTAGTTCGCTCTTGTTGCCTGTGGACAGAACGATGGCTCCAAATTTATTCGAGAGCGCCATCAGCATCGTTCCGCGCGCTCGCGACTGTATATTTTCTTCCGTCACATCTTCCGCCTGGCCGGCAAATATCTTCTTCAACGTCTCGCAGTACGCGTTGAATGCTCGATCGATGGGAAGTAATTCGAATCGAATCCCCAGATTCGTCGCCAGGGCCCGCGCATCGTGAACCGATCCCGGGGAAGAATACGGCCCCGGCATGCCCACCCCGAATACATTTTCGGGGCCAACTGCATCCACAGCGATCACGGCCGTAAGAGCGGAGTCGATGCCGCCGCTCAGACCGACGATGGCTTTACTGAATCCACACTTGTGAATGTAGTCGCGCGTTCCCAGCACCAGCGCGGCATAGACGCTGGCCTCTTCGCCCTCGACCTGTTCATGAAGATCACCCGTCAGGCTCTCCGAATCGAAGTAGACCAGGTCCTCCTCAAACGATCGGCCTTGCGAAATCACCTTCCCGGTAGCGTCGAGAACGATACTGGAGCCATCGAACAGCAGGCTGTCGTTGCCTCCGACTTGATTCACCATGGCCACGGAAACCTTGTGATGCCGGGCGATTGCGGCCAGCATGTCGCGGCGGATCTCGCGCTTGCCAATCCAGAACGGCGATGCGGAAATGTTTAGAACGAGATTCCCGCCCGCCCGGATCAGCGCCTCAATAGGATCGACGACATACAGGCGCTTGGGCCAGAATAGCTTGTCATTCCACGCATCTTCGCAAATGGTGAGCGCGACTTGATCTCCGCAAAAAGGAAATAAACTCTGACTGCGGGCGGGTGCGAAGTTCCTCATTTCATCGAATACGTCGTAGGTTGGCAAGAGCATCTTCGACTGTACAAAAGCGATCTTGCCATCCTGCAACAGCGCTGCGGAATTCATCACCGACTTTCCGGTTTCGGCATGTGCCGGTGTGACCATGCCGCAGATGACCGCAATCCCCTGTGTTTCGGCCGCAATTTGCTCGGCGGTTTCGCGATTGCGATCGACAAAGGAGGCGCGCTCCACCAGATCGCGGGGAGGGTAACCACACACGGACAACTCCGGAAAAAGAATCAACGCCGCGCCGCTCGCTTTCGCACGGCGCGAAAACTCGATCATCTTGGCAGCGTTGCCTGCAAAATCTCCGACGGTGGGATTGATTTGGCCGAGCGCAATCTTCACATCCTTAGTGTAAAGCCGGGATCGGCTGACGGGAAAGTTGCGATCCCGCCTCCGGATCTTTCCCGCTATTTTATTTGTGCATCCGTTCGGCGCTACAACTCATCGCCGTTCGCTTTATACCTGCTTGGCCGTCGTGCCAGCAGCGACTGCACTGGAGAGCGGCGTTGATGTGGGCCCGGGCGACGCCGCCTTCACACACAATCCCACCGCTTCGGAGATGCTCTCCGCCTCCCGTTTCTTCATGGCCAGCCATTTTTCGAAGGTTGCTTTTTCCAGCGCCATTCCCTCCAGATTGCGGCTGATACGAGCCATATAATGCGCTTTCGTGCGCACCAGGTCGGCCTCGATCTGTAAGTTTTCTTCTTCCTTCCGCGCCCGCTCGGCCTGCATCTGCTTTGTCTGTTCGGCCTCGTAGCGATCGAGAGCCTCCTGGCGCACCTTGGCATCGGCTTGCAGCTGTTCGAGGGGAACACTCGCGGCCTCCAGCGCCATCATCACCGCCGCGCGCTTCATCTCCGCCGACAATCCCTGGAGGTGCCGGCTCTGCAGCATATCGACCACTTTCCGGATACCGTATCCCCGCGGCGGGTTCATGATGCCGGCGGCACGGTAAATATCCTCCAGCGGCAACAACTCGGCCTCCAGGTTCGGCATAGTTTCCCGTGCTTGCTCCGGAGGCGAGTTCCTCCACTGCGAAACTGCCGCGCCGCCCGCATCATTCGCCTTTCCGTCACCCTTCTCGCCGGCACTCGCCTCCGCATTTTCTTTATTGCGCCAAGGTGATAATTCCAGCCACTTGTGTGCCATGGACTTTTTCTCCTTCCGGACTTGTCGTCCGTCCAACAGCTGCCTGGTTCGGACTGCAATTCGCTGCCGCGCTTCCAACTCCGCAGGGCGCGCAACCCGCAGCCAACCACCGCCGTAGACTCCACGCCCGCTTTGCGCAATCATCCCACGCAAAAGCGGTCCATCTGACAGCTCCGATCCCTGCCTGCCTGGCCCCCGCTTCACTTTCCCGGGGATGGGCGAGATTTGTTCTGCAATGTCTTCTTTGAGCATCGGCAAACTTTCCCGCTTGCTCTGCCCTGGGTCGGCTAACGCGGAAGGCTTCACCGTCGAGATTGCTGGCCGCACTTCGGGCCCTGTCTGGATTATCTGTGTTGGAAGGGCCGTAAGGGCTTGATCCTTCTCCCGCAGAAGTCCAACTACATATTCAAACCCGTCCACCCGACAGTATTTTGAAACTCCGGAAAACTGGTCGAAGCGCCAGTGAACCCTGACCCTCGTTCCTACGTGGATGGGAATCCCTGTGCGAATGCATGCTCCGCTTAGCGACCGGTCCTCCATGCGCGCGACAATCGTCCGCAGACCACCCCCGGACTCCTCCCACGATGCTTCGACACGAATCATCACCGCCGTCCGCAGCTCTCGCATGGAGGTGCTCATGGGTGATCTATCGGCAGGAAGCGGAATCAGTTCACAGCTGCACAAGGATTGGTTTACAAACGAGGGTGTTCCCTATTCTGAACGGGATCGCCGGAAATCCTGAAATCTAATCGTCCTCCCCGGCTGGGAATACGGTGTGCTTCGGTGCCGGAGCCGGCGCATCGCCCTTTTGGTCACGCCACAAAACTCGGTTCAGTCGCGCGGCGCCGGCAGCATCGGGGCGGGAAAAATCCATACGGGCCGATTCCTTCGCTCCGACCGCGTCGCGTTTATTAGTTTCATAGATCAGGCCATTCTTCAGGTTCCGGTCGTCCGCTTTGAACGGCGGCTGGCCTCCGGAACCAGAGAACAGCGGACCCATCGCTGGCGCGTAAGCATCGTTCTGGTTCATGGGAGGCAGGCCCAACAACATCTCCATCGTGTGAATCACATTTACCGTCGTGTAGAAGCGATGGGCAACGTAGGGCTCCGCCACCGATCCCGGCGAATACTTGCTGACGACGAAGGCGATCGATCGATGGGCGTCGACATGGTCCCCACCGTCTTGCGCATCGTCCTCAAGAATAAAGATGGCAGTGTCATCCCAGTAAGGACTGTGGGAAACCGCCTCCACCACCCGCCCCAGAGCCAGGTCGTTATCCGCCACCGACGCCGCCGGACGCGGGCGGTTTGGACGCGTGCCCGAAGTGTGGTCGTCAGGCAGGTACAGCAGGACGAAAGCCGGCAGCTGAAATTCGGCGCTTTCGTTCGCCTCGCGCGCTCGCGTATACGCCCCAAACTCATTCAAGAATTCGTCCGCGCGCAGCTGGTCGGGATACTCGGTGTTGAAATCCGGATACAGCGCGTCGAAGTGATCTCGCAGTACCGCTTTCGTTGGTTTCACGCCTTTGAACAACGGAACCGGCCAAGGCCACGGACTTGACGCGGCATGCGGATCGCCAACATTCGGAGGCAGAGGATCGCCCTGTTGCACTTCCGTGCGCGGACAGGACACTTCCTGCGTCGAGGGTGTTCCCTGCTTCGGCGAGCCAGCCTTCGGAATCCTATTGCACCACTGCGCGTTCACGTACTCACCGTAGTCGCGATAACTCAAGCCGTGGTGTGCCACGTTGTCCCAGAGAAAACCGGTCGATGGGTCGTCAATATCCGGCTGATTACGATCCAGCGGAAATTCCCCGGCGACCGTTCCTTGAAAGTCGTAGGTTCGCTCCTTGCCGCGATAGACGATTTGCCAGGTCTTTTCGTTGTAGTCGCTCGTGATTCCTGCCGTGGACCATAGGTGCCCGTCGCCGGAAACTTCTCCACTATCGTAAAAGTTGTCCAGCACGCCGAATTGCAGCGCGAGTTTGTGCTCGTTTGGAGTGATGTCTGCGCCGTAAAGGGTAAGCGATGGGTCGCCATCGCCAACTTTCAAATCGCCCAGCACTTGATCGTACGTGCGGTTTTCTTTGATCACGTAAATCACATGCTTGATGGGATTCTTTTCCCCGGCAAACTGGATCGTGCCGGGATTTTGGTGCAGTAAATTGTCGTGCTCGACCGTGCGCGTCAGTTCCTCCAGCTTTCCGAGGGTAGAAGGAATGTTCAGGCGCGCCACCGAACCTCGTAGCAGCGTAGGGATATAGGGATGTGAATGATGTTTGATCTCGTAGGAAGTTTTGCCTTGGCCCTTGTTCGGCCCGGCGCCCTGACCTTTCCCGCTCGCGATCAAGAGATCATTGCCATGAACCGCCAGAGAGGTCGGGTACCAGTCCGTGGGGATAAAACCGAGAGCCTGCGCCGCAACAGGATTGTTGCCCGCTCCACTCGCATTCAGACTGGTCGTGTCAAAGACCGCAACCGCATCGAGGGAAGAATCCGCCGCAAAGAGCCGCTTTCCGTCGGCAGATTGAGCCAGCGCAATCGGATAAGTTCCGGCATATTCCTCATTCCGCAACGCTGTTCTGAGCATCGCCTCGATCTGCCCGCTGCCAGTCGAAACCACTGCCACCGTGTCGGCATTCGAGAGTGCAACGTAAAGCTGCTTTTCGTCCGGGCTCAGCAGCATGGCGGTGGGATGCGATCCGGGAGCGATGGGATCTTCCGGTTCCTGCAACTTGATCCAGCGCGCAACCTGGCCACTGGTCAAGTCCAGTTCGGCCACACGCGATGCGTTCCACAAGCTGCACCACGCGCGTCGGCCATCGCGCGTCACAACCACGGTGTAAGGATATGCGCTCGGCACCAGATTGCCGGTGCTCAGATCGAAGCGCTGCATCACTCTGCCGCTTGCCACATCGAGGAGCACCGCATTGTCGGAGAGATTATTCGCTACCAGTAACCGCGCATGTCCTTCGCTCGACAGAATCGCAATACCTGCGGGGTAAGGGATCGCAGTTCCCGCCGGCGTCTTACGCAACTCCAGCGCGACCTTCTTCTGCGTCGCCAGGGGCTGCGGTTCTATGGGAATAAAGCGATCGGGCACGACTTTGCCGTTCGCGAAACTGTAGACCGCGATTCCATTGCCGGTGTCGCCTGACTTCTCGCCGGTAGCATCCGTGATCGAACCCGCTGACGCGTACAAATGTTTTCCGTCAGAACCAAATACCAGTCCCAGAAAATAGCTCTGATGGACCTCTTCGCCAAAACGCTTGTCTGGATAATCGGTGAGCTGGTTCGTCTTGAGATCCAGGATCGCGATTGATTGCTCGGCCATCGTCTCCTGCGTGCCGTAGCCATTATTCAAAAGCGCAGCGTAATGGCCATCCGGGCTGATCGCAATCGTGGCGGGAAAGCTGTTGGTGCTGCCAATGCGGCCCGGGACGGGCGTTGTGAGCATCTTGCTGGTGGAGAGCGGGATCGCCGATCCTTCGCGGTGCGCCTCCTGAGCCGGCGACTCGTTCGCCGAGGCCAACAATGAGATCACAAAAACGATGAGGGAGAATCGGGTCACAAGGCCTCCGCAGATTTTCGCGTTTAACGGCAAGCTGAAGAGAAGAGATGAGCGTAGTCTACCGGCAAAGCTCAGGTCAAAGGGATTGCAACCCTCAAACTGTCTCGACTCACAACCGGTTGGCTTGCCCAGGGACCGTAGGACCACACCCGGGTTGCGCGAAGATTGAAATTCTTGGGCAGCGAAATAGCACTCAAATTCCCGAAGCGCGCGTCGATCCGCCCTGAGTGGACTCCGGTTCAGGATGCTCCTGTGCATTCACGTTGTGCCGCACATCGGAACCTTGCACCCAGAAGATGACGTCCTCCGCGATATTCGTGGCATGATCGGCCACGCGCTCCAGGTTGCGCGCCACCAGCAGTGCATCCAGCGCCTGCCGCACCACTTCGGGTCGCTGGTTCATGGTCTTCACCAGCTGGATGAAGGCATCATCTTTCATGCGATCGACCACGTTATCCATTTCAAGCACGGCCTGCGCCAGTTCGACTTTGCCTTCGATAAAGGATTCCAGGGCGCGCCGGACCATGGCGCTGACGGCTGCGCCCATACGAGCGATGTCAACGGGCAGGTCAACGGTGGGAAGATCCGCCATGTCCATCACGCGCTCCGCGATGTTCACCGCCTGATCGCCAACCCGCTCCAGATCGGAATTAATCTTGGTAACGGCGAGAATGAACCGCAGATCCACCGCCATGGGTTGTTGCATCGCGAGCAAGTCGAAAGCCGCCTCGTCAATTTCGCGCTCGGAATCGTTGATCAGGCTTTCGCCCTCCAGAACCATCTGGCAACGCGCGAGATCCCGATCGATATAGGCTTGCCGAGCTCGGTCAACCGCCTGCTCCGCCAAACCGCCCATGCGGAGCAACTTCTGGCGTAGATCGTCGAGCCCTTGTTGGAAACGCGTTCGCATTATCCGAACCTTCCTTGTATCCCTGGGAATCTGCCTATCCGAATCTGCCAGTGATGTAATCTTCCGTCCGTTTGTGGGACGGTTTGGTAAAGATCTTTTCGGTCTTATCAAACTCAATCATCTTACCAAGCAGGAAAAACCCGGTAAATTCCGCTACGCGCGCTGCCTGCTGCATGTTGTGCGTCACGATTACGATGGTATACCGTTCTTTCAACTGAAAGATCAACTCTTCTATTTTTCCGGTGGAGATCGGGTCGAGAGCCGAGCAGGGCTCGTCCATTAGCAACACCTCGGGCTCCACCGCCAGCGCGCGAGCGATGCAAAGCCTCTGCTGCTGCCCACCGGAGAGACTGGCGCCGGACTTCTTGTGAACCTGATCCTTTACTTCATCCCACAATGCCGCGGCTTCGAGCGAGCTATGAACGATTTCGTCAAGTTTCCGTCGGTCGCCGAATCCGTTCAACTTCAAGCCGGATGCGACGTTATCGTAGATCGACATCGTCGGAAACGGATTCGCTTTCTGAAATACCATTCCCACGCGCCGGCGGAGCTGCGTGGCCGACGTACCGTTGTAAGCGTCAATCTCTCCGATGCGGACGCTTCCCGTTACCCGCGTCTCCGGGATGGTTTCGTGCATCCGGTTCAGGCAACGGATAAATGTGGATTTGCCGCAGCCCGAGGGGCCAATCAACGCCGTGGCATGGTTGGCCGCCATCGTGAGTTGAATGTCGTACAACGCCTGGGTCTTGCCATACCACGCGTTCAGGTTCTCGACCTGGATACCAACGCCCATAAACTATGCCGCTCCAAAAGTCCCGCGACGCACGGCGAAACGCACGGCAGCCACGGCGGTCACGATTAAAACGATCAGCACCAGAGCGCCCGCCCAAGCCTGGCGATGCCACTCGTCATAAGGAGAAATCGCATAATTGAAAATCTGCAGTGGCAGCGCCGCGGTCGGCTGGTTGGCACGCAGATTCCAGAACTGATTGCCGAATGCTGTAAATAGCAGTGGCGCCGTTTCGCCCGCAACGCGCGCGAACGCCAGCATGACCCCGGTAATCACGCCGGAGGTCGCCGTGCGCAGCGTGATCGACAGCGTCGTTCGCCAGCGCGGTATGCCCAACCCGTACGCCGCCTCCCGCAACGATTGCGGCACCAGCAGCAGCATTTCTTCCGTGGTGCGCGTGATCGTGGGAATCATCATGATGGCCAGCGCTACTCCGCCCGCCAAT
>Ga0209006_10005358_pt1 | contig 11654 bp, 11 predicted proteins | sample JacPin_JW_Ref_O2_FD_188567 | JGI IMG/M metagenome (GOLD analysis project Ga0209006, IMG submission 188567) | Forest soil microbial communities from Algoma, Ontario, Canada - Jack Pine, Ontario site 1_JW_Ref_O2 (SPAdes) (version 2) | ecosystem: Environmental > Terrestrial > Soil > Boreal... | reverse complement strand
GAGCCGGATGCGGGAATCCCGCTTGTCCGGATCCGTGGAGGGGGTTATGAGCAATCATGATTCCTACTCCGACTCTTCCGAGCCTTGGTCGTTGACGCTACCAAGTCTACTCGGAGGAAGGAGCCGACAACGTCATCTAATCAGCCCAGGGGTGAACGTGAACGAAGGCCAAGTGCCCCCTTGCGGATGAAATACTGGCAGTGCTTATCTGGTGGTCGCGCCGGCGTTGGCATTGCAGGCGGGATGAGGATCCGATGAATCGAAGGGATTTTGTGCGGCTTGGATGGGCCACCGTGATCGGGGCGGGGGCAGGAAAGCTGCGGCCCGCATTCGCGGAGTCGCTAGCGCTCCGGCACGTTCCGGCGCCGCCACAGCATCCGCAGATGGCGATGTCGGAACCGAAGGCCACCGAACGCGCGGCGGATTTCACCCTGCGAATCGCACCCATGACGGTCGAGCTGGCCCCACAGGTCGTCATCAGCACGATCGGCTACAACAATAAGGTTCCCGGTCCTCTCATGCGGATGCGCGAGGGCCAACCCGTCGCCGTAGAGGTTGTGAATCACACGGACGTTCCGGAATACGTGCATTGGCACGGTTTGTTCGTTCCCTCGGACGTGGATGGAGCGGCGGAAGAAGGCACACCTCCCGTAGCCCCGCATGGCCGTCGGCGCTATCAGTTCGTGGCCAAGCCAGCGGGTTCGCGATGGTACCACTCGCACACGATGGCAATGATGGACCTGCATCGGGGCTCCTACACCGGTCAATTCGGTTTTCTCATGATCGATTCCGCGAATGACCCCGGGCTCTACGACCAAGAGGTCTTTCTGGCGCTGCGTGAATGGCAGTATTTCCTGAGTACGATGGATCAGGACGAAATGGCGGCGGATCCCAACGACCTGACGTCCGAAAAACCCGCCAATCCAGACCCGCGTCCCAACGGGCTCGAAGTCAGCGCTCCTCTTTATTCAATCAACGACAAAATGCTCGGAGCGGGCGATCCCCTCCGCGTGCAGTCAGGTCAGCGCATCCTGATGCACCTGCTCAACGCCAGCGCTTCGCAAATTCATCGCGTGGCTTTGCCCGCCCACAAGTTTCAGGTGATCGCGCTCGACGGCAATCCGGTGCCCGCGCCTCAGCTGGTCAGCGTGATTGAGATCGCCCCCGGTGAGCGCGTGGATGCGATCGTGGAGATGAATCAGCCGGGTGTCTGGATTTTAGGGGAGCTGCGCGATGTCGCGCGGAAATCCGGCATGGGCATCGTGGTGGAGTACGCCAATCAGCAGCAGCGCGCGACTTGGCTTCCACCTCCGAGCGCGCGCTGGGACTACACAATCTTCGGCAAGACCGCGCCGCATCGCGCGCCGGACGAGACCATCGACATGGTTTTTGAAAAAGTGCCGGGCGGGCCCCATGGGATCAATCACTGGCTCGTCAACGGCAAGGAATATCCGCATGAACGGGAATTCGTGTTCCGCCAGGGAGGCCGCTACCGGCTGGTGTTTCACAATCGCAGTGACGATTCTCACCCCCTGCACATGCACCGGCACCTATTCGAGCTCGTCGAGCTCAACGGCAAGCCGACTGCCGGCATCAGGAAGGATACGGTGATCGTTCCCGCATTTGGACGCGCCACGGTGGATCTGGTCGCCGACCAGCCGGGCCTGACTCTCTTCCACTGCCATATCCAACAGCACATGGACTTTGGTTTCATGGCGCTATTTCGCTACGCGTGAGAACCACATCGCGTATAAACCGGGCATGCAGCGATCCGGCGAAGCCGATGGTTTAAACGACCTCCGAAATAATCCGTGTTACGGCTTTTTCACACATTCGAGGTCCACGCGTAATATTGAAGGGATAAAACTCACCGCTTCGGTAACTATCGAACCACAGGTCCAAACGGGAGAAACCGCATGAAAACGATCCGAGGGAAATTCCGAACGGCAGTGTTCATGGGAGCGGCCGCCGCGGTACTGGCATTTGCAGCTGGGGCAAAGGCACAGAATCAAGCTTCTAACGGCAATACGTGGCCTTACGCAAAGACGGGGCGCTCGCCCGTACTGGCGGTGGTTGGCGACGTCGCCTGCCAGCCAGGCGAGACGGAACCGAGTGGTGAGAAGAAGGCTGAAAACTGCGTCGGAGACACCGCCCAGAATCTGTTGGCATCCCAGGCGGCAACTGCGAATCAGATTGAGAATATAAAGCCTGACCTCCTCGCGCTCGTCGGAGATGAGCAATACCAGGTTGGCCAATATTCGGACTTTGAGAACTCGTACGAAACGACGTATGGCGCTTTCAAATTTATCACGCGGCCCGCGCCTGGCAACCACGAGTTCTATACCGAGCACGGCGCAATCGGCGTTGCCGGCTATGGCTACTTCTCCTACTTCAACGGCGTCCAGCACAATGCCGATGGAACCACGATGACGGCTACGATCTCCGGCAACCCTGACACCGCCGGTACCTTCACCCAACCCGTGCCGTATTCGGATGGACAGGCGGGGCACTTCGAGCAGTCGGGCGGACTCGGATCCGAAGCTAATGGGGGCTCAGTCGGGGTCGGAGATGGCTGGTATTCCTATAATCTGGGCGCGTGGCACCTTATCTCGCTCAATATAGAGTGCGAGACACAGCCGGGCGGGTGCACAGGCGCCTGGTTTGCTTCCGAACTCGCATGGCTGAAAGCCGATCTCGCCGCGAATCATTCCGCGTGCACAGCCGCCTACTGGCACCAGCCCACGTTCAGCGCTGCCGACAGCATCGCCGTTCCCGAAGGCACGAGCGCTCAGGCCTTTTGGCAACTGCTCTACGAGTACGGAGCCGACTTGGTGCTGAACGGACACGACCATCTCTATGCCCGCTACCGCCCGCTTGACCCTTCAGGGAATTACGATCCAAAGAAGGGCATCCGCGAATTCATCGTGGGTACCGGCGGCGAGACACTCGATGCGGTCGTCACAACCGACACAACAGCCGCCGATCCTAGCGGCAACCCGAACTTCAACGCACAGAATCTCGAGGCGGCAAGCGGGCAGTTCTGGGGTGTGATGGCCCTGACGCTTGATCCGAACGGCTATAAGTGGGACTTCGAATCGGCACTGGGGGACCCTGCACAGGTAGGTCCGGGTGCTTCTTACAAGGACACGGGCGTCGGCACTTGCCACGGCCCGGTCAACAGGTAGTGAGCAGATCGTCTTCGCCGCGTTAGTTAACCTTCCCCACCCTTCGCAGAACGTCGCGGAGGGTGGGGATTTTTCGTTGCCTTGCCCCCTCCCAATTTTCCGGTCTAAGTTTTGGTGACGATCTTCGATTCCGAAAGTGTTTTGTGATTCGAAGGGCGGGTGACCGACCCGCCCGCCACGCTCTCATCATGCGTCTCCCGAGTGCATTGCCGTGAATTGCCACCGCTGACATCGCGGCAGTCAGATAACATTCCCGTAACATTACGGTACTCTTCTGGACGTCATTGCATCGTTGCATTATGATGAGCGTCGAAAGCGGCCGACGGTCTTGAGAGGACAAGTGCTTCGTCCTGAGTTCGTGCTTTTCATTCTCGCTGCGGCGCTCGCCGGAAACGCGGCAAGCGTGCGAGTTCAATCGGCGAACGCAGCACAATCTCAGGATAGGGAGATGGTGGAGTCGCCGTGCGCAGGCTCGACCGTTCCCGCGCAGTCACAAGACGCGTCCGCCTCGCGCGTCACGCTTAAAGCCAGTACGCCAGTCCAATTAAGATTTACGCGCGCCATTGCTTCCTCGCAAGTGATCGCCGGGGATAAGGTAGATCTGGAGGTAACTGCCGACGTGCGCGTGGGCAACCTGATTGTGATTCCCAAATACAGCCTGGCTCAGGCGATTGTCACTATTGCTCAAGCCAAGCGCACGATGGCTCGGGGCGGCTACATGGAGCTGAAGATCGAAACCGTGCGCCTCGGAAACGGGGAAACCGCTCCGCTGCGAATGACGGAAGATGTTAAGGGCGGAGGACACAAAGGCACAATGATTGCGGGCATGGTTGTGGTAGGCATAGTGGATTCGCCCGCCGCGCAATTGTTCATGTACGTGCAGGGAAAAGACGCGGTGATACCGAGGAACGCCGAGGTTACTGCGTACGTCAACGGTGACGATTTGCTCGACCCGGCAAAATTCGGCCCAGGCGCAGCCGAGTCACAGCCGATCCCAGAGGCCGCTGCTCCAACGCAGGATCGCAGCGTGCCGAGATGAAGTCGCCCCGTACGATATGCGCAGCACTATTGCTGGTCCCGGCGATGGCGCTGTCCGCGCCGCAAGCCTCCGCGACCGATCCTGCAATTTCAAAGGGGTCCGCCGATCAGCAAAAATCCACAGGCGCCAAAGAAACCAAGCGGCGATTGCAAGATCTGGCCTGCGGCCCCTCGAGCATCCATCACACTGTGCGGACCGAGGAAACTCCGCAATCGCTGCCTGTGCAGCCGGCGGATAAAGCGCTCATCTTCGTCATCCGCCCGACCCACCGGGGTGCTTTAGTGCAGACCAAACTTGCGGTGGACAAAAAGTGGGTGGGCGTCAATCGTGTGAATAATTATTTCTACTTTACGCTTGAACCCGGTCCGCACTACTTCTGCTCGCAGGAGTCCGATACTCAGAGCCTTCTGAGCATGGTCGTGGAAGCGGGTAAAACCTATTACCTCCAACAGAAAATGGCGATGTCGGCGGATTTGCAGCTCCTGCACGAAGAGGAAGGGAGGAAGGGGCTGGCAAAATGCAAGTTGAGCGTATTCGAGGAGAAAAAATAGAGCCCGCCAGTTAGCATTTTCAGCGGCGCGCTTCAGTGCGCCATCGCCATCGCAGCAATCGCCGACGGCGGTCCACCCTTCATCCCGCAGCAGCGAGATGAAGGGCAAAGAATCCCCGCCAAAGAATGCTCCGGCAGTCGAACTTTCCTCGGTTACGCCGTTGCGGTTTTTTGCGCTTTGAAGAACGCGAGCAGCTCGGCGTTGACCAGGTCTGCGTGGGTTGCGGGCATCCCGTGGGGAAGGTCTTTATAGACTTTGAGCGTGGCGTGCTTGAGTAGCTTGGCGGCTGCGGGACCGGCGGCGGCGATGGGAACGATCTGATCGTCTTCGCTGTGCATCACCAGGACGGGGATATCAATTTTCTTGAGATCTTCCGTGGTGTCGGTCTCTGAGAAAACTCTGATGCAGTCATAGTGGGCCTTGATGCTCCCCACCATACCCTGCAACCACCAGTGCTCGCGAATGCCCTCGGAAATTTTCGCTCCCGGACGGTTGTATCCGTAGAACGGCATGGTGATGTCCTTATAAAATTGGGGGCGATTCGCGGCCAGCGCCGCACGCAGACCGTCGAACACCGCGACCGGCGCGCCGAGCGGATTCTTTTCCGTCTTCAGCATCAGCGGCGTGATGGCGCTGATCAGCGCGGCCTTCGCGACGCGCTTCGTGCTGTGGCGTCCCAAATAGCGCGCCACTTCGCCGCCACCGGTGGAATGTCCCACCATGATTGCATCCTTCAGATCCAACTTTTCGAACAGCGCCGCGAGATCGTCGGCGTAGGTGTCCATGTCGTTGCCGCCCCAAGTCTGGTCGGAACGCCCGTGGCCGCGCCGGTCGTGTGCAATTACGCGATAGCCCAGGTTCCCGAAATACAGCATCTGCCCGTCCCAGTCGTCTGAGCTGAGCGGCCAACCGTGGCTGAAGACAATCGGTTGCCCCGTGCCCCAATCCTTGTAGAAAATCGTGGTGCCGTCTTTCGTAGTGATCGTAGCCATCGGATATTCTCCTTAACGGAAGTTGTGCGGGCCCGAATCTTAGAGTCTGCGCACGCGCCTTGCGTTGCAGCAAATTTTGGCGGGAAGCGAGCCGGTTCACGGTTCGCTCGCAAATGTCGTCGCATTGCGCTGCGTCGTTTCGTGCGCGCTACTTGCCAGTTTCCGCGACATGCGAATTCGCGTTCGCAGCCTTGTACCACTCCACCTTGTTGGCGGAGAGGAAGCAGACGTCCACTTCCACACCGGAATAATCGCAGCCGCCGAGGAACTCCGCGAGCTTGCCGCCCTGTATCCAGAACCCCCCACGATTGCGGCTCAACAGGGTCGCCTGCATCGGCGGCTGCCCAAACAATTTAAAGACCACGCGCGCATTCGTTTTCGTCTGGTGCATTTTGCTCCGCTTTTTTTTCGAGGCCATGACGTAGGTGGTGAAGGCGAGCAATGTACATCCAAGCGCGCCAAAAATAAAGCGCAAGATTTCCCCAACACGCCCGCCTGCCGCTGTGGCGGCGGTCTCGCCTTGCGGGACCGCCAGCCTTTGAACTTATGAATCGCGCTGCACGGCGGTTCACCGTGAGCTCCCGCCGCGCTGGCATCGATGTAACGCGACACCACGTGCCAACGTCTCAGTACGCAGCGATAACTGATGCGGCTGATGTTGGATTGAATGTTACGTACCAAATCGGGAAGCCATGATTGACGGCTCCGAGGCGGCCTAGGACAATCTCTTATCGCAGCTGGTTATTGTGCTGGGATCGACCGCTCATAGCCAAAGTGAACCAGCAAGGCATTACGGCCCGACAGAACCCTTGCGATCTCGGCACACGGAGAAAGCATAATGCGATTCCAGACGCAGTTTGCGTTCGCGGCCCTTTGTTTGGCACTATCTCTCTTTGCCCTGCAAGCGTCCGCCGCAGCGCAGGAGCAGTCGCCATCTCCCGCTCCCGTCCCGGTGGCATCCGCGTCATCTGCTCCGGGGCCCGACGCGGTTGCGCCGCCCGTTACGGCGCTCGTGCTGAAGGAAGGCACCGACGTGCCACTGGTTTTCGCCACTGCGATCAGCTCGAAGACCGCGGTTGACGACGACACAGTGAATCTCACACTCGCCGAAGACCTCAAAATCGGCGACGTTGTCGTGGTCAAGAAAGGCGCGCCCGCTGTCGTCACCAACGCCAAGAAGGCCGGGATGATGGGCAGAGGCGGCGAGCTGAGCATTCGCCTGGAGTACCTGAAATCCGATAGCCAGCGGCTACACCTGCGCGGGAACAAAGGAAAAGAAGGGGAGGGAAGAGTCGGCGCTACCGTGGCGTTAACGGTCCTGTTCGGCCCCATCGGACTGATCAAGCACGGCAAGAACGTGGAAATCGCCGAAGGGACGCCGCTCACCGCCTTCGTTGATCAGGACTACCCGCTGGTGCCGGCAAAATAGTTTCCGTCGCTGCTTCTGAGCTTGTAGCGGCCGGTCTGGCGCAGCCAGACCGGGCAGGCGCGCGCCGGGCCACTCGACTCATTGCTCCACCCGCGGCGCATGACGCAGAATCACCGCGCCCAACGCCAGCGCCCGCGCTTCCAGCGAATTCAGCCGCGTCCTGCTCCCCCTATCCACGACGCTGTTCCGGGTTGAACGCTTCTGCGCGATTTATTTCGCGGTTGACGCCGTTTTCTTTTGAGCCATCTTTTGGGCCAGGTGAAAGAGCAAAGATTGGTTACCCTTATTCATTCGGCCCATCAGTTTGCGAAAGCGATGCAAGGTCCGCGCATCGCGGCGCGAACTGCCCCAACCGGTAGCATCGGGCTTCAGAAGTTGCGACGCGGGTGGTTCGGCTTCATAGAAGAGCACGTAGATCGGAACTTCCATCGCGCGCGCCAGCTTTTCAATCGTCTCGATTGAGGGAACCGTGTGGCCGTTCTCGACACGAGAGATGTAACAGCGCAGAAGCCCGGTGCGCTTCTCGACGTCGCCTTGTGACATGTCCTTTTGTTCTCGCAGTGCCTTCAACCTTTCGCCTATTTCCATCGCTGTTCTCCTGATTTCTAAGATAGGTACGCCGCGCCTCTACATTGCCGGCAATCCAAGCAGTAAATCCCGACGCGGAAAGACGCCAAACAGCGCGCGGAAACCGAAAACGCATCCATCCCGGGTCAATTCTGGTTTAGCCGCAGCGACGTCGTTATCGCCGAATTGCACCCAAGATCACGCAGAAGCGAAAGGAGGCGGCCCGGGTTGCCTCCAGGCCGCTGTCCAGTCGAGTAAATCCTCATCTGTGAATTTTCACCTGTGAATTCGGGCGCGGTCAATCGGGGTGACTGCCCAACGATCGTCCCGCACCTTATCCAGAGGCTGCTCGATCCTCATAAGAACTTCTATGAGCAGATCGGTCTGCTCCGGCTGTTTCACCTCGCAGGCCAAATCGGAGAGAAAATCCTGCAAGGCTTGTGAATTATTTGCATGGGAAAACGACCTCATTTTTCACCTGCCTCCTGCCGGTCTTTGAGCCCGGCCGTTTGTCGGGTGAGACCCGATCGTTCAGGGCGGGTCGCCAGGAGATTCCGCATGCAGCGCTGATGGAATTCGATAAGGAAATTCCGGAATCTACCGGCAATAAAGAAAAATGGACGCAACTGTCGAGGCCGCGGTTCTATGTTCTTATGACGCAGAGGACGTGGATAAGACCGCTAGAGGTGTTGGCAGGGCCGGAAATATCGGCGCGAATTTTCGGCTGCCGGTTCTGAACTGGCGCAGGAACAGCCTTGGGTTGCAAATCAATGGATTGGCGGACAACAGCTGATGATGTGTTCGCCTCAACGTTCAACAGCGAGAAGTCATTCGAGGTATCGTCGGCGAGCCTGAGAAATTCGCCGGTCTCAAGCGTCGCCAGACTGCAAAATAGCAGGCCGACCACGACGAAGAAGATGAGTTTTGGGCGCATTTTAGAGTCCGACGATACGCGAGGTTTATACAACAAATGAACCTTTAACTCAAGAACAACGCGGGAGCACTTGGATATCAAGACGCGGGACGGAAAGTGGCGCGGGAGCGCGAGAGGCGGAAAGTTCGGCGAGCCCGGAATGCATACATCTGGCGTTCACCAGGGTCGTGTGAAAGGCTTGGCCACTTGCCAACCCGGTATTGCCGCCAAAATGATTGGCGGAAGGTTTTGACGGGAATGCTGATCCGCGAGACATTTCTAGCCTAGGACGGCGACACCAGCGCCAATGGACGGCGGCTCCGTCCTATACCGGTCTTAAGTAGCCCGGTGAATTGTTCGGCGACTACAGGCGGACTGAAATAATAGCCTTGTCCCTCGTCGCAGTGGCGATCCTGAAGAAAAGTGAACTGTTCGTACGTTTCCACTCCCTCGGCAGTTACTCGGAGCTTGAGGCTTTGGCCCATGCCGATAACTGCCTTTATAATTGAGGCGTCATTTGCATCGCCGGTGATCTCTTGCACGAACGATCTGTCGATCTTGAGCGTGTCGATCGGAAATCGCCTCAAATAGCTAAGACTTGAGTACCCCGTGCCGAAATCATCGAGCGCCAGCCGCACACCCATCGCTTTCAGGGCCTGGAGTAGAGATGCCGTGGTCTCCGAATGCTGCATCAGGACGGTTTCGGTGAGTTCAATTTCAAGATAACGTGGCTCCAAGCGAACGTCCGTCAGGATAGCTTTCAGGTCTGCAATGTAGCTACCGTTGCGGAACTCTGCGGCGGAAATGTTCACCGCCACGGGCACTGGCGGAAAACCCGCGTCCATCCACGCTCGGGCTTGCGCACATGCAGCGCGCGTGACCCATTGGCCGATCGGCACCATGAGGCCACATTCTTCTGCAATGGGCAGGAACTGACCAGGAGGAATCAGGCCGCGATCTGGATGCAGCCAACGTATGAGCGCCTCGGCCCCCGTAATGGCACAGGTCTCCAGATTTATCTTCGGCTGGTAATGCACCACAAACTCTTGGCGCTCCAGGGCGTGCCGCAGGCTGCTTTCGAGGGATTGTCGCTCCCGGGCATGTTCATTCATGTCGTTTCTGAAGAATTGGTAATTGTTGCGGCCCTGTTTCTTCGCGTCCGACGTCGCCGTGTCCGCGGCCTTCAGCAGCGCCTCCGCATCCTCGAAGTCATCGGGATAGATGCTGATACCAATGCTCGCCGTAATATCAAGATTGTGATGATCGATCGAATAGGGCACCGTGAGGTCGCTGAGAATCTTCTTCGCGACTTCGGCCGCGTGGTCCACGCCCCGAATGTCTGAAAGCATTACGACAAATTCATCCGCGCCCTCGCGGCTCACTATATCTGAGCCGCGGAGACACGCCACTAGACGTGCCGCAACCATTTTAAGAAGTCTGTCACCCATTACGTGTCCCAAGGCCTCATTGATGTTCTTAAAGCGATCCAAATCCAGAAACAGCACCGCCAGCCGGTAGTCGTGACGCCGGGCTAACGCTATCGCCTGCGTGAGTAGTACCTTGAGTAGTATTCGATTCGGCAAATCCGTAAGACAGTCATGTTGCGACAGATGGGACATCTGTAGCGCCAGCGCTCGCGCCACACTCACGTCATGGAAGACCATCACGCCCCCGGTAACGTGGCCCTCCCGATTGTGGATGGGCGCGGAGGAATCTTCGATGCTAGATTCATAGCCGTCACGGCGCACAAGAATACAGTTCGTGCCCAGCCCAACCGTCTTGTTTTCCTGGATGGCTAGCTCCACGGGGCTCCGAGAGGATTCACGCGTTGAACCGTCGATAATTTTGAGTATTTCGGTGGCCGGGCGTCCTGCCGCCTCTTTCCACGGCCACCCGGTCATGGCTTCAGCTACCCCGTTGAGATAGGTTACATTGCCCGAGACGTCGGTGCTGAGCACGGCGTCACCGATGGAGTTCAGCATCACCTGGGCGCGTTCCTTTTCCAAGAAGAGCGCCTCTTTTAATATCTTTCGCTCGACCATGTTGCGGAGGGCTCGGGGCAGCCAATAGCGGTCCATATGCTTCTTCAGGACATAATCCTGCGCTCCCCGCTGTAAACATTGCGCGGAAAGATCTTCCCGTTCCGAATCACTCAGGATCAAGATCGGGATATGCGGCGCCGCGGCAAATACGTCGTCAAATGTGGTGATGCCTTGACTATCGGGCAGGAACAGATTGAGCATCACCGCACCTACGCCTCTCCGACTCAGTCGTTCGAGCCCGTCGGAGCGTTGCCGAACCCATTCCACATCAACGGGAACGGTGGCAAGAATCGCCCGGATCGTGCTGGCATCGGCGGGATCGTTCTCAATGAGAAGTACGCAGTCGTGGTTATCGTTCACGTTCAGTCTCCTGATGGTAAACCAACGTGACACCACATCAACGGTAACTCAACTTCATCCACTCAATTCATGATGAACACTTCTTTGGGAATACTCACAGGAGAAGTCGAAGGACAGTAATCCCCGCAACCACGTTGCGGGTCGAAGGTGACTCAAGTCTACGCTGGCAGCGGAGGGGGGCACACTGGGTTTGGAGGTAGATGTCCAATAGATTACGTGCGACGCGGGCAATTCTGTGCGGGGCGGTTCGCGAACCGACCCTAGCGATGAGCGGAGGGTTGCCAGTAAGCCAGTCCCGAATGTCGGATTCGGATCAGGAGGCCGTGGCGGCCTTGTGTCGTAGCGAACTCAGCGGAGGTTGTGCGACGACGCTGACGAGCGCGTCGGGGCTTTGTACTCGGCGGATTGGTAGGCACTGTGGGCGCGATCTGGAGGCGTCATGCGTCTCCATTCGCGGATTCGCTTGGGCTTGAATAACTGTTCGTAGCAAGTTAAAAGGTCCGGTTTTTGTAGTAAGTGAGTTGTCCGGTTGACTGTTAATCACCCGCCGCCGTCGCGGCTGTGGGGAAGTGGGAA
>Ga0209006_10005357_pt1 | contig 11655 bp, 11 predicted proteins | sample JacPin_JW_Ref_O2_FD_188567 | JGI IMG/M metagenome (GOLD analysis project Ga0209006, IMG submission 188567) | Forest soil microbial communities from Algoma, Ontario, Canada - Jack Pine, Ontario site 1_JW_Ref_O2 (SPAdes) (version 2) | ecosystem: Environmental > Terrestrial > Soil > Boreal... | reverse complement strand
ACGGCAGGAGAATTCGATCGCAAAGGTGTATCTGGCGCACATGGTGCACCACGTGATCGACACCGCGATCCAGCTCCACGGCGCGCTCGGCTTCAGCCAAGACACCGTCCTCGCGAAATGGTACACGCAAGTGCGTTCGCAGCGGCTGGTCGACGGTCCGGATGAGGTGCACAGATGGAGGGTCGGCCGCAATGTCATCAAGGCCTTCCGCGAGCACGGCACCACGGCGTCGGCTGCGGGCGGTGATTTGCTTTAAGCTTCTCAATAGCCTCATCCTGAGGAGCGGCCACGCAGGCAAGTTTACGTAGCCTGATGGCGACATGTTTGTGGCCCATCCTTCGAGACGCCCGCAAGAGTGGGCTCCTCAGGATGAGGACGGATGTAACACTGCCGTCATGCCGGGCGACCATCAGCCTTTCGTCGTCTGTTTCTCCTGTTCCACCGCCTGCCAGCCGATGTCGCGGCGGCAGAAGCCTTGCGGCCACTGGATACGATCGACCGCTTGGTAGGCGCGGGCTTGCGCTTCGGTGACGGTCTTGCTCATCGCGCAGACGTTCAGCACGCGTCCGCCATTGCTGAGAATGTTTCCGTCCCTCAATATCGTGCCGGCGTGGAACATCTCGACGTCCTCGACCCTGGCGGCTTCATCGAGCCCCTCGATGCGAGTGCCCATGGCGTAGTCGCCCGGATAGCCCTTCGCGGCCATCACCACCGTCAGTGCTGATTCCGGATACCAGCGCAGATCGAAGTTCTTCAACTGCCCGTCGCAGGACGCCAGCATGGCGGGCACGATATCCGACATCATCCGCAGCATCAGCACCTGGCATTCCGGATCGCCGAAGCGGACATTGTATTCGAACAGTTTCGGCCCCTCCGGCGTCAGCATCACGCCGGCATACAGCACGCCGCGAAACGGCGTACCGCGCGCTTTCATCCCGGCCACCGTGGGCAGAATAATCTTCGCCATGATCTCGGCATGGATCTGCGGCGTCACGAACGGCGTCGGCGAATAGGCGCCCATGCCGCCGGTGTTCGGCCCCTGGTCGTGATCGAACACCCGCTTGTGGTCCTGCGCCGAGGCGAGCGCGATCGCCGTCTCGCCATCGGACAGCGCAAAGAAGCTGATCTCGCGGCCGGCGAGATACTCCTCGATCACGACCTCGGCGCCGGCTGCCCCAAACGCGCCATCGAACATCATGGCGACCGCGTCCTCGGCTTCGCGCAGGGTTTGAGCGACGACCACGCCCTTGCCGGCGGCGAGCCCGTCCGCCTTGACCACGATCGGCGCGCCTTGGGCGCGGACATAGGCAAGTGCTGTGGCCGCATCGGAGAAGCGGCCATAGGCGCCGGTCGGAATGCCGAATTCCGTGCAGAGCGCCTTGGTGAATCCCTTGGAGCCCTCCAGCCGCGAGGCTTGCTTGCTCGGCCCGAACGCCTTGATGCCGTGGGCAGTCAGATCGTCGACGATTCCGGCCGCCAACGGCGTTTCCGGACCGACCACGACGAGATCGACCGCGTGGCGTTTGCAGAACTCAATCACCGCGGCGTGGTCTGAGACGTCGAGCGCCACGCATTCGGCTTCCTTTGCGATGCCGGCATTGCCCGGCGCGCACCAGAGTTTCGTGACCAGCGGCGAGGCCGCGATCTTCCACGCCAAGGCGTGTTCGCGGCCGCCGGAACCGAGCAGAAGAATATGCATGAGAAAACCGATGGAAGTTGACGAAACCGAGTCGGTCGCACGAACGCCCGCACCCCGCAAGGGGGGCCTTGCCGTCATTCAGGCCTCGCTCGCGCGAGGCCGCTACTTCTGCGGGGAGATCGCGCGCAGGATCGCCGATGCGGCTTTGGGATCGTTGATCATGTCGGCGTGTTTCACGTTCGGCACGAGAGTGACGGGAATATTCACACCAAGCCGTTGCATCAGGGGCGCGAACTGGTCCGCGAATTCCTGCTCGTCGACGTCTCCGACGAGCACGGCGGCCGGCCGGTGAATATTTCTGAGATAGGTCTCATACCCGCCGCCGGCGCCGAAATTCAATGTCAGCCGATAGGAATAGCTCGCAGTGACCCATTGCGACATATCGGGGGATACCGCGTAGCTGAGAACGGGAAATCCATCGAACCAGTGAATGCCGAGGCGGTCGAGGGAGGCGATCGCGGTGACGCGAGGGACGGAAAAACTGACCCAGCCGCCGGAGCGCGGGCGCAGGGTTGGCGAGCCCGGCAGAATTGGGGAAAGAAACACATAGCGGTCAAACAGCAGGCCATGGATACCGCCGGCGAATCGGATGGTGAATCCGGCCCCGGCGGAAAAGCCAACCAGCGTGCGGGTCTCGCCACCCCTGGCCGGCCCAAGCTCGGCGACAAAGTCCACAAGATCGTCATCGATCTGCCCGATGTAATCGATGTCGCCGTGCCGGCCCGAGCCGCCGTGACCCCGAATATCCGGCACATAGACCGTCACGCCGGCGGCGCGCAACGACTCGGCGAGGCGATGCATACTGGTGCCGGGAAAAGCTGAGCCGTGGATCAAAATAACGACGTTGTCGGGCTCTGCGGGATAGACATAATATTGCAGGCTCGTGTCATCGCGAGCCCTAAATTGTCGGGGCGCCGGAAAGTCCGGCTTGCTCTGCCTGGAGGACGCCGCCATCGAGACCATTGCAGGCGGAGATACCGGTGCGTTGAGCGCAATCACGGCAACGGGCATCATCGCGATCACGACGAGGAGGCCAAGCACACCGAATACCAGTTTGTACATCATGGCGGTTCTCACTAAAGCTGCCGCGCCGAGGCGGCGATGATTTCCTGCAGGGTCGCGACATGGCGGGCAAACGCGCCGCGCCCGGAGGCCGTGGCAGTCACCGTGGTCTGCGGCTTCTTGCCGACAAAGGCTTTTTCGACCGCGACATAGCCCGCCTTCGACAGCGTTTCGATATGGGCGCCGAGATTGCCGTCGGTGGCGCCGGTCAGTTTTTTCAGCCGCGAGAATTCCAGGCCGACGCTGGCGGGCAGCGCGTTCAGCGCCGCCATGATTTTCAGCCGCAACGGCTGGTGGATGATGTCGTCCAGTTCGGCCATCGGTCAGCTCCGGCGCATCCAGAGCCCGCCCAGAACGAGCCCGCCGCCATTGACGAAGGCCATCCACAGCGGGAACGCCTCGCCGATGAAGAAATAGCCGATCAGCGTCAGCGCGGTGATGCCAAGGCCGATCGCAACGAAGGCCGGCCCGACCCACAATCCGACGATGGTGTAAATCAGCATGAAATAGATCGGCCAGAAGGTTCCCTGTTGGCGAGGCGTGAAGTGACCGAGAACCCCCACGCAGAAAAATCCGAATGCGAAGAACAGCAGATTGGCGATTAGCATCCGGATATCGAAGCTACGAATGCCGGTTCGGGCATGATCGAAGGCGCTGATCGCGAACGAACCCCCGATTGCTGCGACATAGACCGCGATCCACACATAACCGGCGGTGCGCGGCGACATATAGGTCGCAAGGTTGCCCGCAAATACCAATACGCCCCACATGACGATCAGCAGGCTGGAGAGCCGGTAGATCGTCGATTGACGGACGCGGCGGGCGATCTCATTGATCTCGCCAAGCGCTTCGCTGGCTTGTTTGCTGTCGATCATGATGCGCGCCTTGGGCCTCCAACCAGATGTCATTCTTGGAAAACGGAATTGGTCAGGGCTATGGTCCGTTGTTTCGCAAAGCTATTTGATGCCGGCATGGTGAGTTATGGTGCGGGTGTCACGACGACCGACAAAGAATGATCGTCTGGCCTTGAAATTTCGGATCGGAACGGTTGCCGGCTCGCCCACATCGGCTGGCTCGGATGCCAGTCGAGCACTTGTCCATGATCGCCGCAACGCGCCTCGACGCTGCCCTTGATCAAATCGGCGGCCGCCCTGATGGAAACCGAAAACGACGAGGATTGCAGATGGTTGCCATGGCCGCAGGCCGGCAACGGAGGATCGAAGGCGACCCGAAGAAAGTCGCCATTGGCGCCGTGATCGACATATTCGCTGAGTTGTCCGGCTCTATCCGACATCAGCAAGACGTTTCCACGCCCCGCCCTGTTCAGCACATAATCGGTGTCGGTTCCGGGCGCGGGCGTAAATCCGCCCGGACCGAAGGTGGCCGCAAATGAGTTGTAAAGAATGAGGTTGATGGAAATTCCGTGGCTGTAGGCCCATTTGAAAGCAAACGCGCCTTTGGCTTCCTCACGATCAAAAGTGTAATTCATGGGCCCGATTGAAGCCCGGCCATAGCGGGCCAGCGCGTTGGTATCGCGATAGAAGATGAGGAACGCGCGGTCTCTCATATGGCCGCTCTGGTCGGTCAGTCCCGCACCTTGTCGACCCAGCGTTTGGCCGGCATCGAACTGGACCTCGATGTCCACCGGCACGTTTTCCATGTCATCAAATCGCACCTGCACGCCGCGCGGTCGCCCGTCATCCCCCGAGAGCTGATAGGTGATCGGACGGTATTGGCCGCCGACGAAGCCCGCCAGCAAGGCCGAGTTGCGATAGTGGATCTGACGCTTTGAGCCGGCACGCTCGGTAAACCAGACCCACACGTCGACGCGGCCATCGCGGTCCGGCTCACGACTGGCCAGTTCCACCGATTCATAGACCGGGTGGCGCGGAAGCCAGAGAAACCAGTGATGATCCCAGCCATCGACCACGGTGGAGAACGGAACCAGCGGATAAGTTACGGCGGTTTCCTCGGACCTGGCCTTCGCAGCGCCGAGAGCCAAAGGCGTTGAACACGCCAGCAGACCGACGGCCTGCACGGCGCCGCGCAGAAAGTGACGCCGCGCCTTGCGGATCATGAGTTCAGGCCCGCTTTCGCCACATCATCCGCGATCGCGGATACCGCCGCCGGGTCGCTGACGATGGCCATGTGATTGAGGCCGGCGATCAGCTTCACATTGACCGGCGGGGTGATCCCGCGCACGGCCTCGGCATATTGGTCCGCGATCATCAACTCGTCGTCGGCTCCCGAGATGATCGTGAGCGGTTTGGTCGCGGCGGCAAGATCGTCGCGGAAATCCACATGATTGGCGAAATTGCGCATCAGGCGATCGCTATAGGCGGCCGTCAGGATCTTCTCGGAATTCGGCGGCACCGCGAAGGCAAGCACCGGCAACGACTCGCAGCAGTCGATGCCGAGGCGGCGCAGGATCGCAAGACCGATGAAACGCGGAATATCGGCGCTGGCCCAGCCGCCGGAATTCGGCCGGTTGGTCGGGGCCTTGTAGCCGAGATAGGGCGCCAGCAGGATGGTGCGCTCGAACAGGTTCTGGATCGGCGAAGCCGCCACGCGCAATGCAAAGCCGCCGCCGGCGGAATGGCCGAGCAGCGTCAATGGCGCGGTGGGCGTGGTCTTGCGGACGGTCGCGACAAAGTCCGCAAGGTCGTCCTCAAGCTGGCCGAGATAGGCGACATCTCCGCGCGTCCCCGACGCGCCGTGGCCGCGAATGTCAGGCGCAAAGGTCTCCACGCCTCGCGCAGCGAGCGCGTCCGCCAGCGCATGAATGCTGGCGCTTGAGCCGGAGGAGCCGTGAACGAGCACGGCAACGCGCCCGGCCGCGGCACCCCGCGCCGGATAATGCCGATAGGCCAGCCAGCTGCCGTCGCGGGCCTGATATCGCTCGAGGCCGGGCATGGTGCTGCGATCGACGGCGCGGGCGGTTTCGGCGACCGAAGCCAGCGGCTGCAGCTTTGGCATCGGCGTGGCGACCATGGCCGCAACCACAAGGGCAGCCGCGCCGACCGCAGCCAGAACCCACCTTAAAGCACCGAAAGACTTGCGTATCAGCATCATCAACATGGTTTTCTCCTATCCGATAATGTCGCAGTCGCTCTCTATAGAGAACTCTGTATCACAGAGTATGTGAAATAGCAACGCCCGATTTGCGGTCGTGGCTGAAATCCCTACCTTGTGCGCCAACCCGCAAAGCCCGATTCGATTGTTCGAGATGACCGCAACCGAAGCCCTGATCAACGCGCCGGAATTCACCGTGTCCGAATTGTCCTCCGCGCTGCGGCGGACGGTAGAGGACGCCTATGGGCATGTCCGGGTGCGCGGCGAAATCTCGGGTTTCCGCGGCCCGCATTCCTCCGGGCATTGCTATTTCGCCCTGAAGGACGAGACCGCCAAGATCGAGGCCGTGATCTGGAAGGGCGTCCATAGCCGGATGCGTTTCAAGCCGCAGGAGGGCCTCGAGGTCATCGCCACCGGCAAGCTCACAACCTATCCCGGTTCGTCGAAATACCAGATCGTGATCGAGGCGATCGAACCCGCCGGGATCGGCGCGCTGATGGCGCTGATGGAAGAGCGCAAGCGCAAACTGGGTGCCGAGGGGCTGTTCGACGAGGCGCGCAAGCAGCTTTTGCCCTGGCTGCCGGACGTGATCGGCGTCGTCACCTCGCCGACCGGTGCGGTGATCCGCGACATCCTGCATCGATTGCAGGACCGCTTTCCGCGCCGCGTGCTGGTGTGGCCGGTGCGGGTGCAGGGCGAAGGCTCGGCCGAACAGATCGCGGCGGCGATCCGCGGCTTCAACGCGCTGCCGAAAGACGGCCGGATTCCCCGTCCCGATCTGTTGATCGTCGCGCGCGGCGGCGGCTCGCTGGAGGATCTCTGGTCGTTCAACGAGGAGATCGTGGTGCGCGCCGCCGCCGACAGCATGATCCCCCTGATCTCGGCGGTCGGCCACGAGACCGACATCACACTGATCGATTTTGCCGCCGACAAGCGGGCGCCGACGCCGACGGCCGCCGCCGAAATGGCGGTGCCGGTGCGCAGCGAGCTGTTCGTCGAGGTGTCGAGCCTGGCGCGACGGACGATGGTGTGCTGGCAGCGCGGACAGGAAGGCCGCCGCAACGAGTTGCGCGCCGCGGCGCGGGCGCTGCCGGCTTCGAGCGAACTGCTGGCGATCCCGCGGCAGCGGCTGGATGGCGGCGCCGCCGCCCTGCCCCGCGCGTTGAAGGCCAATACCCACGCCCACTTCCGCCGCTTCGCAAGCTCCAGCGCACGATTGACATTGCGGGTGCTGCGCGGACAGGTCGCGCAGGCCACCCATCGCCTGACGGTTTCCGGCGAACGGCTGGCGCATGCCGCAAGGTCGTTATTGCGCCATCGTCGCGATCGCCATGCGGGACTGGCGATCCGGCTGAAAGCCTCGAAGCTCTCCAACGCGCAGGCGCAGCGCCAGGCCATCGCGCGCGACCGCGAACGGACGCTACGGCTGACCGAACGGGCGCGGCGTGCGCTCGCAACCGCCATGCAGCGCTACCAGGCCCGCGTCGTCCATAGCGGGCAATTGCTGGCGGCGCTGTCCTATCGCGGCGTGCTCGCGCGTGGTTTCGCGCTGGTGCGCGACGAGCAAGGCGTCGCCATGCATGCGGCCGCAGCGATTGGTCCCGGCGCGCATCTTTCCATCGAATTTGCCGACGGACGCGTCGCCGCCACGGCCGACGCGGACCGGCCGGCGGTGACGCCGGCGGCGAAGCCCGTTGCAAGCGAGCCGAAGCCGTCAGTGCCCAGGCGCATCGTCAAGCCTGTCGGCCAGGGAAGTCTGTTTTAGGAGGATCAACTCACCGCGCCAGCCATTCGGCGACGCGCTTTTGCGAATCGGCGCGCGCTTCGGTGTCGGTGCCGAGATGGCCGTGCTCCGGGCCTGCGGCATCCGACGTTGCGGCGATGGCGTGCAGCGGCAAATTCGCGCGATCGAAATCATGAAAGGCGCTGGGATAAACCACGATGTGCGCCAGCGCGCTGCGGCCGCGCGCGCCGTCGATCATCTGGCGGCAGGCGGGCGGCGAACTGACGTCGTCCTTGGCGCCGATCAATAGCAGCGTCGGAACGCGGGTGCTCCAGCCAAGGCCCGACGCGATGCGGCAGTCCGGATAAAATGCGATCGCCGAGCGGAAATCCGGCTGGGCGATGCGCGACGACAGTTGCGGACGCACCGCCCACAGCAACGCGCTGGCGCCATTCGCCCATCCGAGCAGGCTGATGCGATCGCGCGCGGCCCAGGGCTGCTGCACCAGCCATTGCCGCGATGCCATAATGTCCGCGACCCGCTCGCGGTTGGCCCGCACCGGACGCTCCTTGACACGGCATTGCGGGCCGAGTTCGCGCGAACCGTAGCTGTCCGGCAGCAACACCGCGTCGCCCGCCTTCAATAATAGCTCGGCCCAATCGCGATAGCGCGGCTGAATCGGCTCGGAACGGCCTCCAAGCCCGCCGCAGCCGTGCAGCGCGATCACGGTCGGAAACGGGCCGTCACCGTCGGGCTTGTAAAGCTGCGCGTGCAATACCCCGTTGCCGAGTGGAATGTCGACCTGTTGCGCGGCGGGCAACGGCGCCGTGCTCACGGAAGCCGCTCCCGCAGAAGAAGCCATGGCAAAGAGCGTCAGGAATATCGTAGCTGACAGAAGGCGCATCGGGTTTGCCGGGTCGAGATGATGTCGGGAGAAAGGCGCTCCACAGATCAGGCTACCATGCGGCTATCACAGCAATTCATCACAAATCGGTGGGGTTTGCAGGGCGGACATCGTGACCTATTTATGCTAGACGCATTGAGAAATATTTGCCCGGTCCGGATGACCGGAGACGAAGCGGGAAGTTCAAAAGTTCAGAAGCGTCCAGGAGAGTTCAATCGTGCTGAATAAGTTCGGTCCCTCGGGCCACGGCGAAGCGCAGGTGCAATATCTGGATGGCGATTTCCGCGTGATCTCGCCGGGAACTTATGTGCGGTGTGCGATGACCGATGCGCGGATCCCGCTCGACGAATTGAAGTACTGGAGCGTCGACCTGCAGGAGGCCTATGCGATCCCAGGCGCCGTGCTGCAGCGGCATTTTCCCGGCGCGCTGAAGGCGCAGGGCTAACTGAACCTTTTGTCACGCGCCTTGAACAGACACCCCGACACGAACTTCCGCAATCGCGCGGCGTCCTCGAACGCCAGCGTCACCGCGAACGGCACGATGTCCCGAGCCCAGGACGGGACGCCCTCGCCGCCGCGCAGCCGCGCCAGATCCTTTTCCGTCGTCACGAGTGTCAGCGCGTCGCGTCTGGCTTCGGCGATCAACTGTTCGATCTCGCTCTTCGAATACGGATGGTGATCGGCGAACACCCGCTTGGCGACAACCTCGATCCCGCTGGCGCTCAGCGTCCTGAAAAACCGCGCCGGATCGCCGATCCCGGCAAAGGCGAGCACGCGTTTGCCGGCGAGCGACGCCACCGAGCCATCGTCCGGCTGGAGGTGAGCCGACAGCACCGGTCGGTCCCGCGCGGCGACCGCAGCGGCAACCGCGCGGGCAGCGGTTCCATCGCCGATGACGATCAGCGCGTTGGTGCGATCAAGCTGCGGCTTGAGCGGCGCGCGCAACGGACCTGCGGGAAACACGCAGGCATTGCCGAGGCCACGGGAGGCGTCGATCACGATCAACGAGGCGTCCTTGATGATCGCGGGATTCTGGAAACCATCGTCCATCAGGATCACGCTGGCGCGCTGCGACCGCGCCAATGCGACGCCGGCAATCCGATCCCGCGCGACCACCACCGCAACCGAGCCCGCCATCATCAGCGGCTCGTCGCCGACATCATCAGCAACATGCCGCGCAGGGTCCACCTGGATCGGCCCGTGCAACCTTCCACCATAGCCGCGACTGAGCACCACCGGCGTCTCGCCGAGATCGCGCAACACCCGGGCAAGCGCGAGCACCGTCGGGGTCTTGCCGGCGCCGCCGACATGATAGTTGCCGACGCACAGCACGGGGATGCCGGCATCAAACCCCTGGCGCAGCAATCGCTGGCCCGCAACCAGGCCGTAGAGTGCACCAAGCGGCATCAGCAATCGCGATATCCATGATGGCGGCCGATACCAGAAGGCCGGCTCACGCATCGGCCGCCCCCATTTCGAGCCTTAACTGCAGCAGATACGGCTCAAGGGCGGCGAGCGTGCGGTCGAGCCCACCGCCGAGTTGCTCGACCACGCGCTCGGCCGCGTCGACCGACAATTTGCGCGCCGCCGGATCGGCCAGCAACCGGCCGAGCTGCTTGACCAGCGCTTCTTGCGTGCCGGCCTGCCGGGCGCCATCGGCGCTATCGAGCGCCTCGTAAACGTCGGTAAAATTGAAGACGTGAGGGCCATGAACCACCGACGCGCCGAGCTTGATCGCCTCGATCGGATTTTGCCCGCCATGTTCGACCAGCGATCCCCCCATGAACACGATCGGCGCCAGCCGATAGAACAGTCCGAGTTCGCCCATGGTGTCGGCAACATAGATGTCGGTCGTCGCCGTCGGCAACTCCTCGCGCGAACGCAGCGCCGCATGCAGCCCGGAAGCGGTGACGCTGCGGGCGATGGCTTCGCCGCGATCGGGATGCCGCGGCACGATCACGCTCAATAGCGACGGGAAGAATCCCGCGAGCGTCTTGTGCGCTTCCAGCAGAATGTCCTCTTCACCGGGATGGGTTGACGCTGCGACCACGATGGGACGGCCGCGCGTCACCGCCATCAGCCGCTCCAGCTTGCCGGAATCAGCCGGCGGCGCCTCAACATCCAGCTTCAGGTTTCCCGTGGTGACGACGTTGCGGCTGCCGAGCGCGGTAAAGCGCTCCGCATCGACTTCCGACCGGACCAGGCAGACTTCGAAGCGGCTAAGCAATGCCGAGATGGTGCCCGTGATCCTGCGCCAGCGCTGAAACGAGCGTTGCGACATCCGTCCGTTGATCAGCACCATCGGCAGACGCCGCGCAGCACTCGACAGGATCAGATTCGGCCACAGATCGGATTCGATGAACAGCGCCAGACTCGGCCGCCAGTGATCGAGAAAGCGCGCGACATAGCGCGGCGAATCGTACGGCACATATTGATGGATGATATCGGGGGGAAACCGCTTGGCGACGATCGAGGCCGAGGTCACCGTGCCCGACGTCAGCAGGATGCGAATATTGAGCGCCCGCAATCTTTCGATCAGGGCCGCCGCGGCCAGCACCTCGCCAACGCTGGCGCCGTGAATCCAGACCAAGGGTCCATGCGGCCGGGCGTCCCGGCTCATGCCGCGCCGCTCGCCGATACGCGCCGGATCCTCCTTGCCTTGTTTGAGCCGCCGCTTGATCAGCGCCGGCGCCAGCAGCGCCACCGCCGCGGACAACCGGCGGTAGGTCCGCAGCGTCATCGGCAACGAATTAGCCATGATCCGCCTCTTCCGGACGGCCAATCTCGGCATAGGCACGACGGGTCGCATCGTTCAATGTCGCCTCCAGTCGCGCGCGCAGACGCTCCATGGTCTCGCCATCGGCGTCGGCTGGAACTACAATCGGTTCGCCCCCCACCATTATTCCTCGCCCGAATGGCAGATTGATAGTGGTGCCATCCCAATTGTTGAGGCGGACGAAGCGGCTGGTCGCAATTGCAAGCGGCATGATCGGCCGGCCGGATTCCCGCGCCAGCATGATGATGCCGAGGCCCGCGACACGCGAGCGCTTCGGCACGTCCGCGGTCAGCGCGACATAATATTTCTCTTCCAGCGCCCGCACCATTTCCTTGAACGCACCGACGCCGCCCTTGCGATGAAACGCCGACCCGTGATCGCCGGAACCGCGAATGGTGCCGATCCCCAGCCGTTCGGCG
>Ga0209006_10005356_pt1 | contig 11655 bp, 12 predicted proteins | sample JacPin_JW_Ref_O2_FD_188567 | JGI IMG/M metagenome (GOLD analysis project Ga0209006, IMG submission 188567) | Forest soil microbial communities from Algoma, Ontario, Canada - Jack Pine, Ontario site 1_JW_Ref_O2 (SPAdes) (version 2) | ecosystem: Environmental > Terrestrial > Soil > Boreal... | reverse complement strand
TGGTCCTGCCGCCGACCTCAGCCGTGCCGCCGACCTCAGCCGTGCCGCCGACCTCAGCCGTGCCGCCGACCTCAGCCGTGCCCGGATCCGCCGCTTGGGGTGCGCGGCAGCAGGCTGGCGCGAGTCAGCAGCGATTTGCCAAACCGCTCGCGGATTCCATCGACGGTGGCGTCGAGCCGCGATGGTTGCGCCACGCCGGTGAACAGATCCGCCTGGCGCTGGATCTGCAATTCGCCAACCCCGACGCCCAGCAATCGCACCGCGGCACCGGGCTGCGAGCACAACCAGTCTTTGAGCAGGTTTTGCGCCACGCCGCAGATCACTGCCGTTTCCTGCGTCGGCGGCAGCACCGGACGCTGCCGCGTGTACGTGGTGAAATCGCCCCGACGGACCTTGATCGTGACCAAACCGGCGGCGAGGGCGTGCGCCCGCAGACGGGCGGCGGCGCGGTCCGCCAGCTGGGTCAAGTGGCGTTCGAGTTCCGCGGCGCCGCGGATGTCGACTGCGAACGTCTCCTCCGCGCTGATGGACTTCTCCTCGCGATTGGGCTCGACGGGCCGATCATCCACCCCCGCCGCCCGGTCGCGCATGGCCTTGCCGTGCTTGCCGAAGGCTTGCCATAGGGCTGCGTCGCCGGCGCGGCGCAAATCGCCGAAGGTTTGGATTCCCGCGGCCTGCACGGCGGGGAGGGATTTCTGTCCCACGCCGAAGAGCTTTTGGACGGGCAGCCGATCGAGAATCGCATGCATGTTGTCGCTTCCGATGCGGCACAACCCATCGGGTTTGTTGAGGTCGGAGGCGATCTTCGCCAACAGCTTGTTGGGACCTAAGCCCACGGACGCGGTGAGGCCGGTGGCCTCACGGATGCGCCGTCGCACCGCGGTCGCGATCACCATTCCGTCGCCCATCAGGCGCAGGCTCGCGGTCACGTCCAGAAACGCTTCGTCCAGGGACAGTCCTTCCACCAGGGGGGTGAAATCGTGAAAGATCTCGAACACTTGCGCGGATACTTCCTGGTAGCGCGCCATGCGGGGCGCAACGCAGATGGCATCGGGACAGCGCCGCAGCGCTTCCGCCATGGGCATGGCGGAATGCACCCCGAAACACCGTACTGCGTAGCTCGCGGCGGCGACCACGCCGCGTCCGCCGGTACCGCCGACGATCAGCGGCTTGCCCTTGAGCTCCGGCCGATCCCGCTCCTCCACCGACGCGTAGAACGCGTCCATGTCGACGTGCAGGATCGTGCGCGGAGGTCCCGCCATGAGCTAGGAGCCTTTGGGTTCAATCCACGGTGATGGTGATCTTCTTCGAGTGCAGCGGCGGATTGAAGGACAGATGCTGCCAATCCGCGAACAGCAGCTCGAGCGTGTGCTTGCCCGGCGTCAGCATCAGGGTGGTCTCGGTCTGGCCCTTGCCGAAATGCACGATCTTGTCCGTGGCCGGCAGCGGCGCATCGAGCTTCAGTTCGCTCTGATCCGTGTCGATCAGTAGATGATGATGGCCCGTGTTGTCGAACTTGATGCCGGCCGGCGCGACGCCCATTCCCTTGAGCCCGAACTGCACCGTGACGGAGCCGTGAACCGTCGCGCCGTCGCGCGGCGCGATGAAATACACTTCTGCTCCCGCGGGGGCCGTCGAGCGGTCCTGCGCCAGCGCCATCGCGGCGAGCAACGATGCACCTAATGCCAGGAATAAACGGTTCATACGAGTCTCTCCAGTGATGATGTTCCAAGGATCTGCCAGCCGCCGTATCAAAGCACCTTAGAGCAGATCCTTCACGCCGTCGCGTTCCTCCGACAGTTCACGATGGGTAATTGTCATTTTTTCGCGACTAAATTCATTGATGTTCAAGCCGTGGACGATACTGTATTCGCCCGCCTTACAGGTTACCGGATAGGAATAAATCACGCCTTCGGGGATGCCGTAGCTTCCGTCGGACGGCACGGCCATGCTGACCCAATTACCCGCCGGAGTGCCCAGCATCCAGTCGTGCATGTGATCCAATGCGGCGGAGGCGGCCGATGCCGCCGAGGATGTTCCCCGTGCCTTGATGACGGCAGCGCCGCGTTGTTGCACGGTCGGAATGAAGTGGTCCTTGAACCAGCTGTCTTCCACCAGCGAGAGCGCCGCCTTGCCGCCGACCGTGGCATGGTGCAGGTCGGGATATTGGGTCGCGGAATGATTGCCCCAGATGATGATCTTTTTGACGTCGGTCAGCGCCGTGCCGGTCTTTTCGGTCAACTGCGCGAGTCCGCGGTTGTGATCGAGCCGGGTCATCGCGGTGAAGCGCTGCGGCGGCAGAGACGGTGCATTGCGCTGGGCGATCAACGAGTTGGTGTTGGCGGGATTGCCGACCACCAGAACCCGCACATCGCGGCTCGCGACCGCGTCGAGGGCCTTGCCCTGGGCCGAGAAAATCTTGGCATTTTCGAGCAACAGATCCTTGCGCTCCATGCCGGGACCGCGCGGCCGCGCCCCGACCAACATGGCGAATTCGCAGTCCTTGAACGCGACGGTCGCATCGCTGGTCGCCGTGACCTTGTTGAGGGTGGGAAAGGCGCAGTCGTTCAACTCCATCACCACGCCCTGCACGGCCGCCGCCGCGGCGGGGATTTCCAGTAAATTCAGGTTGATGGGTTGGTCGACCCCAAGCATCTGGCCCGACGCTACGCGAAATGCAAGCGCATAGCCGATATTTCCGGCGGCGCCCGTGATGGTGACGGTGACTGGCTTTTTCATGGACTCGCTCCTACGCGAAAAGCGTGGAATGGTAGCCGAAACGCCGCACTATTGCCGCACGGGGAGCGGGGCGGCGCTTGCCGCGGGCAGCTTGACGCCGAGCAATGCAGCCACCGTGGGTGCGACCTGCCGCATATCTATTTGCCCAAGATCGCGGTGCCTGGCAATCCCGCGACCGGCTATGAAGAGTGCGGCGCGCATGTCCAGGTGATGGGGCGCGAAACCGTGGCCGCCATGTCCGGCGAAGTCGGTCACAGGGTTTCCGCTCAAATTACCGCCGGTGTAGTAGCCAGGCTTCATGGAGATCACGAACGACGCATCCGGGAAGCCGCCCCGTTGTTGCATCGCTTCGGCGTCGAGAATTTCCTCGATACCCCACGCGGGGTCCCTGCTCAACCGGTCGAGAAGTTCGCGTACCTGCGTGTGGATGGATTGGTCGCCGGGATCGCGCAGCATGACCGCCGCCATGCCGCTCGCCATCCACGGCTCCGCCGTCCACGAGTTGATCGATGCGGCTTTGGTGGCGGGGTCGATGCTCGCCTCGATCAAGCCGGCCTGAACGAACGGGATGGCAAGATTGACACGATGGGCGAGCTCCCCGAATCCGTGGTCGGATACGACTACGATGATGGCCGCCGGGTCGCGGGTCCGCACCGCCTCGATCAGCCTTCCCAACATACCGTCGATGCCTTCGAGATCCTGATTGGCCGCGGCGCTGAATGGTCCGTGTTCGTGTTCCTGGTAATCCAGCGAGCCCAAGTGGAGCGTCATGAACCGGGGCTTCTTTTTGACCAGGATGTCGATGGCAAACCGGGTCTTTGTCTCGTCCGCCTCCAGACTGACATCGTTTCCCATGAGATAGGGCCCAAGGGATCGCTGCATTCGCTCCAGCATGCCCTCCGGCCTGGAGAGCGCGGCGATGAGATAGCGGTCGGACGGGTTCAGATCTTCCGTGGGACGGAAGATGCGCCAGTACTCGGGGATGAGAAAGTCCACGTCGGTGCTGCCCACGGTTACCGGCCAGCCGATGCTTGCGGTGGCGAGACCGGCACGGTGCGCCGCCTGCCACAGGGTCGGGACGCGGATCTGCCGTGCATACCAAAACCAGCTTTCCGCAAACTTGCGCCTGGGATCGAATTCCGGGTTGTTGTAGATGCCGTGGACGGCCGGCGCCACGCCGGTGACCAGGGTGGTGTGGCTGGGATAGGTGTTGGTGGGCCAAACCCCGGCGACGCCGTCGGCATAGGCTCCGTCCGCCATCAGCCCGCGCAGAATGGGAATCTTCAATCCATGTTGATCCGCTTCCGTCACGTATTCCGGCTTCAAACCGTCGACGGAGACCATGAGGACCGTCGCGGCACGGACCCCGCCTTGCGGGGTGGCTGCCGCCCAGAGTCCGAAGGCAATCAAGCACGCGGCGATTCTGGCGGGACTCATGGTCGAGAGGATACGCGACCGATTTGACAGTTTCCGCACGTCCACCTGGCAGACAATCTTTTTTGCAAGGGTGCTTGCATGTAGTGGTGATGTATGTAACTATATCACCAGGTCACCGATACACCTCGATGACCAAAGTGAACCAGCCACCCAAAGGAGATGACCATGACCACTCAACTTTCTACCAAACTCGCCGCCCTTGCAGTTGCCCTGATGGTTAACGGCATGATGATGGGCGGAGTCGCCTACCTGTTCAGCGCCCAACTCCACCAGCCGAGCACGTCGAGTGCAGCCGTCGTGAGGGCATCGGTGCACACGACCACTCCGACCATCTGATGTGCGTATTTTGGCTGATGTGCGTATTTTGGACGACCGATGCGACTGGCGCGTTCTGCTAGATTAGCGAGCTACATGCCCGGTACACGGACACGGAACGAGTGGAGAATGGACCCGAACTGGAACGACAACCAACCGATCTACCGCCAGCTGCGCGATCGAATGGTTGCCCTCATCCTCGAGGGTGCGCTGAAGGAGGGCGATCCGTTGCCCTCCGTCCGCGCGGTCGCGGCCGATTACCGGCTCAATCCGCTCACCGTGCTCAAAGGGTACCAGCAGTTGGTGGATGAACGCCTGGTCGAGAAGCGCCGCGGACGCGGCATGTTCGTGAGCGACGGGGCGCGCCGGCTGCTCTTGGCCGGTGAGCGTGAACGATTCCTCAACGAGGAATGGCCGCACATCCTTGCGGTCATCAATCGGCTTGGATTTTCGGCCCAGGAATTGTTCGCGCAGACGCCCGCGCTCACTCACCCCGCTCCGCCGCCGCGGGGCGGCGAACCCAAAGAAGACTGACACCCATGCCTCCCCTGATCGAAGCACACGACCTCTCGAAGAATTATGGCAAGCACGTCGCGCTCGACCACGTCAATTTCGCGGTCGAGACGGGCCGCATCGTCGGGCTCATCGGCCCGAACGGCGCCGGAAAGACCACGGCGCTGCGCGCCATTCTGGGGCTCACCCCGTACGAGGGCCGACTGCGTGTGTTGGACCGCGAACCGTTCGGCGATCGGGCTGCACTGATGCGCGACGCCAGCTTCATCGCCGACGTCGCGGTTCTGCCCGCCTGGCTCCGGGTGGATCAGGCCATCGATTTCGTCGCCGGCATCCACCCACGCTTTCGGCGCGACCGCGCGCACACCCTGTTGTCCAAAACCCAGATCACCGGGAAACGCCGCATGCGCGAGCTGTCGAAAGGCATGAAGACACAGGTGCACCTGGCATTGACCATGGCCATCGACGCCAAGCTGCTGGTACTCGACGAGCCGACGCTGGGGCTCGACATCCTGGCGCGACGGAGCTTCTTCGACGCCCTGGTCAACGATTACATGGACGAGACCCGGACCATTTTGATTACCACGCATCAGGTCGAGGAAGTCGAGAACTTGCTGACGGACGTGATCTTCATCGACCGTGGCCGCATAGCCCTCGACTGCTCCTTGGAGGATATCGCGACCCGCTATGCGGCCGTCGCCGTCGCCGACGACATGCTCGCCGCGGCGCGCGCCGAGCGGCCGTTTTTCGAACGCCGCACGCTCGGCAAGACGGTGCTGTACTTCGAGCGGTCCGACCTGCAGCAGCTGGCGAACCTGGGCGAACTCTTGACGCCGAGCGTCTCCGATTTGTTCGTCGCTAAATTATCCGGGAGCGCCGCATGAACGACTATGCCTGGCTGGTACGCCGCGAGTTTTGGGAGAATCGCGCGATCTGGATCGTACCCAGCGCGATCGGCGTTGCGCTGACGCTCGCCGCGCTGTTCGGCAACGTGCAGATTCCGGCGCTCTCGGCGCCCGACAGCCGCGTGCTCAGCGGTGTCGTGCTGTTCGGCTTCGGCGTCACCTTTGTCGTGGTGATGAACATCTACGCCACGTGGTACTTGCTCGATTGCCTCTACGCCGACCGCAAGGATCGCAGCGTCTTGTTCTGGAAGTCGCTCCCCATCTCGGACACCGCCACGGTGCTGGCAAAATTGTTCACCGGGCTGATCGCCATACCACTGGTGTACTTCATCGCCGCCGACATCGCCACACTGTTGATGGCGTTCATCGTCTCGGTGCGGGCGCACTCGGCCCTAGGCGGCAGCCTGTGGCAGCCGGATCTATGGCTGCAGCTCCAAGTGCTTTGGTTGTACCTCATCGTAACGACGGCCATCTGGTACCTGCCGTTCGCGGGCTACCTCATGGTGATGTCGGCGTGGGCCAAGCGAGCGGTGACCCTGTGGTCCATCGTCCCGCCCCTGGCCGCCTACCTGTTGGAACGCTGGTTTTTCGGCACGCATTGGGTGGGCACCGTGCTTGAGGAGCGGGCGCTCGGCTACCTGCCGCACGCCCTTCGCGACAACGCGGGTCATGGCGCCTGGGTGACCACCGTCGTGGGGGACGGCACGATCACGACTCCCGCAAGCATCTGGCGCATGCTCGATCCGCTGGGATTCCTCACCAGTCCCGCCACGTGGATCGGGGTCATGGTGGGTATCGCGTTCATCGTCGCCGCGATTCAATTGCGGCTCCGTCGTACCGAGGTCTGATACGGCTCTCCATCCAGCCGCGGGCTCAATGGCGATTGGCTGCCTGGCGGTCATCTGCGCATCGCCGCTTCGCGCCGACGAGTTCTTCGCGACAAGGGACGAGAACCCTTTGTTGCGGGGTTTCTATCGGCCGCTGGCGACCGATACGCGCGCCGACGCCGGCGCCGTCGTGGCAGCCACCTTCAGCATCATGAACACCGTGGATGCCGAGAGGCGCGCCACGCAGCAGCTGTTGGTGGATGGCGAGAGCGACACGCTGCGGCTGAGTTATGAGGACTCGATCAACCACGACTGGCGTTACCGGCTGACGGTGCCCGTGATCCGCGATAGCGGCGGCTTCCTCGACGCGGCCATCGATTCCTGGCATCGGTTCTTCGGCCTCGATCCTGGTAACCGACCCTTCTATCCGAAGAATCAACTCGTGTACTCCTATTCGGGTAGGACTCGAATCGACATGCAGGAGGCTGGAACCCGTATTGGCGACGTTTCCGCCGAAACCGGTTGGTATGCTGCCGACTCGGCGGAGCACACGATTTCGCTCTGGGGCGGCCTCAAGGCACCCACCGGATCGAAGGCCAGCCTGACCAGCGACGGGGCGTGGGATGCGGCTCTGTGGGCACACGCAGCCCGCCGCTGGCCGGCTTGGCGCATGGCGCTGGAACTCGGAGTGACACAACCCATGGGCGATGAAATATTCGCCGGATCGGCGCATGTGACCTCAGCCTTCATGCGGGTTGCGGTCACCCGCGATCTTGGCGCCGTGTGGTCGCTGCGCGCGCAACTGGACGGTCAAACGCGGCGGGTGGACGGGACGGGCCTGCGCTTTCTCGGGCCCAGCGCACAGCTCAGCGTCGGGGCGGTGCGCCGTTTGGCGAATCGCTGGCGGCTCCAGATGGGGTTTGTCGAGGATGCCGCGGTGAACACGGCTCCCGACATTACGTTCTTTCTTGGGATTCACGATTAACACGTGCAAAATAGTCGCCCACTGGAAACCGCACTCGCGAGGAAATGCTCGATGTACAAGACAAAGATCGACTTGCCGGAGAAAACGCGCCGCAACGTGATCGTCATTCTCAACGACCGCCTGGCCGACGCCATCGACTTGCAAAGTCAGGTCAAGCAGGCGCACTGGAACGTCAAAGGGCCGCATTTCATCGCCCTGCATGAATTATTCGACAAGATTTCGGACGTGGTTCTCGAGCACATCGACGAGATCGCGGAGCGCGTCACGAGCCTGGGCGGTACGGCCGAGGGCACGGTGGCGGTTGCCTCCAAGCGCAGCAAGTTGAAGAATTATCCGTTGAGCATCACGGCGGGCCGGGATCATCTGTTCTATCTGTCCACGCAAGTTTCGGTTTTCGGCAAGACGGTGCGCGCAGCCATCGACGATACGGCGAAACTCGGCGATGCCGACACCGCGGATCTGTTCACCGGCATCTCCCGCGAGCTCGACAAGTATTTGTGGTTCCTCGAAGCCCATCTGCAGGACAAAGGTTGAGTGCCATGCCTTCCAACGGCAGCGCCGCCGAAGATGCGGGTTCCCATCGGGCGCTCGAGACGTTGCGCAGTCTGCTGACCGCCGACGAGACTCTGGAAGCGTGGGCAATGGAGCATCGACTGTTCGCATTGACACACCGGCGTGTCTGCATAGCGGCGACGAGCGGCCGCTTCATTTCGCTGACGCGCCGGCTGTTGGGAGGTTACGACTCCGCCGACATCCGCTGGCAGGACCTCAAGGAGACACGGATCCGCGCCGGCATCATCGGTGCGGACCTGACACTCGTTGCGCAAGCGAGTTCCGATTTGAACATCGGATCCGAGGTCAACCGGGTATGGATTTTCGAAGGGCTGTGCAAGGACCAGGCTCAGGCTCTCTATAGGATCTGCCAGCAGCACGATCAGGTCTGGCGGGAAAAGCGCCGGGTGCGCGAGTTGGAAGAACTGCGCGCCAAATCGGGCGGCGTGCAATTCGGCAATGCACCGCCGGCCTACTCGAGCACGGACGCCGCCGGCGCCGAATCCGAAGCGGCGCGGCGGCTGCGTCAGGCCCGGGAAATGCTCGATGCGAAGCTCATCAGCGATTCGGAATTCGAGAGCATCAAGGCGAAAATCGTCTCAGGTCTTTGAACTCCAGATTCCGCGCCGCCGCTCGGTGCACCGAGCTCGGCGCCCCGGACTGGGCGTCCCCGGCTACGCGCCCCGGACTGGGCGTCCCCGGCTACGCGCCCCGCTCAACCCAGCAGATAGGCGAAATAGCTGTTGCGCAGCCGATTGAGCGGATCCGTCCGCTGGCGCAGCGCCCGGAATAATTTCACGCGGTCGCCGAATGCCTTGGCCACGTGTTCCGGCTGCAGCGCCCGGGTCTGGTTGAACGTCGGCGTGCCTCCCAACGCGGATGCGAAATCGTTGAAGTCGATGAGAAAATCGTCCCAGCCCCGATCCCCCGTGGACGAGGGCTCCAATGTAATCATGGAACCGGTGTAGCTTGCGCTGAACAGCGAACCCCGATCCTGGTGCAGCCGGCTGGCGCCGCTCACGACGTTGCAGCGATAGCGATGTTCCTTATAGTGCGCCTTGCAGAAGGCGAAATAGGCGCCGAGCACCTTCGGAAACTTATCCTGCGGAAAGGCCCAGAGACTGTACGTGTAGCGCGCCTTCCAGGGTTCCTGCGGCAGCTCGCGCATCCATTCGTGCGCATGCATCACCACCCCCTTCGCAGTCGGGTCGAGCGTGGCGCGAAGCGCGCGCTGCACCCCCGACACCACCGCCGAACGCAAACCTGGAGCCGACAACACGCTCCCGACCGTCGAGCCGAACGCGGGCAGCACGTTGCGCATCACCGAATTGCGAATCTGCCAGATTCCCGAGCGCGAAAGGTTCACGCCCTCATCCAGGGGTTTGCGTCGCTCGACGATGATACGGTCGTCGAACGGCGAAATGTGCAGCCGCAATGCCCCCGGCGCCGCGACTATGGAGGCAAAGCGCGCGCTGAAATCCTTCAAGGAAAGGACCTGATAATCGATCTTGACGGGCGTCAAGGGCTGCACGCGCAGTACCACCTCGTGTACGACGCCGAGGAGACCGAAGCTCGAGCGCAGCACGCGCATCAAATCGCGGTCGCGCTCCAGCACCGTCATCTGTTTGCCTTGCGGCGTAATGAGCTTCAGCTCGGTGACGAGCGATGACAGTTGCGCGAGGCCGGCGGTATGGGAAGCCTGCGGGCAGGTGGTTACCGCCAGGGCTCCCACGGAGATGTTGCCCATCTCGGGCGTCAGCAGCAGTTCCTGACCGCGTTCCGCCAGAGCCCTCGCCAAGGTACCGACGCGCACGCCCGCCTGGGCACGCACCGTGTCCTCGCCGTACTCCAATATCTTGTCGAGGCCGCTGGTGTCGACGGTGGTTCCGCCGTCGCCGCCGACGCACCTGGTTTGCGAATAATCGGCCCCGACCATGCGCACGGGCGTCGGGTAGGTTTTGGTGTTGGCGAGAACGGCCGGAAGTTCCTCGAAGCGCTTGGCGCGCAGCACGAGACGCGGCCGACGATAAACGCCCGATGCATCCGCACCCGGCGAACGATTGACTTTGGATACCATGTGCTTCCCCCCGGAAGACCGATAACAAGCTGGACCTAAAGCTTGCTGTCCGGGAGCACAAAACCGTCTGGCCAAAGATACGCTTCGAGAGGTATCGATACTGGCGACCCCGCTATCGTCAGGCTTCCCATGAAGCCCCTAAGACCGGAGGTTTTGCGTCCCCACCTTTCGGCGGGTTTGCCCTTAAACAGCAAGGCTACTATGGAATGCCGCGCGTTTCCTGTAAAGGGGTTTTTTAACCCATCAGCAACAGCGTCTCGGTATGTTCCACCGCCTCGGGGGTTCCGCAGACCACCACCACGTCGCCGACCTTGAATATGGTATCTGGCGCCGGCTCCCGTCCTACGATGCCGTCGCGCCGCACCGCGCTCACGGCGGCCTTCGAACCCCGATCCGACAGCTCCGCGACGCTCTTTCCCACCGCCCAAGCATGCGGGGGCAGGATGACGCTGTGAAGTTCCTCACGAAATGCGTGACTGTCATCCAGCGGTTCCGCCCCGGCGGCCGGAAAAAATTGCCGTAACATTCCGTAGCGGTCGCTGCGGATGTCGTTCACGGTTCGAATGACGCGCGATACGGGCAGTTTCAGCAGCAACAACAGGTGAGACAGCAGCATCAGAGCGGCCTCGAAGGTCTCGGGCACCACTTCCGTCGCGCCCGCCTTCTGCAATTCCTCGAGCTTGCTGTCGTCCTGGGTCCGCACCAGCACCGGCACGTCGATTCGCAGCTCTCGAACCGACCGCAGGATGCGCAAAGCGACCTCGGGATCGGCGAACGTGATGACGATGCAATTGGCACGGCTCAAACCAACATTCTCCAGCACCTTGACCTGTCCGGCGTCGCCGTAAATGACCGGATCGCCGGCCTGGCGCCCGACGCGGATGCGGTACGGATCGACATCCAATGCGATGTACTCGAAGCCGGTTTGTTCGAGCACCCGCGCGATGTTCTGCCCCACCCGTCCAAAGCCGCAGATCACCACGTGGTCGCGCGCGGCCACCGCCAGCGTAGCCTGCGCTTCGCGCAAGGCAGCGGTGCCGGGGCGCCCCGACTCGCCGAGGAGCGCGCGCGTGATGCGGCGATTCTGCCGGATCAACAAGGGCGACAGCACCATGGAGAGAACCGTTGCGGCCAGGAGCGGCTGCACGATCGCAGGGTCCAGCAGTTCGCGGCGCAGCAACAGCGTCAACAAGGCAAAACCAAACTCCCCGCCCTGCGCCACCACGACTCCGGTGCGCAGGGATTTGAACCAGCTCTTGGTGGCCGGTTCGGCGACCAGTGTGACCACGACCGTCTTGAGCACCA
>Ga0209006_10005355_pt1 | contig 11657 bp, 6 predicted proteins | sample JacPin_JW_Ref_O2_FD_188567 | JGI IMG/M metagenome (GOLD analysis project Ga0209006, IMG submission 188567) | Forest soil microbial communities from Algoma, Ontario, Canada - Jack Pine, Ontario site 1_JW_Ref_O2 (SPAdes) (version 2) | ecosystem: Environmental > Terrestrial > Soil > Boreal... | reverse complement strand
TGAGATGACAGCGTAGTTTCCCCTTATATTCAATAACTTGTGAATCACGAACCCTTTCCTTCGGCCGCCGATGACGCGCTGAATAGTTTCGGCGGCAGTTCCGCGTCTCCGCCCCAGCCGAGCCTTGGTCCGGGCTTCGCGAGTCCTGTTTCCGCGAGTCACAGCCCTGTGAGTTTGGGTTCCGCGAGTCACGGCCCACCCGCCCCGGGGTCGGACGAAAAATTTAAAGAACTGCTTTTAGGGTTGGCCGGCAAAGCCAGCGAACGGCCGGACTCCGGCGCGTTGATCCAGTTCTTCTGTCGGGCCACGCGGGAGTTCTTTCAGGTGGCGGGAGTCTACTTCTGGCGCTCCCAGTCGGCGGACGAACTCATTGGCCAGCAAGGGGATGGCAAGCTCGTGGAGGTCTTCGTTGGTCTGCGCCTCCGCTCCGCAGAGAGCGCGGTAACGGCGCAGGCAGTCCGCCGGCAGCGGACCATGTTGGCCAATCATGTGGATCCCACCATTTTTCCCGCCGCCGCCAAGCTAGAGGCACGCTCGCTGATGGCAGCGCCCTTGGTTGTGTTTAGCGAGGTGCTGGGCGCGGTCACGTTTCTCCATGACCGGGACGACAATTACTTCAGCGAGGATATGGCCACCAAAGCCACCATCCTCGCGGGCCAGCTGGGAAGCTTGCTGGAGGCGATCCGGCTGACCGAGGCCTCGCGCGAAGAACATCGCCGGGCTGAAATTCTCGCGGACGTGGCTCAGGCCCTCCACGGGACACCGGACGTCGCCGCCGTGATCGAAGCGCTGGCCGATCGGCTCCGCGTGTTGCTGCGGACCCAACTGGTGTGCGTGTTGCTGGGCCGCGATGGTCCATTCGAGCTGCGCGCGGTTTCTGCCGAGACGCCGCAGCTGGCGAACTCGGTCCGCGCCCGCCATGACCGCAAGACCGTCCGTTTTGCAGCCGATCTGGCGCAGCGTGCAGTGAATGCGGGAGAACCGATCACGCTCTCCATCGGTGGGGACGTGCATTCCCTGGGCAGCCTGGTTTCACCGGGAATGCTGATTGCGGCGCCACTGCGCACTTCCCGCACCCGCGGAGCGATTCTGGTGTATCCGCGGCAGCAGGGAGTATTCACCTCGGAAGAGAAATCGCTGGTCGGGGCGATTGCCGGCTTCGGGGCGGTTGCAGTCGCGCACGCCGAACTCTACGCCACGGCGCATGCCCAGGCGCATGAACTCCACCAGTTGCTGGAAATATCTTCTACTCTGAGTGCCAGCGGGGATCTGGAGCAATTTCTGCAGGCCTTCGTAGTGCGGGCGGCGGATTTTCTAGGATTCGGACGATGCGTCGTGGCGCTGCTCGAAGGCGGCGCGTTCCATTTTCGCCATGCCGTGAGCAAGGGCGAGTCGCGGCGCCTGGAACAGGTTTTCCCCGAAAGCGTTGCCACTCGGGCCTTACGGGCGAAAGAGGTGTTTTGGACCGACGAGGCCAGAGACACTCCGGGCGTTAATCTGGAGGCGGTTCTCAACTACGAAGTGCACCAGTTTCTGGCGGTTCCACTACTGGGCGCGAAGGGGGAAGTGCTCGGCATGTTTGGGGTGCTCGATCGGCTGGATCATTCGGGAATTTCGCCGGAACACATTCGCCGCGCCCGCGCTTTGGGAAATCAGGTTGCCGTGGTCCTCGAAGTGGCCTGCAAGCTGGACCTATCGGAGCAGCACCGGCGTAGGGCAGAGGCGCTGCTCGAGCTGTCCCGAGAAATCAGCGGCGCGCTGCGTTTGCCGGATTTCGCGCGGCGATTCCTCGCCCGTGCCGCGGTGCTTACCGGGGCTAGTTCGGGAGCGTTGGCGCTATTCCAGGACGGACGAGCCCAGATCGCGGCCTTCTATCCTGCCGTGCCCGCCATTGCTTCAACGGCGCCGGAGCGTGCCCTGGAACGTGGGCTTGGCGAAGCTCTCGCCGACCTCGCGTCGCGGCACCCAGAACCATTTACATCCGGCTCGGCCGCGGACCTGCTGGGTGCCGAAGTTGCCTCGGGCACGGGCTGGGGCGAATGCACGGTGGTGCGGATTCTCAGATCGAAGAACGAACTGGGATTGAAGAAGGAACTTAAATCGGGCGCCCATCCTGAATCGAAGGCGGAACTGAAGGCCGAACCGCGTGCCGAAGTGAGGGCCGAAGTTAAGTCCAGCGGCGGCGCGGGGTTAAGAGCAGAAGTGGGAGCGAAAGGCGAACTGGCAGGAATGCTTTGCCTGGCCGGGCGGCCGCGTCCCCTGACGCAGGAAGATCGCATTTTCCTCGAAGCCATGGCCAGCCACGCCGCGATGGCTCTCGAGAATGCTCGCCTGTTTACGGCCGTGGAGCAGGCCAACCATCACTGGCTGGAAATTTTCGATGCCATCACCGACTTCATCGTGGCGCATGACGAAGCGGACAATGTGCTGCGCGTGAATCGCTCTCTGGCCTCCATGATAGGCGTGACTCCGAGCGAACTGATCGGGGTCAATATGCGCGCGCTCATGGCGCTCACCGGCGACGTGGCTTCTTACTCATGCCCCTTCTGCCGGTCGATCGCGAATGACAGCGATGAATTTGTGCATCCAGTGTTCGACCACACCTATCTGGTCTCGACTTCGCGGGTGCAGGGGACGTCAAGCGAGGGGGTGCAGACCATTCACGTCCTGAAGGACATCACCGACCGGAGAGAGGCGGAGCGCCGTTACCGCGAGTTGTTCGACAACATTCAGGAAGGACTGTTCTTCAGCACGCCGGCGGGCCGCTTTATCGAAGTCAACGATGCCATGGTGCGGATGCTGGGCTATGCGAGCCGCGAAGAGCTGCTGCAGATCGATATTCCGTCGCAGCTGTATTTTTCTCCCGACCAGAACCTGCAGCATGCCGAAGTAATGAAGGAGCACGGGCACCTGCGGAATTTTGAAGCAACCCTGCGGCGCAAGAATGGCCTGCCGGTCCATGTGTTGATCAATGCCTTTGGCCTGTACGACACTCAAGGCCAGCTGACGCAGATTCGCGGTCTGATGCTCGATGTGACTGGGTTGCGCGCCTACCAGTCAGAGCTGCACCGCGAGCGGGATTTCTCCGGCAAGATTCTCAACAACACGCAGAGCCTGATTCTGGTTGCCGACACTGCGGGATTGATCAGTTACGCCAATCGGCGCTGGAGTGAAGCGGGCTTTGAGCAACGCGACGTGCTGGGCCGTCCTTTGGTGGCTTTGGCCGCGCCGGGATTCGTGGCTCCGCTGGCCGAGGCCATCCGCAATACGCTCGAGGGCCAGCAGGTGGACAACCTGGAATTGCAGATCGTGCGGGGAAGCGGCGCTTCCGGGCAATTCTCGGCCAATCTCAGTCCCATGCGCGACGAGCAGGGCAACGTGGTGAGTATTGTCGCGGTGCTCACCGACATTACAGATTCGGCGGTGCTGCGCGGCAAATTGATGCATTCGGAGAAGATGGCGGCGGTGGGGCAACTGGTTTCCGGGGTGGCGCACGAAGTGAACAATCCGCTCACCGCGATTCTGGGGTTCGCCGACCTGCTGATGGAGAATCCGGACCTGACGGAAAACGTGCGCAAGGATTTACGCATCATTCTGCAGGAGGCGCAGCGTACCAAGCAAATTGTGCAGAACCTGTTGAGCTTCGCGCGCCAGATGCCGCCGCAACGCAATCCAGTGCAGTTGAATTCGGTGCTGCGGCGCACCATCCAGCTGCGTTCTTACGATTTCACCAGCCACGGCATCGAAGTGATCGAGCACCTCGACGAAGGTTTGCCGGACGTGATTGGTGACGCGCACCAGTTGCAGCAAGTGTTCCTGAATATTCTGAATAACGCCTATGACGCCGCTCACGAAGTGGGGCGTCCGGCGCGCATCGAGATCATGACCGCCAAGTTCGGGGAGATGGTCGAGGTCTCGTTCGCCGACAACGGCGCCGGGATCACGCAGCCGGATCGCATTTTCGACCCCTTCTTTACGACCAAAGAGGTTGGCAAGGGGACCGGCCTCGGTTTGAGCATCTGTTATGGCATCGTCAAGGAGCACGGCGGCGAGATTTTGTGCCACAACAACACCGGCGGACAGGGCGCCACGTTTATCGTCCGACTTCCCGCAACGGTCCGCACTGCCTCTGCCGGCGCGGCCGCAGGAGCTAAACCCACATGAGCCTACCCGCGTTTCAACCCGCTCTCCTGCCAGTCCTGCTGATCGAAGACGAACCAGCCGTCATGGCCTACGTGCAAGCCGCGCTCGAGCGCAGCGGATATCCGGTGGTGTGCTGCGATTCCGGCGCGCAAGCCTTGCCCCTGCTCGAGAATGGCAGCTTTCTCGGCATTGTTTCCGATATGCGGACACCCGGCGGCGTGGACGGAGCTCAGGTGCACGCCTGGGTGGCGCAGCACCGTCCAGATTTGGTTTCAAGAATTGTGTTCATCACCGGTGACATTGCCAATGAAGAAACCGTGGCCACGCTGCGCCAGACCGGGGCGCCCTGTGTGGAAAAACCTTTTCGCGTACAGCAATTTATCGACGTCGTTTCAAGGACGTTAGGGAGAGCGCAGTGAGCAGTGGTTTGAATAAGAGTATCAATCAGAGTGGCATGAGTAGGGACGAATTAAAGATTCGGCTGCTCATCGTCGACGACGAGCAGAGCATTCGCAAGCTTTGCGTTACGGTGGGTGAAGCTCTGGGCTTCATCTGCATGGAGGCCGAAAGCGGCGACTCGGCGCTGGCCCTGCTCGAAGAACAGCCGGCGCACATGGTGCTGACCGACATGGTGATGCCGCTCATGTCTGGGCTGGAGTTTCTCGAAAGAGTAAAGAAGTTGCTGCCGCGCACCGAAGTCGCGCTCATGACCGGACACGGATCGATCGAAACCGCGGTCCAGGCCATGAAACTGGGCGCGTATGACTACATCACCAAGCCGTTTTCACCGCTGGAGGAGTTGCGACTTTTTCTGCGGCGCATGGCGGAAAAGATTCGGCTGGTGGAGGAGAACGAATTCCTGCGCCAGCGCATGGATTCCGAGACCGCAGTACACGGCATCGTGGGGTCGTCCGCCAAAATTCAGGAAGTGATGCGCATGGTTTCCCGCCTGAAAGACACGCGCACTCCGGTGCTGATTTTTGGCGAGAGTGGGACTGGCAAAGAGTTAGTGGCCCGTGCCATGCACTTTCGCGGCGCATTTGCCGCGCTCCCTTTTGTCGCGGTGGATTGCGGATCTCTGGTTCCGACGCTGATTGAAAGCGAGCTCTTCGGCTATGAAAAGGGAGCCTTTACCGGCGCGCTGAAATCGAAACAGGGATTATTCCAGGCGGCCGATGGCGGCACCATTTTCCTCGACGAAATTGGCGAACTGCCTCTCGAATTGCAGGCCAAGCTGCTGCGCGTGTTGCAGGAAAAGGAAGTGCGTCCAGTGGGCAGCAACCAGCGGATTAAAGTGGATGTGCGGGTCATCGCGGCCACGAATCGCGATCTGGAAGCGGCCTACAAGGTGGGCACTTTCCGCAAAGATCTGTATTTTCGTCTCAACGTGGTTACGCTGCACGTTCCCGCGCTGCGCGAACGCCGCAGCGATACTCCCATGCTGGTGCACTGGTTCCTGGAGCGCTACGCGCCCGGATCGGAGTTGCGCGTTTCAAACGCCGCCATGAAGGCCCTGATGCAATACGACTGGCCCGGCAACGTGCGTGAACTGGAGAATTGCGTGGAGCGCGCCGTCGCGCTGGGCAACGGCCACATCATTGATTCCGGGGATCTTCCCCCGGCCATTGCCGAGGCAACGGCGTTGCTAGCGGGTTCGGGCCACGATCCCGCCGATCTCGATTCTGGCAGTGGCTCGGTGCCCGTGCCTGAATCTCCGCAGTCTCCGCTTTCGACCACTGACCTTGAAGACATTGAACGCGCCACCATCCAGCGTGTGTTCGAGCAGGTGAATGGCGATAAAGCCCTGGCCGGCCGAATGCTCGGTATCAGCCGCGCGACGCTCTACCGTAAACTCAAGCGCTACAACATCATCGGAAGTGGATCGGACTCTTCGAGCCACACCCTGCAGTGACCGCGGTGCGGCGAACTAGTTTCCGGTTTCGAGTGAAAGCTCGCCTGAATTGTTTCTGGTCTTTTAGAAACTAGAAACTGGAATACCAGAAACAGCATTAAGCGAGGCGCAACCCCTTAATGGGGTGCCGGCGCCAGGAGCTCCTCAGCTTTCCGCGCAATCCGGAGAAACTTCTTGTCGCGGGCTTCCTTTTCGAGCGAGGCGAGCTGCGTCCGAGCGGTCCCGGTCTGACCTGACTTCAATCCGATTTCGCCCAGCGTCAAACGCGCCTCGAACCAGTACGGCGCGGAGACGGCCTTGCTCGGCTGGGAAACAATGGGCGCCAGTCGCTTGCGGGACTCGGCAAATTGTTTCGCAGCCAAGTCCACACGGGCGGCTGCCAGCATAGCATCGTATTTGGGATTGCTGTCGCTCGCTTTGGCGGCAAATGTCGCTGCCTGCTGGGCCGCATCGCGCGCTTCGGACTGTTTATTCTGCGCCAGCAGCGCCAGTGCCATTAGCGACTGTACCTCGGCGGAACGCGCCGGGTAAGATGTTCCTTCCAGTTGATGCCACGCGTCACCGGCGAATTTCTCGGAGTCGGCGAGCTTACCTTCCTCCAGCGATATCTCGGCCGCCTGCAGCAAGCTTCCAGACAACGGTAAAGGTCGCTTGAGGTCTCTGCGCAGGGCCAGCGCCTGGTCGCTCTTCTCATTTGCCAGCTTCAGATCGTCTTCTTCAATGAGAACATCGGCCAGAGCGTACAGAGCTGCGGCCAGCGCGGATTTATACCCAGTTTCTGTTTCCAGCTGCACCGCGCGTTCAAAGTGTGTTCTGGCTTCTGGCAGGTCGCCCTGTTCCTCCAGAACGTCTCCCAGTTTGATCTCGCCGATGCCGGTTGAGGCCTTGTCGCCACCCTCGTCGAAAATTCGCACAGCCTCTTCCAGATTCTTTCGGGCCCCGGCAAAATCGGCCAGGCGTTCCAGAACCTCTCCGATATTCGCCAGTTCATCCCCGATGGTTGTCTTGTAGTCGGCCTCGCGATAATTGTGCAGGGCCTGCTCATAGTAGCTTTTTGCCTCCGCAAGCTTTCCCTCGTTGGCGAGTATATTGCCGATCTCGTTCAGCGCTTGCCCGGCATAGAGCGGGTTGCCGATCTGGTGAAAAACTACCAACGCTTCTTCCGCCTGCTTGCGTGCCCCCACCAAATCCCCTTTGGCTTTCAGGAAATCAGCGGACCAGACCAGCGTCATGCCTGAGTGCTTGAGATCCCCGCCGGCCGCAAACAAAACCTTTGCCTTATCCAGTGCGGCGCTGGCACGGTCGCCGTCTCCGAGTTGGTGTAAGGCCGTGCTTTCGTACAAATTCGCCTGTGCAACTACCAGACGAATCCCCCGCGCTTCTCCCTTCTGGGCAGCCGCGGCCGATATTTCCTGCTCGCGCTTGAAATCTCCAAGCGCTTCGGCTGCGGTAGCTTCTGCCAGGTCAATCCGTGGGTCGTCTCCCGCAGGCGACGGAAGCTTGCGTAAGCCCTCCAGCGTAGCGAATGCTCCCCTAGGGTCACCGCCTGAATCCTGAAGAGAAGCCAGGCGCAGACCATAAGCCAGACTGTCAGGATAGAGGTCAGCCAGAGTGCGGACGATCTGTATCGCCTTTGCATTCTCGTTGTTCAGATCGCGGTATTGCGCTTCCATCCACAAACGTTCTTCGTTGCTGAGGTTGGTGGAAAGCTGGAAGGCTCGTTGCGCCTCATCTTTGGCGGTGTTGTCATAACCAAGCTCCAGCAAGGCCCCGCTGAGGGCCGCGTGGGTCTGCGGCGATTGCGGATCAGCCTCCACAGCTTGCGTCAACAGATCGCGGGCCGCCAGCGTTTCGAATGCCCGAAGTTTGTTCAGGCCCTCGGAATAAAGCCGAGCCGCCTTGGGATCCGCGGGCAGCGAAGCCCGCACCTGGGTGGCCTGAGCGCTCGTGACCTGGCCCGCTCCCAGGTGTTCCCGCATGCGCGCGCCAATCTGTGAAACCAGTTCGAACAAGTCCGCTTCGCCGCCCGACACAGCTTCTTCCGCAACGGTGTCGCCTGCGGTGGTTTCCTCCAGCCGGAAATCGAGCCGGATCTGGCTTTTATCTCCCTCGCCAACCACGGCGTAGGAGCCGGTCGTGACGTAATCGGTATCCAGGTTCGCCCGCAGGCGCGGCACGGAATCCTTCGGGGTGTCGGTCAGGCTCCATGGAACATCCTTGCTGGCGCGGGCGATCTGTTCCCCTGAGATCAGGCGCAACTGCCCTCCGGATGCGAGTTCGGCGCTCAGCATCTCGGCCAGCGCGGTCGAGAGCCACGCCTTGTCGGCCCGGTCCGTAAGATTCTTGAAACCGAGCACGGCCACCGATGGCCGCGTCTTCACGGCCGGCGATGCGGCGGAGCGTGAGCCATGAAAAATCTGCTCGCGATGGCGGACCACAAAAACCGCTGTGAGTACCAGCGCGGCCGCCAGGCCTCCGAAGAGCGAAACCTTCCAGTTTTGCTGTCCGAGAAAGCTGCGGGAGGTGGAAATTTGCGGCCGCGATCCGAATCGCACCGCGCGCAGGTCTGCCGCCAGTTCGCGCGGACTCTGATAGCGCTTGTCCGGTTTCTTTTGCAGCGCCTTGGCGACGATCAGAGCAAGCGGTGGCGGAACGGAGCGGCTGAGCTTGTCGAGCGGAGTCGCCTCCTGCTGTACGATTTGCATCGCGATGGCTGTGGCGGTGGATCCGAGAAAAGGATGGCGTCCTCCTAGCATTTCGTAAAGCACCACGCCCAGCGAAAACACGTCGGCGCGGAAGTCGGGCAGACTTCCCAACAGGACTTCCGGGGCCATGTAGGTCGGGGTTCCGCCAACGGTGGCCAATGTGGAGAGCGTCTGCGTGCCCGCGCCGTCACTCGCGCCGGCAGCGACAAGACGGCGTGCCACCCCGAAATCGAGCAATTTGACCTGTCCGGAGTCCGTGAGCATCACGTTCTCGGGTTTGATGTCGCTGTGCAGAATGCCTCTCTCGTGCGCGGCCGTGAGCGCATCGGCGCACTGGATGGCGATGTCGAAAAATTGATTGATGTTGATGGGCTGATCCATGCGCTGCCGCAACGTTTGCCCTTCCACGTACTCCATGACCAGGAAGATTTCGCCGTCCTGTTCCAGGACGTCATACACGCTGGCAATGTTGGGGTGGTTTAGCGCCGAAAGGCGCTGCCCCTCGCGGAGCAGGCGAGCCGCCTCGTCGGGACCGCCCCTTCCACGAATTGAAACTCGCTTGATGGCGACGGTGCGCCGGAGTTTCGGATCTTCGGCGCGCCAGACCTCGCCCATGCCACCGGCCCCGAGGCGAGCAGTTACGCGGAGGCGACCGAGTGTGGTACCGGTTAAATCCGGCTGCGGGCTCGTAGTCCTGGTGAATTCTGGTGTGTCGTTCATCGAAAAGAGAGCCTAACAGACGACCACCGGGGGGTATGGCCGGCAATTGTACACTCTTCTTGCTTTCTCGCCACACTCGTGACCATCAAGGCTGCAGTGAGACGGATGTTTTCAAGATGTTTCAAATTGAGACGATGACTTGAAGCCCGTCCTCTGGTGGAAATTCCGTTTCTCCCTAACTTACTGAAAATGCACTGGCCATGGTGCTAGACCTTTCGTTCGCTGCTTTGGTTCCCACCTTGCTCCTGTACTCTACGTAACCGCGGATTGTCGGCTCCCCCAAGCTCTTCCTAACCGGGAAGAGGGGAGCCCGACCGCATTTCTAAGCGGACTCGCGGCAAAAGGGGGCGAACGCTTTGGCGCAACAAGCCACAGCAGCAGCGCGCGGGGCGCAGGGTGCCGGTACAGTAGCCGGGCTGGCCCGCTTTTTTCCGGAAGCTGCTCCAGTACGCATCCCGGTGCAATTGGCGCGGGGCGGTGAGCCTGGCTCCAATGCGCGTCCCTTCACCGAAAGTACCGTCATCGAATTTGGCACTCCGCGAGAGGTTTTGTTCGCCTGCGCCACGCCTCTGGAGTTTGCCGACGTACTGCGCCTGCGCAACTCCGATGGCTCTTTGGACGTCGAAGCGGCGGTCGTGGCCGTGCAATACCATCCGGGCAAGACAGTCGTCGCGGCCCGCTTTATTGGAGAAGTGCCCAACTGGATCGTGAAATCATGACAACATCGCCAGCACCAGACCTTGCCGCCCAGTGGGCATCCGCCCGCGCGCTCTACCCTATCTATTTTGAAATCGCGCGCGAATTCGTCATCGAGGTGCAGCCTTGTGCCGATCTGGAAACGGGCGCTGACACGCCCGGCCGCGAATCGGTCGAGCAGGCCACGCAATGGCTCGAGGAAATGGACCAGCGCGTCCAGGTCCATCAACTGCGCCAGTTTCTGCAGACCAGTCCCCTCGCCGATCAGGATGGGCTTCTGGAACTGCTTCGCCACTTTCTTGCCAGTCCCACCCGGACGGACGCGGCTCGCGACAAGATCGACTTTCTCCTGGTGCAGTACTTCAGCACAGTCGCGCCGGGCGAACTCGAAGACAACGATGTGGATCTCGCCCTGGTGGCTCAGCACCTGCAACCGGCGCTGGGTGACGTGGATCTGAAGACTCCGTTGTGGCTGAATGCCCTGGATCGGGTTCTCGAAGGCGCGCGTAAATGCAAGAGTCTCGATCAGCTTTTGCATGGTGGCATCCTCGAACAGGGCCGCAAAGCCAAGACGCAAGCGGGCGACCTGTTTTATCTGCCGATTGCCCTGGTGGCCTTCACCCGTTTTGGATATCTCATGCGGCGCACATTCTTCCGCCTCATGCACAACGATCTCAACGCTATTCTCGACGGCCTCAACGATCTTGATGCCAAGGGGATCGAAGCCATCGATTGCCGGCGGGCGCAGTTCTCCGCGCAGGAGCCGGTCGCAAGGCTACGAATCATCTGCCAGTCATGGAAAGTGATGTTCCAGGCAGAATATTCTTCCGGTACGCCGTTGCGCATGCTCGTGGACCTGCGCGCATCGGTGGATTACGCGCTGGGACGCGGCAAAGCGCCGGAGGCCGAAAAGAAAGATTCAGCACCAGTACCAGGCAAAATCGTGATTGGAAAGCCAGCGCCCGCGAAAGTCGCTGCGCCAGCAGAGGCCACGCCTGCGGCGAAAGTTGCAGCGGCTCCGGCTCCAGCCCCAGCAAAGACTGCGCCAGCCGGTGTGCCGGCGCCGAAAGCGTTTGCTGCCAAAGCGGCTGCTGGTGCGCCAACCTCGGCCGTTTCGAGCGCGGCAGTCAAGCCAGCCGTTGCGAAAACCACCGCGCCGGTCAAGCCTGCAGCCACGACTCAGCCTGCGGAGCCCGTGACAGCTCCGGCGGCCAAACCCCACGCCCAATTTTCCGTTCCCAGCAACGAGGGTCCGGAGTTCGAAGTCTCCACCGACCAGGACTGGGATGCAGAGCCCGGGTCGGGACCAACCGGCAAGAAATAGTTTATCAACAGGAACGCAGATCTGGTTGCAGAAGCCCAGCGCGCGAAACTGAACCGCCAAAGGTAAGGAACAAGGAACGTGGATCAACCCACTGTACTGATCATCTCCGACGAGGTCGATTTCTCTCGACGAGTCACGGCGCGCTGGCAGATGGAGC
>Ga0209006_10005354_pt1 | contig 11657 bp, 9 predicted proteins | sample JacPin_JW_Ref_O2_FD_188567 | JGI IMG/M metagenome (GOLD analysis project Ga0209006, IMG submission 188567) | Forest soil microbial communities from Algoma, Ontario, Canada - Jack Pine, Ontario site 1_JW_Ref_O2 (SPAdes) (version 2) | ecosystem: Environmental > Terrestrial > Soil > Boreal... | reverse complement strand
CGCGCCATCGACCGCCGCGACCCTGACGCGGCTGCCGGCGGGGCAATCGGGGCCGCTGATGCGCCACACGGTGTCGCCGACGCCAAGCGTGCCGTTGCCGCCGACGATCGGCTTCTCCAGCGTGAACACGCGGCCGACGAAGGCGTCGGCGCGGCGATTGAGGAACGGCTGATCGGTCGGAGCGCTCGCATGCGTGCCGAGGCGGCGCCACAGCGGGATCGCCGCGATGGCGAAGACCGCGAAGGCGACGAGCTGGTATTGCCAGCCCCAATCGACGAAGAACGAGATCAGCCCGACCAGAAAAGCCGACAGGCCGAGCCAGAGCATGAAGGTGCCGGGCGCCATCACCTCGATGAGCAACAGCACTGCCGCGAGAATGAACCAGTCCCAGAAGCCGAGCGTGAGCGCGAGCATGACGATGGCCGGTCAGGTCGGACGCGTGGTCGGCACCGCGGTGCCGGCGGACGGCGGGAGCGGACGGCCGGGCGGCGGCGCCGACGGCGTCCCACGGCCGTCGCCGAAGGCCGATTTCGCGATCTCGCCAATGCCGGCGAGCGAGCCGAGCACCGCGGTCGCCTCGATCGGCAGCATCAGCACCTTCTGGTTCGGCGCGTGCGCGAGCTCGGTGAAGGCCTTGAGATACTGCTGCGCGACGAAATAGTTCAGCGCCGCGGTGTCGCCGCGCGCGATCGCCTGGCTCACCATCTCGGTCGCCTTGGCCTCCGCCTGGGCGAGACGTTCGCGCGCCTCGGCGTCGCGGAAGGCAGCCTCGCGGCGGCCTTCCGCCTCGAGGATCTGCGACTGCTTGGCGCCCTCGGCGCGCAGGATCGCCGACTGGCGCTGCCCCTCGGCGGTGAGAATCTCGGCGCGCTTCTCGCGCTCGGCCTTCATCTGCCGGCCCATGGCCTCGACGAGATTCGTCGGCGGCACGATGTCCTTGATCTCGATGCGGTTCACCTTGACGCCCCAGGGCGAGACCGCCGCGTCGACCACCCGCAGCAGCCGCTCGTTGATCTCGTCGCGATGCGACAGCATCTGGTCGAGGTCCATCGAGCCCATGACGGAGCGGATGTTCGTCATGGTCAGCTTGGTCATCGCGACGTTGAGCTGGGCGACCTCGTAGCTCGCTTTCGCGGCATCCACCACCTGGAAGAAGGCGACGCCGTCGACCGTGACGCTGGCGTTGTCCTTCGAGATCACGTCTTGCTGCGGGATGTCGATCACCTGCTCCATGACGTTCAGCTTGCGGCCGATGCGGTCGACGAACGGCACGATCAGGTTGAGCCCGGGACCGAGCAGCCTGGTGTAGCGGCCGAACCGCTCGACCGTCCAGCTGTAGCCCTGCGGCACCGTCTTCACGCCGAGGTAGAGCGTGAACACCGCGAGCAGCACGATGACGATGGTGAAGATGTCGAATCCGCCCAGCATGGGATTCCCCTCGCGTCGCATCTTGGCGGCGGCATTGTGAATGGCGCGCGCATCGCCGACAAGCGGCCCCGGCCATGCTCGATCGGCGCGCATGGCCGAATATCGAGCGACGACCCAATCTCAGAGCTGACTCGGCTCTGACGCCAGCACGTGCGAGGATGGAGTTGACTTGCGCCTCGCTCTATTTCCCAATCCTTCACCTGGGTGCTCGGCGTGATCACCAACCAGCGAATGGTATGCCGACGGAACATTGTTCACGCTCTCGGGCTGTGGCACCGGCGCACGCCGCGGTGGCAGGAGCCGCAATCCGGTCTTTATTGGCTGCCGCAAGAGCTGCCCTCGGATCTCGCGAGCGATCACCTCGGCGAGGAGGGATGGCACCGCATTGCCCAGCATGCGCTGCACGCCGTTGCGACCGCAGTCGAACCGAAGGTGATCCGGAAAAGTCTGGAGACGGCACAGCTCTCGTGTCGAAAGATGTCTACTGGTCCAATGGAAAGGCCCGGTGGCGGGCCCCGGCTGCGCTTGGATGGTCCATGATGGACGATCCTTCGCGAGCTTAAGAAGGAAGCTCCAGTAGCGCGTCCGCCAACCGAATAGCCGCATGCCTCCGCCGCGCGGCGTGTGCCAGAGATAATTCTGGCCTTCCGGAATGCTCGGCAGAAGCTCCGCCCACTTGCCACGTGGCGCAAGGGCAGGATCGTTTGGCCGTTCCGGCAAATCTCCAAGCGCATCCCATGTCGTATGATAGGGCTCGACATCGGTCCGGCTCAGGAGATCGTCACGCTCTCCGTGCGTCGCCCTGGGGAATTTGAATTGTCCCCCGTCCCGACTCGCAACGATCAGAACCCGCTCGCGATGCTGGGGCACGCCAAAGCTAGCGGCATCCACTACTTGCCAAGCAGGGCGATACTTTGAGCCGGTCTCGCGATTAATCTGCTCGACGCCTCCGAGGATGCGATCCAGTCCCTCACTTTTATCTCGATAGGCAAGCCCGTAGACGTTCTCAAGCAGGAACGCCTTCGGCTGGGCATCGCGCAGCACGCGCAGGTAGGCGGTTAGCGTGTCGGAGCGTGGATCGTCGAGCCGCATGGCATCGCCACGCGCCCAATAGCCTGATTTGGAAAATGGCTGACATGGCGGGCCGCCGATCAACACATCGGCCTCCCCTGCCTTCAGCTTAGCGGTCTGCAGCAACTCCGTGGAGGTGACTTCGTGAATGTCTCGCTCGATCACCGGCCAGCGCCGATTTAGATGCAGAGTTCGGCAGCAGACGGCGTCCATCTCGACAGCGACGGCCGTGTCGAATCCGGCGGCCTCAAACCCAAAATCCAGGCCCCCGACGCCCGTGAACAAGCTGATTGCTTTGAGCATTCTTCAACTCTCGCAAGGACGATGAGAGGACAAGAACAAATGTAGAACATGCGGCCGGCGAAGTCAATGAGCGTACGGACCGTCGACGCCGAATCGCTGCATTTCATGCTAACGCTACACTGTCAGGCCATGCACAACATATTGGCGTTCGCTTGATTGCGGTGGCTCGTTGCAGCCCTGAAGTTGGCTTTTGGGAATGCATTGATGACCGGCGACGACGTGTCCATCGGTGAGGCGTCGGCCTTCTCGTGGAAGGTCTACTCAGTCAGCGCTCACGACAAGGCTCCACTACTCGCTTTCATCCGCGAAGCGTTCGAGATGCGCGGTTGTGTAATCCGTCATATCAGCGCTGCCAATCGAGCTCCGTTCCATATCGTTCTTGACATGCCGGGCGGCGAGCGAGTGGGCGTCCTGGCCTACGCCTTTCTTGCGAACTCCAGGCCCACGAGAAACCGACCGCCCGACGAGCATCGTTTCCAGATCAAATATGGGGGCGATCTCTCTGGAGTCATTGACGTTGCCGTCGACCCGTTTGGCGTCACCACGACTATTTTTGTCGGTATCGACCTCGAGCGTGGGGTGTTCGTGGCCGCGGATCCTCTCATGAACAACCCGTCGCCCATGTCGCGCTCGGTCGAATTCAAGACGGAAAACGTCGACCGGATTCTGGCCAATGGCTGGTGCGCCTGGGAGCGCGATCGGCACGAGGCAAGAACGATGACACGCCGCGCTTTCGAGCTCTTACCCGACATGCGAACCGAGGTGCTCGTTGGCGGAAGACAAGAACGGCTGCTCGATCTGGTTCTCCTCGAGCGGATCGCACGTGGACTGGATCCCGGCGAGCGTCATCTGATCGCTGACAAGCTGCGCGAGCTGCCCAGCGAGGCTCCTGCCGGTAAAATCTCGCACAAGCTGCTCGACGAGCTGAGCATCGCGCCCGAGGCCGTCTAAAGATGGCGGTGCGCGGATGGGTGGCTGAAAGCCATCTCGAGGAGCAACTCAAAGGGGTTGACGGAATCACCGAATGCGCACGGCTGCAGGGCGACGGAAAGCCCGATATAAGCCTGCGCTGGAAGACCAGCGAGCCAATATTCATCGAATGCAAGAACGTCTTGCGTACCACGTACGCCGGACACGTACCAAAGCTCGATTTCCAGCGAACTCGCGCTGCCAAGTCAGACCCGTGCTCACGCTATTATATGCCGAGCGACTTCAAGGTGCTCGCGGCGTGCTTGCATCCCGTGACTGAAAGGTGGGAGTTTAGGTTTGCACTGACCAGCAATTTGCCGGCCCACGGAAGCTGTCCGGGTCGGATAGACAACAATCTTCGAGTCAAAGACGAGGGATTCTTATCAGAAATCAATATTGTTCTTGACAGGCTGACGTCACCATAGCGTTGAGACGATGTCAGGACATTCTACTTCTCGATCCCAGAAATTTGGCCAGCCTCTTGCCCAAATTGGCGCCGCGCCTGATCTCACACTCCCACACGACAAGCACCCGCCATCCCAACGCATTGAGACGCGCGAGATTGACCTCGTCCCGCCGACGGTTGCTCTCGAGCTTCGGCCCCCAGTAGCTCGGTTTTGATCTCGGCAATTTACGACCATTTGCGCAGTCATGACGATGCCAGAAGCAGCCGTGCACAAGTATTATCTTACGATGACGCGCGAGCACGATATCAGGGCTGCCAGGTAGATCTGATCGATGCAGCCGATAGCGGTACCCCATGGCGTGGATGGCTTGTCGAACAATAACCTCCGGCTTGGTGTCGGTCTTGCGTATGCGCCGCATGCGCTCGGTCAAGGTAAGCTTCTGCTGACTCGCCATTGTGTCAGTGGGCCGCTTGCTGGCGCGCCTTGTGGGATTAGACACCGCGCCGGCGCTCACACCCAGCCCTTGAGCTCGCGCAGCACCACGGTCCAGATCACCAGCATGCCGGGCTCGCTGTCGTTGAGGCAGGGGATGTGCACGAAGTTCTCCCCGCCGTTCTTCTTGAAGATGTGGGCGTTCTCGACCGCGATCTCATCCAGCGTCTCCAGGCAGTCGGCCGCGAAGCCGGGCGTGATCACGGCGAGATTCTTGACGCCCTGCTTGGCGAGGCTCTTCACCGTCGCGTCGGTGTAGGGCTTGAGCCATTCGGCGCGGCCGAAGCGCGACTGGAAGGTCAGGCGCAGCTTGTTGTCGTCGAACTTGAGCCGCTCGCGCATGAGCCGCGTGGTCTCGACGCATTGGCCGTAATAGGGATCGCCCTTGTCGACATAGGCCTTGGGCATGCCGTGGTAGGAGGCGAGGATGACGTCGGGCTTGAACGGCAGCCGTGTCAGCTCGGTCTCCAGCGTGTTCGTCAATGCCTGGATATAGACCGGATCGTCGAACCAGGGCGGGGCGACGCGCAGCGCCGGCTGGCGGCGCATCTTCATCAGCGTGCGAAAGCCCTCGTCGCACACGGTCGCGGTGGTGGCGGCGGCATATTGCGGATAGAGCGGGACGATCAGGATGCGGTCGCAGCCGCGTGCGGCGAGCGCCTCGAGCCGCGGCGCGATCGCGGGTTGCCCGTAGCGCATCGCCCAGTCGACGGCGACGTGGCGGCCGAGCGGCTCGAGGATCGAGGCGAGCTTTTCGGTCTGCGAGCGCGTGATCGTCTTGAGCGGCGACTCGTTCTTCTCCCGGTTCCAGATCTTGGCGTAGTCGCGGCCTTTGCGGCGCGGCCGGAACGGCAGGATGATGCCGTTGAGCACGAGCTTCCAGGCGAGGCCGGTCTTCTCGATGACACGCTTGTCGGCGAGGAATTCGCGCAGATAGCGCCGCACCGATTCGGCGTCGGTTCCCTCCGGCGTGCCGAGATTGACGAGCAGCACGCCGATGCCGCCGGCTGCGGCCACCGGCTGCTCGGGCGCGGGCTGGCTCGGGGTAGCGGCGGCTGGTTGCGCGGTGTCGCTCATGCGGCCTCGGAATCCATGCGCCCAACATAGGCAATGGCGGTCCGCTGTCCATGCGTGTTATGGCAGCCGCTCCGAGGGGGCCGTGACCCGACCGCAGAAGTCCATCGATGGGGACGCGCAGCGCGCGCTGGTCGCGGCGAGCAAGCCGGACCTGCGGATCCTGCCAACCGTCGAGCTCAACGCCGAGGCGCCCGCGCACCTGCTGGATGACGACATCACACCGGTCGCCCGCCTGTTCGCGCGCAACGCCGGCACCATGCCGTTGCCGACCGCCGCCGACATCACGGCCTGGACGCTCGCGATCGACGGCTGCGTGCGCGCGCCACGCCGCTGGACCATTGCCGAATTGGCGCGAGAATTCGAGACCGTGACGCGCACCGCCGTGCTCGAATGCGCCGGCAACGGGCGCTCGTTCTTTCCCGAACCGGCCGGCGTCGTGCTGTGGCATCATGGCGCGGCCGGCTGCGTCGCCTGGACGGGCGTGCGGCTCGCCGACCTGCTCGCCGCCTGCGCGCCGACGCCCGACGCGGTCTATACGGGGCACCACAGCCCGGACATGCGGTTCGACGGGGCGGGCGCGGCGATCTCGCGCGGCCTGCCGATCGCAAAAGCGCTCGCGCCCGAGACGCTCGTCGCCTGGGCGCTCAACGGCGAGCCGATCCCGCCGCTGCATGGCGGGCCGCTGCGGGTCATCGCGCCGGGCTTTCCGGCCTCGGCGTCGCAGAAGTGGATCACGCGCATCGACATCCGCGACCGCGAGCATGACGGCGAGCGCATGCTCAACCTGCACTATCGCCTGCCGCGCGTCCCGGTGCGGCCGCTGGCACCCGGCGAGCGCTACGACGAGGCGCTGTTCGACGTGATCACCGACGTGCCGGTGCGCGCCGTGATCACGGCGCCGCGCGAGGGATTCGCGCTGCCGCCGGGCGCGCCGCTCGCGGTGCGCGGCCGCGCCTGGAGCGGGCACACGCCGCTCGCCAAGGTCGACGTGTCACTGGATGGAGGCAAATCCTGGCAGGCGGCGGAGCTCGGGCCGCTGCCTGACACTTTCGCATGGCGGCGCTTTACCGCGACGCTCGCGCCGCCGCCGGCCGGCGCGATCGAGATCATCGCGCGCGCAAGCGATTCCGGCGGACGGACACAGCCGCTCGAATCGGCGCCATGGAACCCGCGCGGCTATTGCAACAACACGGTTCATCGCGTGTGCGGGCGGATGGGATAGCCGATGCCGCAAGAGCCGAATCTTCAAGCTTTCGCCAAAGTGCGGTAGTCCATCTGCCGGTGGAACCAATAGCGATAACCGCTGATCCGCTTCTGCATGGCGACATAGGAATAGGGTTGATAGAGCGGAATGCTGGCGACATCATCGAAAGCCGTCCGGATGAACTTCCTGACCATTTCGTCGTATTTCGCCGGATCGCGCTCGAAGCGGGCCGCGTGCACCATGTCCATCATTGCCGTATTGCCGTAGTCGCCGGAATTGAAGATCGACGTCTTTCCGAGCGCCATCTCGAAATAATAATTGGGATAGTCGAGCCAGCCGGCGAACAGGTTCGTGAGCAAGGGCAGCTTCTTGCTGGAAAAGCTGGTGCGCCAATTGGCGCCGGAGATCTTGTCGAGCGTGACCTTGACGCCGATCTGACCGAGGCTTTCCTGAATGAGCACGCCCACGGGCTCGAGAATTCCGGCGCTGCCGGCATCCAACGAGAAGGTCGTTTCGAAGCCGTTGGGCAGGCCGGCTTCGACAAGCAGGGATTTCGCTTTCGCGAGATCGGTGTCGTAAGGCGACCGCTGCGGCCATTTCGCCTCCTTGATCTCCTCCGACCCGCCGAACAGCGGGCGCGCCTTGTTGTAAAGCGCGACGTCCATGATCTTCCGATAGGGGATCGCATACGCGATGGCGCGACGCACCTTGACGTTGTCGAAGGGCGGCATCTTCTCGTTCATGACGACGAACTGCACCGCATTGTCGATCGGAGTCGTGAAGACGTTGACTTTGCCTTCGCGCTCCATCTCGACGATATCCTTGGGCGGAAACTCGTTCGAGACATCGGCGTCACCGCGCTCGAGAAGGGCGCGGCGTGTTGCGGCGGACGGGACGACCCGCCAGACGACGCGCTCCGTTGCCGGCAGAGGGCCGGATTTCCAATTATCGAAACGGACGTAGCTGATCGAGGTCGGTGTCCGTTCGACGATCCGATAGGCGCCGCCGCCGGCGAGGTTGTTCTTGGACCATTCCAATCCCCACGGATCGCTTGCCGTCGCGTTCTTCCTGATCAGCTCGGAATTGAGAATATTGGGAATGGAAAAAGCCAAGTTCGGCAGCATCTGACGGTCGAAGCGGTCGTAGTCGATGCGGAAGGTGTGATCATCGACAGCGACGAACTGCTTGGGATCGGTGAGCGAGCCGGTGCTGAGCTGGAATTTCGGATTGCCCCCGGCCGCGAGCGCGCGCTCGAGCGACCATTTGACGTCTTTCGCCGTGACCGGCGCACCGTCGTGAAAGGTCGCATTCTTCCGCAGCTTGAACGTGACGGAGCGGCCGCTGTCGTTCCACTCTTCGGCGAGCTCGGGCGTCGGCTTGGTGGCATTGGCATGGTCGACGCCGTTCTCGTCCTTTTCGATCGCCAGCGACAACAGCCGATCGTAGCAATTCCAGGCAACCTCGTAGGAACCGCGATTGGCGCCCGGCGTGTGCGGGTCGACGCTGTTCGCACCGGATTCCGAAACCAGAAGCAGCACTGCGCTTGTCGGTTGCGCTTTCGCAAGATGCGGCAGCGCGAGACTTGCGAGCCCCGCCGGTACCGCCCGCAGAAATTCTCTCCGTTTGATCGCCATGGGAATGCTCCGACAAGACGCTTCCGCACCGCTTGGTCGTCGTCCCCTCCGGAGCAAGATCGAGGCCAAACCTGAGACCAAGCTCAGGACTCCGGTCGAGGAGCCCTGCGGCAAAGCGGCATGGATCCGCAATCTGCCGAAGCATCGGCGGCGGGCACTCGATCGCCGAGCATAATTTGAGCGACAGGCTTCAATCGCCCGGTACGATTCCGACCTGCTTCGCCAGCGCGACGGTCTCGTTGAAGTCCTTGACGAAGAACGCCTGGAATTCGGCCGGCGTCAGCCGCAGCGGCTCGTAGCCGACCTTGGTGAGCGCGCTCTGCGTCGCGGGCAGATCGATGGCCTTGCGGCCTTCGTCGTAGAGCCGGGTGACGATATCGGACGGCACCTTCGCGGGGACGAACAGGCCGCCCCAGAACAGGTACTCGGCCGTCGGATAGCCCGCCTCGGCGATCGTCGGCACGTCCGGCATCAGCGCCGAGCGCTTCGGCGTGCTCACGGCGAGCGCCTTGAGCTTCCCGCTCTGGATCAGGGAAATGCCGGCGGCGAGCGGCAGAAAGTAGTAGTCGACGCGGCCCGCCACCACCTCGCCCAGCGCCTCGGCGGGCCCGCGGAACGGGACGTGCTGGGCGTTGATGCCGGCGGCGACGCGGAATCGTTCCGCCGCGATATGCGAGGCGGCGCCGATGCCGGCGGAGGCGTAGTTGAGCGCCCCGGGTCGCGCCTTCGCGGCGGCGACGAGGTCGGCGACGCTGTTGAAGCCCTTCGACGGCGCGACGACCAGCACCGACGGGCTCACGCCAAACGGGACGACGGCGGCAAAATCCTTGACCGGATCGTAGGGCAGCGCCTTGTGCAGGACAGCGCCCGAGCTGATGGTGGAAGAGCCGAGCAGCACCGTGTAGCCGTCGGGTTTCGCCCGCGCGACGTCGTTGAAGCCGATGAGGCCGCCCCCACCCGGCCGGTTTTCAACGATGATGGGAACGCCGAGCTGCTTCGACATCTGGTCGAGGATCACGCGGCCGACGATGTCGACCGCGTTGCCGGCGCCGATCGGGCTGATCGCCGTGATCGTGCGCGCCGGCCAAGCTTGGCTGGATGTCTGCGCCTCCGCCCGACACGCCATCACGGCAAGCGCCGCGCTGATGAGCGCGCCGCCGAGCGCGCGAACAAAGCTCTTGCGATCCAATGTCATCCTCCCTGACGCTTGCTCCGGCGCGGCTATGCTCGCCACAATAAGGGACACCGGTGCATCTGCAACGGATAAGACGCCGCGCCCCCTTGCGCCGCCGGATCGACATTCGCGCGCCGGCATGCGAAACGAACGCATGCCGGATTTCGTCGTCGAATTCGGAAAGGACGAAGAGCGGCCCGCCGACGGGCGGCTGCACGGGCCGGCTTTCGCGCGCAATCACGCGCCGATCTGGTCGGTCATCGCGCCCTTCCTCGCCGGCCGCGCGGGCGATGTTCTCGAGGTCGGCAGCGGGACCGGCCAGCACGTCGTCGACTACGCGCGCCGCACGCCTGCGGTGACGTGGTGGCCGAGCGATACCAATCCCAAGCACCTTGCCAGCATCGCGGCGTGGCGCGCGCATGCGAAGCTTGGAAACGTGCAGGCGCCGGCCCGCGTCGACCTGCTCGTCGCCGACTGGGACCTGCCGGTCGACAACCCGTTGCTCGCCATCGTCTGCATCAACGTGCTGCACATTTCGCCCTGGCGCGTGACCGAGAACCTGCTCGCCGGCGCGGCGCGCCGGCTCGGGCCGGACGGCCGCGTCTTCATCTACGGACCGTTCATGCGCGACAGCGCGCACACGGCGCCGAGCAACGCCGCGTTCGACGCGAGCCTGCGCGCCGAGAATGCCGCCTGGGGCGTGCGCGATACGCGGGAGATCGCGGCCGTGGCCGAACGATGCGGCTTGCGCATCGCCGAGGTCGCGCCGATGCCGCGGGACAATTTCACGCTGGTCATCGAGCGGGCCGGCTGACGCGCGCCGGGCCGAAGGCAATGGGCGCCGAGAACATCTTGCGCATGCTTCGCGGGATTGGGCCCGCTACCCGCCGTCTTCCGGTTCGTCCTCATCGGCGTCGGCGTGCTCTCCGGTCAGCTTCAATCCTTCGATCGTGGTCGCTCCCTCGTGCTTGATGACCCGGCGCGCCGGCTTGCCGGTCTCCTCGCGCATCGCCTCGGCCAGCGCTTCCGAATGGGTGACGATCCAGATGCGCGCCTTGCCGGCGGCGCGCGCGATCAGGCGCGCAAGCGGCGGCAGGAGCGCGGGATGCACGCTCGCCTCCGGCTCGTTGAGCGCGATCAGCGCGGGCAGCCGGTACCCCATGAGGGCACCGAGCAGGCACAAATATTTGAGCGTGCCGTCGGACAGCTCGTGCATCGCGAACGGGCGCGGCATGTCGGGGAAGCGCATGTCGAAACGGCACCAGCTGCCTTCATCGAAGGCCGCAAGCCGCGCGCCCGGAAAGGCGTCGTCGATCGCGGCGGCAAGCTCCACCGTATCCTCGCGGATCACGAACAAGGTCGCGAGCACGGCGGCGAGATCGCGGCCGTCGGGCGACAGCGTCGGCGTCGTGATGGCGTGGCAGGGCTGGCGGATCGGCGACGCCGCGTCGGTGCGGAAGTCGTGGTAGAGCCGCCAGTCGAGCATCTCGCGGCGCACCGCCTCGAGCTCGGGATAGCGCGCGCCGTCGCGGAAGGCGGCGAGCGCGGTCTCCGACGGCAGCACCGCGTCGCGGTGCGTCTCGCGGCTGCCCGCCTCGTTGCGCAGCGACTCGCGGCTGTCGCAGTACAGCGCGCTGGCGGTGACCGTGGCGACGGTGGGGAAGATGCGCCGGGCCAGGTCAGGGCCGCCGGTCGCCGAGTCGTCGTCGGCCGCGTCGTACAGCGCCTGCACGCAGGCCAGCACGGCGTCATCCACCGGCATCGCGTCGGCGTAGAGCTTCTTCAGCGCGCTCATGGCGAACAGTGACCCGGACCCGATCGAGTAGTACCGGTGCTCCTCTTCCGGCCCGCCGAGCACGTCGTAGCTGAAGATCCGGCCCTGCCCGGAATCCTCGTCG
>Ga0209006_10005353_pt1 | contig 11658 bp, 13 predicted proteins | sample JacPin_JW_Ref_O2_FD_188567 | JGI IMG/M metagenome (GOLD analysis project Ga0209006, IMG submission 188567) | Forest soil microbial communities from Algoma, Ontario, Canada - Jack Pine, Ontario site 1_JW_Ref_O2 (SPAdes) (version 2) | ecosystem: Environmental > Terrestrial > Soil > Boreal... | reverse complement strand
CTCGGCGATGAAATCGATATCTCGATTCGACGACATGAGACGACGCTACGGGAGGTAAAAGACCCGAAGGTCGCCGGAATTCTCTTCCACTTGGCGACGCCGAGCTACATTGAAGAACATTCGCTGTACGCACTCGCGCATTCGGCGACCATCTATCCCATTCCAGGAAAGTCCGATGCGGGGCTACTAAGAAATCTCACTACTTCTATGAGGTTCTGAAAGCTCCTCGTAAGGAAAACAGAGAGATCTTATTCAGACGTCGCTATCCATGCGCTTACGAGCCTCAGCCCGCTCCGCAATCGCGACTAGAGCACGAAGCGCATCGTTCACCGACTTCGAATCGGGGAACGCCGCAACCAACTCCGGGTCGAGGAGCACCACGTTCGTGCCCTGGCCGTACCTGCCAGCGTACTTGCCCCGAACGCCATTGGAAAAATCGTACTCTGCTCTCATTTCACTGGTACGGCGCTTCGTGGGAGCCTTCTTCGTAATTTCTTTTTTCATGCTTTGTTGCCGCGCGTGCGCTGATCAGGCGAATCCGCTCGTGTCTAACAGTATGAACCACAATCAGCAAAGTTCGCTGGCTGGACATGCCAACGATAACGAAGCGCTCTTCGTCAAGGGCATCATCCGGGTCCGGGACCGTGATCGAAAGGGGATCGCCGAAAACAGTGCTAGCCTCCTCAAATGAGACGCCATGCTTGCGTTGATTGGTGGAATCCTTTTTCGATCCCACTCAAAAGCGATTCCACCCATTTATCCCAACTTATAAATCGCCACCCCGCTCAACAACTTAGGGTAAAAATCTGTCGACTTCTGGGGCATCACTCCCCCCGCGAACGCGATGCGGGCCATTTCTTCTATGGGCGTTGCCTCTAATATGAATGCGACCTCCGCGTCCCCCTCGCGCACCTCCGCGACTGCCGCGTCGATCCCGCGAATGTATTTGATGTGCTTTTCTTCCCTCACGTCCTCTTCACTGATCCCGAGCAGACGGCCAAGAATATCCTGGTGCAATACTGGCACATCCAGCTCGCCGCCTACTCTTGGGCGTTCCAGCAAGTGCTGGCCCGCTCCCGTCACGATTCCAATCCGCACCGTCGACGGACTCGCAACTGCCAGCGCTCGCTTCAATTCATCTATGGAATGCAAAGGCGTAGCGGACCAGTGCTCTTTCGCGCGCTCGTGAAATCCTGTGGGATCGATCCCGCGCAGCACACGATGCGTCGCCAGAATTTTCAATCCCGGGGCGTGCATATTGAAAAACGCCATCCCGACGTACTGCGCCGCCTCGTCGTCCGGATGATCCTTCGCATAACCGAGCGCTGTCTCATACCGATGATGGCCGTCGGCAATCAGCAGTTTTTTATTGCCCATCAGCGATTGAATCATCGCGACCTGAGACTGATCCGCGATCGCCCATACACGATGCCTGGCTTGATACTCGTCGAGAACATCCAGATCAGGCGCGCGCTTGGATGCTTCGCTCAAAATAGCGTCGACCGTCCCCTCCGGATCTGGATAGAGCATGAAAAGCTGCTCGAACTGGGCGCGCGTATGATCCAGCAACTCGCGGCGGTCCTTCTTCGGACCCGTTAGCGTCTGCTCGTGCCGATAGACGATGTTCGCCGAATAATCCTCCAGCTTGCCGAGCCCGATGAAGCCCTGCCTGGTCAGCCTCTCGCCGGAATCGGGAACTTCAAATTCCTGCGAGTAGACGTAAAAGCCGGGCGAAGCATCCTGAATCAGAATGCCCTCTCGAATCCAATCGCTGAAACATTTCGCGGCATCCGCGTAGTTCTTATCGAGAATGATCCGCACCAGATTGTAAGGACTCGCGGCAAGATATTTCGCATGCATCTGCGGATTGATCTTGTCGTAAGGCTGAGTACGCAGATTCGCCGGATCACCGGCCTTCGCTGAATAGCGAAAGGGTTGGAAGGGTTTTACGTTGGCCAACTACACAGGATATCAGGCGCCGTCTTCTTACTTCTTAAACGACACGGGCGCGCTGATCGACACGGGACGGGGATTCACCAGCGTCTTCCCAATCAACGGGGAAAAAAAATGACACTCGAAATTAACAATCTCGACCCTGAGCGTTTCATCGTCGGGCCGCTCCGGCGTCGATTCCTGATAGCGAACCCGTACATTCTCCGGCTTCAGGCCCAGAAATCCTTCCGTCGAAACGCGCGGCGCCTCCTGCTGGCCATAAAGAATCAGGTTCGTGATGCGGTCAGGGCCCTCCCACGGATGAACTACTCCCCACCGCACCGACGACCTGACCCGCTCGACTAATGCCTGGTGAGCAAACAGAACCTGTGCGCAATCGATCACGCCGAGCAGCAGGGCGAAAAACGCGAGCAGGACGAACGTCGCCTCGATCAAGCCTTGTCCTTTTTCGTTTCTCATGGTTCCCGCTCCCCGGGGGCATACCGCCCCACAAAAGGAAACTCGACGCCCGGACGCCCTTCGAGAGAAATTGTCTTGAACACCGCGTTCACCGGATAATTGCGAATCGCCACATGAATCGCTGTCGGCACACCGCTCTTATCCTTCACCCATTCGACTTCAACCTCATCGGGCCGCAGGTTCGCGACTACCGGCTGCAGATCCGTCGGCCGGGTATCGCCATAAACCACCATGTTGCGAATGGCGGTGCGTCCTTTTTCAAGGTCGGCATCGCTCGCCCCTCGATAGGTACGCATGGCCGCATACCGGCCTCCGTTGCCCACCGCCGTCACCAACTGGTTGTAGACGTAAAACGTATATCCGAACTGGAAGGTCCCGGCGAGACAGGAAACCATCACTCCAGCGCAGACCGCGAGCTCAATGATCGCGTGGCCACGTTCATTTCTCATTCGGTCAGCCTGACCGGATTCGACGCGGCAGCTGCATGCGCCGGCACCGTGAAATTATTCGGCCCGCCAACTGCGCGCAAAAAAGTAATCTCGACGGTGTTATCAGGTGCCGTAACGCGAGCCTGCGTTATGCTCGAGGCGTCTCCAGGATCCTTCTCCCACTTCGAACCATCCGCGCTGAACTCGACCACAACACCTTTAAATTCCTGCGTCCCCAAATTCCAACGCATGGGTACATGAGCCACCGCATCGCGCGCCAACTCCACGCCTGCCTTGGTTCCATCCAGTTTCGAGGCCGCCGCCATCGCCGCCGCGTCGGTAAACACCTGCGCTTCGTTGCGAGCGATATAAATCCGTCCAACATCGAAGGCCAGCCCCATCACTGCCAATAAAAGCAGCATGGTTATAGACATCGCGATGAGCACGAAGCCGCGCCGTTGTTTCGAAACCATCCTATCTATACAGAACGGCTGACCAGAGGCGGAGCTTTAGGAGTCAATAAGATCGCTGCACCCGCAATGGCAACTCCGATGGCGATCCATTGGGTGATCGAAAGCGGCAAACCGAAGGGGAGAGCCTGCTCGTGGAAGCGCTCGAACTCTATGAAAAACCTGGCGATAGAGCTGACCACCAGGTAGATGCCGATGATCTGCCCCGGAGGATGCGCGCGGCCGTAGCGCCAATAAAGGAAAGCAAACAAAAGCGCTTCCGTCGCCGATTCGTAAAGCTGCGCGGGATGCAAGGGGACGTCAAGCGGCACACCCGTAAGCCCGTAAGCCTCTGGATTCTTGAAGGTTACGGCCCAGGGCAGGTGACATTCCTTGCCCCAGCAGCATCCGGCGGCGAAACAGCCTAGCCTTCCTATGGCATGGCCTAGGGCGATTCCGGGCGCGAACGCGTCGGCGACGGGGAGCACTGGTAACTTATTGTGGCGAATGTAGAAATATGCCACGATTAGGGCCAGAATCAGGCCGCCTTGGAATACTCCGGCGGCTTGGAGGGTTGATAGCGAGAAGATTTGAATGTCTGGCCAATCGAATGCGATCATGAGCAACTTGGCGCCGATTAAGCCGCCTAACGCGACATAAACTGCCAGATTGGTGATCTTTTCGGGGTCTAATCCGCCATTACGCGCCAGTTTTACGGTGATCCAAAGTCCTGCCAGGAATCCCAACGCGACTAGGACGCCGTACGTCGGAAGGTAGAAGCTGCCAATGGAAAATATCTTGGGGAACAATCTACTCTAAGGATAGCAATCTTGCCACGGCAGCGCGGATTTCGGCGGGGTTCGAACTGATGGCAACGACGTTGTTCGAAGCGTCGATCACCAGCGTGGTGCCTTTTCTCGGGTCTGCATTATATTTCGCTGCGAGGCCTTGCCGATCGAATGCCTGGGGACAATCGAGGCCCATGTCTTCCAAAAAATAATTGGCTCGTCCGGTGCTCGCGGCTTCGATCATGCCAAACGACCGTAAGCCTTTAGGCCTGAACTCCGCTTCAGTCTTCTTCAGGTTTTCGACATGCCGTCGAGCCGAGCCGCTTTCGACCGACCAGAATGTGACCAGCGTGGCTTTCGAACCTGGCGCGGCGATTTGCACTCGTTTGCCTTTGATATCTACTCCGGTAAAAGATTCGAACGGCGGACCGATCGGGGGAAGAGGCGGCCTTTTCTCTCCCGGCGCCGCTTCGCGTGCAGCCGGGATGGCGATGTGCGATTCCAGGGCTCGCCTCCTTTCGAACTCCTGAATCATTGGCAGCGTCGAACCGAGAATATAACCCTGCACTTCGGTTCCTGCCTGAGTGACCACAACGGAGTAACATGGCACCGCCTCGCCGTTCACTGCATGACGAACCTGGATGGGATCGCCTGCCTGAACGTTGGCGAGAATCGCGCCATCTTCCCCGCAGGAATCGCGGACGGGGGTGGAGGCCAGTGCGCTTGCGATGAATGCTGCGGGCAGAATTGATATACGGAACAGCCTACATCTGTCCGCATGCTTACGCATGGCGGTTCCGGGGAATGGATGGATGCGGGGGAGGGACATTAGTGGCTCAACCTTAAAACTTCTGATGCCAGCTTCTGGAACAATGCCGTGAGCTGAGTCTTATCGGCCGTCACCTGATATAGGCCTTGCTCCTGATCCACCTGAAAAGCCGGATTCGTGTAGGGAGCCCAGGCCGAATCGTAGGGCAGCGCAGGGATCTGCTGGGTGTTCGCCATGATCGGGAGAAACTCATGGTCCGCGGCGTCTCCCGCGTTGCCTAGCAAATAGATGGTATTGATCGCCGGATGAAACTTGGTGGCACAGGCTGTGCCGTTTCCGCCTGCTCCGCCGCATCCGGAGGCGTCCGCTCGAATCCAATATGCCTGCGACATCGCAGTGTTCATGGTCGCGGCAACAATGGTCGTGGGCTGATCGGGCCGCATGAAATTCTTGTAGGGACCCGCGGTGAAGAAGTTCGAACCCGTGTCCGCCGGAAACGACGCCCAAACACCGCCTTCATATTGCTTGCCCGGTGTCGAATCGGTGGAGCAAGCGGCGGCCGCGGCTCCGGTAGCACCCGGGCACACATCGTTGCACTGAAATCTCCAGTAATCCCGAGTGTCATATGTAAAAGACGCGCCGGTTGAACCCAGAGTGACGTTGGCCACCGTGCAGGTCGAACCGGGGCAGTTGGGAGGCGTGGAGGTCGTCGGGACTCCATGGGTCGAGTTTCCATATAAATCGAAATCCGGAATGTAAGCGACAATCTGGCGGATATAGGGTCCCGCCATTTCACCCACCGCAGTGGCATTGCAGGTCCCCGGGTAGCTGGCCGCGGGATCGGTGTTGATCGGTTTGTAGAGACCTGACGTGGTGCCGGTGTCGGTTTGCCCTGAGCCCTGCGGGATCGTCCCGGTTACGAAGCCCGGAGCCGTACAGATTACCGGCATGGTGCAGGTCGCTCCAGTCGAGGTGCAGATGGCCCCAGGTGAACCGGTGCCTTGCGTATAATCCTGCCCGTAGCGAACGTCGGCTTGCGTTCGAATCGGGAAGTTCGCGGAGATGCCGTTGGGAGAGCCGTCCGTGAACAGCACGATCGAATTGTAGGCCAGCGGCAGACCTACACTCTTAATCTGCTCATAGGCGAGCCAGAGCGCGCTTGTGGTGTTGGTGTTGTCGTTGCAGGTGATATTTCCCAGTGCCGTATTGAGCGTTCCATCGCCGAAGTTGACACTCGGCGCATATAACACGCTGGCTGTGTAACCGAACTGGACGACTCCGATGGTGTCGTAGGGGCTGAAGTTGGTGATGAATTGCTGGGCCGCGCTCTTCATCGCGCTGCACGCCGTCGGGCTTCCGGAATTCATCGAAGTCGAGGTGTCGAGCACCAGTATCATGACTGTCCCGCGACGGGTTGCCGTTCCTGAACCGGAAACGTTAACATTCTTGATGCCGAAAATCTGCATGAAATAGGTCGGCGCGGGGACCGAGGCGTTCACCGCGATGTCCAGGATTCCGTTCGGATTTCCGTTGCCATCCGTCTCTTGCGTGAAAGTTGGCGTGGTCAGATTCATGGGGCCGGTGCCGAGATAACCACTGGGGAAATTGGCGTTAAAAAACTGGGTCGCGGTGGCCGTGGCAGCGGTCGAGGCCGCCGCTACCGTGTTCGCCAGGTTGACGGATCGTCCGGCGGCCAGGGCAGCGGCGTCGACCGCGGAGGAGAGGCGTCCCTTGATGACGTACATAGTCCCGGCGTCGACCGCCAGGCCGATCATCGCGATCGTGAAAAACAACATGACGGCGTGCGTCAGGAGAATGAATCCCCTGCGTTTCGGATCTCTGGTGACGATGTGAGGCATGCTTCTCTCCTACGTAATGGTGCGGTAATAAACGACGGGTGGTTTGAAAATCGAAAACACGGAAACGCTGCTGACGTCGGCGTACGTTTCCGAGATCAGGGCGTACTGGCTTTGGACCATGGTGATGATGGAAGTCATGGTCGCGCTGGGAATCTGGAGGCTCGTATTGGTCGCGATGTTTTGAGCGGAGACTGTGCCGTCGGAAAGAACATCGGCCCCGGGAGGCGTGCCGAAAGCACTAGCCCACCGCGTCTTATTCCCGATCGCGACGTAATAAGCGAAAACGTAGTTGTTATAGTTCGGACAAGCTGCGTTATTCCACGGCGGCACGCCACCAGGAATCGGGCTCACTCCCGCTGCGCACTCGTTGGCTCCGACGAGAATGATCTTGGACAGGAAAATTGCTCCGTTTCCCGTGGGGCTCGGGTCGTACTGCGCGTCGGAAGCCATTCCCAAACCGTTGGCTTCCCGAATCAGGATGCGTTGATTCTGAGGGAGCACCAGGTTCAGGTCGGCCTTAGTATTGGTGACAGCGGTCACCATCAGCACCGCGGCGCTGCGCGTGACATTGCTGACTTGCAGAGCCTTATTGAGCAGCGCGCCGATCGTAAACGCGCCCGCGAACATGAAAGTCAGCGAGATGGTCACGATGGCGAATTCGAGCATCGCCTGGCCGGATTGAGATTTTGATCGTATTCGCATAAAGAGTCTCTAAGGAGCCGGAGGAATCGAAGTACCCTGCTGCAAACCGCCGAGCACATCCGCGGCAGAAGCGGTCAGTGTCAACCCGAGTCCCTTATTGCCGCTCGAATCGGTCACCTGTTTGCCCGCGGAAAATCCAGTGATCGGAACCATCCACAGCAAAGGGAACGACGGAATGGTGACTTCGACGATATTTCCGGGCTGGTTCGGGTATGTAATGGTCATGCTGGTGGTACCCGTGGTAGTGACGACCGTGTAGGTATAAGGCAATACAGGCAAGCCCGGCGTGCAGGTGCCGGCGTTACAGGTCATCACGGGCGTGGTCAGATTGTTGGAAATATAGTAGTTCACCACGACGTTGTTCGCTTTTGTCCCCGCCAGAAATCCGACGGCATTATCCTGCACTACCTGTGCAATGCAAGCCGACTGCGAGGCGCAGGGCGCGCCGCCGTAATTTGCGCTATAGGTAATCGCAAAGCGCGACCCCGCCCGCACAGCCTGCGAGAACAGGCTCTGGATCGAGACCGCATAGCAGACGTCAATGATCCCGAAAAACATGGCCATCATGGGCAAAAAGCAAAGTGCGGAATCGAGAATCGTGTTGCCGCGCTGTTTTCTCCGCCGCGGGGATATTGCGATCATGTAACCTCCCTCGTCTTAGGTGGCTTATACCCCAAACTGGCTGCCTGGAAGTACTGCCTCGTAGAAGGAGTTTAAAGGTCGATTGGCATAGACGCTATCAGGGTTCCACATCGAAATCCTTCTAAGGAACGACTTACGTCCGCTAAGGATTTCGCTGTAACTATGCGAGAACGAAGGGGGTACGTTTGAGGGGCTGATCGCGTCAAAACCGCTTCTTTTATGGGACTTGCGCTTGATCCGGTCTATAACCGGAGACGCTTGACCGGGAAGACGCGTCCTTCCGCGCACCTAGACGCCTTACTTCGGAGCGGCTCAAAATCCGTCAGAAATTCTCCGAAGCGGCAAGTTGGAAGAGAAATGGACAGGGCCACCGGGCGAGATTTTCTTAGAAAGTCTCACCGAATCTTCGCTCAAGGGAAGAGTTCCTTCGGCGTCCAGGACCATCGATCAGTCCGTACCATTCACTAAGGGTTTCTCCGTAGTCGCGCGCAGCCCACACCCCAGCCGCGGCAAAAATCCAGAATTCGTCGTCAGATCGCAACCACGTTATTCTGGACGCACATAACGAAGCCCTGCCCCTGGAAAACAGGCAGCCGTAGCCTTACTCGATATTAAGTATTTTGCTCTATTGCTGGATTCCCGGAACCCGCCGATGATAGCCCTATAGAGGTTCGAAGGAACTGATGGGCTCTTCCCGCAAAAACTACCTTTTACCGAAATCGAGAACAAGATCGCGAACGCAGGCCGGGTCTGCGATCCTCGAAGGCGCATTGGTGCTGTTGCCGATGATGGCTCTGTTTTTCGCGATGATCGACTTTCCGTTCGCGCTGTTTATTCAGAACACTATTCGAGAAGCAGCCCGCGAAGGCGTTCGTTTCGCTATTACGCAGCAAACCGGCGCCGGCGGCCAGGACGCAGCCATCAAAGCGGTGGTCGAAAGTTACTCGATGGGGTTTATCAGCGATGCCGGCATCACTTCGGGCGCCAACACCTTCAACATCACCTACTACAACGGCACCACGCTCGCCAATGCGGGTGCGGGAGTGGGAAGCAACGGACAGGGAAACATCTGCGTGGTCACCGTGTCGGTGCAGCGTAAGTGGATGGCCCCGGTGTGGCGCAGCACCGGAATTCTCAACTTTAACGCTGCCTCCTCTGACGTGATGGAAGCTCCGCCCCTGGGCGTGTTGCCGGGCAGGTGAGCCGTATGACTGGAAATAGAATGAATCGACTCAGAAGAGAACGACAAAGCGGTAGCACGCTCCTTGAATTTGCAATTGTAGTTCCCTGCCTCACTCTGCTGTTCTTCGGAAGCATCGGCCTGGGAATCATGATGGGCCGGTATATTCAGGCGGTGGTGGTGGATCGGGACGTGGCGCACATGTATGCCGACGGCGTCGACTTTACGCAAACCACGCCGCAGAACATCGTCGTCCAGCAACTGGCGCTGGGCACAGGAATGACGGCAACGGGCGGAAACGGAGTCATGATTTTCTCGCAAGTACAAACCGTCTACCAAGTGGATTGCACGGCTGCCGCGGTTTCGCCCTGTACAAATCTCGGTCTGCCAGTGTTTACGCAGCGAATCGTGCTGGGAAACAAGACATTACGGACCAGCAATTTCGGGACACCGACGCAGAGTCTTATGAACGCCAGCGGCAACATTTCGGCCAGCGTCTACCTCACCAATTCCGACGCCACCGTTCGCGTTGCCTCCGCGTTTGAAACACAACTGGCGGCCGCCGCGGTAAGCGCCGGACTTTCAGGAGTTGCCCCGGTGCAGCCTCAAGGCAACATCGTATATATGGTGGAAACCTACTTTCAATATCCGGACATCGGCTTTCTAGGATGGAGCACCACTGGCGGAGCCTATAGCTGCTTCCTCTTTAATTGATTCGGAGAATTGATCTGAAGAGCTGATCGCGGTGATTCACGCAAAAGAAAAGGAATGAACATATGAACATGAGGAAAAAACGGGCCGAGCGGGGTATAGCGGTAATCGCGACCACCATCATGTTGGTCATTCTCATCCCCGTGATCGGTTTGGCCATCGATGTGACCCTGCTCTACGTGGATAAAGCGCGTTTGCAGGGTGCAGCCGATGGAGCGGCGCTCGCGGGCGCCGAATCGCTCGCGCGCGGGGCCAACGATGCCGCTCAACAGACCAGTGCACGGCAGGCCGCAGCCGAATATGTGTTCCTGAACTATCCCACGACCTTCTTTTTTACTAATAGTGTCACCGTCAACCAGTTGACCGACGTCACCATCGACGAGACCGTCGCGAACCAGAGAACCGTCGGCGTCACTGCGCATGCCAACGTTCCGACTCTGTTCATGCGCTGGCTCCATTTCACTTCGACCAACGTAGTCGCGAGCGCGACGGTTACGCGCCGCGATGTCAACCTGGTGCTGGTGGTCGACCGGTCCGGATCGCTCCAGGCCAGCGGCTCCTGCGCCGCGGTGCAGCAAGCGGCGACTAATTTCGTGAATAAGTTCTCCAATGGCAGCGATAACGTCGGCCTGATCACCTTTGCGTCGTCTACCAGTCCGGACTTTCCGATTGCCAATAATTTTCTAGCAGCGTCGGCAACCCTGCCTGCACCGGCCCAGACGATTCCGACAATCCTTAGCAATATAACCTGCGGTGGGTCGACCAGCTCGCCGATGGCGCTCTGGTATGGTTACGATCAGCTCGTCGGACTGAATCAGCCCAACGCTTTGAATGTGATTCTGTTCTTCACCGACGGTACACCCACCGGCGTCGATGTGTACATGCCGATTACCGGGGGGCACTGCCTTCATCCGCATGCGGCCACGGCGTCGATCAAATATCCGTACCTTCGAGGATTGTACAGCACCTACACCGGAGGCGACACGTTCTTCGGACTTTTGAGTCCCACGAACACGAGTGGAAACTTTCCCCCCGACGATACTAATATGACGGTCACGACCGATGGAACCAACGCAGCGGGTTGTAATTTTGCCAGCGGCTGGGCGGGCAACGTAACTGATTATTCCGATCTCAGTGGTGTTCCCGAGACGGACGTCTACGGGGACAATCTCGTCAGCGGATATCAGCCAACGGGACCGTACAACTCCTGTGGAACCACCACATGTATGTCGATAGGAAGTGGGACAAACCAAAATGCATCCAGTATGGCCCAAAACGGCACAGACGACGCCGCCACGAGGATTCGGAGCGGTGCGGTCGAAACGGGCCCATTGCCAAATGCCGGCCATAGCCTGTCCGGCGTGATCATTTACAGCATCGGCCTTGGAAACGCATTGGTGGGAACTCTTAACCAGGACCTGCTCACGCGGGTCAGTAACACGCCAGCAAGCACGATCTTTGTTGCGCCTCCAACCCAACAAACGGGAGACTTCATACTCGCTCCCACTTCGGCCGATATCAATGCTGCATTCGCAACCATCGCGGCAGAGATCCTGCGGATCGCCAAGTAATTTGTCGTGCTGACCGCTCCCGCGGGGCGCGGCTCTATAGAAAGCGCGACCGCAATAGAGCCGCGACTTGGCGGGAGTGGTCGCCCGAGCTTTTCACATAGGTTCGCAAGCGGATCGTGCGAATCGCATTAGGCAGCCGCCTGCGAC
>Ga0209006_10005352_pt1 | contig 11660 bp, 10 predicted proteins | sample JacPin_JW_Ref_O2_FD_188567 | JGI IMG/M metagenome (GOLD analysis project Ga0209006, IMG submission 188567) | Forest soil microbial communities from Algoma, Ontario, Canada - Jack Pine, Ontario site 1_JW_Ref_O2 (SPAdes) (version 2) | ecosystem: Environmental > Terrestrial > Soil > Boreal... | reverse complement strand
AGAATATTACTTCAACACAGTGCTTCCGGCATTTGGTCAACCCCAGCCGTTCTTCTGTCTTGAAAATCAGTATTGGCGCATTCTGGGGTTAGACACGGCGTATGCGGGAGGCCGGTTAAAGCCTCAGTCCGATCAAGATCCGATAGCTGGACAGTGGAATTGGCTGCTTGAAAGACTGCGAAGCAGCAAAAAGGCCAACATCTTACTCACTCACCATCAGCCCGTTTCGGCGCATCATCAGGAATGGATGGATTCAACGACTCTGCGGAATGATGCAAAAGATCTCCTTAACCAGGAAGGCATAGGTCAGGACGCAATCTTCGGGTGGTTTTTCGGACACGAGCACCGGTGCGCACTCTATAGAGATACGGCTCTTCCTTACAATGCACGCCTGATTGGAAACGGCTGCATTCCTCACGAAGTACAACATGAGAAGGCCTGCGACCCAGGCTGCACGGAGGTTGACTTCTTCAACAAGAAGGAAACTACGCCCGGCTCTAACGTGGCAGTATCCTCGTTTGCCAAGCTCACTATTACCGGCACCGAACTCCTGATTGAATATGTCGATGAGACCTACGCAACATGGGGCGCGGAGGTTTGGGATGCCATGAAAGGCCGGCTCGGCGGGAAGAAATTTACGGAGTACGACGGACGTCAGCAGTAGTGAAGGTCAATCCCGAACAAGCTCGTACAGCATCCCATTGCCCCGCGTCGCGCACCAAAGCTGCTACTGACTGCCGCCGGCTGGACCGCTCGCCGATTCTCTTTTGACATCCGCCTCGGTCTGGTGTGGCGCTGCCTGCTGTTCCTGCAGATCTTTGGCTGCTCTGGCATCCGGAAGCGGAGGCGGCACATTGCTTGCCACCGTGCCCGTGTCCGGCGCTTTGGGTAAAATCATGCACACAGTTGAGCGCACATGGGCATGGCAGCAAGTGGATCTATCACTGTTCCAAAGGGTGTAGTCGACCGATGGGCCGTGAGCGGGATTGGCCGTTTCTCCGAATATCAGTATCCTCGGAATCTGGCACACAATTCGCGCACAGGATTCGAAATAGATGTTGTTCCAACTTCCGGCCAGCCGACCATTCGGAAGTTCACCGCTAGTCAATGCAAGCGCGTTTATCGGGACCGATCGGAGGCGTTAGTTTCGGATCAGGTGCTCCATTGACCACCGATTGCTGGTCGATTACTCGGCCACACTGGTGTGGGAACTCCGCATCGGATGAGGACAGTGTCGCCTTCCGAATTCGGATGCAGTTCCCCCCCGACTGCACACGTCTGTTTGCACCTTGCCTCCGCGTCTTCTATCGCGCAATAGCCAAGGGGTTGCCGCTGATGGATGATCTTGCGAGCGCGAACACGAAGTGCTGCATTCTACTCAGCCCCATGGGGACAAAACGCATGATGCTGAATCACTTCGAAGATTTTGCTTCCTCAAAGCTGAACTGCTTGTCGAGTTTATCGTATGGCTGGCCGTCGACCTCGACATACGGATAAACGAAGTAATTGAGCGCTGGGCCATCCTGCTTGGGAGATAGTATGACGTCGCGGCCAGTGGAGAACTGCACGCGATTGGCGTCAACGCTGCCGAAGAAATAATCTTCTTTCTGCTTCGCTTTCCACGCTTCTGAAATGTCAACGGGAACCCAACCGGTCTTGGGCGCATAGAACTCAGCCCAGCAGTGATAACCGGCAATATCTCCTTTGTCCTTGTTTTCGGGGACTGGAAAGCCGATGTCGAAGCGGGCCGGAATCCCATCAACCCGCAGCATTCCGATGAAAGGTGAATGGAAGTCGGTACAGTTGCCGCGCTTGGCGTCACAGGCCCACACCGCGTCGCCGCGTCCCCAGCCTGAACCCGTCTTGTCGTAGCGCATATTCGTGAAGAGGTAATCATAGGCAGCCTTGGCTTTAGCGATGGCTCCAGTCTGGGATCCGGTTACCTGGGCCGCGAGTTCCTTGATCTTTCCGTCCGTTGGAATCAGGCTATCCGGCGCAATCAAGCGGGTCATCGACGCGGGCACCACGGCAGGCTTCTGATCGGCGCGCTGGAGTTGCGCGATATCGCCCCGCGAGTATTCGCGGCGCGTGACCTTGTACTCGAGAGTGAACTCTGCTTTGCCCCCGACAGAATTCGGGATCTCGGCATACATCATCCGATTGCCATACTGGGATTCCCGCGTCATCCGCGTTTTCACCGGAGCCTTGACCGCCAGAACGCGTACTGTCTGATGCTGGTCCGTCGGAGGTACCGGGATCCAGACGCGGACTCGTTTCGCGCCAGAGGGAATATCCTTCACAGTGACGTTGTAGGTGAAGAGAAAAGTGCGGGCTGGCGGACTGAACCTCTCGCCATTCGATGTGGCTTGGGCGGCTAAGTGGAACGCTGGAACAACGAGCATCAGCAAGGACCAGAGAACTCGCAGCTTCACGGAAGGCCTCCTCATCGCAGGTGTGGACGTGAATTTTACCAACCGCCATTGCGACCTGTCACGGGCTGCGGGTGGCATCAGATTAAAATCTGCCGAATTTTTCTCATCCTCTACAGCATCCATTGCATCTGGTGTAGCATTCTCTCCCGACGAGGTTCGACATGGCAACTAGTACAGCCTCTCCACGAGGTGAGGTAACCCACCAAGCGCAAGCGGCGTACGGTCTGGCAGTAGTGCGAGTGACGATCGGCGCAATGTTCGTGTCAGTCTTTTTTGAGAACCTGGGCAAGGGTCTCTACAGACCGGCGGGTTATGCGGGTCTGATCAGTTATTACATCCAGCATGATCATGCGCCCGCGTTCTGGAAGTCGGTCATGGGAATGGCGGCAAACCATGCTGCGATCGCGGCTCCCATGCAGGGGCTGACCGAGATTTCTCTCGGGATCCTGCTCGTCATCGGTCTTGTTACCCGGCCCGCGGCAACTGTGGCGTTTCTATTTCTTGGCAGCCTTTGGATTTCGGAGTGGGGGACCTCCTGGATATGGGAACTGCTGGTCCCAGTACTCGCATGCCTCGGGCTCGCCATCGGACGCGCCGGCCGCAGATTTGGCGTTGACGCGTGGCTGGCACAACGGTGGCCATCTTCTCCGTGGTGGTGATCAGGCCAGAACCCTTGAATCACGATCACGTGCGAGTCTCCGTCATCATCCCAACTCACAATGAGGCGCTGTCGATTGCGCGCGTTCTAACGGATCTCCCGCCCGATATAACGACGGAGGTCATCGTCGTTGACAGCAACTCGAGTGACGGCACTCCCGAGATCGCCGCAAAAATGGGAGCCCGTGTTGTTCAGGAGCCGCGACGCGGCTATGGGAGAGCGTGCCTCACGGGTCTGGCCACGACAAATTCCCCCCACATTGTTGTGTTCCTCGATGGCGACTACAGCGATCGGCCTTCGGAACTTCCGATTCTTATAGCTCCAATTGTCGAGGGGCGAGCGGACATCACGCTCGGTTCCCGGCTGCATCGCCAGAACTCTGCTGGGGCGTTGCCTTGGCATCAGGTGTTTGGGAATCGTCTTGCTGCTGGCCTGATCCGGCTTCTGTTTAAACTGGAAGTTAGCGACCTCGGCCCGTTTCGCGCTGGGCGGGCTGATGTACTACGGGCGCTCGCACTCGAAGAGACCACCTATGGCTGGGCGGTTGAGATGATCCTCAAAGGCGTCCTGGCCGGATACCGCGTGATTGAAGTTCCTGTGAGTTACTACCCGCGTATCGGTAAATCGAAAATCAGCGGTACGCTAAAGGGGACGGTCGGCGCCGGTTGGTTCATTCTTAGCTTGATCGTGCGGTATTATTTCCGGCGTTGCAGAGTAGGTCCGCGTCAAAAATGTCATTGACATCCTCTAGCGAAACGGCGGTGTGCTCGTCAGGCAATGACCGCGTGCTGGTAATCATGGCGAAAGCACCAAAGCCAGGCGGGGTCAAAACTCGCCTGGCGCCCAGTCTTTCTCCTGCGGCTGTCACCGCCTTCTACTGCTGTCTTCTGGACGACACGCTGGCGCTCGCGCGGTCACTGAAATTGAAACTGGCCGATGTGCAAGTTGCCATCATGTGCCCGGAGACAGACGTACACGAGCTGTCGCAATTGGCAGGCAGTGATGTGTCCGTAGTTGCGCAGAAAGGTGAAGGTCTTGCCGCAGGCCTCACTTCGGTGTTTGCGCACTTCGCAGAAGGTCATCAACGACGCGTCATTGCCTTCAACAGCGATAGCCCACACCTACCGCGTTCTGTTCTCGAAAACGCGTTCGAAACGCTGGCTGCACATGAGGTTGTCGTTGGACCAACGCACGACGGTGGCTACTATCTCGTCGGAGCAAAGGCTTCTCATCCCTCGCTTTTCGCAAGCGACGGAATGGGTACCCGCAGCGCGCTGGAGAGACTCCTGGCGCGCGCACGAGCGCTTGAGCTTTCCGTAGGTTTAGCAGATCCTTTTTACGACATTGATCTAGTTGACGACCTTACCCGGTTGGCAGAAGAGTTGCGCCTCGCCCCGACGAGGGCGCCACGCACGGCGGCGTGGCTGAAAGAGTGGGAGCACGCGGCGGAGCAGTCTTGGACAAGCTCTCGGACAGGCCATCCACCGGGCACGGGAAAACTGTGAAGATTACCCCTGCGGCGAGAGTTTACATACTCGGCGCCATGTTATCCACGGCACTGACGATGGGCTCGCGCCACTTTGACGATCGCGGCGGGCCTCACTTCATGGGATTTTTAACGCTTGCAGGCATTGTCTATCTCTTGGCGATCCGTGAGTTTTTCGCTACGCCAAGATTTTCGAGGCGCGTTATTGTCATCGGGCTCGTAATGGCTGCTGCATGGCAGATTGAATTCCTGCGGCTTCCTCCCGGTGCCGACGACGACATTCATCGCTACGTTTGGGATGGCCGCCTGCAGCGGCTCGGCTACAATCCCTATCTTGTCGTTCCCAGCGATCCTGCCGTCGAGTGGCTGCACACTCCGGAAACACGCAACTTGAATAATCCAGATCTGCCGAGCCCATATCCAGCAGGTGCGCAGCTTTTTTTTCGCGCAGTGACTGCGATTCAGGAAACCACTTTTGCCATAAAAGCGGCATTCGTGGCTTGCGAGTTCGCTATTGTTTTCGTGTTGCTCGATATTTTGCGCCTCACCGGAAAAGGACCCCACCTGGTTTTAGCTTTCGCCTGGAATCCATTGCTGGCGATTGAGGTGGCGGGAAGCGGTCACATTGACATTGTTGGCGCCTTATTGTTGCTGCTGTCCGCGGCTGCGCTCGTGCGCCGATGGCGGCCGACTGCGGCCGTCGCAATTGGGCTAGCTATCGCCGTTAAATTCCTGCCGATCGTACTCCTTCCCCTCTATTGGAAGCGGGTTCGCATTCGGGACGGCGCGCTGGCGGCAGCCGTGGTCATACTTCTGTACGTGCCATTTCTTAATCATGGCCGCATTCCCATTGGTTCCCTTGGCACGTATGTGCAGAATTTCCGCTTTAATGGTCCCGTGTTTGCTGCGCTCGATCGGGTTGCGCCGCCGCAGCTGTTAGCCGCGCTGGCAGTGTTCGTCGGATTAGCGGCCGCAACCTGGCTGAGAAGAAGCGTCGCGCCATCCGAGTGGTCTGCGAATCAGTTTGCCTGGCCGATGGCAGCGTCTCTCCTTTGCGCGCCCGCCGTATTCCCATGGTATCTTCTCTGGCTGCTGCCATTTCTGACGTCGGCCTCGATGCTGCTGATCGCCCTCTGGACTGTGAGCATTGTCCCCGTTTACATTATGTGGCACTTGCGCACTCTTGGGCGTCCGTGGGGGGCGCTTCCTGGTTGGGTCATGTTGCTGGAGTACGGCTGTCTGGCAGGAGCCGGCGCAATTCTCGCTTTGCGCAGGAGCACAGGATCGAATGTGCCCTGGCCAAGGGGGCCCGTAGAGCCAAGGCAACCGCACTACAAGTGATTTCTGTATCCAGGAACATTTGTCTGTCATCCAACACGACATTCCGTTTACTTCACTGAGGAGGATCCTCGATGACAAAGTTACGTTTTTCGATGACGATCTATTTTCTGTTTTTTGGACTGCTAGCCCTCACTCCAACCTCTTGGGCGCAGGCGCCGCAGCGGGCGCCAATTCTCGACCAGCTTGCCAAGACCTACGGTGTCGATTCGTGGGACAAAGTTGAGGCGATCCGCTACACCTGGAACGGAGAAATCACCGGACTCTTCAAGGCGGCTCACAAGTGGGAGTGGGAGCCCAAGACCGGCAAAATCAGCTACGAAGGAACGGATAAAGACGGTAAGCCTGTCAAGGTCACTTACGACAGCTCGCAGCTCAGCAGTCAATCCGACCAGGTGAAGAATGAAGTTGAACCGTCTTTCGTCAACGATAACTATTGGACTCTGTTCCCTTTCCACGCTTACTGGGACAAGGCCGCCAGCGGGATCGATCAGGGCAAATTTAATCTGCCAGTGGGACCCGGCACGGCCGAACTGCTCCCCATAAAATATCCCGCCGATGGCGGTTACACCCCCGGCGATACCTGGGATCTCTACGTCGGCAAAGACAACCGCGTCGTGTACTTTGTCTACCACCGCGGTGGGGCGAAGCCTCCGAGCCGCGTACTGGCAACGTGGGCAGGCTACAAAAAGGCTGGCCCAATTCTGTTCTCAACCGAGCATCGCGGGTTCGCTGATGGCAAGCCTCTGCACATTTGGATTACGGATGTGGCGGTTAAGGTGACAGGCTCGGATAAGTGGATGCTCGCGCAATGAGTCGCGCACAGTGATCTTATGGAGCGACGGGCGTCCCTCTTTAGGCTGCCAAAATCCGTCATTCCCGCCGCAAGCAATCGCCAGTGATGCCGGGCTGTTGGCGGATCTGATTCAAACGTTGCGGCATCCAGAAGAGAAAAAGACTGAGTGGGGTTTTCCCTGCAAAAACGGCACTGCGATTACAGAATGTTCAATGGTTCCTTCCCAGAAAAGTATGGCTCCTTCTTCCTTCTGGGCATCGGCCGACAAGCTTTAAGATAGCTCGCTTGGGCTTCTGGCGATGACCACGGTTGTGCAGGAACTGCTCAGCTTGGGCAAATCGCGATTTGCGGCCATGCGAATCTGGAGCCTCGGGTGCTCTCCCCGAATGATCGGACAATAAGAGTCAGGTTGTAAGAGTGCGTTTTGAAGGCGCCGCCGCCCGGCACATCCTCCGTGACACGAGTCGCGGAACTCGCACGGATTGCAGGTTTCAGGAAGTGTCCGTGACTGCTCGAATGGTATTGAGCCCAGAATGTTGCCCCCTACAGAGATCAATTCTGAAAGCGGCTCCCCCGATCCTGGCCAATAGACGCAGGGTTGTGTCGTGCCCCTTGGCGTCACTCGCACGGTGCTCACTCCACAACCGCCTGGGAGCGGCGGGAGCCCAGCGATTGCGCGAACCAGCGGCTCGCCAATCGCGATTACATCGGTCTCCTCAAAGAGGCGCCGAAACCCTTCCCAGTACTCTTCGTAGCTCAAGGCGTAGGTGTCCGACCGCACGGCCTGGTAGACATTCACTCGCAAAGGAGCGTCGAACTGTTTGGCTACTCGCGCCAAATCCGCCAGACGCAGGTAGTTCGACTTCATCATGACAGCGACGATGGTCACGGGAATACCCAGCCCGAGACACCGTTCTGCCTGCTGGTGGATGAGCGCCCAATTGCCATTCCCGCGCTGCGCATCCTGTTCGGCTTGCGTAGAGTAATCGAGAGAGAACTCGATGTCATGGAAGGCACTGAGCTCATCGTCTTCCAGAACGGCAACACTATGACCGTTGGAAGTAATGGTGAGCTTGAAAGGTTTCGTTCGCAGATAGGCCAGTATTGCCTTGAAGTCAGGATGCATCCCGTTCTCACCGGTGCCGAGATTCACCGAGCGCACGGGCAGGCGTTCCATCAATGCCTTCACTTGATCCAGGGAGAGACGATCCGCGCGAGTCGGATCGCGGTAGCAGAAGGCGCAGGCAAGGTTACACTCGTTCGTGAGGCCAAGCCCGAGCGCAATACCGGCATCAGGCGTCATGCGAAATCTGACCGATGAAGACTGGGCTATGACGCTGTTCATGCGTTGTCCTTCATGATGGGGACTGCGCGATGTGCCAGGCACTGCGTGTAGCGGGCAACTGCAGCAAACTCCCGCCGCCGGCCTAGCTTCCGCTCTAACTCAAAAATCCGCTCGTACTCATCACTTCGAGCAACCTTCGGCGGCAAGTAATCCGACATGACCCGTACGCCATACTCCGCAGTTACCGGAAGTGATGCTGCGGCCATCATGGCTCGCAGGCTGTCTGCAGCAAATAGTCGCACCCTACCTTCATACAGAGACTCGTCTCCCCACTCAGCAGTGAGGTTCCGCTCAGCCGTGGCCAAGTCTCCGTTTAGTAGCGCGGCCTTTAACACTTCACCTGCCTGGTTACGCACCAATACCGAGATTATGCTGGACGGATCTCGCAGGGCGCGAGCCGCGCTTCGCAACACAGCACCCGGGTCGTCGACAAATTCCAGAGCATTGTGGCAAAGAATTACATCGAACGACTCCGCGTGGAACAAGTTTGAGAATTGGGACACATCGCCGTGTTTCAGCGCAATCCTCTCCGTGACTGCTGCTTCCCGCGCGGCGCGCTTCGCGAGATCCAGCATTGGTATGGACGCATCCAGCAATGTGATGTGAAGACCAAGTCGCGCCAGGCGCACCGCCATGGCGCCGGTCCCGCCCCCAATATCTAGTGCGAGCAAAGGTCGTCTGGCCAGTGGCAGAGAGTCCTGCAAGTTGGCAAAGGCGAGGTCGAGGCGCAGTCGGCCCTCGGGCGTCTCGAGGTAGGCGGCGTACTTCGCTGCGCCGATCCGGAACCGTTCGAGGTCGTCATTGGCGATCAGTTCCTTCATGCGCCACCCAAGCGAAAAGCACTCCGTTTCGAGTCGCAGCTGGAGTACCAGAGCGTATATCGAAAGTATTAGGAACGACAAGTCGGCATGTCGGAAGTGACCCTCAAATGACGAGAACGGCGTTTCGCGGATTTACTTTCCGTGGCCTTAGTCAGCGAGAAAATGGGCTATCTTCCAAGCGGCAGGTCGAGATAGCTGTTATTGCTCCAGTGAATCTCCAACGGCGCTCCGGCGTCTTGTATCGTCTCTGCGCTTACATCTTTTCCAGTGCCGTAATTAATCTGGCGCTCCGGAGACTTGATGACAGTCACGACAGCGACTACTCGACTTCCTTGCTGGAGTCGCCGGCTCATGAGGCGAATGCTTTGGAAATCGAGATGCCGCCGTTTACCCGTAGCCAAAAGGTGTCGATTGCTGCGGTCTGCAACGTAGCTGGCACGCGACCAGTACGGCGCAAGTTGAATGTGTTCGCCCTGCGGTGTCAGCTCATAGAGGTCGATTTCAAAGTCAAAATCTTTCTTGTTCGTCGTAAAGTCTAGATGCCCGGAAAACAGTCCGCTCATCTCGGTGGCTTTTGTCAGCGGTTGACTGATGAACTCGATGCCGTTCCATGTGTCCAGTTCTTTGTCGGAAATGCCGCCGCCGATAGCCTTACGGTCTACATCGCTACGGTCTGCAAGGTTTACCCGGAGGTCCGTAGTCCCCTCGTGTGTGTCTTTCCGGTCACTGAGTTGATGCACCTGGTCAGCTTTCTCTGTACTCAGGTAGAACCTTTGCATCCCTCCGTTCATGCTCGCCACCGAATCCGCATGCTTCCAGACATTAGCACCGGTGACTTCATAGTTCACCTTGTCCCTGAGCAGGTCAGGGAGCGGAGCTTTCTTGAAGACGTGGTCGAACCATTGAAAGCGGAGATCGAGGATATCGACCACCGCGACCGGGTCAAGCGTCAGCCCCGATATGGACTTAAGGTTGTTCCCTAACAGGGTGAATGGTCCATACTGCGCTTCGATATGGCCATACGGCCCGACCAAGAGATAGTGCTCTGCTCCTGGGTTGTACTTCTCTTGCTGACTGAAGTAGTAAAGCCCTGCGCCGGGTCCGCCTGCATAGAGGCCAATGGTGACGAGGACTGGAATGTTGATGCGCGCGAACTCCTGTTTGTAAGGAATCAGGCTCTGCCAGTAGGAGTCGTAGCTGGGATGATCGAGCCAACGGTCAAAGATGGGGTTCGGCTTGCCATCAATCTTGTCCAGATCGCGATAGGCACGTCCACTCACATACCAGTCGTGATTCAGTTTCTGCCAGCGCTTGTAGTCACCGTAGGTCTTATCGTCATCGCTTTTCGCGTCCGTTGTATAGAACGGCCAGGGATAAATAAAATTCCAGAAGACGTCTCCCTCCATCGGAACATCGAGGCCCGGCGCGGCAGGAGCACCGGTCATCATCGCTTTCAGCCCCTTTGGCATGTATTTCGTCGTCGCCCACTGCGTAAAACCGTTGTAGCTGCCTGAATACATACCCACGCGGCCATCGCTCCATGACTGCGCTGTAATCCAGTCGATGACGGACGCTGCATCCGCGCCATCGTGTTCATAGGGAACCGGCTTGTCGGGACTACACGCTTTGCCCCTCGTAAACCCTGCAACGCTCGCATATCCGTGCGCTGCCGGCAGACGGACATCGTTCAAAGCGTCAGCGGGGTCGTAATAGATGGAGAAGAAGAAAAGCGCGGGGAGCCGCCCAACAAAGTCTCGCGGGCGAGATACCAGCGCACAGACTGTGGCACCGTCTGCAGTCTTTACCCTGATGTCCTTTTCGGTAACGTAGCGATGGCTGTCGTCCTCTGCGATGAGAGCGGGCCGTAGTGCCTTGGTTTCGCCATAAGCCTGCACGGCTTCGTAATCATGTATCAGAGCGACTGCAGCATCCAGCGTGATGCCGGTTTTGCCTTTCTGCGCATCGAGTTCACCCTGAAGCGTCGGCCCGCTCCAGCTTTCATCCACAATATCAAACAGAGGCATCGCCCGTGCCCCGGTTACGTCGTCCAGTTTCGCGAAGACCGAGCGAAAAGCCTGCCGATATGCCTCATCGAAAGGCAACTTCTGCTTCTCCGCAACGGCTTTGGCGCGAACGTAGATCTCGTACTGGAGATCGCGCCACTCAGCGTTGCTGATGTGCGCGGAGCGGCGGTAGTCGCGTAGCGCGCCATAACCCTGTGCAGCCTCGTCATACTTGCCCGCTGCGGCTTGAAGTGCAGCAAGATTCGTTAGATAGGCCTCCCGGTCCGTCTCTTTGTAGACGGGCAGAATTTCAGTCGCTAACTTTGTAACCGTCGTGGATAGAATCGCTGGATCGTGCGCGGCAGTTTCTGAGAAATCAAACTGCTGAGCGCTTGCCTTAGGTATCAGGATTAGGGCGCATAACGCAGCGATGAAAAATCTGAGCATCGGAAATCTCCGTGGAAGGAGTGCTGCCAGCACACCGGAGCCAGCAGGTGCTGTACGCACATCGAGGATAAAACATTCTCCTCTGAGCGTGCTCTCTTGGTATCGGTACTGGGAAGTCGGCTAGGCTGGAGGCAAAATCCTGGATGCTTGGCGTTTATTGGGACTGATCGTGGCCTGCTTCGGTTGATTTTGGGTCCTTCAAAACACGTCTGACGTATTCACCAGGATTAGCCCCGACAACTCGCTTGAACGCCTTACTGAATGCGGCGTCGGACTCGTAACCGACCAATCGAGCGACTTCTGGGAGCTTTTTGTCACGCCGTTCAAGTAGCTG
>Ga0209006_10005351_pt1 | contig 11662 bp, 7 predicted proteins | sample JacPin_JW_Ref_O2_FD_188567 | JGI IMG/M metagenome (GOLD analysis project Ga0209006, IMG submission 188567) | Forest soil microbial communities from Algoma, Ontario, Canada - Jack Pine, Ontario site 1_JW_Ref_O2 (SPAdes) (version 2) | ecosystem: Environmental > Terrestrial > Soil > Boreal... | reverse complement strand
TAGGCTCGGGCGGTCCGGAAACGCTTGTTCCAGATAGAGCGCAATCGCCCACGAGTCCGAGATGGTATGATCGCCATGCTTGAGGATCGGCACCTTGTTTTGCCCGCTGAAGGCAATGGCGCCTTTGTCGCTGACCGACACCGGATGGACGGTAAAGGTCAACCCTTTGTGGTGCAGCGCCAATCTGGTGCGCCAGGAATAAGTACTGAAACGGCAGTCGTCCTGGCCGCCAAGTTCCCACAATTCCAGCATGCGAACCTCAAAAGAGTATCATCAACTTTACATTGCACATTCAATCAGTCAAGATGCGAGCACATGAAGGCCATCGTGAAAAAGCGGGCGCCCGACAGCGCCGATGAGGGACCCGAAGCTCCGCCGCTGGCGCGGACGGAGCGCGAAAGAGCTTTCTTCGAATTTGAGCAGGCGCTGATCTGCGCGTCCGAAGCCTTCTATCGCTTTGCCGGCGCGGCGCTCGGTCCGACCGGCAGACAACACAATCTGACCGGCGAGGAGAACGTCATTCTCCAGCAATTGATGTTCACGTCGAAGCCGCGCAGCGTCAGCGATCTCAGCCGCTTCAGCAATCGCGACGACATTCCCAATATCCAATACAGCTTGCGCAAGCTGATTGCGGCCGGATTGATCGAAAAGGTGCCGGGCAGCACCAATCGCGATACCCGTTACCGGCCAACCGTCGCGGGAGGCGAGCTTACGGAAGGATTGGTGGCGACGCGGCGCGAGCGGCTGATCGCGCCAAGCACCAATATCACCGACATCGAGAAACAATTGAACGCGGCGACAACGGCGATGTCGCTCTTGACGGGTTTGTACGATCACGTGTCGCGGGTGTTGGCCGGCCGCTGACTGTGGCTGCTGAGGGACGTCGATGGCCGCTTTCGATCCGGGTTATTTCCGTGCCCAGGGCTGGTGGCGGGACGAAACTCTCGGCGATTGGCTTGATCGTTGTGTCTTCGGCGCACCCGATCGCGCCGCCATCCTGTCCGCCGATCGGACGCTCACCTATGCGGCATTCGGCGCGGATGTTGCGGGCTTTGCCGCCGGTCTCGGCGACGCCGGCATTCGGCGCGGCGACGTGGTCGTCGTGCACCTGCCGAATGTACCCGAGTTCCTGATCGCATGGTTCGCCGTCAACGCCATCGGCGCGGTGATGCAGACCGTGCACACGCCTTACGGCATTCGCGAACTGGAGCATCTCATTGCCCACGGCGGCGCCAAGGCGGCCATTGCGCTGGCGCAGACCAAGGATCGCTCGCCTGCCGGCGAAATAGCTTCGCTGCGCGACCGCATTCCGGCGTTGCAGCTCGTGATCGCCGTCGGCGGCGACGTGCCGGGCGCCGTCAATTTTTCGACGCTGCTGGAGCTTGGCCGCGGCAAGCCGCTACCGGGGCGGGCGAATGCCGGCGATCCTTTTCTTCTTCTCTACACGTCGGGGACGACGTCATCGCCCAAGGCGGTGTCGGTCACCTTCAATCATTTCCTGAGCAATGCGCGCCTGTGCGCGGCCGAGTTCGGCCTTCGGCCTGACGACCGCATTCTGTGCCTGGCGCCCTACACGCACCTCTATGGCCTTTATGCGCTGGAGCTCGGCTTCGCCGTCGGCGCTACCGCCTGTCTGCTCGACGTTTTCACCCCGGCAGGATTTGTTGAAACGCTCAAGCGGACAAGGCCCACTGTGCTGATTGCGGGTCCCGCGCACGTCGCTCCTTGCCTGCAGCAAAAACTGCTTACCGGCGTCGATTTGTCCGCACTACGCTTCGCCGTGCTGTCCGGATCGACCGTGCCGGCGGCGCTTTCGGCCGGCTTCGAGGAGTTGTTGCCAAACGGCCGCGTCGTGCAGGCTTGGGGAATGACGGAACTGCAATTCGGCGCCTGCAGCAGGCCGTCCGACTCGCGTGCGGTGCGTTTCGAGACGATCGGCCGCGCGACACCGGGAACCGAGCTCCGGGTCACCGACGGCGAGGACCGCGTGCTGCCGCGCGGCGAGATCGGCGAACTCCACGTGCGCGGTTGCTCGCTGTTCTCCGGCTATCTGCGAAATCCGGATGCCAACCGCACTGCATTCAGCGCCGACGGCTGGCTTCGCACCGGCGATCTCGCCAGCATGGACGACGACGGCAACGTGCTCCTTCGCGGCCGCACCAAGGAGCTGATCAACCGCGGTGGCGTAAAATTCAATCCGATCGACATGGAGATCGCGATCGCTGGCCATCCGGCCGTCGCGCAGGTGGCGATCGCTCCCATCCCCGACGACGTATTGGGCGAGCGCGCCTCGTGCTTTGTGGTCCTCAAGAACGGCGCGTCGCTGAGTTTCGATGAGCTCAAGGCATTCTTGACCGAGCGTAAGTTTGCCAAATTCACCTGGCCAGAGCAGCTCGCCATCGTGCCGGACATGCCGGTGACGCCGACCCGCAAAGTGATGAAGACGGAGCTGGTCAACCGATATCTCACGGCGACAAGCGGCGCCGAACGGCGGGAGGGCCAGTGACATGAACCTGCCGCTGCAATTGCCGGACTCGCGCGCCCACATCGCGCAGATTCAAAGCGAACGAAAAAAGCGGGCGTTCGCGCTCGCCAAGACCGTGCCTTGGTATCGTGACAAGCTTGCCGGCGTCGATGCAGACGCGCTGGACGATCCGGCCGAGTGGCAAAAGATACCGATCCTCGACAAGGACACGCTGCGCAAGTTGTCTCATGCCGAATTGCTCGAAGCGTTCTGCGCCGTTCCCGGCAGTCAGATCGCCGAATATTGGCGGTCGGGTGGCTCGACCGGGCAGCCGGTCTTCTATCCGCGCACGGCGGACGATCTGCTTTATGGCGAGCTGTCATGGGGACGCTCGTTTCCCTGCATCGGCATCGGCCCCGGCGACCTTTGCCACATCTCTTTTCCGCTCGGCGTTCACCCGGCCGGTCAGGTTTGGGCGCGCAGCGCGAAAATGTTCGGGGTCGGCATGGTTTGGGTCGGCGCCGGCAATTCCTATCCATCGGCTGCGCAACTCGATCTGATCCAGACGCTGCAGCCGACGGTATTCATCGGCATGAGCAGCTTTGCGCTTCACCTCGCCAATCTTGCGGAGGCAAAAGGCGTCAATCTCGCGGCCGGCTCTGTGCGCAAGCTCGTCTGCTCGGCGGAAACGCTCTCGGCGGCCAAGCGCGAAAAGCTCGCGCGCCTGTGGGGCGCGGAAGTCTTCGACGTCTTCGGCATGAGCGAAGCGGGCCTGATGGGCGCGGAGAATTCCGCGCACGACGGCATCCACATCTGGACCGACATGTATTTCATCGAAGTGGTCGATGCCGATAGCGGCCGCGCCTTGCCAGAGGGTGAGGTCGGCACGCTGTGCGTCACGCCGTTATGGACCAATCACGCGACGCCGTTCCTGCGCTGGAATTCCGGCGACCTGGTCAGCTTGGCGTCGCGGTCTGCCGGCACCGGCCGCTTCGCCGAGCTCTTTCCGGTGATTAAGCACGCCAACCGGACCACCGGATTTTTCAAGGTACGCGGCGTGAACGTCAATCACGCGGAATTCGAGGACATGATGTTTCGCAACGCGGATGTACTGGACTTTCAGGCCGTCCTCGAAACGGAAGCCAAAACCGATCGGGAAAGCTTGCGCGTGCTGATTGAGATCAAGGGCTCGTGCGAGCCGCATATGGCGTGTGCGGCGGTCGCCGAGGCGGTGAAAAACACATTCGAGATTTCGCCTGCAGTGCAGGTCCTCGAGCGCGGTAGCCTGGCGGCGGAATTCGAACGCAGCCTGAAGGCCCCGCGTTTCGTCGACCGCCGGCAATAGCGGCTACTTGGATTCGGCTTCATAGACGCCGGTCCAATCCGGCGGCGGCGGCGCGGCGCGATAAACCTCGATGCGCTCGGCATACATTTCGTAAAGGCCATCGACGCCGAAGCCGTTGGCAACTTTGCGGCAGCGACCGATCAGGCTTTGCGCCTCGTCCCAGCGTTGCTTGCGATAAGACGCGAGCATCTGCGCGTTGAGATCGCACAATTCGCCGCAGCGTGGATCGTCGGCGACCTCCGACCGGCCGAGCACCGTGAACACCGTCTCCGGCTGCTTTTTGCCTTTCACCTGGATGAGGTCGATCTCCATGGTGGCGAACTTCGCCTTCGCCCGCTCCGCGGTGCGCGCGCCGATCACCAGCGACAGCCGATAATCCTTGGTTCGCGATTCCAGCCGGGAGGCGAGATTGACGGTATCGCCCAGCACCGAATAGTTGAAACGGAAGTCGGATCCCATATTGCCGACGACGCACGGGCCGCTATTGAGCCCGATGCCGATGCGCAGCGGCATATAGAGGCCGCCATTGGCCTCGGCCTCGCGCTTGAGCTCGACATTGAGGGTCTCGGCGCGCGCCAGCATTTCCAGCGCCGCATCGCAGGCATTGGCCTCGTGCTCGTCGTCGTCGACCGGCGCGTTCCAGAACGCCATGATGGCGTCGCCGATATATTTGTCGATCGTTCCCTTGCGATCGATGATGGCGTTGGTCAGCGGCGTCAGGAACCGGTTCATCAGGTGGGTCAGGCCCTGAGGATCGTCCTTGTAATGCTCGGAGATGGTGGTGAAGCCGCGCACGTCGCTGAACAGGATGGTCATGCGGCGTTCTTCGCCGCCGAGGACCAGCTTCTCCGGCGAGCGCGCGAGCTGCTCGACCAGCGGCGGCGACAGATAAAAGCCGAAGGCTGAACGGATCTGCTGGCGCTGCTGCTGCTCGCGGAAATAATTGACGAAGGTGAGCACCAGATAGATCAGCCAACAGGAGATCAACGGATAGGTGAAGTCGATGAGCAGATTGTGGACAAGGAAGAAGTACCACGACAGCGCGATCAAGCCGGCGATCAAGACGCCGCCCAGCGCGACCACGATCGCCGCCGGCAACATCGGCGCGGCGACGATGATGGCGAGTCCGAGGAGCACCGCGGCGACGATCTCGCCGCCGAGCGCATAGCCGGGCGACGCCAACAGCGACTTGGTGAGCACGTTCTCGAGGATCTGGGCGTGGACCTCAACGCCGGGCATCGCCGGTTCGACCGGGGTGGTCTTGATGTCGAGAAGGCCCACCGCGGAGGTGCCGATCAGCACAAGCCGGCCGCGCAAGCGGTCTGCTGGCGTGCGTCCGTTCAGCACATCGGTCGCCGACACAAAGCGCATCGGATCGTGCTTGTTGAAATACACCCAGAATTGGCCGTTGCGGTCGGTCGGTACTTCGAGGCCGGGGACAGCGACGGCGCGCACGCCCGCTTGATCGGTACGCACAAGGATTGCGCCGGCGCGCGTGACGACGCGCAACATCTCCATCGTTAATGACGGTACCAGCCGATCTTGCGCCTCCATGACGACCGGTACGCGGCGCACGATGCCGTCACGCTCCGGATTGATGGAGAACAGGCCACGTCCGGCGGCCGCTTGCTCGATCGGCAGGACGTTGCGCAGCAATCCCGCAAACGTCACCAGGAACGGACGCGGATCGGGGCCGCGAATCGCGAACCCGGTTTGCAGCGCCATCTCGGCCTCCGCGCGCGGTGCGGGAGTTGCGGCGCCAGCTTGGCCGACCACGATGCCTCCGGCCTGTTTGATCGCCTCGGCCAACACCGTATCGTTGCTCGGCAGCGCGGCGAGCTTGTCGCGGGTCTCGGCATCCAGCCCGCGGAAACTACCGGCGGCGACGGCCGGCGACATGCGATCGGGCTCGGCGAAGACGATATCGAAGCCGACCGCCACGGCACCAGCCTCGCGCAACCGGGTGATGAGATCGGCTACCACCGTCCGCGGCCAGGGCCATTGCCCGATTTCCTTGAGACTGGCCTCGTCGATATCAGCGATGACGACCGGCCGTACGGTCTGTTCGCGGGGGCGCAAAACCTGAAACAGATCGAAAGTCCGCAGCCGTAATTCTTCGATCGGCCGTGGGTCGGCGATGCGCAGGGACACCAGCGCGAACAGGAGAAGCGTGCATACCGCCCGCGCTGTGCCAAATTGTCTCGCCCAGCGAGCAATGCGCTTCATGCTACAAAATCCCTGCGCTACCCACCGGCGGCGCCTGGCTACTTATCGCAATTTTGCAGGCAATCTATCCCACCTCGCGGCGCCGGGCGCGACGGCTTATTTTTCCCGGAACGCGCGCTTGAGCTGGTCGTGCAGCGGCTTGACCAGATAGGAGAGCATCGTACGGTCGCCGGTCTGGATGAAGGCCTCGACCGGCATGCCCGGCGTTAATTTCACGTCGCCGAGCTTTGCGATCTCCGCCGCGGTCATCGAGATGCGGACGAGATAGTAGCTCTGCCCAGTGCGCTGGTCGCTCGAGGTATCGGCACCGACACGCGCCACGGTGCCATTGAGCTCAGGCGTCGTGCGGGTGTTGAACGCCGAGAAGCGGAGCACGACCGGCTGACCAAACTGGACTTGATCGATGTCCCTGGGCTCGACTTTGGCCTCGACCAGAAGGTTGTCCGCCTCGGGCACGATCAGCATAACCGGATCGCCGGCCGTGATCACGCCGCCGACCGTATTCGCGGTCGACTGGAAAACGATGCCATCCTGCGGCGCGCGCAGATCTGTGCGCCTAAGCTGATCCTCCGCAGTCACCTTTCGCTCGACATATTCTCCGATCTTGCTGTCGGTTTCGCGTAACTCTTTGCCGACGTCGCTGGCGAATTCCTGATCGACTTGGAGAATCTGCAGCTCGGTCTCGACGATCTTGCCCTTGATCTCGGCCGCGGAGGCGATGAGCTGGCCGTGTTCGCCTTGCAGGCGCGCCTCCTCGCGTTCAAGCGACGTGAGCCGGCTGATCTGAATCAGGTTCCTGGACCACAAATCGCGGACGCCTTGAAGCTCTTGGGCGATAATGGTCATTTCCTTGGACTTGGCATCCTGCTGGGCCGTCAGCCCGATGATTTGCTCCTGCAATTGCTTGATACGCTGCTGCAATTGATTTTTCTGTCCGAGGCGCGTCTTGCGGCGCAATTCGAACAGCTTGCGCTCGCTGCTAAGGGCTTCTTGCATGTCCGGATCGTTGGGTTTGTCCGCGAGCTCCTTCGGCACGGCGACCGTCTCGGCACCGTCCCGTTCGGCGCCGAGGCGCGCCTTGCGCGCATAGAGTTCGTTGAGACCCTTGGTGATGATGGCCAAATTGGCCCGGGTCACTGTCTCGTCGAGACGAACCAGAATGTCGCCCGCCTTGACCCGATCGCCATCGTGCGCCCGCACTTCGCCGACGACGCCGCCGGTCGGGTGCTGCACCTTTTTCACGTTGGAATCGACGACCAGCGAGCCTTGGGAGATGAGCGCGCCGGAGATTTCGGCGGTCGAGGCCCAGCCGCCGACACCGAGAGCAAGGAACGCCACGACGGCGCCGCCGATGACGATATGCCGGCGGATCGAAGCGCGAACGTCCAGGGTCGGCTTGGCGCTCATCCTGCGCCTCCTTCGCCGGGCACGACTTTCAAGGCTCGCGGCGGCGCGCTTTGCGGCGGAGTTACGCGGTTGAGGATTTCCTCTTTCGGCCCGAACTGCTGCTGGCGGCCCTTGGCCATGACCAGAATATAGTCGACGCCAGCGATGGCGCTTGGCCGGTGGGCGACGACGACGACGACGGCGCCGCGAGCGCGCAGGCCGAGAATGGCGCGCGTGAGCGCTTCGTCGCCTTCCGCGTCGAGATTGGAATTGGGTTCGTCGAGCACCACGAGGAACGGATCGCGGTAGAGCGCGCGCGCCAGCGCGATGCGTTGCGCCTGCCCGGCTGACAGCGCGCTGCCGTGGTCGCCGACTTTGGTTTCATAGCCGTCGGGCAGATTGACGATGAGCTCGTGAACACCGGCCGCCTGGGCGGCGGCCAGCACCGCTTCGGGATGGGGCGGATCTTCGAACCGCGCAATGTTCTGCGCCACATTGCCGGGAAACAATTCCACGTCCTGCGGCAAATAGCCGATATGGCGGCCGAGCGCCTCTTGCGACCATTGATCGAACGTGGCGCCGTCAATCCGCACGGTGCCGCGCGCCGGCGCCCACACGCCGACGAGCATGCGCGCCAGCGAGGACTTTCCCGACGCCGTCGGGCCGATCACGCCAAGCGCCTTGCCGCTCGCCAGGGTGAAGTTCACCTCCTGGCATACGATCTTTTGTTCGCCGGGCGGACAGACCGCCGCGTTCTGCACGACTATGGTCTTGGTCGGAGGCTGCAGCGGCATCGGCTCGACGCGAGGCGGCAGATGTCCGAGCAATCGGGATAGCCGGTGCCAACTCTGTCGCGCGCCGATGAAGCCGCGCCAATTGGCAATGGCGAGATCAACCGGGGCGAGCGCGCGGGCGCCCAAAATCGAGCCGGCGATGATGATGCCCGGCGTGGATTCCTGATGGATCACGAGCCAGGCGCCGACCGCCAGGATGGACGATTGCAGCAACAGCCGCAAAACTTTCGACGTCGCGCCGAGACCGCCGACAACATCGCTGGCTTCCCCGGTCGCCGCGACGTAACTGCGATTGAGATCGCCCCAGCGCCGGGCAATGCGGCCGACCATCCCCATTGCGGTAATCGCCTCGGCGTTGCGCCGGCTGGCTTCCAATAGCGCGTTGCGCGCAACGGCGAATTGCGTGGCGCTGCGGGTCGGCGATCGCGTCCGCAGTTCGGTCACCACGGTAAGGAGGACAAGAATAACGGCGCCGGCGAGCGCGGTCAGTCCGATATAAGTGTGAAACAGGAAACAGATGCCGAGATAGACCGGCAGCCAGGGCAGGTCGAAGAAAGCGGACGGACCGGCGCCGGACAGGAAACCCCGTACGGCGTCGAGATCGCGGATCGGCTGCGAGCCGTCGCCTCTGGCGCCGATTTTGAGCGGCAGCCTGACGATGGCATCGTAGACCCGCATGTTCATCGCCTCGTCCAGGCTGTCGCCGATACGCACCAGAATGCGGCTGCGGATCGCCTCGATGAAGCCCTGAGCGGCGTAGAGGCCGGCGGTCAGGATCAAAAGCGCAACCAGGGTCGGTACGCTCCGGCTCGGCAGCACCCGGTCGTAGACCTCCAGCATGAATAGCGAGCCGGTGAGCATCAAAATGTTGCTCATGCCGCTGAACAGCGCGATGGCAATGAAGGCTTGACGGCAGGCGCGCAGCGCGACAGCGAGCTCGGAGCTCGCCGGCTGTTGCCGCAGAGGGCTGGGTGGCTGGATCATGCAGAGGCGCCTACAACCGTCCCGGGCGTCATAACACGACCAAGCCTAAAAATTACTGACGCCGGCGGTCACCATAACCTCTTTACGATCAAGAAAGTGTCGGGTTTCAGGCGCTGGAGCCCGGCACAGCCCTGGCCGAGCGGAAAACCGGCCCGTTTGGACCAGCCCGCCTCGGACATCATTCCTAGTTTCTAATCGAATCGGATTGCCGCCGGCTTAATTGATGAGCCGTCCCAGGCGGGACGCTCAACAAAACCCATGCGTCACCGCGCCGGGCCTGCATAGCAGGCCGGCGTCGATCAATCCCCTAAAAGCTTCGTTGCTGAGATGAGATCAGGAACGGGAATCGAGCGAGAGCCCGATGCTGAACGCCTTCTGCCGCGTGGCGCCCTCGGTCCTTTTCAACTTCTTGGCAATTCTCGCCGCGGCGGTTTTCTTTTTCGCCAATGACTTTAATTCACGAACTTCGGTCGCCGTCCATGCGCGCCGCTTCTTTGACTTCTTAGCCATAAATCCTCCCTTTCAAGAAAGGCAACTGATGTCCCGTAGCGGGGGTGGAAGAAACATAACAGATATTTTTGACGTCATGAGGATCGTAGCGTTGTCCGCAGACGCGCCTGCACTTAGCGCAGCGCAAGTTAATGAGTAGTGTTGTTAGATCGTTCTTAGCAACCCGCGGGGCATTACGCAAATCCAACTTTGCACGAACCGGAGCCGATTTATTGTTGGTGCGGAACGGTTCCTTTTTTGTGCTGTGCGGAAAGCCGAGAGGCGCGGCGATTCTTGCACCCAATATGGCAGCAATAATTCGGCGGCGCTCGACATGATTAGGACCCATTGATCGGCTGTATCGCGGCCGGCAAGGGAGCGTCGCGCCAGCGCCGATTCGGGGAGAACGATGAGCAGATTTCAACGCATGACCACGTCACGGCGGATGACGTTATCGTGGTTGGTGGCCGTCTTTCTCTCGCTGACGCTCGGTCAGCGCTCCGGTCACGCCGACGAGACGCGTTTTGCGCTGGTGATCGGCAACGACCAGTATAAGTCGGCGAAGCTCGCGACACCGGCCAACGATGCCGGGTTGGTGGCCGACGCGCTCGCCGCTGCGGGCTTTACCGTCACCGGTGCACGCAATCTCGACCAGGCCACGCTTCGGGAATCGTTTCGCGAATTTGTCGGTCAAGCGGCGGCGGCGGGGCCCGACGCGGTCGTCGTCGTTTACCTCGCTGGTTTCGGCGTGCAGTTCGCGGGCGAAAATTATTTTGTGCCGGTCGATGCCGACGTCGCGCGCGACGTGGACGTGCCGCTGCAGGCTGTGCGGGTGTCCGATTTCGCCCAGCCGCTGGCGGCGCTGCCCGGCCGCGTGAAAATCGTCATTGTTGATGCAGCGCGGCAAAATCCGTTCGCGCGCGGCGGCGACCCTTTGGCGAGCGGTCTGGCGCTCGTCGATCCAGCCTCGGGCATGGCCGTCGCCTTCAACGCGGCGCCGGGCACGGTCGGACCGGATGAGCCCGGTCCGTACGGCGCTTATGCGACCGCGCTGACCGAGATGATCGCCGCCGGCGGGCTTGCGCTCGACGACGTGTTCGCGCGCGTACGCCTGCGTGTGAGCGAAGTCACTGGTGGCGGCGAGGTCCCCTGGTATGCCTCGCGGTTCGATGAGCCGTTCTTCTTCACCGAGCGCACCGCCGATGCGCCGCCGTCGCCGAACGTGGTGCCGCTCGCGGACCTGCGTGACAAACCGATGCGCAGTTATTCCAGCGCCGACGACGCCTATGCAGCGGCGATCGCGCTCGACACGATGGAAGGCTACGAGCAATTTTTAGCGATCTATCCGTCAAGCCCGTTTTCGCGGCGCATTGCCGCCATGCTGGCCGTGCGCCGCGAAGAAATCACCTGGCGGCGTTGCGTGTTCAATAACACGCCGCCGGCCTATTGGTCCTATCTGCGCCGCTACCCGAAAGGTCCGCATGCCTGGGACGCGCGGCGGCGACTGGGCATGCTGGGTGCGCCGTTCGAGGGGCCGCCCGATTTCGCGCTCTATGATTTCGGCGTGCCGCCACCGCCGCCAGATGAAATGGGTTTTATCGACCGGCCTGTCGTGATGTTTTGGGGTCCCGGCTACGAACCGCCGCCGCGTCCGCCGGCATTCTTCCTGCCGCCGCGGCCGCGCGAATTCGGCGCGTTGCCGCCGCCACCAGCGCCGCGTGAGCGTTTCTTTCTGCCGGCGCCGGGTGCTGCGGTCGTTCCCGCCTTCGTCAGACCGCCGCGCACCGTAACGGTCCAACCGCCGCCGCCCGGAGCGGTCCCCGGCCACACGCCCGTTGCGCTACCCGGCGCTGTGCAGTCGCACGGCGCTCCCGGAGCGCGGCCCGGCAATATTGGCGCGCCCGCAGTCGTGCCGGCTCATCCAGGAGCCGCGCCGCCGCCGCCGCCGCCATCGACGGCTGCTGTGAAGCCCGC
>Ga0209006_10005348_pt1 | contig 11662 bp, 10 predicted proteins | sample JacPin_JW_Ref_O2_FD_188567 | JGI IMG/M metagenome (GOLD analysis project Ga0209006, IMG submission 188567) | Forest soil microbial communities from Algoma, Ontario, Canada - Jack Pine, Ontario site 1_JW_Ref_O2 (SPAdes) (version 2) | ecosystem: Environmental > Terrestrial > Soil > Boreal... | reverse complement strand
GTGCCCCACGCAATAAAACGATCGCTCGCGAAGTCTGCCATCGATCGCTGCGCCTGTTCCTCAGTCTCGCCCGAATACAGCTTCAGAAATTCCGCCGCCCTCGCGCCAAACTCCTTGTCTGCCGTGGCCTTCAGCGTATCCATCGCCGATTTATCCGGCGGGAACGGATGCAATCCCTCCTCTTCGTGATTCCATCCCGCCAGCAGCACCACGTCATTCTGTTTCGCCGCGGCATAAGTCGCGGGCACCGACTCCGGCAGAAAATATCCATCCACATCCGGACCGAACGAGAACGCCCCCGGGCCGCCCGGCTTCGAAAACGCATCGAGCAATTTCTGCGCCGGGATGGCCCGCAACTCAGCCAGCGTGCTCACTCCCAGAGTCGAACTGGCCAGCTGCGCATCTTTCTGTTCGCGCTCTGCCAGCGGCGCAAACGACAGCCCGTGACTTGAAAACGCTGCGCCGCTTTCGCCAATCGCCTTCTGGAATAGCCCTTTCGCCAGCGGAGACGCCATCTGCGCGCTCACCGAAAACGATCCCGCGCTCTCGCCAAAAATCGTTACGTTCGCCGGATCGCCCCCAAACGCGGCAATATTTTCATGCACCCAGCGCAGCGCCGCCGTCTGATCGAGCAGCCCATAATTTCCCGCCGCATGGTGCTCCGATTCTTTCGCCAGCTCCGGATGCACAAAAAAGCCAAACATGCCGAGCCGGTAATTCATGCTCACCACAATCACACCCTGCTGCGCGAGAACCTCCCCATGCTGCCGCGGTTCCGACGTCCCGCCCGCCACAAATCCTCCGCCATAAATCCAAACCATCACCGGAAGCTTCCCCTGCGCCTTCGTCGGCACCCACACGTTCAGCGACAAACAATCTTCACTGCCGCCCGCATCGGGGAACACCATATCGCCATAAACATTCGTCTGCATGCAATGCGATCCGAATTCCGTAGCCTTGCGTACTCCGTCCCACTTCGCCGCGGGCACCGGCGGTTTCCACCGCAAGTCGCCGACTGGCGCCGCCGCATAAGGAATTCCAAGAAACGCATGCACCGGCCCCATTTCCTTCCCTTCAACCACGCCGGATGCGGTCTTCACCTGCAACGATGACGACGACTGCGCCTGTGCGGAAAAAACAAAAGTAGAAGGAAATGTAAAAACTGCGGCCAACATCGCGAGTAAGACAAATGTTCGAGGAACGATTCGCATATCAAACAATCCTTTCGTCTCGGAAAGTGATCGCACGACCCCGCCGATTGTAAACGGAAATCCCGTCTTCAGCGCCCCAGATCTCAGCCCGGTCTTTCTGACCACTGATCTCTGAACCCCGGCCCTGATCTCTGACCTAGCCCCTGATCCCTGCTCCCTAACCACTAGCCACTAGCCATTGCTTTCCCTACAATCAATCCATGCCGTCCGCGCCAGACCGGCCACCATCCAGCTTCATCCGCCAGCTTCCCAAAGCCGAGCTGCACCTGCATCTTGAGGGCGCCGTCGAACCCTCGACGCTGGTTGAACTCCGCGAGCGTCATGGAGACCCCACCACCCTCGCCGAAACCACCCAGCTCTACAACTACACCGATTTCGGAAGTTTCCTCATGGCGTTCAAGGCGGTCAGCGAACATCTCCGCGGCCCCGACGACTACGAGTTCATCACCTACCGCCTCATGCAGCAACTGAAAGCGGAGAACATTCTCCATGCCGAAGTTTACGTCGCGGTCGGCGTGTGCCTGCGCCGCAAGCAGGATTTCCCCGCCATCTTCGACGCTCTCGAACGCGGACGCGCCCGCGGTGCCCGCGATTTCGGCATCTCGCTGCTCTGGATTTTCGACGCAACCCGCCACTTCGGCATCGAACAGGCGCAAAGAGTTTTCGAGCTCGCCGTGTTCTACCGCGAGCGCAACGTGGTCGGCATCGGCATTGGCGGCGACGAACAAAAAGGTCCGCCCGAACTTTTTCGCAGCGTCTACGCCTACGCTCTCGACCACGGCCTCCGCGCCACCGCCCACGCCGGCGAAACCGGCCCGCCCGAATCCGTCTGGGGAGCGCTCAACCTCCGCGCCGAACGTATCGGCCACGCCGTCACCGCGGCGCACGATCCCGACCTCGTCGATGAACTCGCGCAGCGCCAGATTCCCGTCGAGCTCTGCCTCAGCAGCAACGTGCGCACCGGAGTCTGCCCCACCATCGCCGAGCATCCCGCCAAACGCTACTTCGATCAAGGCGTGATGATCACGCTCAACACCGACGACCCCGCACTGTTCGGCACCACCCTGAACCGCGAGTACCAGCTCGCTCAGGACACCTTCTCCTTCACCGACGAACATCTGCGCGAACTCGCCCGCAACTCCTTCGAAGCCTCATTCCTCCCCGCGGAGAAAAAGTTAGAATTCCTAAACCTCTTCGACGCCGCCGCCGCCAGATAAATTGCTGATCGCAGATTTCAGATTCCAGATTCGAGATTTTAGCTTGTGTGGGAACGGGCGCCTCGTCCGTTCGAGCCGCGGAGTCAGGGTGGCCTTTGGGTGGCGCAGCGCTTCCAGCGCTGCGGTTAAGGCCTTATGATGATCAGGACTTTCGCCCCCGAGGGATGAGAAGACCCATGACACTCAAACCCATCCTCCAACTCGGCAACCCAATCCTGCGCCAGAAATCCCTCGCAGTCTCAGACCCCTCCGCTCGCGAAATCGCCACCCTGATCCAGGACCTAGCCGACACCCTCGCCCACTGGCGCTCCACCACCGGGTATGGACGCGCCATCGCCGCCCCTCAACTGGGCGTCCTCGAGCGCGTAATCTTCCTGCAGCTACCGGGAGAAAAGCCCTGGCCCTTCATCAACCCAGAAATCATCGAACGCAGTAAAGAAAAAATCGTAGTCTGGGACGCCTGCCTCAGCTTCCTCTCGATCTTCATGCAAGTTGAACGCAATCGCGAAATCACCGTCCGCTATCAATCCCTCGACGGCGCGCCTCACGAATTCCGCGCCGGAGACGACCGCAGCCTTTCCGAACTCCTGCAACACGAAATCGATCATCTGGACGGCATCCTGGCCGTCGACCGCATCGTAGACACAAAGTCTCTCTGCACCCGCGAAGAATTCGAAACCCGTCACCGTGCCGGAAGCCCGTACGCAGCAACACCCACTTAGAGACCGCCGCTTCGGCTGTCGAGCCGAGCGCAGCGAGCAGTAAGTGTAGGAACTGGCTCTTAGCCTCACATTTCACCACAGCTTCATCCCGGAAATTGCTATCCTGTCGCGAACCCCATGGCCACTCCCCCCGATCCCCACGCTACTCGCCCGCCCCAACTCAAATTCCGCCGGCTCCACGGCCTTTACGCCATCACGCGCCTCGCCCCGGACGCACCCACTCCCACCTGGGCCACGAGCCGCGAGTTCACTTCGATCACCCGCACCGCCGACGAACTCTCCATCGTCTGCCCCGCCGGCAACATTCCCAACGATGTCGCTGCCGGCCCGCGCTGGGCGTGCCTGAAGCTCGAAGGGCCATTCCTGTTTTCGCAAACCGGAGTCCTGCTCTCGTTCATCCAGCCGCTTTCCGGCAACGGCGTCCCCATCTTCGCCGTCTGCACTTACGACACGGATTACGTCCTCATCCAGGAAGAGCACATGGGAGGCGTGGTCGAACTCTTGCGACATGCTGGCCACGAATTGATTTCCTAACGCTTGTTGGACGAAGATTGCTCGACGAATATGGTTCGTACCATTATTGTTCGTAGCAGATGTTCGTATTTATGACGCCCGCTCACCCCGACGCGAACGCTGTCAAGAAAGACCTGCCGTTTCTAACGTTGACTCTCGTGGCCGTCGGTCTGCTGACGTTCTCGATGCTTCTCATCATCCGCTACCGAATCAACCACGCACAGATTCAGGTCTACGACGGCTTCGAGTCTCCTCTCCTAAGCTCCGACTGGAGCAAACGCCGCATGGTCGCGGATGCCTTTCGCGTGCAATCGAATATTGTGCGGGCCGGCCACAGTGCTGGCGAAATCACACTGCACTCCGGCGACCGTCACGAGAACGCCAGCGACAGCGGCGCTGCCAGCGAACGTGACGAACTGATGGAACAATGGTGGCTCTTCGCTCACACCCAGCGCACGTACCGGTATTCGTTCAGCCTGTATCTGCCCGCCGATTTTCCCGTCGTTCCTACGCGCCTGGTTCTGGCGCAGTGGAAACAACTTTGCGAATGGAGAGATTGCCGGCCAGACAATCCGGTGCTCGCCCTCCGCTATCAGAACGGGGAACTGTTCGTGACCCGGCAGGATGATCACGCAAAATCAATACTCTATTCCACGAAGCAGGAAATGCGAGGCCGCTGGCTCGACTTCCGTTTCGAAGTGCGATTCTCGCAAGACGAGGACGGATCGATCGACGGCTGGCTGAACGGCGCACCCATCGTCCACTACAAAGGCCCGACTACTTATCAACCGCAGCGCGGCTACCCCACCCACGGTTATATCTATTTCAAAACCGGCTTGTACCGCGACGAAATGCAGCAGCCAATGACCATGTATGTGGATGAGTACAGAAAAGTTGAGTTGAGCCGCTGATCGCGGGCAGCCGCAAGCTCGCGCGGGAGCGGGCGCCTTGCCGTTCGAGCCGAGCGCAGCGAGGCAGCGGGTGCAGTGAGTTGATCCAACCCAAGAAGTCCGCACTTTGCGCCTCGAAAACCGCCACACGCTGTTGCCCCGCATGCACTTCCATCACGTCTATGCTGTAATAGAAGTGTAGTTACTATGCCCTCGACTCTAACCACCATCCGCCGCCGCGCCAAAGCTCTGCACCGCAACCTGCGCGGAGCGAGCATGGCCGTCCGTGCTCTCGCGTCCACCGATCATCCGCTATTGGCGCACGTGATTCCCATGCGCCGCTGCAACCTGGCTTGCACTTACTGCAACGAGTTCGACGATTTTTCGAAGCCTGTGCCCGTCGAAGAAATGGATCGCCGGATCGATAAGCTGGGATCGCTGGGCACCGCGGTGGTCACGATTTCCGGCGGCGAGCCGCTGATGCATCCCGAACTCGACGATGTGATCCGCCGCATTCGCGCCAATGGCATGATCGCCGGACTCATCACCAACGGCTATCTCCTTGTCGCGGAACGCATTCAGCGCCTCAACCGCGCCGGACTCGAGTGGCTGCAGATTTCCATCGACAACGTGAATCCCGACGAGGTGTCGAAAAAGAGCCTGAAAGTTCTCGACCGCAAACTGCAACTGCTTGCCGAACACGCCGACTTCCACGTGAACATTAATTCCGTGGTCGGAAGCGGCATCTCGCATCCGCAAGACGCCCTCGTGATCGGCAAGCGCGCCATCGCGCTCGGATTCACTTCGACCATCGGCATTATTCACGATGGCAGCGGCCAGTTGCAGCCGCTGGGAGAAGAAGAGCGCCGCATCTATCACGAAATGCAGTCTTTGGAAAAGTCCAGCTTCACCCGCATCAACGCCTTCCAGGACAACATTGCGAAAGGTCAAAGTAACGACTGGCGCTGTCGCGCTGGCGCGCGCTATCTCTACATCTGCGAAGACGGCCTGGTGCACTACTGCTCGCAACAGCGCGGCTATCCCGGAGTTCCTCTCGCAACCTACACCCGCGACGATATACGCCGCGAGTTCGTGACGGAAAAATCCTGCGCGCCGCATTGCACCGTCTCGTGCGTGCATCAGGTATCAATCTTCGATTCCTGGCGCGCCCCGCAGAATCCCGCCGTGGCCGCAGGCGCGGGCGATCTCGTGCAGATCAAGTAAAGCCGCGGATTAGTAGGGTCGACCCCAAGGTAAGCGAGGGATTGGTGTGTGGCGCGGGCACTCTTGCCCGCGAAATCTAACCACGAGCAAGCCCGCAAATACCAAATTGGAGTCGGGAGCCCAAGAAACGCTTTGACTTTGTGGACTCCCGCTGTTGATCCACTGCCGGCATCTCGCGGGCAGGAGGGCCGCGCCACACAATCAGCACTGCAATTCACACCCGGGGCAACATGCCTTTGAGTCCGTTACAACCCGTGCCTGGCGCAATGGCTTGTCCATGGCGGATTGGGCTGGCGGATGTTCCCTATCTGTTCGGGTGTTGCATAGTTTTCAACAGCTTAGCCGGCGTGTATTGAAAACAAACGCATCGCAGCCGCAAATCAGCGCACGCTCACTTCTTTGCTTGCGCCGTGGGCGGCAGGATTCCGTTCAGGCGCAGGTACATCGCGGCGGCTGCGTAGTGATCGGCCCAGCCGCTCGCGAGTCCGAGGGCGCCCATGGCGCGGGGGAACTGGCGTCCGCCGAAAAGTTCGACGTTGTCGCCGAGCTTCGAGTCGTCCATCTTGCCCAGCGCGTCGGTGCAGAAATCGAAAGACGCTTTCGCTGCGGCCAGCAGTTTGTCTTTCGAGTCGGTCTCTTTGAGTTCGTCCACTTTCGGCCCGGGCACGTCGGCGACCTTGGCGCACAGTCCGTTATTCGATTCGGTGATGTGGATGACAAGATGCGCGAAGCTGCTCTGGTCGGGAGTTGGCTTGTAGCTGAACTTATCGGCGGGCATGGCGTCGATGGCCGCCATGGTATTCTTCGCGCGTCCGGGCAGAAGCAAGCGCAACGACGCGGATACGGGATCCTTTACGGGTGCGGCCGTAGCAGCGGCGGGCGCGGAAGTAGCCTGCGCGAAGCCGGGTGTGGTGCCAATGAGGCACACAGCGAAAATACTAAATACAACGAGAGACTGAGCGAAGATACGTTTCACAGGAAGCCTCCTTGGGCGAGGTAAGCATAAACCCGCGGAGCCCAAGCCGTCACCCTGCGCCCGACTTTACGAAAATATAGTCGCGAAAATCAACGTGATCACCACCCACCATGCGATCACAATGGCGAACGACGTACTTGTCTTCACCTTGCCGGTGGTAGCGAACCCGATCGCGGTCAACGCCAAAGTCCAAAGCAGGAAAATGTCGACCTGCGACGCGATGAAATACCAAAATGGATTGTCGGCCGGATTCATGAAATATGCGGGATTCGTGGCGACCGGGTTGTTTAGCGTGAATCCATCCGGGTTTACGCCGGCCAAAACCGAGATGATGGCCAGCACGCTTCGCAGCGCCATAGGCAATCCGGCGTAGACGATCACCCCGAGTGTCTTGCTGTATGAGATATCTGCGTCGGCCACGAACTTGAGTGTGGCAAACTGCAATGCCGCCATGATCACCCAAATGATCAAAGGGATCGTTGGTATGGCTATGTAATAAATAATCCCGGTGGCCTTTATTTGCGTTTGGCGCTGCTCTGGAGTTGCCTTCTCGTATTGCGCCGCGGCCTTGGGGCGCGCCTGCAGGGCGTTCTCCGTTATTTTCTGCAAACCGATCTTCTGTTCCGCGACATAAACCAGAGCCCAGCCCACAATCGTCGTCAGCAGAAACGGCAGCCACCACTGGGCGGTACGCCGCAGGTCGGTGAAAGTTTTTGAGGGCGCGATGAAGGTGTTGACAATGCGCGCGCCTTGGGACAGCGGTGCGGGCGTGGCAACGGGCACAGCGGAAGGTGGGACGGGAGCGGCGACCATATTCTTTCCTCTTTTTTGTTTGCTTCTGCCGGATCGCTGGCATTCTATTCGGCCAGCGGCGCGGAGACAAGCGGCTAGCGGCGACGTTCGTGGCTCGCTTTGCTGGCCGTGATGAAAAACCCGTCGAGCTTCGCTCGACCGGACAGCCGGGGGCGGCTGTTCCCACATGAGCAGCTCCAAACCTGCAACACGGCGAATCGCGACGGTTGGCGCGATTTAAAATAGTCCGCGTGCAGAATCTTACCGCGGTGGCGATTGTGGCGCTGGCCATGGAACTTTCTGTAGCCGTCGCTTTCGGGGTTGCCGCGGAGCCCATCGCGCGGGGTGTGGCGCGCTGGCCCGGCGCGTTGCGGATCGTTTTTCCTGCTCTGTTCGTTCTGCCCTACGCTGCGGTTTCGATTTCGCAACATGCTTTGAGCTGGACGTGGTTTGGGCTTTACGCCGGACTGCCGGCGCTGGTAGCGTGGCTGCTCGATCGGGGGGCGGCGGCTGATCCGGAACAGCGCGGCAACTGGCGCGATGGAATGATCCTGCTGGTGCTGGGGCTCGCCGTGGACTTGCGCTGGTTTGACTCGGCTTGGCCGCAGGGGCTGCGGGCTTTGAACGAGTTGTTGCTGCTGGATGTGGGGCTGTATGGGTTTCTGGCGATCCGTCGGCTCTCAGGAACCGGGTTTGATTTTTGCCCGGACTGGGGACGGAAGGCGAGTGCTGCGAAGAGCGAAGATGGCAAAGCTTACGAACAAAAAGGTCGCAGCGGAAAAACTCACGACTGGAAGATCGGGCTGCGCGAGTTAATGTTTCTCACGCCGCCGGTTTTAATTCTGGGGCTGGCGCTGGGATTCATTCATCCGCATCGCAGTTTCCTGGCGGGCAATCTGGCGGGACTGGGATGGGCGGCGCTGCGGTGGATTGGAATATTTTTCTTTACCGCAGTGCCGGAAGAACTCTTCTTTCGCGCCTGGGTGCAGAACCTGCTGGAGCGGCGCGTAGGACGCAGGGCGGCGCTGGGGATCGCGTCGCTAGTATTCGGGCTGTCACACTTCAATAAACGGTCCGCGCATTTCAACTGGCGTTACGTGTTGCTGGCGACCATCGCCGGGATTTTCTACGGGCGCGCGTGGCGGGAACAGCGGCGCGTGCCCGCTTCGACGATCACGCATACATGCGTAGATTGGATTTGGAGCTTGTGGTTTTAAAGGGCCAGTTCTACGCGGTCGATCTCGATGGCCGAGGACGGCGGTTCTAGATCGCGATTTCGGGGGTTGCTTCGAGCAGGCTTTTTGTGTAGGGATGCTGGGGGCGTTCGGTGATTAGTTCGGTGGGAGCGACTTCGACGATTTGGCCGCGGTACATCACGGCGATGCGCGTGGAGAGATAACGCACGACCGGCATGGAATGTGAGATGAAGAGATAGGTGAGGCCGAAGTCGCGCTGCAGTTGGGCGAGCAGGTTGACGATCTGCGCGCCGACGCTGACATCGAGGGCGGAGACGGGTTCGTCGCACACGATAAATTTTGGACGCAGTGCGAGGGCGCGGGCAATGCCGATGCGCTGGCGCTGTCCTCCGGAGAATTCGTGGGGGTAGCGGCGCAGGGCGGATTCGTCGAGGCCCACGGCGCGGAGGAGTTCGGCGACGCGGCCGCTTACAGTTGTGCCGTGGCTGCCGGGTTTCGCCCGGCCGGACAGCCGGGGGCGGCTGTCCCCACATGAGTCTGGAGGTGCATCTTCTCTCGCATCACGAACGCTCTCATCACGAACGGATTGTTCAGGGATGATCTCCCCATGAATGATTTTCCCGTGGATAATAAGCGGTTCGGCGATGATTTGTTCGACGGTGAAACGAGGGTCGAGCGAGGCGAAGGGATCCTGAAAAATGATTTGCAGATCGCGGCGCAGGCGGCGCATTTCGGTGCGGCTGGCGGCGAGCAGATCGCGTCCATCGAACCGGATGCTGCCGGAGGTGGGCTCGATCAGGCGGAGGATGAGGCGTCCGAGCGTGCTCTTGCCCGAGCCGGATTCGCCGACCAGTCCGAGCGTCTCGCCGGCATGGATGTCGAGCGACACGGCGTCGACGGCGCGGACCTCGCGTTGCGGATAGATCTTGGTGAGGCTGCGGATTTCGAGGAGCGGCATTGGTTAGCCTTCGAGAACCAGGTGCTTCATTCGTCCGAGGATAAGGCCTGCTCGCTGCTGACTGGCGGTGTCAAACAATAGAAATCCCGGCAGTGCGTCTATGAAGTGCGGATTCGATAGCAAAGCCTCAAACTCATTACACTAAGATATTTCTGCAGGTCCAGCCGAGCAAGGCGGACCTCGTCGTGGAGTTCAGTACGTCCGTCGACAACTGTGATGATGTCCTCCAGATCATGGCTGGTTCGGTGATCTTTTTCGGCGTCCGTATACGACCATAAGATAATTATTTAAGTGCTGCATTATCACCATATTCCATATTCTGGAATATGGAATGTTTCGTCTTTGGCTCTAACCCCCAGCGATCATGGGCACGGCGGCCAAGGCGGCTAGCAGGCCGATGAAGCGCCAGCGGCTGAAGTGCTCTTTCAGGATGAGGCGGGCCAGGATGACCGTCACGGCGGGATAGAGGGAGGAGATGACGACGGCTTCGTCGAGGCGACCGTGTTGGCTGGCGAAGATGAAGAGGGCGCTGCCGGTGATGTCGAGCGATCCGGCGATGGTGGCCATGGCGGCGCGGGGCAGGTCAAGGCGAAGTGGGGCTTTGGTGACGATCACGGCGATGGCGGTCACGATGAACGAGGCAGCGCGCGAGATCGCGGCGATCCAGAGTGGCGATCCGGCGCCGGCCTGGCGGATGCAGAGATAGAACGCGGCAAAGCCGACGCCGGAGAGAGCAGCGACTGCCACTCCTTTGGGAACTGCGCCGGTTTTTTCTTCGTCGTCCACCTGGTCGTCGTCAACTTGTTCGTCGTCCACTTGATTGTCGGGTTGGGTGCGAGTGGCGGACGGACTGGCGGGGGGCGCTGACGGCGAAAAACGGTCGAACTGCGCTTGGCGGACGGGCAAGAGGGCCTGTTCCCACACATTCAGTTTGTCGTCTGGCTCCGAGTTACGCACCGGTTCGGCGCGGGTGATCAGCCAGATGGCGACGATGGCGAGCGCGAAGCCTGCGAAGGTCCAGGCGTGGGGCGCGCCTTCGATGGCGATATCGGCAAGCGTCGGGATGGCGGCGCCGAGCAGGGCAGCGATGGGAGCGGTGAGTCCCATTTTTCCTTCGGCGAGGGCGCGATAAAAAACTGCGAGCGAGAATCCGCCGATCCCGCCGGCGAGCAGCGCCCACAGAATGCCGGCGCGGGATGGAAACGGGGCGTGTTCCGCCAGCGCGAGGGACAGCATCAGGAGTAAAGCCAAGGCATGTGCTGCAGCGGTGAAGACGAAAGCGTTGGCGCGGCGGGCGGCGTAGCCTCCGGTGAAGTCGCTGGCGCCCCAGATGAAAACCGCGGCCAGGCTGCAGGCTGCGGGAGCGAATTGGGGCGCGGGCGACATGAATGTCGAGGGTAGCATGGAGAGCAGTGGGCAGTGATCAGGGTCTAGGGGCCAGTGATCGGTTCATTTCTGTATTAACCTGCCTGCTCCTGCGCTTACCAGCGTGTTAGAATTTCTGGTCATCATTTTCTGAGAGATCTTCTGAGAGATCTGCATTGATTGAGCTGGCACCGTCGATTCTTTCGGCTGACTTTGCCCGATTAGGCGAGCAGGTGCGCGCGGCGGGCGAGGGTGGTGGAAGTGTGATCCATGTGGATGTCATGGATGGGCACTTTGTGCCCAACCTGACGCTGGGACCTCCGGTGGTGCGGTCGTTGCGGCGGGTGACCGAGTTGCCGCTCGATTGTCACTTCATGATCGAGAATCCGGACGACTTCATTCCTGTGTTTGCCGAGGCCGGGGCGGACTGGATTTCGGTGCATCAGGAAGCTTGTCGGCACCTGAACCGCACTCTGCATCTGATCAAGAGCCATGATTGTCTGGCGGGAGTGGTGATCAATCCGGCGACTCCGGTGGATACGCTGGACGAAGTGCTCGACATTGTGGATTATGTGCTGGTGATGTCGGTGAATCCGGG
>Ga0209006_10005347_pt1 | contig 11665 bp, 9 predicted proteins | sample JacPin_JW_Ref_O2_FD_188567 | JGI IMG/M metagenome (GOLD analysis project Ga0209006, IMG submission 188567) | Forest soil microbial communities from Algoma, Ontario, Canada - Jack Pine, Ontario site 1_JW_Ref_O2 (SPAdes) (version 2) | ecosystem: Environmental > Terrestrial > Soil > Boreal... | reverse complement strand
GAAACACGCCGGGAAGCATTTCCGCATTCCGGAGCGCGTATGCGTCCTGACTCATGCTAGGGGTGGGCTGGAGCAGGGTCAATGGTACGCAATGACAGCCAGATTAGTACGCGACGACAGAGAAGAAAACTGTACTGAAGGTCAGTAGCGCGAGGCAAATCTGGAGGCGGCAATTTCTGAATGCGGAACGGTCAGAAGTTATCAGTCGGCTGAAGAATGTTCGTCCGCAAGAAAGGCGTTCCGTTTTCGACCCAATTTCCCGAAACGGTTCTCGGCCCATGTTTGGAAACGGTCCATATAGGTGTAAAAAACAGGCGTCAAATACAAGGTAACGGCTTGCGAAAAGACGAGGCCGCCGACAACGGCGAGGCCCAACGGTCGCCGCGAATCTGCGCCGGCACCGGAACCTAAGGCGATCGGGAGCGTACCCATAAGCGCGGCCATAGTGGTCATCATGATCGGACGGAAGCGAATCAAGCATCCTTCATAGATCGCTTGTTCAGCCGTCTTGTGGCCCGTGCGTTCGCGTTCGATCGCGAAATCCACCATCATGATCGCGTTTTTCTTCACGATGCCGATCAACATGATGACGCCGACAAAACCGTAAAGATCGAGGCTAAGGTGGAAAATCTGCAGGGTCAAGAGAGCGCCGAAGGCCGCGGAAGGCAAGCCGGAAAGAATCGTGATTGGATGGATGAAGCTCTCATACAAAATTCCCAGAACGATGTAGATCACCAGGATGGCCATGAACAGCAAGATGCCTAAGCCGGTCAACGAAGCCTGAAAGGCCTGGGCGGTCCCTTGAAATTCCGTAGTAACGGTGGGCGGCAGGATCTCTCGAGCAAGTTTATTCACGCTGTTCACGGCGTCGCCGATTGCGACACCGTTTTTCAAGTTGAAAGAAAGCGTCACGGCAGGAAGCTGGCCAAGATGATTTACCGAGAGCGGGCCGAGATTTGTGGACAATGTCGCGACAGCATTCAACGGCATCAGGTTTCCGCTGCTCGAATGCACGTAAAGCATCGATAGTGCCGCGGGATCCGCTTGGTATTTGTCTTCGAGTTCCATCACTACCCAATATTCGTCGTTCGGCGCATAGATGGTAGAGATCTGACGCTGGCCGTAAGCAGTGTACAGAGCGTCTTCGACTTGCTGAGCCGAGACGCCGAGCGCTGATGCTTTATCGCGATCGATGTTGACGTTCACTTGCGGATTTGCGATTAACAAATCGGTGGTCACGTCCTGAAGGCCGGGAAGTTTAGCCATTTCCTTCATGAACATCATGGAATCGCGATAAAGTTCCGCGGTGTCCGGGCTCTGCAGAGCAAGCTGATATTGGCTTTTCGTGAGCTGGCCTCCGACTTGGATCGGAGGCAGGTTTTGCATGTACGCATTGATTCCAGTTACAGTTGCGAACTTCTCGCGAAATTCCGCGATCACTTCATCGATCGAAGGATGATGCGCGAAGAGAGGAGCGACACCACGAATCGCGCTTCCAACTAGAGGCACGTCACCGTACCGCTGTTCGAGATGCAGCATTGTTGGGGATTCGGTGGCGGGACGATCTTTGCGCTCTTTCAAGTGAATGAAAATAATTCCGCCGTTGCTGGCCGTGAAACTGCCCACACTCGAGAAGAAATCTCTACGGTTAGGATCATCCAGCACAATTTTGTTCAATTGAAGCTGATGCTGCCTCATTGATTCGAAAGAGATGCCCTGAGAAGCTTCTGTAAAGGCGAAGATCTGGGACCTGTCTTCCGCAGGCAAAAATCCTTTTGGAATCACCGCAAATTGCCACACGGTCACAATTAAAATAATTCCCGACACAACCATTACGAAAACCCGATGGCGCAGCGACCATCGCAGCGAAACGTCATAAACCTTCAGCATCCAGTCCAGGAATCTTTCCAGCGCCATATAGACGCGCCCGTGTTTCATCTCGCCGGCTGGACGTAGGAACCGGCTGCACAGCATCGGCGTGAGCGTGAGGGAAACCACGCCGGAGACAAGAATCGAAGTGATGATAACTACGGCGAATTCATGCAGCAGACGTCCCATGATTCCGCTCATGAAAAATACGGGCAGGAAGACTGCGGCCAATGAAATCGTCATCGACAAGATCGTGAAACCGATTTCGCGCGAGCCGCTGAGCGCGGACTCCATAACACCTTCGCCCATTTCCATGTGCCGGACGATGTTTTCAAGCATCACGATGGCGTCGTCCACCACGAAACCGACCGAAAGTGTCAGAGCCATGAGCGATAAATTGTCAACCGTGTACCCCAGCAGGTACATCACCGCAAAGGTGCCGATGATCGACATCGGTAGCGCAAAGCTGGGGATTACGGTCGCCGAGAGGTTCCGCAGAAACAGGAAAATCACCAGGATGACCAGCGCGATTGCGAGGTAGAGCGTGAATTTCACGTCGGCGACTGAATTGCGAATCGATTCGGATGCGTCGTAAAGAATCTGCATCTGCACTGACGGCGGAATGATGGCGCGAAATTGCGGAAGCAGCTGTTTAACCGCATCCACAACTTCCACGGTGTTAGTTCCCGGCTGCCGCTCGATTGCAAGAACTACGGAGTCCGTATCGTTCCACCAGTTCGCTACGCGATCGTTCTGCACGCTATCGTAAACTTTGCCAAGATCTTCCAGACGAACCGGCGAGCCGTTGTGATAAGCCACGATCAATGGGCGATAAACCGAGGCGTGAGTGAGTTGCCCGTTCGCCTGCAACGTGAACGCGCGGTGCTCGCCATACAGCGTGCCGACCGGAAGATTCACGTTCGCGTTCTGGACCGCGGTGTGAACCTCGTCTATTCCGATTTGCCGTGTAGCCAAAGCCTGTGGATCGAGCTGTATGCGCACGGCATATTTCTGTGAACCGTACACCTGCACCTGCGCTACACCTTTCACCATTGAGATGCGTTGGCCCATTAGGGTTTCGGCATATTGGTCCACGGTGTAAAGCGGCAAAGTCTTCGACCCCATCGCAAGGTACAGAATGGGCTGGTCCGCGGGATTTACTTTGTTGTAGGTCGGGGGCGTGGGCATGCTGGGAGGGAGCTGGGAGGCCGCGCGCGCGATTGCCGCTTGCACGTCTTGCGCAGCGCCGTCGATATTGCGGCTCAAATCAAATTGCAGAGTGATGCTGGTGGTTCCAAGCGCGCTGGTCGAGGTCATCGAATCGATGCCAGCGATAGTGGAGAACTGTTTCTCGAGAGGAGTCGCAACCGCCGAAGCCATAGTATCCGGGCTAGCGCCGGGCAAACTGGCGCCAACCTGAATCGTGGGATAGTCCACGTTGGGGAGTTCGCTAACCGCCAGCGCGCGATAGCCGAGAATGCCAAACAGGAGTATCGCCATCATGACCAACGTGGTCATGACCGGGCGGCGAATAAACGGCTCGGCAATATTCATTGCCATTTCTAATTTCCTTGCACAGCTGCTTTAATCTGAACTTTGATTCCGGGAATTAACCGCAGCTGTCCGTCTGTAACGACTGTCTCTCCCGGGTCAATTCCCTTCGCGATTACGGATTCCGTCCCGAGCGTTCGCGCTACTTTCACTGGACGCGATTCCGCAGTTTGATCCGGCTTGATCACGAACACAAAATCGCCGCTTTGCCCCGTCTGTACGGCTTGCGTCGGGACCACTGTCGCGTTTTCTTCTTCGGACAAACGGAGCGACACAGCTGAGAACTGCCCGGGCCACAAGCGATGGTCCGTGTTAGCAAAAGTACCCTTTAGCTTGATCGTGCCGGTCGTATTGTCCACAGTGTTGTCGACGAACGTCAGATAACCGACTTCGGCCGCGGTGTCTCCGTAAGGCGTGGCCTCAATTTGCAAACGGCCTCCGGCCATGTATTTCTTGATCACGCCGAGATATTGCTCGGGCACAGAAAAATCTTCGTAGAGCGGAGCAATCTCGTTGATGACCACAAGTATCGGAACATCATTTTCTTTCACCAAGTTTCCGGGATAGACCTGCAAAGCTCCGGTGCGACCGTCAACCGGCGAATAGATCGCGCAGTATTGCAACTGGAGCTTGGCCGATTCCACGGCCGCTTCGTCGGCGTGTACCGAGCCTTGCTGCGCGGCGGCGTTGGCCTCCATCTGGTCGTATTGCTCTTTGGCCGAAATACCTTGGTCATAAAGCTTCTTGTAACGTTCAGCCTGGACAATGGTGAGGTCGGCTTGAGCTTTGTCGCGAGCGAGATTCGCCTCCGCTTGAGCTAGAGATGCCTGGAACGGACGCGCATCGAGCGTGAACAGCAAATCGCCCTTCTTAACAAAATCTCCCTGTTTGAAGTGCACTTCCTTGAGAACGGCATTTACTTGCCCCTTGATCGAGACGGTTGAATACGCTTCCGCCGTGCCGATAGCGCTAAGCTGGATCGGAACGGTTTTTTTAACCGCTTTTGCGACGTTCACTGGCACAGCAAGGTCGGGGCCAACAGCCGCAGTTTTAGAACTACACGAAATGCTCGCGAGAGCTGCCGTAAGCACTAGGACAAGCGCTGCAAGAAGCTTTCCGTTATTTCTAGCTGACAATTTGTTCATATCCTCTTCCGGCGAAAGCTTCTTTTAAAAATTGCAATCGTAAGCCCGCATGCTGCCTGGAATCCCGAGCTTCTATTTTATAGGAGTATTTCCTGTATGTAATGTTTAGACGCCTTGGCCTTGGAAAAGCTTCAGCCCAAAGCCGACTCGCGCAGGTTTAGCCGGCCGCGGCCGCATCCAAAAACCACACCGGAGGCTTGGTGGGATGAATTCTGGCGGCAGGATACTGGCTGGTTTCGGTGGTGGACTCTTTGCGGATGGCCGACAGTATCTCTCGTTTGTTCTCGCCGGCTACCAGGAAAAACGTATTCCGCCCGCAGTCGAGAACCACGGGCGTAAAAGTGATTCGTTGCGGTGGCTCAGCCGGAACGCGAACCGCGGCCACCCAGCGTAATTTTTCATTCAACGCGGCCGAACCGGGAAACAACGAAGCGGTATGGCCCTCTGGCCCAATTCCCAGAAGCTGAACGTCGAACGTCGGAGGCTCAGCGCCAAAAAACTTTAATAGATCGGCCTCATAAGCCCGGGCACACTCTTCCGGAGGCGACAAATTCGTCGGGACCGGATGAACGTTTTCTGCCGGTATCGGAACATGAGATATCAGGGTGCCGCGCGCCATGTGGTAGTTACTTAGAGGATCATTTTCGGGCACGTAGCGCTCGTCGCTCCAAAACAGATGAATGCGATCCCAGGGCGTCTTATCGCGATATTGCGCGGTCTCGGCCCAGAGCGAAAACATTTTCTCCGGGGTATGCCCACCCGATAACGCGATCGCAAACCTGCCACGTTTCGCAACGGCTTCTTGAATAATCGCAAGAGTTTCTTCCAACACAGCGCGACTAAGCGACGCAATGTCCGGAAGTATGCGGCTATTCAGTTCCATAATTCTTAGCCTCGCAAGGCAATAACTACTTTTCGTTAACGGAAATGCCGAATTGCGTCAAGTCGCTGCGCAGTTGCGCCAGGTCCTTAAACAATATCGTTTGCATTCCTAGCTCACGAGCACATTCCAAATTCAATCCGCGGTCATCGATCAGAACGCATTCCGCGGGCTTTTGCTGAGTGATTTTCAGTGCCAGCTTATAAATTCCAGGATCAGGCTTTCGAAGGCCCAAGTAACAGGAGCTGAAGAATGCTTCGAAATAATCTCTGAGCGCAAATTTCTCGATCCGGTATTCATTAATTTCGCGCGATTCATTATTCAGAGATGCCACCAGGAACCGGCGAGACCTGGCAATCTGTCCCAAAAACGCGAGTGGTTCAGGAAAAGGTTGTGATTGGTCGAACATAAACGCTTTGAAATCACCTGGCGAGAAGGGCCGTTCACGATAAAAAATTGTGCGATGAAGATAATCGTCAATCGAAGCGCGGCCAGTTTCAAAGGCATCGAGCATGAGCTCGTGGCGGTCCTCGAAATCGTTCCAATCGAGCAGAAACTTATCGACGGCGGCACGGCGCGAATGGCGATCCCAACCATTGGTCAGAATTACGCCGCCGTTATCCCAGAATAGAGCTTTTATTCCAGCCATATACCCTCAGATCTTATCTACTGGTCCCAGCCGCAACTGATCGTGAAAGGTTTCTATTATCCCCGTTCGGCCTTCGTCGCTGAAGCAAAATTCTTGGACGGAAGTCGACCCCGAGAAGGCGCCTGCCGTATGATTAGTCTGTGAGTTCGAAGGCTGATAAAACGCCCAAGGGACAAAAACAAACGATCTTCACGCTCGGCCACTCGACTCGAACTTTCAATCAATTTGTGGAATTTCTTCAGGCACATGGAATAGAGCGCGTGATTGATATTCGGACGATCCCGCGTTCGCGCCGCAATCCTCAATACAGCCTCGATACGCTGGAACCTGCTCTGGAAGCCGCCGGAATTAACTACGTTCACCTGAAGGAACTTGGAGGCCTTCGTCGCCCCAAGCCGGATTCAAAGAATGTCGGCTGGCGAAATGCGAGCTTTCGAGGATATGCGGACTACATGGCCACGCCCGAATTTGAAATCGCTTTGTCGCGTGCGATTGAACTCTCTCAAAGCAAGGCAAGCGTGTTGATGTGCGCTGAAGCAGTGCCGTGGCGCTGCCATCGATCACTTGTGGCGGATGCTCTTACAGCGCGCAAATTCGCGGTGAAACACATCATGAGCGCGAACATCGCGAATGAGCACGAATTAACGCCGTTCGCGCAAGTTCGAGGGGAGAAAATCACATACCCTTCGGAAAAACCTGCGCGGCGAAAGTCGGCGTCTGACGAATCCAAACAACAGTTGAAAATGAAACTGTAGCATCTACTTTCGCAACATTTTAAGGGGTTTTGCTTTACTTCTCGGCCGCCTAGTATCCAGAATCGCGCCTACTTTTCCGCCGCACTCGCTTTCGGCTGGATGGAAGACTTCTCTTGCTGCGCTGCTTGCTTAGGAGAGGCAGGACTCCAAGCACGCACTGGATTTTCCCCCTTGACTCTGTTTTGAATGAACGGCTCAAAAAATGTGTAGGGATGAAAAAGTTCGATGGCGCTCGCATCATCCAAACGTTTTCTAAGCTCCGGAGGAATCGTAAATTCAGCCGCGCTAAGATTATCTTGAAGTTGCGCAGTGTTCGAAGCTCCGATAATAGTGGACGTAATTCCCGGTTGCGTAAAAACCCAATTCAAAGCTACCTGCACGGGCTTCTTGTTGAGCTGTTTCGCCACATCGAGAAGAGCATCCAGCACACGCCAGTTATGCTCGGTAAATCGGTCCGTAAGTTGGGCGTGCTTCGCTGCGTCAAGCCTGCCTTCGCCTCTTCCGGTGTTTCCATCTTTCCTATATTTTCCACTGAGAAAGCCACCAGCGAGCGGGCTCCACGGGCAGACCCCAATGCCGAGTTCCTGCGAAACCGGAATATGCTCGCGTTCGATATTGCGTTCCGCGAGTGAATACTCTAATTGAAGAGCAATCAGCCGTTCCCTGCCTTCTTTCTCAGCAAGGGTCTGTGCGCGCGCCACATACCATGCCGGGACATCCGAAAAACCGAAATGGCGAATTTTTCCTGCGCGGACAAGGTCATTCATCGTCGAAAGCACTTCTTCTACCGGAGTGACCATGTCCCAAACGTGCATCCAGTAGAGGTCGATGTAGTCGGTCTTCAGGCGGCGCAACGAGCCTTCGAGCGCGCGATAGATATTTTTCCGGCCGTTGCCACCCGCATTCGGATTGCTCGGATCGGCGTTAAAGGTAAATTTTGTTGCCAGCACCAAGCGTTCGCGCAGACCGCGCTCGGCGATAAAATGACCAAGTAATTCTTCGCTTTTTCCGTTGGTGTAACCATCCGCGGTATCGATAAAATTGCCGCCTTGCTCTATGTAGCTGTCGAATACCTGCCGCGCGATTGCCGGCTCGCTTCCCCAACCCCACTCGGTGCCGAACGTCATGGTGCCGAGGGCCAATGGACTTACTCGCAGCCCTGAGCGTCCCAGCGTGACGTACTGTTTCAAACTCATCGGAAGACCTCCATGCCCAAATTTGGATGCGAACGACCGGCGGATTGATTCGCTATTCCTTTGTGAAAATCAAGCCTATAGAATGTTGCGGTAAATCTCTCGCAATTATTTTCTCGAGGACCATTTTATGCACAACATCGATACAGAGAAGGTTTCGTTAAAAATTGCTGACGGAACGCAGATGAATGCTTACGTAGCGCGTCCGTCGGACAGCCTAAAGCATCCCGGCTTGCTCGTATTGCAGGAAGCCTTTGGAGTGAACGCCCATATTCGAGACGTCACGGAACGATTTGCTCGCGAAGGTTACGTGTCGATCGCTCCGGAACTTTACCACCGCACAGCTCCCGGATTCGAAGGAAAATACGACGACATACAGTCCGCGATGCCTCACATGAAAGCAATGACTGAAAAAGGCTTGATCGAAGACCTGCGTGCAGCTTACGACTGGCTCACAAACAGTTCGCACGTTGCGCCCGAAAAAATCGCGAGCATCGGATTCTGCATGGGCGGAAGAGCGTCTTTTCTGGCATGCGCAACGCTGCCGCTCCAAGCGTCAATTTCATTTTACGGTGGGAATATTGCGCCGGCGCTCCTGCCTCGAGTTGCTGATTTGCATGCGCCGATCCTGTTTTTCTGGGGCGGACTCGATAAACACATCGGCGCGGAACAGATTCGGGCTGTCGTGGACGAATGCAAACGCGCCGGTAAAACGTACGTGAATGTCGAGATCTCTAACGCGGACCACGGCTTTTTCTGCGACGCGCGGCCCAGCTATAATCCGGAAGCTGCGACCCTCTCTTGGGATCTGGTCGCGACGTATCTTCGGCTTCATCTCGGTGCCACCGACGAACGGACGCGATTGCGTTGACAACGACGTATTCGATGTCCTTATCTCCCTAACGTACCTCTGGAGAATAGAATTGCCTTCGGTCCCGTACATCACCTCAAATTTACATTTCTGTTTGCCGATCTGTGCAGATCCATGCGCGTCGTTGCAAATGCTGGGCTAGCATCTCGCAATTGAGTAACACTTGTCCGGCGGCCGCCTTGTGCTAGCATCTTTCAAACGCACTTCATCGCCCTACAAATGCGCTACCGGGGGAACTTGCTTCAGCTCGAGGTGAGATGAGCGCCGCGAAAGACCGTCTCAAAGTATTGGTCGCCGACGATTCAGCTGTTTATCGCAAGCTCGTAGAACAGGCGTTCAGCGACGCTGATTATTCCCTGCTGATAGCGCGCAGTGGTGGCGAAGCTATAGAGCTTTTGGACCAACACGCACCTGCGATCGTGATTACAGATTGGGTCATGCCGGATCTTACCGGCATCGAGCTGTGCGAGCGGATTCGATCGGGAACTGCCAACGCTTACACATACGTAATAATTTTGACCAGCGTATCCGCCAAAGAAAACGTGGTGAAAGGTCTGGCGGCTGGCGCGGATGATTACCTTACCAAACCTTTTCACCCTGAAGAATTGCTGGCGCGCGTTGAGGTAGGCCGCAGGCTCGTGGAGTTACACAGGCAAGTGGAGGCAAAAAATCGCTTACTTGAAGAGCTCGCGCTTACCGACTCGTTGACCGGCCTTCCGAACCGCCGCGCGATTGATGAATGGGCTCCTCGCCAATTAAGCGGAGCCGCACGGCATGGATTTCCCTTCTGGGTGGTAATGGCTGATTTGGATAATTTTAAGAATGTGAACGATTCCAGCGGCCATGATGCGGGGGATAAAGTTCTGAAGAGGTTCTCGGAAATCCTAAAAACGAATTCGCGGCGCTCTAATATTTGCGGGCGGATTGGCGGCGAAGAATTTCTTTTCGTTTTAACTCATGCGGACAAGGAAAATGTTGCCTCAGTGGTAGAGCGGATTCGCCGGCAGTTTGAAGAGCAGGATTTTTTCTTTGGCGACCGCGTGGTGAAAGTCACAGCCAGCTTTGGCATTTCAGGCTTTCAAGGGCCGGCAGGAACCTTGCCTCCGAATTTCAGCGCGCTTCTAAGCCAAGCCGACTTGGCGCTTTACACAGCCAAGCATCGCGGACGCAATCGTATAGAATTCACCTCTGAATAATTCTTCTATCGAGAATCTCGGTTGACAGCGAAAAGAAACACCAAGCCTCTCAGTTAGCATTGATCGTGGTTCCGAATGGTTCCCATTCTTTCCCATCGAAACGCATAAAGAACAATTGTTTGATCGGCTGATAGTCTGTGGGACTCGTTTTGATTTTTATGCCGGGGCGCAGCATGCCGAGTTCAAGGTCCAGATTCGAAGCCTGTTTCATCACATTTGCGCGCGCAAGATTGTCACCGCATTTATTCAGCACTTCCACCAGCACTTGCGCCCGTTCGTAACCAGCCACGTTGTCTTGATCGCGAAGACTGGCCTGCGAATTGTACTTTTTCATCCAATCGAGGAAGTCTCTCACGGCCGGATCGCTTTGAGCTCGAGGAAACAACCAACCTTTGGATCGTGCGTTCGTGATGATCCCGATGGATTTTTCAAGCCCTGCCGGGTCTAGAAATGCTGCAACCGAAAGCGACGCGTTTGGAATGAACTGCAGTGGATGCCAATCGTGGTCGTACGCTGCTCGTATGGCTCTGGTGGCGAAAGGCCCGATGGAGAAATTGAAGAAAACATTCGCCCCAGAATCCTTAAGCGTAGCGATTTGCGGATCAAGCGTTTGATCCGATATCTGATAGGAAACTTCCTTGACGATCAAGGTCGATGCCTTGTCTCCGAGCCCGTCGCGTACACCCGCAAAATACTCTTTCCCTATGTCATCATTCGAGTAGAGTATTCCGATCCTTGCGGTTGGCTTGTTCTGAAGAACATATTTTGCGTAGGCCACTCCTTCGCTCCGGTAGGTAGCAAAAAATCCCATGGTCCACGGAAAATGCGAAGGGTCGTTGAACACTGCAGAACTGGACTGAACGAATAATTGTGGAATCTTCTTTTCGTTCAAATAGTCGCGGACCGCGAGATTACCTTCCGTTCCTATAGAACTGAAAATTATGAGAACCTTCTCTTCCTCCACCAGCTTTCGCGTGAGATCCACTGAATTTGAGACCTCCGACGCGTTGTCCAAAGTGATGAAATTTATTTTCCGGCCGTTGATTCCACCACGGTCATTCACCATCTGAAAATAAGCTGCCTCAGCGCGAGCGATAACAGAATATTCCTTGGCCCAGCCCGTATAGGGAGCGATATTGCCAATCTTGATTTCGCTGTCGGATGCTCCCGGGTCGTACGATTTCTGGGCCGTGATGGATGCCGCAAACAGCACCGCTGTGAGTGGCGCGATAACCAACGGGCGAGCGAGCAAGCGCTTCACGGGTCAATCCTCTCCGCAAATATTGTAGATCCCGGAGCAGGATATCGCATGCTCTTTGAAAGCATAGGACAGAATTAAAAACGGCTTGGGTGTGTGGTACCGAAATGCTCCAGCTAAATGCAAAATGGGCTTAAACAGATAGAAATTTGGCGGGCGAGCCTGTAAGCCGGATTCTGTCCGCCGTGCGTCTGTGAATCCTGATTTGCATCGGGATTTTCAGAAGGCAGCGCGATGATCATTCCTCTAGGCCCCGAATCGCTTCGGGGCTCAAGCAGCCTACCCGAGGGTCGCAGCA
>Ga0209006_10005345_pt1 | contig 11666 bp, 7 predicted proteins | sample JacPin_JW_Ref_O2_FD_188567 | JGI IMG/M metagenome (GOLD analysis project Ga0209006, IMG submission 188567) | Forest soil microbial communities from Algoma, Ontario, Canada - Jack Pine, Ontario site 1_JW_Ref_O2 (SPAdes) (version 2) | ecosystem: Environmental > Terrestrial > Soil > Boreal... | reverse complement strand
CTCTGTGGGGAAGGCGGACTAGTTTCGGCCGAGGATTACGAGCGTCACACCTAAGCAAACGAGGGCCACGCCAGCCCAGCGTTGTGGGGAGACGCGCTCGCCAAGAAAGATTTTTCCGCCCAAAGCGCCTGCGGCGTAGCTGATAGCTGTAACCGGCACGACGAAGCTTACATTTTCCATCGAAAGCGCTCCCAGCAATGCCAGGAAAGCGACGATCATCAGCACGAAACCGATCCACATCCAACCGACCTGCATCGCCCGGACAATCACGCGAAACAAAGCCATCGGGCGGAAGTCCTTTACTTCGCCAATGGTCTTCATCGCACGCGACATGCATAGCTCGCCCGATGTTCCGGCAATCACAATGAGAAATAGAAGCACGACCTCCAAAAGCATTAATCGTGCTCCGTTGTACGGGGGTGTGTGTAGCCCACCACAAAGACGCCCGCGCCGATGACCAGTACGCCAAGCCAGCGAGTCGGGGTGACCGTCTCATGCAGCAGGAAATGGCCCCATAAGGCCACGATCCCGTAGGCAAAGGCAGAGGACGGCTGGACATAACTATAATCTGCCCAGGACAGCACCAGCATATAGGATATGAAGAACATTAACAGAGAGATCATGCCGAGCCAGATTGTCCCCGACGTGAACACTTTGGAGGCGATGTGAACGAGATCCGGAAGCGTCCGAATAGTGATCGTGCCAATCTGTTTCATTCCTTTGCCCAGAAGGGTATTGCCGAGCGGACCGAAAGTCACCATCGATAGAATGAGCAGAAAAGTTTTAAAGCGCAGTCCGCTAGAGCTATTCATGCGACCGGGCGCTCACAGTGTTCGTTAAACACGGTGCCTGTGGAGCGCAGCAGGAGAGCCTGGCACATCCCGTGAAAGTGTTGCAGACAATTTTCCATCTGCTCGTATTTTACTTGATTTCCGAGTAAGCGGGCTTTCTTAAAGAAGTACGGGATTAGGCAGACGCTTGCCATTTGGAGACGGTCGATTTCGGCATGTTAATATGAGTCTGCTTGGGGCGTGGTCCAATTGGTAGGACGCTGCACTGTTAATGCAGACGGTGGTGGTTCGAATCCACCCGCCCCAGCCAGTTCACATCATCAGAGCTCGCACGGTAAAGCCGGACGTCGCGAATATGAGCAGGCTGCATTGGGGGAGCCGCGGGAACTCTAGTCCTTAATTACCGGGAAGCCAGACTCAGTCCAGCCCCGCCAACCGCCATCCATGGAAATAACGTTGCGATAGCCCATTTTCTGGAGGTTGTCGGCCGCTAAGGCGGAGCGGTATCCGCCGCCGCAATAGAGGACAATCTCAGCGTCTTTATCGGGTATCGTTTTTTCGATGTCACGTTCGATAATGCCCTTGCTCAAATGTAGAGCGCCGGGAATGTGTCCGCGTGCCCATTCGCTGTCTTCGCGAGTGTCAACCAGAATCAAAGGATGAGCTGAATCAATCTTCTTCTTCACTTCGCGATAGTCTTCTTCTTTGATCCTTTTTTTCGCGTCCCTGACTAGGTTCAGAAAGCCTTCAGGATGGTCCATACATTCTCCTTATGATCGGCAATCCGGTTGTGACGACAATTCGAGCGTCAAGTATCTTAAAATCCCTCCGAAGAAACCAGCTCGGGCTACTTCATGTCGCGCCAATTGCAGCCCACCTTGGTATCGACGAGCAAGGGAACGCGGAGCGCATATACATTTTCCATCACTTCTTTCACTACGCCGGTAAGACGTGGGATTTCTTCTTCTGGGCCTTCGAAAAGCAATTCGTCGTGGACCTGAAGAATCATCTTCGATTTGAAATCCTTCCGAAGGCGGCGATCGAGTTCAATCATGGCGAGCTTGATCAGATCCGCAGCTGCTCCCTGCATGGGAGTATTCATCGCGGTGCGCTCGGCGAAGTTTCGCATGTTCGGCTGCGGCGAATTAATTTCCGTAATCGGGCGAATGCGGCCGAACAGTGTTTTGGTAAATCCGGACTTGCGGGTCTCCGCAATTTGCCGGTCCAGATATTTTTTTACACCGCTGTAGCGTTCGAAATATGCGGCGATGAATTTTGCGGCTTCGCGCGTGTCGATGCCCAAATTCTGTGCCAAGCCAAACGCCGAAAGGCCATAAATAACGCCAAAGTTGATGACCTTCGCCACGCGGCGGTGTTCGTGCGTCTGAGCAAAAGGCGCTACGCCGAAGACTTCCTGCGCCGTTCGAGAGTGAATGTCCTCGCCTCGACGGAAAGCTTCGACCAACACGGGATCTTCGGACAGATGCGCCAGGATACGCAATTCGATCTGCGAGTAATCGGCCGAAAGGAGCTTGCATCCGGGCGCCGCAACGAAAGCAGCGCGAATTTCGCGGCCCAATTCAGTGCGTATCGGGATGTTCTGCAAATTAGGGTTCGAAGAGCTGAGGCGCCCGGTGGCTGTGCCGGTTTGGGAGAAGCGTGTGTGCAAGCGTCCCGAGACGGGATGAATCAAGCGCGGCAAGCTATCCGAGTAAGTAGATTTCAACTTTGCCAGCTCGCGATATTCCAGGATTTTCTTGGGCAGCTCATGTACGAGCGCGAGTTCGTTCAGCACTTCTGCGGCGGTGGATCGCGTCTTAACGCGGCTTTTTCGCGGTGGTTGCAAATTCAATTTGTCGAATAGAACCTCGGCAAGCTGCTGCGGAGAATTGATAGTGAATTCACAACCCGCGAGATCGTAAATTCTCTTTTCCAGCCGGGCGATTTCGTCCTCGGCTTTTTTGGAAATGATGTCCAATTCTTTTTTGTCCACGCGGACGCCCGCAGCTTCCATTCGAGCTAAAACGGGGGCAAGCGGCAGATCGATTTTCTCGTAAACATCCAGAAGGTCTTGCTTTTCGACTTCCGCTCGCAGGATCGGGGCTATGCGAAGAAGAAAATCGGCGCGTTCGCCCGGAGCTCCCGACAGAGTTCGATTCAGGTTGCGCAGAACTACTTCCGCGAACTCATGATTCGCAGTAGTGGGGCGAAGGAGATAGGAATAAAGCATTGTTGCATGGCGAATTCCAGAGACAGAATCGAGATTGCCCGTAGCCTCTGGAGCGGACAGAAGGTGAAACAGCTTTGGGTCATGCACTATCTTCGGGCGTTTTGAATCAGCGAGCCATTCTTTCCACGATGCCAGATTTTTATTCTCGGAGTCATTGGCGAGTATCTGGGCGGTTCCCGATTTGGACGAAACTTCCATACTGCGCACATAGGTACCGTAGCCTTCGTCGTCTGGTTCGTTGGCATCAAGCGTGAGCCATGCTGCTAATTCGTTGTTGCGTGGCGCATCGCCAAGGAATCTCTGGAGTTCTTTGGACGATGCGAGGGCGGTGTAGTCACTTTTCTGATCGTCCAGTGCGGGAGCGAGCTCGCGGAGCAAGGATGTAAAACCCAATTCCGCATATAGATCGCGGAGAGACGAAAGGTGCGGCTGCTGGATCTTTAGCGAATCGAGGTCGAGAGGCACCGGCGCATCGGTGGGTATAGTGGAGAGTTGTTTGCTTAACATCACAAACTCGCCGCATTTCTCGAGCGCTTCGCGATAGCTCGACCGTTTCACTTCGCCGGCGCGCTTCAAAGCTTCTTCCGCACTCCCAAATTGCTGGATCAATTGCCTTGCTCCAACCTCGCCGATTCCAGCTTTGCGACGCTCGCCTGCGGCGGGCTTGTCATTGGGGTCGCGCGCACCGGGAATGTTGTCGATCGAATCGCCCATTAAAGCCATCACGTCCGGAACTTTACTGGGAGGCACGCCCATCAACTCTTCCACCATCTTTTCGTCGATAATCAGATCGCCCTTAGTGGGGTTAAGCATGCGAACGGAACCGCCGACAAGCTGCATCAGGTCCTTGTCGCTGGTGACGATAAAAACCTCGAGGTCTTCTTTTCTCGCCTGGCGAACCAGCGAGCCGATTACGTCATCAGCTTCGTAGCCGGGATATTCAAGAATGGGCAGCCGCATCGCTTCGCAGTAGCGCCGGACGAACGGCATCTGTATGGATAGTTCATCGGGCATAGGCGGACGCTGCGCTTTGTAGGCAGCAAAGAGCTTGTCGCGAAAGGTGGGAGAGGGATGATCGTAAACGACCGCGAGATAATCGGGGCGGCGACTCTTGTCGTTCAATAATCGCCGCATCATAGTGGCAAAAAGATAGGGGACTTTCGTTGGAATGCCGGCGCTGGTTTGCAGACGTTCCATAGGGGCAAAATAGGCCCGGAAGATGTAGCCCATGGCATCGACCAAAAACAGCCGTTTTGTTTCCTTGGAAGGCATTCAGCAGGTAGCTCGCGCGGTGTAAAGCGAACCCCAGTATATCAAATCAGGAATTTTCTGCACCCCGCGCCGATTCGCATCGAAATCTCAAGTACGGAAATTCAACAATGCTGCTTGACTCATAAACGACAGAGGCTTATAGCTATTGCATCGATTTTAAGTGCGCTGAGAGGCGAATGGCTGGGGATGCCGTTCGGCCCGTTTCTGCACAATTTAAGGCTGCGTTTCATTCAAAATTCAGGGGAGTCTCATGAAAACTTTCCGCCGGAGAAGTCTTCAGTTCGCGATGGTTTGCGCGACACTTTTCATCTCGTTCCTGGGCGCGACAACGAGCCAGGCTCAAACGTTTCGCGGAACTATTTTGGGCACGGTGACGGACAGCAGTGGAGCGGCATTAGTCGGCGCCACGGTGACGGTGCACAACGTCGATACCGGAGTGGACCGCATCACGGAAACGACCACGGACGGCGGTTACCTGATGCCCGAGCTTCCGGTGGGCTCCTATGACGTGACCGTATCAATGAAGGGCTTTCAGAAGACAACAACAACGGGTGTGGCCGTAACAGTGGCTGGAGAACGGCGTGTGGACGCTAGCCTGAAACCGGGGGCGACTTCGCAGTCCATTACCGTTTCAGGCGACACGTTGCCCACGGTAGAGACGGCGAGCGATACGTTGGGAGGCACATTCGAGAACAAGCAGGTCGAAGAGCTTCCGATCAATGGCCGTGACTATACCAAGCTGCTGATTATGGTCCCAGGGACAGCCGGTGAGCCGAATGGCGGTGGTGATTCGCCTGGGTCCTATGGGCTTTTTAGCGCGGACGGCAGCCGCGGGCGTTCAAACAATTATTTGCTCGACGGCACGGATATGAATGACGGCTACCGCAACCTTCCGGCAATTAATCAGGGCGGAGTGTTTGGCGTTCCCGGAACCATTCTTCCGGAGGATTCCATTCAGGAATTGAACGTGCTCACGAATTTCGAAGCTGAGTACGGACGGAACTCGGGCGCAGTAGTAAGTATCGTTACGAGGAGCGGCACGAATGAGCTCCACGGCAGCGTATTCGAAGATTTTCGGAATGCCGTGTTGAACGCGCGAAATTTCTTTAATGCTGTAGGCCAGCCTAAAGATGCTTTTCGGAACAATCAGTTTGGAGGATCGGTTGGCGGACCAATCATCAAGAATAAGACTTTCTTTTACGCTTCCTATGAGGGGCAGCGCGAAGGAATGGCTATTACTTCAATCAACAGCGTTCCGCAGCTTGGCGATTATGCTTCTGCAATCACTACTTTGGGTGGCAATCCAGCGTTATGCACGAGCACCATTATCGCCTGCGTTCAAGGCAATTCGGCGGTCGTCAATCCGGTGATCCTGAATCTGTACAATTTGTGCAATAGCAATGGCCATTGTTCCGGTGGAACTAACGTCTGGCCCACGACCACATTCGCCGCTGGGCCAGCTACGAATAACCTCGATAGCGCACTTATCAAGATCGATCACAGTCTCGACGCGAATAACCAACTCTCCGGGCGCTACTTTTTTGGGAACAGCCATCAGAGCTTTCCGCTTGGTGTGGGCGGCGGAAACAATCTTCCAAATACGAATACGAACGCTCCGATACGGACTCAGCTTGTTTCCATTAGTTGGGTAAGAACAGTGTCGGCCGAAAAAGTGAATGAAGCGCGGTTTGGTTGGAACCGTTACCGCAACGGTTTTTTTCCACAGGACGCGTCGATTTTTGGCGATCCAAACGCTTCCCTGGGCTTGAATACTCTGGATCTCCAGGCCCCAAACACCGCTAATCCACGTGACTTCGGCCTGCCTACGATTGAGGTGAGCGGGCTGGCGCACTTGGGCTCCTCGGCGTTTTCAAACCCGCGAAATCGTGTGGATTCAAACTGGCAGTTTATTGACAATTTCTCGTGGAAGTTGAATCGCCATGATATCAAGTTTGGCTACGAATTCCGGCGGACTACCGTGAATTCGTTTAACGACCTGGTAGAACGCGGTGTACTTGCGTTTGGCGGCCTCGCGGAATTCCTGGAGGGCGGGCTCAGCGGTGGAAACACCACCGTGGGAAATACCTCGCGAAACGCTCACCAGAACTCACACGGGCTATACATTCAAGACGGATTCCACGTGAACAGCCGGCTTACGGTAAACCTGGGTCTGCGTTGGGATTATTACGGTGTGATAGGCGCGGATGGCAATCAACTTAGCATTTATAATCCGGCGGTTGGTCTCCAGCAAAAGAGCCAGCTATACCCCAAGGACTTGAACAATTTCGGTCCGCGGGTTAGCGCCGCCTACGATCTGTTCGGCAAGGGAAAGACGATCATTCGCGCGGGTGGGGGCGTATTTTATGACGGCTTCTCCCAGGACTTCTTTACCGGCCAACTCGCGTTCAACACTTTCAATACGGGGTCTGCTTACAATGCCATTGGACCGAACCCGATCTCCATTACATTCGCTCTGAATCCACTCCTGCCTGTAGATGCGGCCGGCAACTCCATAATCCAACCGGGGGTGCCGGTCTTCGATCCGACTTCGGTGGTCGCCGGGCCGTCCAATCAGACCACTGACGCGTTCACAGTTTCTCGAAATCTGCGCACGCCCTACGTTTACAATTACAATCTGAATATCCAGCAACAGCTCGCCCGCAACACAGTACTGCAGGTTGGATATGTAGGATCGTTGGGACGAAAGCTCTTCTTCTTCCGCGATATCAATCAACCGACACACGCGGAGATTACAGCGTCAGACCTCGCCTGCGATTGCATAAGCTCGGTACCCCGGCCTTTCGATACGGCCGCTGTACTAAGCCCGTTCGCGCCCAACCACCCGTTCTATGTGAATGAAGTCGAGACCGGCGCGAATTCGAATTACAACTCGCTTCAGATATCTCTCACACAGCGCAATTGGCACCGCTTCAACAATCAGGTCTCGTACACTTGGTCGCATTCGATTGATACGGCGAGCGACGGCCAGGATTTTGTTCCCAACGCTTCGCAACCGAATGACAGCACCAACCCGAGCAGCAATAAAGGGCCTTCGAACTTCGATGTGCGCAATCGATTCGTTATGTCCTCCGTGTACGATTTACCGAAAATAGATAGGTTAAAAAAATTCGGTGAAGGTTGGTCGTTCAGCGGAATCTTGACGTTTATGAGCGGCCATCCTTTTAACTTGAACTATAATTTTGAAGGTGACTTCGATGGCAGCGGGGAAGGGTTTGGACGCCCAGATATCGTCGCGCCCATCCACTACAATTACGGCAACCCTGCTAATTTTCTGGATTTATCGTCGTTCGCCGTACCGTGCACACTCAATCCGAATCCCGTGGGCGCGCCTCCCCCGCCTCTCAACTCTTCAGATAATTGCGTTCCGGGAACTCGTCACTTCGGCAACGAAGGGCGCAATTCGCTGCTTGGACCAGACTACAGAAACCTGGACCTCGCCATTAGCAAAATGACCCCGATCGGGGAACGCCTCAAACTTGAGTTCCGCGCGGACTTTTACAACATCGCAAATCATCCCAACTTCGCGAGCCCGCTGTTGCCGGCTTTCTTCGCGGACGCCGGTGTTAACGGGATAAGTACCGGTGTTGCTCCTGATGTTCTCCCTCTAGGCCGAAGCCAGGGGTTCTATCCACTCACTGCGACCTCGGATGTCGGCTTGGGTAATCCCGTCCTTGGGGGTGGCGGAGCCCGCAGCATCCAGTTTGCTGTAAAGCTAATGTTTTAAGGACTTTAAATCGACTCGGAAATTGGCGGCTCGGACTTCCGGCATTAGCGGAGATCCGAGCCGCTTTTATTTTATGGAATAACTCCGAAATTCAGCAGGCATTTGCTAGGCTCATCGAATTGCCGCCGTGGATGATCGGCTGTTTGTAACCTGAGTGAAATATTCTCAAAGGCCCCTGCGTATTCATATATGGAGCGACGAAAGGCCACCGGAGAGATGAGCGCCGCCGAAATCGCGGAAGTGCTTACCCAAGTCCGGGCGGGCGATGCGAACGCTTGGGGCGAGCTGTATCGCATGTATGGGCCGGCGATTTTTCGTTTTTGTCGCCGGGCGCTTCCCACGCGCGAAGACGCCGAGGATGCCACGACGGAAGTTTTTATGAAGGTACGACAGAAACTCGGGACCTATGATTCGTCGCGGCCTTTCACGGCATGGCTTTACAAGGTCGCAAGCAATCATTGCTGGGACTTGCTGCGAAGGCGGCGCATTCGCCAGGACCTCGAGACCGGCGACTTGGAGACATTACCCCTCGAGCATCCGGATCCGAGCCAGCTCGAACGGTTGCAGGCAGAGCATGGCAGCAAAGAAGTTCGCAATGGGCTGCAAAAGCTGCCGGACCGCGCGCGGATGGCGCTGGTACTGCGCTACTTCGCGGAAATGAGTTATGACGAGATTGCCGACACGCTGGGCGTGCGTCGCGCGTTTGTGGGAGTTTTACTTTTACGCGCGCGCCATCAACTGCGCGATGTGCTGGCAGGTACTGACGCTGCACTGGCCCTCGGTACCGGAGGAGCAAAGAGATGAGCCACTTCGATGAAATGACCGCGCTCCTCTACCTGGAATCGCAGCTTGACGCCGACCACGCGCGAGACATTTCAACACACGCTGCTACATGCGCGGAATGCCGCGAACTGCTTCATGCTCTGGAGACTGAAGGGGTATGGCTGCGCGAATCGCTTGGCGGGGATGAAGAAGCCGTTCCTTCCCGGCTTATCGAGGCCCCGGAGCGCCACGCGGCGCCCTGGGGATGGATTTCAGCGCTCGGCTTGAGCGCTGGCGGGGCTTATACGTTGTGGAGCGGATTTGTTGAGCCGTGGCGTGCGCAGGCCGCGCAGGCTGGATTTACGCAGGGAAACCTCTTCACCATGCTTTTTTTCAGCGGTGCATTCTGGAAAGGATGGGACGCGATGCGAAGCCTAATGGAATTCATGGCAGTGGCGACTCTTGGAGTTTTGGTGATCTGGCTGCTGCGCCGCCGCTGGCGGAGTTTCCCGACAATTGCCGTGGTCTTAGGCGCGATGATTTGCTCGCTGGCGATTCCTCCGGCTGCTTCCGCTGCAGAAGCAAAACATGGCGACCCTCATTACACCCTGCCCGCCGGCGAGGTCGTAAAGACCGATCTCTTTGTTGCTGCCGACCGCACCCAGATTAACGGTGACGTTGATGGCGATCTGTTAGTCTTCTCGCATAGCGTTACCGTGAACGGCCATATAACGGGCGATATCCTCGGGTTTGCGGGAGAACTCACTGTAAACGGTCCTGTTGATGGAAACGTGCGCGCATTTGCTCAGACGATCACAATCAATAGCAACATCGGGAAAAACGTGATGGTGTTCGGAGGAGAAATGAACCTCCGGGACACGGCCAATGTGGGCGGCACCATTACTCTCTTCACCGGCGATACAGAGTTAAGCGGCCACGTTGCGGGAGACCTGTTAGCCTTTGGCGGGAATTTTGATATTAACGGTGTGCTGGGCCATGATGCCGCATTTCAGTCCGATACACTTTCAATTGGCCCCAGCGCTGAAATCAAGGGACACACAAAGTTCGAAGGGACACGCGAAGCAGAGGTCTCGCCCTCCGCGAAATTGGGAAATCCCGTGGAATTCACACTCAAGAAGCGCGGCCCTGAGAGGAATTATTCATCCGCGAGATTTTACTGGCACCAAACGCTGCTTTGGGGAGCAAGTTTCGTTTTCGGACTTGTGGTGCTCTTGCTCGCGCCGGTATTTTTCTTCGACGCAGAGCGCGCCTGTAGGAAAGTCGGGCAATCAATCGGGCTGGGTTTACTGTTTCTGGTTGTGACTCCAATTGCAGCGATTATTATTTGCATTACGATAGTAGGACTCGGCGTCGGCATCTCAACGTTACTCTTATGGATTATCGCGATCTACTCAGCGCAGGTTTATGTGGGATCGTGGCTGGGTGAAAGAATACTGGGTGAAGGCGTTGGAGTAGGTCCCGCGCTTGGAAGGCTGGCGCTGGGTCTGCTAATTCTCCGCGCGGTGCATATGCTGCCGCATATCGGAGGTTGGATCGCGTTTATCGTGGTGGCCTGGGGCATGGGGGCTATGGTTCTTGCGCTTTACCGATATATGCGCCCGCAATTGGCGCCGGCAATTTCATGATCGGTGTCTATCGCCCGGAGACGGTCGCTCAAAAGTAAGAGCTCGATGTCTAGTTGATTGCGAGCTTCTCGCCAACTCGGCCGATGGTTTCTAGCGCCCGTTGCAGATCGCTTCGCTTGTGTGTTGCGGTGACAATCGTACGAAGCCGTGCTTTGCCTTCCGGAACCGTAGGGAATCCGAGAGCAACGCAGAAGACGCCCTCCGCAAAAAGCTCCCGGGAAAACTGAAATGCCTTTTCCGCGTCGCCCACCATGATTGGCGTGATGGGAGTCTCGCTCTTGCCTGTGTTGAAACCGAGCTTCTTCAGTCCGCGTTTAAAGAATTTCGTGTTGGACCAAAGCTTCTTTATTAGCCGATCCCCGGCCTCGGAATCCAAAAGGGTAAATGCGGCTTGGCATGTAGCGGTAACTGACGGCGGATGCGAAGTGGAAAACAGAAATGGCCTCGCGCGTTGATACAGAAAATCAATTAGGTCGCGCGAACCGCATACGTATCCTCCGATGGAGCCGACCGCCTTGCTTAACGTGCCGACCTGAATATCGACGCGTCCGTGGCATCCCAGATGATCAATCGTTCCGCGGCCACGACTTCCCAACACGCCAGAAGAGTGCGCATCGTCCACCATCATTATGCAGTTGTATTTTTCGGCCAGATCGCAGAGGGCGGGCAAATTGGCGATATCGCCGTCCATGGAAAAAACTCCGTCCGTGATCAAGAGCTTCTTGCCATTCCAGTTTTCTGTTTCTTTTAGAATGCGCTCGCAATCGGCGGTGTCTTTGTGTTTGAAGACCTTTATGGTTGCTTTCGACAAGCGCGCGCCATCGATAATCGATGCATGGTTCAATTCGTCAGAAATGATCAAGTCTTCTTTGCCCAGGATGGCTGAAACAGTTCCGGCATTTGCCGCAAATCCAGACTGGAAAACCACGCAAGCTTCCACTTGCTTAAACCGCGCTATTTGTTCTTCCAAGCGCATGTGCATTTCCATCGTTCCTGCGATAGTGCGAACCGCTCCGGAGCCCACGCCAAATTCCCGGACGGCCTCAATGGCTGCTCGCCGCAGCTTCGGATGAGTAGTCAACCCGAGGTAGTTATTCGAGCTAAGGTTGATTACTTCCTTACCGTCGAAATTTGCGACGGGTTTTTGCTCTCCTTCCAGAATCTTCAGGCGAAAATAGAGATGCCGAGCCTTTAGATCTTCGAGAGCGTCATGCAAATAC
>Ga0209006_10005343_pt1 | contig 11669 bp, 10 predicted proteins | sample JacPin_JW_Ref_O2_FD_188567 | JGI IMG/M metagenome (GOLD analysis project Ga0209006, IMG submission 188567) | Forest soil microbial communities from Algoma, Ontario, Canada - Jack Pine, Ontario site 1_JW_Ref_O2 (SPAdes) (version 2) | ecosystem: Environmental > Terrestrial > Soil > Boreal... | reverse complement strand
ACAGCCGCTCAACGGTCGCGCCAACGCACTTGCGTTATGGTGCACGGGTTTTCTCTATGGATTGGGTACCGGATATAGCTCGGATCTTCAATCGCTCAGTGGGGACGTCGGGGAGATCGTCCGCGATTTCACCGAAATTTCGCGCGCCACGGGCGACGATGCGGAAGGAGACGAGTCCAACGAGCAGGCTTACGCCGAACTGGTGGAATTCATCCGGGTGGCGGCCCAGGTTGTCTTCGAGGAATTGCTGCCGCTTCGCAGGCAGGTCTATCCGGCGCAGCAGCGGCTGCACTGAGCGGAGCCCTCACGCATGGATCGCAAGGAGTTCGCACGCCGGCGGCGCCAGTTCATGCGCATGATCGGCAGGGAGGCGATCGCGATTCTGCCGGCGGCTCCGGTGCGTCATCGCAACGGCGATGTCGAGTACGCCTATCGTCAGGACAGCCATTTTTATTATTTGAGCGGCTTTCCGGAACCGGATGCGGTCGCGGTGCTGGTGCCCGGCCGCCCCCAGGCGGAATATTTGTTGTTCGTGCGCGAACACGATGCGCTGCGGGAGTCCTGGGACGGCGCGCGGGCCGGTACGGAAGGCGCGGTGGCGCGCTACGGGGCCGATGACGCATTCCCCATCGAGGACATCGACGAAATCCTCCCTGGAATCATGGAACAACGTTCGCAGATCTTTTATTCCATGGGGACGCACCTTGATTTCGATCCGCATGTCTTGAGTTGGGTCAACGGACTGCGGGTGCAATCGCGCCAGGCAGCGGGCGGGCTGCAGGAATTCGTTGCCTTGAACCATGTGCTCGATGATATGCGGCTCTACAAGAGCCGCCCCGAGCAAGCCAGCCTGCGGCGGGCGGCGCAGATCGCCGTCGGCGCTCATCGGCGCGCGATTCGCTTTGCCCGCCCGGGCCGGATGGAGTACGAAGTGATGGCCGAAGTGCTGCACGAATTCCGCTCGCACAATGCCGACGCCTCGTACCAGCCCATCGTCGGCGGTGGCGCCAATGCCTGCGTCATGCACTATCGCGATAACGATCAACCCTTGTGCGCCGGCGATCTGTTGCTGCTCGACGCGGGCTGCGAACACGACTATTACGCCTCGGACATCACGCGCACGTTTCCCGTCAGCGGCAGGTTCACCGCAGTGCAGCGTGCGGTGTATGAAGTGGTCCTGGAGGCTCAGCTGGCCGCCATCGACAAGGTGCGGCCGGGCAACCATTGGAATCAACCCCACGAAGCGGCGGTACGGGCAATCACTCAAGGTCTCGCCAAGCTCGGGGTTCTAAAGGGGGCAACGTCGAAACTGATCAAAGACCAAGCGTACCTGCCATTCTTCGGCCATCGTACCGGCCACTGGCTGGGGTTGGACGTGCACGACGTGGGCGATTACAAAGTGGGCGGCGAATGGCGCGTCTTGGAACCGGGGATGGCGCTCACCGTCGAGCCGGGTGTTTACATTCGCCCCTCGCCGCGGGTTCCCAAGGAATTCTGGAATATCGGCATCCGGATCGAGGATGAGGTGTTGGTGACGAATGGCGCGCCGGAAGTGCTGACGGTCGCGCTCGAGAAAACGCCGGACGCGATCGAGGCGCTGCGGTGAGTTTCGATGTCGCGATCGTCGGGGGAGGCATGGTCGGCGCAACCTTGGGCGTGGCGTTGGCGCCGTTGAATTTGCGCGTCGCCATCATTGAAGCCGTTTCACATAACGCAGCCGCGCAGCCCAGCTTTGATGAGCGCACCACCGCGCTCTCGAACGGCAGCCGCAGGATTCTCGAGACCTTGGGTGTCTGGCCCGCGTTGAGCGCACTCGCGACGCCGATACGCAAAATTCATGTATCCGATCAGGGACGTTTCGGTTTTGCGCGAATCGATGCCGCCGAACAGAACTTGAGCGCCCTGGGCTACGTGGTTGCCAATCGCGACTTGGGCAACGCACTTTGGTCGCGGCTCTCCGCGAGTGCGGGTCTTACTGTGTATTGTCCTGCCGAGGTATCGCGGGTCGGCGTGAATGAACAGTCGGCCACCATCGAGATTGCACAGCAGGGCGCCAAGAACACGATTGCCGCCAAGACCACGATTGCCGCGAAGCTCATCGTGGCCGCCGATGGTGCGCAATCCGCCGTGCGCAGCGCCGTCGGCGTCGATGCGCAGGTGCGCGACTACGAGCAAACGGCCGTCATCACCACGGTGTTGCCGCAGCGCTTTCACGACAACGTGGCCTATGAGCGATTCACGCCAAGCGGACCTCTGGCGCTGCTGCCGCTGGACGGCGGGCGCTGCACGCTGGTGCTGACCTTGCCGAAGGATGCTGCGCAGTCGGCCATGGCATGGTCGGATGAGGAGTTTCTTGCCGAAGTGCAGCGCCGCTTTGGATTTCGCCTCGGGCGATTCCTCAAAGTCGGGCGCCGCGTGCCCTATCCGCTATTCCTGACGCGTGCGGTGCGCACCAGTTCCGAGCGGTGCGTCATCATCGGCAATGCCGCGCAAGGGCTGCACCCGATAGCCGGCATGGGATTTAATTTAGGTCTGCGCGATGCGGCAAGCCTCGCTGAACTCATTGCCGAGCGCGCAGGGCAATCGGACCTGGATACAGGCAGCCGCGCGTTACTGGCGGAATATGACGCGTGGCGTGCGGCGGACCGCGGCGGCGTCATTGCGTTCACCGACGGGCTGGTAAGGATGTTTGCCAATCCCTTGAGTTCGGTCCGGCGGCTGCGCAACTTAGGATTGCTGGCATTCGATCTGCTGCCCCCTGCCAAGGCCGCATTGTCGCGTCTCAGCACGGGCGGCGGCGGTCGCGTGCCCAAATTGGCGCGCGGCGTATCGCTCAAATGAACCGGCCCAGGAGTCTGTCTGCCAGATCCGGAGACTTCGATGTGATCATCGCCGGTGCCGGCGTGATCGGCGCGGTGATGGCAAGCCTGTTGCTGGCACGCAAGCTCAGCACGGCAGGCAGGGTGGCCGTGGTCGCCGATCGCTTGATGGATGCTCCGCCGGCGGATGCCGGCTGGGACCTGCGGGTGTTCGCGTTGAGCCGCGCATCGGAGCGCTTGCTGAAGACCTGTGGAGTTTGGAACTCGCTTCCGCCGGCCCGCGTGTTTCCGTATGAACGCATGTGTGTCTGGGATAGCGCCGGCACACCGCAAGGCACCGGCTCATTGACCTTCGATTGCGCGCAAATCGGCGAACCGAATCTCGGCCATATCGTGGAAGGGCGCGCCCTGCAATGGCAGTGTCTGCAATCCGCCCGCGCCGCCGGTGTGGTATTCATCGACGGCGCCGTGCAATCGACGGTCAGCGGCGAGAACGACGTCACGCTGCGTTTGCTCGACGGGCGGGAACTGCGCGGCAAGCTTCTGGTGGCGGCCGACGGAACGGAATCCAAAATTCGGGAACTGCTCGGCATCGGCACGGCCGGTCACGCCTACCATCAAGACGCTTTGGTGGCGCACGTTCAAACGGCGCATTCCCATGCCGACACAGCATGGCAGCGGTTCTTGAGCACCGGACCCGTTGCCTTCCTGCCGCTCAACGATGGCCGCTCCTCCATCGTGTGGAGCGTCACACGGTCCAAGGCAGCGCTGCTCCGCGCCATGGATCCTGATGCCTTTGGCGCTGAGCTGACGACGGCCAGTGGCGCGGCGCTGGGGCAGTGCGCGCTGACAACCCCGTTGGCGACGTTTCCGCTGAAACTTCAGTACGCACTGGAATACGCGCGGCCGCGTGCGGTATTGCTGGGCGATGCTGCGCACGTGGTGCATCCGCTCGCCGGTCAGGGCTTGAATCTCGGGCTCCTGGATTGTGCGGCGCTGGCTCAGGTGCTGGGTGAAGCCGGCGGACCTGAGAATTTCGGCGACTATAAATACCTGCGGCGCTACGAGCGCTGGCGGCGCAGCGAGAATCTGCTGGCGGCGGCCGCACTGGACGGATTGGAGCGGTTATTTTCCAACGCCGACCCTTTGAGCGCCGGATTGCGTACTGCCGGATTGAGCGCCGTGGGCAAGATGCCGTTCATGAAACGCCACTTTGCGCGGCGCGCCCTGGGGCTCGCAGGGGATGTCCCGGAAACCTAAAGGCGATCCAGCTTCGCGGCGCAGATAAAATCATTCACCGAGAGCCCGCCGATGGAATGGGTGGAAAAGGTGACGTCGCAGTGGTCGTAGCCCACCTTTAGGTCGGGATGATGGTCTTCGGTATTCGCAATATGCGCGAGCCCGTTGACGAAACTCATGGTCCGATAGAAGTCCTTGAACTTCAGCGACCGCTGGATGCTCTTGGAGTCCTTGGCGATCTTCCAGTCCTTATGCAGCTGCCTGCTGAGCAGCTTGACCTTGGCCGGCTTCAGGGGCTTTACGCCACCTTCGCACGGTGCGCATTTCTTCTCGGACAATTCCTTCACGTTGGGATCCTGGTATACGTGCGCTCGATGTAGCGCTCGACCAGATCCTGAAATTCCTCGGCGATTCGATCCCCCTTGAGCGTCACGGTCTTGGCGCCGTCTTCATATACCGGCGCCACGGGATGTTCGCCGGTACCGGGCAGACTGATGCCGATGTTCGCGTGCTTGCTCTCGCCCGGACCATTGACCACACAGCCCATCACCGCCACCGTCATGTCGGCGACACCCTCGCGCTGTTTGCGCCACTCCGGCATGCGGTGACGAATGTGGCTTTGGATTTTCTGCGCCAATTCCTGGAAGTAAGTGCTCGTGGTGCGTCCGCAGCCGGGGCAGGCGATGACCATGGGTGTAAAGGCGCGCAGACCCATGGTCTGCAGTATTTCCTGCGCCACGATGACTTCTTGAGTCCGGTCGCCATTCGGTTCCGGCGTCAAGGAGACGCGGATGGTGTCGCCGATGCCTTCCTGCAACAGCACGCCCATGGCCGCCGTGGAGGCTACGATGCCCTTGCTGCCCATGCCGGCCTCGGTGAGCCCCAGGTGCAAGGGGTAGGTGCAGCGGCCCGCCAGATTGCGGTATACGGCGATTAAGTCCTGCACGCCGCTGACTTTGGCGCTGATCACGATCATGTCCGAGCCCAGGCCCAAGGATTCGGCCCGCTTTGCGCTGTCCAGCGCGGAAACGACGATGGCTTCGCGCATCACGTCGATCGCCGCCAGGGGCGCTTCTAATTTCGAATTCTCATCCATCAGGCGGGTGAGCAAGTCCTGATCGAGGCTGCCCCAATTCACGCCGATGCGCACCGGCTTGCGGTACTTGACCGCGGTCTCAATCATTTCGGCGAACTGCGGATCGCGTTTGCTGCCGCGGCCGACATTGCCGGGATTGATTCGCAGTTTCCCCAACGCCTCGGCACAGGCCGGATGCGCCTTGAGCAGCTTGTGGCCATTGAAGTGGAAATCGCCGACCAGCGGCGTGCTGATGCCTTGCGCATCCAGGCGCTCCCGGATGCGAGGAACCGCGGCAGCCGATTCGTCATTGTTGACGGTGACGCGCACCAGTTCGGATCCGGCGCGCGCCAGCGCTTTGACCTGTGCCACCGTGCCGTCGATGTCGGCGGTGTCGGTGTTGGTCATGGATTGCACGACGATGGGCGAAGCGCCGCCTATGGAGACTGAACCCACTTTTACAGTCAGGGAATGTCGACGAGATCTCATGGGGCCATTATACCCGGAGCGCCGCGCAGGGTCAGGCGGCCATGATTTGGCGTTGGTTGCGCGCGTACCTGAGTGCCGGGAGCTCGATGCCCCAGGGCGTATGCCTACACCGGTCCGACGGAGGTATCTTTGCCCGATGAGGACAGATCAAGCCGGGCTTCGGCGCGCCGCAGCAGCGGGCGGTCATCCAGCTGCCAGGGATGAAAGCCGGGGCGGAAGAAAGCGAGCCAACCCGGAACTATCTGGCGCAGCAATCCGGGATAAATCAATAGATAAGTAAACGCGCGCAGCCACGTCGCCGGATGGTTGATGGCGTCCTGCTCGAAGAGTTTCGCCATGTTCCTGATGCGCGCCTTCAAAAAAGTGTTCGTTACCTGCAGCATGACCAATGAGCGAAATTTCCAGCGCTTGAACGAAGACAGTTTCTTCGTGACCGCGAGAAAGGTATCGAAGGCGACAGCCTTATGCTCGATTTCTTCAATGGCATGCCATTTCCACAGGCGCGCCGCATCCATCGAAGCGCCTTGGAAGTGCCTGTCGCTCTTCAGGCACGCGTGCGCAATGATGGCAGTGAAGTGCTCCAGAGCCACCGTGGTCACGAGATTGACTATGGGCGGCAGGTCTTTTGTTTTCGCCAGCTCGGCCGTCAAATGATCTTCTATGGACGAGACATCGTATCCGGCGTCCTGTACCTGTCCGTTGAAATAGCTGTGTTCGCGGCTGTGAGCGGCCTCTTGCTTGGTGAATGCATCGATTTGCGCTTGTAGGTGCGCCGGTACCGCGTCGCGAAAATACCGCACGCTGTTGATGAAGAACGCTTCTCCCTGGGGGAAAGCCAGAGACATGCCGTTGTAGAACGCCGTCGCCACGGGATCGCCCCCGTTCCACCATCGAGCGGCCGACCGGCGGCGCCCGAACATGATATTGCGCGAATTGATGACCAGATCGGACGGCGTGCGGGACGCGTGTTCCATGATAGACCTCCTGCGGAGACCTTAAGCTAAGCGCTATTTATGCTGCCGTCAATATATTATTTATGCGTCCATAAATTAAGGGTTTGGCAATGCGGCCAGTGCCCCCGCGAAGTGGCGGCGGCGCACCGAGGCCGAAACGCCCAGTACATCGCCAAGCAGGGTCCCGACGGACGATTCCGCGTACGCCGCAAAAGTTACGATCAGCGCAATCCGGGCTATGTGCTTGCCATCGGCGTTGGAACGCCCTCGCGAGCGCTCCGCGATGAACTCGGCGAGCAGGGTATTGACCGGGCGAAGGCGCGCTGTCTCCCCGGAACGAACCAGCCATCCCAGGACCCGGCCCAATCCATCGCGGTCGAACAGGTCAAACACACGATCGACGAGGCGGCGGTAATCATGCTCGCCCGTCATCTCCTGGCCCATCAACCGCAGGCCGGCCAGTAGTTCCCGCACCAGGTCTTCGGCGATCGCTGCGTGCAGGCCCGCGGCCGACCCGAAATGATGGCTCAGATTGGGATATGTCACGCCCGTGGCATCGGCGACCGCGCGCATGGTCAGTATATTGTCGGCGCCCTCGACGATCAGCCGCCGGGCGGCTGCGAGCGCTTGGGCACGCATGTCCGAAGCGGCCCGCCGAATGCGTTTTGTTTTGACCGAAGCTGGAACTTTGCGTGCCACAAGACTGCTACTGAGACGTGATCTTGGGCGGCGGTGCGAACGGCTGGATGCCGAACTTCGGATACACCTCGCTCGGGTAGTAGAAAGTGCCGTCCTTGACGACCATGCTGATGGTCTTGATCGCTTTGAGATTCTTGACCGGATCGCCGGGAATCAAAAAGAAATCCGCAAGCTTGCCTTTCTCGATCGATCCCATGCGCTGATCCTGGCTCACGTACTGCGCCGAATCGAAGGTGGCGCGCTTCAAGATCTCGGCCGGCGTCATTCCCGCGAGTTGGTACAACTCCAGTTCACGATGATAGGTGAAGGAGCCGCCCGTGTCGGTGCCGAATACGATGAATATGCCGCGATCGTGCAGCATGCGAACGACGGCGACCAGCTTGTCGAATGCCTTGCGATAGGCGAGATCATCCCCCGGTGCGGAGGTATCGGCCAGGGCCTTCATCGCATCGCGGCGCCAGGCAATCGGCATGTGATCGATATAGTCGACAGCGCCCGGCGGGACCTGACCATCGCGACGCTGCGTCAGTTGTTCATGAATTCCCAATGTAGGATCGATGGCAATCTTGCGGTCGACCATCAGCTGGATGGTGTGCTGTACCTTGGGGCTTTGCAGATCCAGGCCGGGCAGCCGCTTCAAGGCAGTGAGTCGAAACAGGGTGCGCGTGTCTTCGCCGGGCTGAATCACCCAGCCGAGCGAAAATTGATTGATATGGGTTATTTCATCGTAGCCGGCCAGGATCATGGCATCGGCATTCGAAAAGGCAGGAATGTGCCCCGCGAGCCGCATTCCCAAAAGATGCGCCTCCTTGGCCATGGCCGGCACCCATGCCGGATTCATGCTGTTGTAGCTCTTGATCTGCCAGTAGTTGCGCGCGCCGTACCAACGCACGGCCTCGACGGCCTTCTGCTCGCTGTCGACCAGAATGCCGTTGTTTGCACTGAAGGGACTCTTGCCTTCGATGAAGCCTGAACGGATGACGTGGGGGCCGCCGATGGTGCCGCTGTCGATCTGTTCGATCAGCTTGTCGAGCACGGCATTGTCATTGCCCATATCCCGCACCGTGGTGATTCCGGCGGCCACATCGAGCAGTGCCTCATTTTGACCAAGGTGCGAGTGCATCTCATACAGACCCGCGATCAAGGTGCCGCCGGCCCCATCGATGGTCGTCTCGCCGGGTGTTGCCGGGTTGTCGAGGGGTTCCACCGCGGCGATCACCTTGCCTTGGACCAGCACCGCCAAGGGTTGCGTCAGCGCCGAGGTTTTCGGATCGAACAGCCTGACGTTGCGAATCCGGATAGGCCCGGCGTAGTGATGCGCCACCTCGTGCTCGATATTGACGAAGCGCTGGCTCGACCAGGTTGCCGCCAAGTCGCGCAGGCGTTTTTGTTCGCCTTCGTATCCTGCGCGCACGAGTACGGAGCTGGCATCGACGTCGGCGAACAGATTGTTGTCGGCGTCCAGTAAAATGGTCTCGGGATCGAGATTGATTCCGATCAGATCGTAGCGGGTGACTTGCAGAGGGCCCGCGTCCCCCTTGACGGTGAGCGCCTCACCTTTCTCCAAGCGCAGCAGACCCCCCGGCAGCGCTGGTAATTGCTTGTCCGCCGTCTTGAGCAGCGCGCGTGCGTAAATGCCGTTGGCCCAGGGACTGGAGCTCTGCGCCAGATAAATGCTCGGCGTATGGATGGTCGAATGACCCGCGCCGGTGGAGTCCATCCACTCGCCGCGCGAGCCATGGCGGACAAAATGTTCGGCGACCTTGCTGCCGAACGTGGTTGTACCTTTGACCGTCCATTCGGTCGGCAAACCTGCGGCATCCAGGGTGATCGACTCCGCGATGGTGGGACCGCGGCCGTTGTTTTTGACATTGAAGTCGATGGTGGTCTGATCGCCCTTGGTATCGGCCGTCAGGTGGCCGACGTTTTTGTCGCCGGTGATGAAGACATAGTTAAATGTGTCAGCCAGCGCCAGGGAGGGCAGGCTGAACAACAGGGTGAGCGCAATTTTTTGTAGGGACACTTTTTTTAAGGCTCGCTGGTGATTTGGGTGAATGTTTCTGGCGACCGCGGATTCTAAGCGCAAATCCGGCCTTGCGGCGCTTCTCCAAAATAATGCAAGCGCCTTGCCTACTGAGTATATCTAGTATATACAGTTACAGTGACCGACCCGCCGACAAATTTGCATTTGGGGCCCCTTTCGCCTGCCTCAGGCCCGCTGTACCAGCAAATCGTGGATGGCATCAAGCGTGAGGTGCTCGCCGACCGTCTCACCGCCGGCAGTGCGCTCCCTTCTTATAGAGTGCTGGCCGAGCAACTCTTGGTGAGTTTGATCACCGTCAAAAGGGCCTACGAGGAGTTGGAGCGCGAGGGTATTACCTTCAGCAGACAAGGGTTGGGAACCTTTGTCGCTGTGCGCGGCAATGATCGAACCCGGGCCGACCGGCGGGCCGCTGCGCGCAGCGCGCTGCGATCCGCCATTCACGCCGCTCGGCAGGCAGGCGTGACGGACCGCGAATTGATTCAAATGCTGCGCGCCGAACTCAAGTCGCAGCCTGCCGAAACCAATGACGAGACCATTCGAGGTAGAGCCCCATGAGCGCATCAGCGATTGAATTTCAGAGTATTCAGAAATCCTTCGGGCTCGCATTCTCACTCGGGCCTTTGACCCTAAGCGTACCGCGGGGGTCGATCTATGCGCTGATCGGACCCAACGGCGCCGGAAAATCCACTGCGCTCAACATGTTGATGGGCATGGGGGAGCCAACTCTGGGCAGCATCCAGGTGCTGGATCGCGATATTCGTCATGGCGAAGTCGAGATCAAACGCCGCACCGCCTACGTAAGCCCTGATATGGACTATCGCGCCTGGGGAACCGTCGGGCGCGCGATCGATTTTGTCCGCGGGTTCTATCCTGACTGGGATGCTGCGCGCTGTGAGGAACTGCAATTTGCGTTCGGTGTACATCGCGATTCCCGGGTCGACGCGCTGTCATTCGGTGCGCGCATGAAGCTTGCGTTGGTACTGGCGCTGTCTCGAGACGCGGAACTGCTGGTGCTTGATGAGCCCACATTGGGTCTCGATGCCATCGCGCGCCGCCAGCTGTTCGCTGAGCTGCTCAAATTCATGACGGGCGAGGGCCGCACGATTCTGATTTCCTCGCATCAGCTTACGGATCTGGAACGCTTTGCGGATCATGCGGCCATCGTGAATCAAGGCAAGCTGCTCACTTCCGGCCGCATGGACAAGCTGGTCGAACGATATCGCCAATTCGATGCGCGCGTACTGCGCGACACACCCTCGGGCGTACCCGGAGTCTCCGTCATCGATCGTCAAGGCGATCGTGTACGGCTGCTGGTGGATGCAGACCTGGTGTCCGCCAACGCGCTTGAACTGCCGGAAATTGAAGTGCTGGCGCAGGTTCCTCTGACGCTCGAGGATCTATTTCTCGCACTGATCAAAAGCGCGAACAACCGCAGCGGTTGGTGGCCGCACATGAGCGCCGCATGAGCCTCATGGTTCGTCAATTGTTGAAGGGATACCTGGCGTGCAGCGTGTGGCTGTACGCTTTTCTCGGCGTGCTGCAATTCATGATGACAGGTTTCTATTGGGCGGAAGCCTATGATCGCGTGCCCGCCGCCGGCGTGCTGCTCGGCATTTGGGGCGCCGTGGCGGCGCTCAACACTCATAGTTTGGTCTGGCGCAGCTTGCCGCTGACCTCGCGAGATGCCGGAGTGTTTCGGTGGTGGGCGATGGCGGGTGCGCCGGGGATTTTCCTTACGCTTCTCACCTTGATCGCTTGGGCTTCGCAGCGCTCCAGCGGATTCCCGACCCCAGGTGCCACCGCCATCCTGGACGGCCTGCTGATGACCTGGGCGGTACTCGGTGTACTGGCCGCCGTGTTGTCGCGCTCATTGCAGCGGCCTGCCCCAAGGCTGCGACAGGCCAAAATCGCCGCGGTAGCCGGCTCGACGCTGTTGCTGGTCTACGGACTGCCAGTGGGATCAGCCGCGCGGCCTTACTCCATCGTCTTTGGGTGCGCAGGTCTTGCGTTGCTGTTTGTCTCCACGATGCGCGCGCACCGCGGTTTGGCTTGGCGTTGGCCGGACCTCGCGGATCGCGGTTCGGGATCCGCGCGCTTGCGCTCAACCCTGTGGCGGACGCGGCGCTACGGCATGAGTGCGATATTGATACCGCTTGCGCAGCGAACGGCGATTTTCGCGGTCGCTGCAACCGTGATCATCGTGTCGCTGCAGCGAGTATTTCCGCGCGCCTCGCTTGCGCTTTTCTGGGTGTATTTCATCGGCCTTTCCACGACGGGGTTTTTGCTGACCTATCAGGTTCGCCGGGCGTTTCAGCCTCTGCGCTGCCTGCCGTTGAGCGCGAAGCAGCTGG
>Ga0209006_10005342_pt1 | contig 11669 bp, 8 predicted proteins | sample JacPin_JW_Ref_O2_FD_188567 | JGI IMG/M metagenome (GOLD analysis project Ga0209006, IMG submission 188567) | Forest soil microbial communities from Algoma, Ontario, Canada - Jack Pine, Ontario site 1_JW_Ref_O2 (SPAdes) (version 2) | ecosystem: Environmental > Terrestrial > Soil > Boreal... | reverse complement strand
GCTCGGCGGACGAGTATGCCTGGACCGTGTACCCGTGCGACCTCAGAAACTTGCTGGTCGCCGCGCGAACAGACGAATCATCGTCGACGACGGAAATAACCGAAACCGCTGACAAGACCGGCCTTCCTGACGCGGGAGCCAGCGCTCGTCCAGCGTAACCGCTCTTCCCAAAAATGTGCTGCGGATCGACATTTGAAAATCATACTTAGGTTTGCGCAGACGGCGCCCTTCTTGATCGGCGGGCGAGCCGAGTACCCGATGGACCGCAACGACATCGGACTACGACAACAATCGCACAACGTTCCTCGCAGGCCCAGTTGCGCGGCTCAGACCCGCCCTATTTCACTTCGCCAATGCGCTCGGCCTCCCCGACATTGTTCCTGGTGATAGCGACTGGCGCCAACTGCGTAACTTGTTCCGTTGGCTTCTCGCCGTCGCGCAGGAACGCGACAAGTATGTCGACCGCGCGATGGCTCTGACCACCCGGTTTCTGCTCAATGGTTGCGGTCAGGTTGCCGGCCTTTACCTCTCCGAGCGCCTCAGGAAGCGCGTCAAAACCGATGAGCGCAACTTTACCGACGAGGTTCCGGCTCTTGAGAGCCACCAGCGCGCCCAACGCCATGTCGTCATTGGCGCAGACGATCACGTCTGGGGGCGACTTCATCCCCGCCAGCGCCGATTCCGTCATCGACAAGCCTTGGGCGCGATCGAAGTGGGCCGTGTCTTCGAAGACGAACTTGTATTTGTCGCGAGCCTTATCCAGCACATTATGGAGGCCGTTACTGCGATCGATGGCTGGGCTCGCGCCGGATTGGCCCTGTAGGTACATAACTCTGGCGCCGTTCGGGAACAGTTTCATTACGAGTTCGCCCTGCGCCTCACCGCCCTTGACATTGTCGGCGCTGACGTGAGCGAGAATTCCACGGACGTTGGCGCGCCGATCGATCGTGACCGCCGGAATCTTGGAGTCTATCGCCTCCTGCAAGGCCGGCGCCAGCGCATCAAAGTCGTTCGGATTGATGACAATGCCGTCAACGCCCTTGGTGATCGCAGCTTCCAGGTCGGCGCTCTGTTTCGGCGAAGAGCGCTCTCCGTCGCTTTCTATAACTGTGATATCGCCAAGCCGGTTCGCTTCGTCCTTAATCTGGCCCATCATGTATACGAAGAACGGAAACGCCAGATCTGGAACCGACGCAAGGATCGTCAAATGTTTGCTCGTGGCTTCCGCGGGAGTTCCGACCATGAGCGCCAAGCTCGTTGCGCCGGCCAGCAGCGCCGTTCTGGCGAGGTTTCGCAGCATCTGGGTTCCCTCCTTCCAGCGCGCGCCACGGAAGCCCGTCAACGCCAGTCATCATGCTGAACTAACGGATCGGCGCGACATCATATCAGGATCAGGCTCAATGTGTTTGTGAGTCAGCTCGACGGGTTGCGCCATCTTCAATCGCCTTGGTCGATTTGCGGCGGCGCTATTGCTCTACCCACAACGGAACGGTGAAGCGGACATCGGCGCCGTGCGGCTCGCGCGGCGACACCCACAAGCGCCCGCCGTGGGCTTCGACGATAGATCGGCAGATTGCGAGTCCCATGCCGAGGCCGTCGGGTTTCGTCGTGAAGAAGGGCTGAAACATGCGATCCGCGACCGCCGGATCCAACCCGGGGCCAGTGTCCTTTATTGCAATGAGGACGCCACTTGGCTCAGCAAGGGTCGACGATACCGACAGCTCCCTCGTGCGTTCCGTTACCCCGCTCATGGCTTCGACGCCGTTCATGATCAGGTTCAATAGCACCTGCTGCAATTGAACGCGATCGCCCAGGACCGGCCGCGCGCCCGAAGCCAGCTCGGTGCGCAGCACGACATTGTGCCGCAGTAATTCGCCGCGCGAGATCGCCAGCACTTGCCCGATGACGTCATCGATGTCGAGACTGGTGAGTTGCGGCCCGGATTTCGTGGCGAGCGCCCGCAGACCGCGGATCACCTCGCTCGCACGCATGCCGTCCCGTCTGATGGAGGAAAGCGCATCCTGGACTTCGCCGAGATCGGGCTCATCCCGGTCCAGGAACCGCAACGCGGCCTCGCTCTGGGTCACGATGGCGGCGAGTGGCTGGTTGATCTCATGGGCGATCGACGCGGTGAGTTCGCCCATCGTCGTCAGCCTCGCCATTCGCTCAACGTCGGCCCGAGCGTCCCTCAATGCCTCCTCGGCGAGCTTGCGTTCGGTGATGTCAACCGAGACCCCGGCAAGGAAGAGGGTGCTTGCTGGCCCGGGGGCAAGAAAGCCGTCGACCTCCGCCCAGGTAACGCCGCCATCCTTGCGCCGATAGCGCTTCACGAGATGCCCTCTGTACGGCTCGCCCCCATAATGGGCCGTGATGATCGCCTCGGTTGTGGCTTGATCGTCCTCGTGGGTGATTTCGGCCGGCGAGATCCGACGGAGTTCTGCCTCGGAGTAGCCTGTCATTTTCTGAAAGGCCGGGTTTGCGGCGACGTAGCGTCGGTCCGAACCGACCAGGACGACGCCAACCGGGACGCTTTCGAAGAGTTTGCGCCAGCGGTCCTCGCTCACCGTCAGTTCGCCATAGAGGCGGGCGTTTTCCAGCGAAATCGCGGCCTGCGACGCTACCAACTCCAAGATCGAGATCCGGGCCGGCGTGAAAACGTGCGACGCCAAGTTGTTCTCGAGATAGAGCACCCCAATCAGCCTGGCTTGTTTCACAAGTGGCAAGCAGAGGACTGAACGGGCGCGCTTCTCACGGATGTAGTCATCGGTCGAGAATGCGTCTTGGGCCAGGGCGTCGTCGAGGATCACGCTCTGGCGGGTCCGGACCACGTAGTGGAGAAGGGATTCGGGTATGTCGGCCTCTGTCACGGCCTCGTGCCGTACCGTGACCTCGACCATTTTTTGTTCGACTTTGCCCTCGGCCTCGATCCGTGGCGTATCGCCCTCAAGGAGAATGAGCAGGCCCCGCTGCGCCCCGGCGTTTTTGAGCGCGATCGTCATCAATGTTTCGATGAGTCGGTCGAGAACGATCTCGCCGGATACCGCTTGCGCGGCGGCGATCACAGTCCCAACATCCACCTGCTCAACCGCCGCGCCGATCGTGGCGGCAGATTGCGACGGCGCCATCTGCTGCAGCAGATGAGGGTTCGCTTCATCCATTTGACGGACTTTTCCGTCCGCCCCCCACCGGAGATAGCAGGCTCGCGCGTTCCGAAGATAAGCGTGCGAAATCGTCTCGAAGCCGAGCGCTGCATAGAAATTAGCCGCAAGCTCATTGGCGAGAGCCTCGTTCTGAACGAAGCCGTTGTCGCGAGCCGATCGAACGGCCTGCTCGTACAGACGCATGGCGTCGGCGTCGCGCCCTTCAAGGCGCGCAATCTCGGCGCCAACGAGCGCCGCCCGATTTGCGAAGTTCTCGGGACAGTGCCGCGCCCACGTCTCAAGTTGCAGGTGGTGGGCAGAAAGCGCATCCCGGCTCCGCCGTTGCGCTTCGTCCGGGGAAGAGTCAGAGGCCGCGGCTCGCGCGAGGGCGGCATAGAAATGGTACTCTACCGCCTCGAAGAACGGTGGAGATTTCCACATCAGGGATTGCGCCCGATCAGCGGCCGCGACGGCACTCGCATAGTCGTTGGCATGAAAGCGCGCCTGGAGCTTGCGGATCCAGTACCAACATGCGGCAAACACTAAACGCGGGTCTGTTTCGAGGCGCTGTTGAAATCGGCGCTCATCGAACTGTTCATCTCCGAAACTTGAGAGATCGGAGGTTAGGCCGCGGAGCGCCCGAATGAGTCCGAGCTGTCCAGTCATGATGTCGGCGAACAGGCCAAAGCGCACCTTTCGCGTAAATTCGAGCCCGTTCTCGACCTCCCGTTGCACATCGCCGAGCGGCTCTCCGCTCGCCAGAAGCAGCATAGTAAGAGAATTGCCGGCGAAGGACGCAAAGGTGAGGTCGCCATTCGTCTGGGCAGTGAACAGCGCGCGCCGCACCCAATCGACTCCGTCCCGCAAGTGCCCCGTCCACGGATTAATGAGGTGACCGAAGTCGGAGTAGACGCGCGCCTTGAAGCGGTCCAGGCCCTGCCGCTCCACCAGATCGATGCCGAGGCGGCCGAAGCGAGAGCCCGCCTCGAAATTACCGAAGCGCGACCGCAGTATCATGCCCAGCCAAACATAGGCGTGGCACGACGCGTCGTCATTGCCGTGTTCCACCGACAGGCTCGCCATTCGCGCCACGACGACGCAGAAAAGGTTCTCGTCGGTGAAATTGGCCGCGGGAACGGTCAGCGTGAGCACCTCAAGCGTCGCGATGCATTCGGGGTCGCGTGTCACAGGCAGATCGACGAGCGCTCCGATGGCACCGTCGCCAAGGTGTCGCCAGAGTCGGCCGTATTCTTGCTGGACGTCTTCGTCGGTCGGGTGAGGCGAAAAGTCGACGCCAACCTGGCGAAGGTATTCGAGACCGACCTCCACGGAGCGGTCGCTCTGGTCGAGCGTGGTATAAAGTGTCATCCGCAGGCAAGCGACGGCCGCTATATCAACAAGGTTTGCCGCACGTCTCGACAAGACGGAAAGCCGTTCCTCAGCGGACGCCAAGCGACCCGTCAAATATTCGCACTCGGCCCAATTGAGCTCGAGGTCGAAGGCCAATCGGGCCCTCTGCGTTCGGTCGTTTTCTCCCAGCAAGCCGTAGCCTTTGGAGAAATATTGCAAGGCTGCCGAGTAAGCCGCCGCCGACTTTGCACGCTTGCCTGCAAGCAAATTGAGCTCAGCAACCTGCTCTCGCTCCTTTGGCGTTGTGATCAACGCCGCGCCGCCATTCAATTGATTTACAATATCGAATATCTTTTCATCGCGCTTGTCCGGCGCGGTCTCCGACGCGAGCAATCGGCCGATTCGAAGGTGAGCCAGGGCCCGCTCGTGTTCGGGGATCAGCGCATAGGCAGCCTCTTGGACTCGGTCATGGATAAACACATAGGCGCCGTCCAGGCGATAGATGAGACCGGCCCGGACCGCTTGCCAGAGCGATGCATGGACCGCCTCTTTCTCCGTTCCGGAAATGAGGTCTATCGTCGCAACCGCAGCCACGCTTCCAAGGCAGGCCAGCGATCCCAAGGCTTCTTGCGTCGCTTTGGGCAGACGATTCATCTTCGCGGCCATCAGATCTGCGACGTTGGCGGTGAACCCCTTCGCGCGGATCCGATCGATATCCCACTTCCAGGCGCGCGCGTCCGAGTCGAAGGCAAGCATGCCCTCCTCCGCCAGCGCGGTGATAAATTGATTGACGAAAAACGCATTGCCTGCGGTTTTCTCAAACAACAGCTTGGCAAGCGGCCGCACATGCTCTGGTTCCGTTCGCAACGCGTCGGCGATGAGCTGTCTGACATCTCTGGGCGCGAGCGGCCCAAGCGCGATCTCCTGGACGCTCATTCCGGCGTCGCGGATCCGCTCCAGCGTCCGCATGATCGCATGGGAGGGGTCGAGCTCGTTGGCCCGGTAGGCGCCAATCAGCAGGACGTGCCGCACCTCCGGTTCTGCGACCAAGTGCTCAAGGAGTTCGAGCGTGGCAGCATCCAGCCATTGCAAATCGTCCAGGAACAGCGCGAGAGGATGCTCTGGCTGGGCGAACGCGCTGAGGAAGCGGCGGAAAACCATCTGGAATCGATTCCGCGCCTGTTGGGGCGGCAGATCCGGGATCAGGGGCTGCTCTCCGATAACGGCGGCGAGCTCGGGAATCAGAGTGACCATGAGCTGGCCATTGGGACCGAGCGCCTCGAGCAAAGCCTGGCGCCAACGGTTTAATTCCGTCTCATCCTGGCCAAGAATGAGACGGACGAGACTTTGAAACGCCTGCGCCAAGGTCGCATACGGGATGTCACGTTTGTACTGATCGAATTTCCCCGCCGCGAACAAGCCATTGGGCGGCACCAGCAATTTGCTGAACTCGCTAACGAGGGAGGACTTGCCAACACCACCATGGCCCGACACCAGAATGAGTTCAGCTCTTCCGTGTGCCGCAACACGATCAAACGCCGCGACAAGAGCGTCTACCGCCAACTTGCGTCCATAGAGTTTTTCCGGGATCAGCAGCCTGTCGGGCATATCGCGGGCACCGATAGGAAAGGGGTCAATTCGCCGGTGCGCCACCCACGAAGTCAGGCATGTGCGCAGATCCGCCTCGAGGCCCGCGGCGGTCTGAAACCGATCCTCGGGCGACTTCGCGAGGAGCTTCAAGATGATGGCCTCGATGGGGCCGGGAATCCCGCCGGTCAGCTCGCTTGGCGGAGTCGGTGGCCGGGCGATGTGGCAATGGATCCATTCCATCGGATCGGATGCGGAGAACGGAAGCGATCCCGTGATCGTCTCGTAAAGGGTGATGCCGCAGGCATAGAGATCGCTGCGCGAATCAATCGACCGGTTCATGCGGCCGGTCTGCTCGGGCGCCATGTAAGCGGGCGTTCCCGCGATTGCTTCCGTCGATCCCGGCGTCTGGCGCTCGCGTGGGAGGTGAGATGCAATGCCGAAACCCGTCAGCCAGACCGCCCAGGTCGCGCTGTTAACGAGGATATTGGCCGGCTTGATATCTTTGTGGATGAGGCCTCGCCCGTGGAGCTTCGCCAGCGCAGCCGCCATACCGATGGCGAAGCGCAAAAACGAAGCGATCTCCCAAGGCTGCCCCACGAGCCGCAACAGTGGCTCTCCACCGGGGTCCTCGCTCAACAGCGTAAGCCGCCCCTTGTCAGTCGCGAGCCTCAGGGGCCGCGCCGCCCAGGTAGGATCGAGCTCGTCCCGCAGCTTGAGAGCGTGTTGCAACCGCGCAGTAGCTCCGGGCGACGCCGGATTGGTTAAGGGCATGGCGGAGAGGACTGATAATGACTCCCCGTCCGGCACGGCCCGGGACAGGACGAACTCCCCATCCTCCCACAGAATCTCAGGCCCGTGTGCGGCCCACTCCGTCATGCCGCGGCCTTTTTAATTCCTCCCGCGTGTACGATGCCGGGCGGGCCTACAACAAAGTCGTCGATGGGACTCGACGCGGCGCGTGACCGAGGTCGTAATCGCAACCAAAACTCTTAATTGTGCTTGGGAGTTGGCGCAAGCCCAGCCGCTCACTGTTCAGGCTACTGATTCCGCAATTCCGCACCGACTCGGGTCGCGTATCGCCGCGTTCTGGCGGCGCGAAATCGCCGCGACTTCAAGGTAGCATAGCAATACCGGGATCGCCACTGGAGCGTCACCCTCACTCATATTGCGCTTAAGTGACCGGATACCTGGCTAGTCAGACAGATCTTGTAAATTTTGGCGCCGGCTGGTCAAGATATTGCGCCCTTCACTCACTTTCCCGCCGGGAAAAACGAGCTGTTGCCAGTGAGCCCGACTTGGGCAAAGTTCAATGCCGTTCTCGCCAGCGGTCCGACCTGAGAGGAGGACCAATTTGCTGATTGATCATCGAAGCCAAGGCGGACGTTCGTGCTTCCTCGGACGCAGGGGTTGCGCTGCAGTTCAGCTGGCCCAGCCTCGGCTCGTGAGGACGTTCTCGTGACGCAGCGAAGGCCATCTAAAACTATTGACGTGCCTGAGGCGCCAGTCATCCTCGTCGTCGATGACGACCCCTCACTCCGCGAGGCGCTGGGCCGCTTGTTTCGATCAGTCGACCTTGAACCAAAAATGTTTTCCTCGGTGGCGGAATTATTGCTGCACAAGTTTCCAGATGTTCCATGCTGCCTCGTGCTCGACATCAGACTGCCCGGAGTGAGCGGCCTCGACTTCCAGACCCAGCTGGCCAACTCAAACATTCATGTCCCCATTATCATGATGACGGGCCATGGAGATATTCCGATGTCCGTCAGAGCGATGAAAGGAGGAGCTGTCGATTTCCTGACGAAGCCGTTCCGCGATCAGGACATGCTCGATGCTGTCGCGCAAGCGATCGAACGGGACCGGAAGCGACGGGATAGTGACAAGGCGCTTGCCGAATTGCGCGAGCGTTTCGAGTCGCTCACGCCGCGCGAACGAGAGATCATGGCGCTTGTGACGGCCGGGCTCATGAACAAACAGGTGGCGGGAGAACTCGGGCTGAGTGAGATCACCGTCAAGATCCATCGAGGTCACATTATGAGGAAGATGGGCGTGCGATCCTTGGCGGACCTCGTCAGGGCAGGCGAAGCCCTCGAGCTGCATCAGCCGGCGAAATCGACGCCGCGAACCACGTCCGGTTAGTCTCTCTTCCGGCCCATCCAGGGGGATTTTCGCAAGCACCCCCAATCGATATCGCCGTTGCTTGCGGCAATAGAACTTGTGCTTGGGCGCGCCGCGGGAAGCGAATCTGCGTGATAGCGCCTCGAGCGACAGGGTTACGTCTTTCAGATCTCACAATTGGAGCTTGAATCGTGCGGGGCAAATCTAGGCTCCGCAATCAGATTCGCTCAGCCTAATGATGGGTGCAGCGCACAATACCTGCGTCGCCCGGGCTACGAAATCTGGCGCGGCGTGGTCGTGTGCGCACAAGCAACCAGAAACTCCAATGCCAAACCTTGGTCTGACGATTTCAAACCTAAGTGTGGTTGCAACAGACTGACGTACTGTCTGCCAAAACCCAAGGGGAATAGAGGGGTCGCCGCGGAGGGCGTTAATCTCACCGTTGTCGTCACATTGACCATATTCGAGGTCGAAACGGAAAGATCTTTACGGACAGGGCCGAACTTCCGGTTCGAAAGAATTGCGTGCGCTGATTGCAGCCGACAAAGGACCTCGGCAGACCCCAACGAGGAATGTCATGAACTCAGAGATCAAGCGGAGCAACGCCGAGATGGAATATCTCACCGCGCCCTTCAAAGTCTCGCGAATCGCGCTGGGCACCTGGGCGATCGGTGGATGGATGTGGGGTGGAACCGATGAGGCAGAGTCAATCCGCACCGTTCATGAGGCTGTCGATCGCGGGATCACGCTGATTGATACGGCGCCGGCCTATGGCTTCGGCCGCTCCGAGGAGATCGTGGGCAGGGCGCTGGCCGAGGGGGGGCGGCGCAATCAGGTCCTCATTGCGACCAAGGTCGGTCTTGACTGGAAAGACGGACAGCCTTTCCGCAACGCCAGCAAGGCGCGCATTCACAAAGAGATCGAGGATTCGCTAAGGCGGCTGCGGACCGATGCCATCGACATCTATCAGGTGCATTGGCCCGATCCCAACGTACCGATCGAGGAAATCGCGGCTGCGATGGCCGACTTGCACCGCGCCGGCAAGATTAGGGTAATCGGCGTCAGCAATTTCAATCCGGCGCAGATCGAGGCCTTCCGCAAGGTTGCAACGGTGCAAACGGTGCAGTCGCCCTACAATCTGTTTGAACGCGCCATCGAAGACGACGTCCTCCCTTATTGTCGGGACAAAGACATCGTCACCCTCGCCTACGGGGCCTTGTGTCGGGGTCTCCTCTCCGGCCGCATGACAGCTCAGACGCAGTTTGCGGGCGATGATCTGAGAAAGCACGATCCCAAGTTCGAGGCTCCCCGTTTTGCGCAATATCTGCGAGCGATTGAGAGGCTCGACCGCTTCGCGCAAGCCAACTACGGAAAGCGCGTCATTCATCTCGCATTGCGCTGGGTTCTCGACCAGCAGGACAGGACGGTTGCGCTTTGGGGCGCGCGGCGGCCGGACCAACTCGCCCCGATCACGGGTCTTTCTGGCTGGCATATAGACGCGTCCGCCGCGGCCGAGATCGATCGGATCGTTTCAGAAACGATCGTGAACGCCGTGGGTCCAGAATTCATGGCCCCACCCGTTCAGCTGGCAGCCTAATGCCACCGAAACGCGCATCGATGGAGAGCGACATGCTCGACTACGTAACGCTGAGGATGAAGGACCTCGGTCAGGATGCGCTTTCCGCAGATAGCGTCCGTGAAAATGCCAGGGCTAAGGCCGTTGGCGCCTCCCTTGAGTTCTGGAGCACGGGCAATGAAGCCCTTCTCGAGCAAGCTTTTGCGGAGACCTTTGCCGAGCAGGCCGCGCCGCCCTGCGAGACGGGCACGAATGGATTGCCACCAAGCAGGCGCCCTGGGGTGCCGGAAAGGGAGTTGAAATGGTCCCGCTCAAAATGATCTCGGAGAAGATCAGCGCTTGGCTCCGGAATCGAGAGGCGATGTGCGAACGGGCTCAGTTCTCTGATCATGAGCTACGCCGTATTCACATCCGCCGCTCCGAGATCGAAGACCCTCGGCGCCAGGGCCGGCGCAGAGCGGACACCGCTGGAAGGTGGAGGAGGACACAATGGTAAAACTACTGCTCACAGTCGTCATCCTTATTGTGCCTGCGGCCGTGGTGGCCAATGGACAAAGCGACGGCGGGTACGTTGCTCCTGAACTCAGCAAGCCGGCACCGGGGCAGCTTCTCGATGAGAATTATCTAACGTCGACTGGCGAGACTGTCGCGCGGCCGGGCATTCCGCAGTCGTCGGGCGAGACGCGGTTCGACCGCTACATCGAGCAGCAAAATGACCGCATCGACAACAGCATCTGCAAGGGATGTTGAGGCACCCGCTGATAGGAGTTATTTTCGGCCTTTTGCGCGGAGTGTCGGGTCCGCCCCGCCATGATTGGTCGCATTGGCCGGGTCGAACATCATTACCGTCTGCACAATGGGGAGAAAGAGGCAACAACAGCGACCCTAAAAATCGCGGTTCATCCGCCTCCGCGCGATTTCGATCGTTTGCGGTCAAGCACCGGAGATAATCAAATGAAACGCTTAGTCTTGACATTCCTGTCGACGGCCGCGGTTTGCGCCGTCGTATCCGCCACTCCAGCCGCTGCCCAGGATACAGTCACGGGCGCGCCTAGAAGCACGGCGCCAGTGACTGTTGAAGGGTACGGGAACTCTTCAGGATCCACGGCCCCGACCGCTCCCGCAATCGGTTCGGCGTTGAGCGTCCCGGCCTCGGCAACCGCGGCACCCGAGCGCGAGCGATGCCATGTTACTCGTGACTTTAATGACGCTCACGCAAGAGACACGGTTGTCTGCGGTCCCTGACCGACCTGCCTGCTATCCAACGCGCGCCGCCCCCATTTGTCGCGACGCGCTGTTGGGCAGCCTGATCAATACCGCTATTCGTTGTCCATCGGGGTATCTTCAGATCGTTTTGTTGGGTCCTGTTTCGGAGCCACAGAACCAGAACCGGTCGGGCTGCTTCTTGGGCGTCGAAGATGGCACAGCCGAGGTGCCAAGCTGACGTCTGTCCCCGACGTCCGCACTCCTGGAGGCCGATCACATGAGCCTTACCACGTCGCCTCGAAGCCGATGGTCAATCAAGTCCTGGATTCTCCTGGCTCCAGCGATCTCGGGATGCTTGTGTCTGGCGCTATTGACGCAAGCGACGTCCGCGCGATCTGATGCCTCGCCGACCTTGAATACAATGAGCTATCTTCCGAGTATTAGCGATTTCATGATAGCTACGATTCAGCCCCGTCATGTCAGACTGTGGGTCGCCGCGAGGAGCGGAGATTGGTCCTTTGCTGCCTACGAACTGGGGAATTTGAAGGGTGCCTTTGATCGCCTCGGCCGTGCTCACCCCGTGGAACACGAAATTCCTCTGCAGGAGATGATTTCGTCCGTAACCTCTCAACCCTTTGAGGACATGCACAAGGCAATCGAGTCGAAAGACAGGGTAGCGTTCTCCAAGGCCT
>Ga0209006_10005341_pt1 | contig 11670 bp, 13 predicted proteins | sample JacPin_JW_Ref_O2_FD_188567 | JGI IMG/M metagenome (GOLD analysis project Ga0209006, IMG submission 188567) | Forest soil microbial communities from Algoma, Ontario, Canada - Jack Pine, Ontario site 1_JW_Ref_O2 (SPAdes) (version 2) | ecosystem: Environmental > Terrestrial > Soil > Boreal... | reverse complement strand
CTTCCCCTGCACTCCCGCAAGCTCCCCAGAGGCTCCACACACGTATTGAAGTTCCGCTCTCTCTATCACCCCAATGGTCATACAGTTATCGGGACAAGCCGTTGCCATCCAGTCCTAGTCCTCGATGATACGTTTGCACGGGCGGATTGGATGACGACAAGCCCGACGTTAGGGTCAGTAGCACGGATTCACTCTAAAGTTGTGAGGGTACGCACCTAGAAGCCCAGGTAGCTTTATTCCATTGGGGCATCGTATATACTTTCTGGGCCATCAACTGACTGTAGGGTTTGAAGGTCTTGAATAGTGAAGGGTGTGGTTGGAGACGTATGTATGTATGATGTGACAACGGAATTCGAGAGCTTGTGCTTTTTCTGGTCGTAATCCAAGGTCGGAGGGGAGATGCAATGGAGGCCCTCGGGTCTAAGGGATGCGTAACAAATCGAGGAAATTGTTTGATCGTACAGCTAGACGTCTCCGATCTCGTAATATGCGGCAGCCTCATAGGCCAAGCTCAGCTCGATGATGGTCTGGAGCGACGGGTGGACTGCCAGATCTGTGATATCGCCGCAGTAGCATAATACTTTGGCCATAATTTGCTGACTGAAATTGCTTCTTGCATTAATTCTTGGATCGGTAGATATAGGAGGCATGATGTCATTGGTATCCATTCCAAACCATGCTGTACAGCTCCGAGGCTCAAATCCGAGTAAGTCTGAAAAGCCCTAAGAAACATATGGCTAAACCCCCCCAACATATTGCAAGCCCCACCTGGATGGCCCTTCCCGATCTATCGATATCCTTTTGCCATTTATCAATATCCTTTTGCCATTTCATATCGATATCTTGCCATTTATCAATATCCCTCTGCAATTTATCGTCGATATCCCTTTGCCATTTATCGATATCCTTTTGCCATTTCATATAGATTTCTTGCCATTTATTGTCGATATCCCTTTGCCATTTATCGATATCCATTTTCAATTTATCATGAGTACTTGTTGCATGAAATTAGCTTGGTGATGGACAGATGAATGAAGTTCACTCACAGGCAGGTTACCAGTGAGCCTTCTTCAAATGTTGCAAATTGTACATTTCCGATTTCGAGTATCCTGTCCTCCTTGAATCTTTTGGCTTCGTGACAAAATATGTATTCATTCGCATGCACCCTACATGACGATTACAATGAGTTCCGCTATTTCTTGAACAAAGTGAAATAATTACTTGCCTTTTCCTCTTTTTTGCTGCAGCATTCGACACGAGGTCGTTATCGTTTTCCCACTTCTGGATTCCTGTAATTCCCATTACTGTACTTGCAACGTGAACCCAGCGTTAAAGGGGCAGGTGTGCGGCGTGGTTCTTGGAAAGAATGAGTTAATCCGAATGTCAGCCAATGATGTCATCACCACCCCTATCAGTCAGTCGGTCGAATGCAGAAAATATATGATTGGGGGAGACACCGTCAACGATATTTTATGTACATACGGTACCTACACCGCACCTTCCGCCCGGGACAAGGAAGGAAGTTGAAGAAAAAGTCCAATGACATAAATTACTAGATTGGTTCAAACCTCGAAAAAAAAATACGATTATAAAAACACATCGTACAAAAAGGAGAATACTCATGGTCATCGATCATCGTCCAATGCCCATTTTCAACAACGCCCCGACAACATCCACATCATCCCATCTCGAATCAACCTGGCCAGCTGACTCTGCAGCGTCGACTTCCCCATTAGTTGACGCAGCACCATCATTTTTCCTCCGTTGGATGTAACATAATGTATTCTTGAAGTGGCGCGTAATCATCTCTGGCGTTTGCACACCCTCGATTAGACCTGGTGGTGCGCGCTGCGAAGGATGCACATCCGGTGACGATATGTTATCTATACTTGACGTGATGAGCTCCACAAGGCTGTTGATATATTTGGGTGCGATCTGCAAGCAATAAGAGCGGTGAGAAGTTATAGAAGAGAAAGATCAATGGAGAACAGACGGCTGGTGCACCCCGGTCGAAATAATACACGTATTGGTCGAGCGTATCGCAGTACAACTGCACCGTAACAATTTCTTCAATTGCAGAATTGGCAATCCGCAATGACTTTTGAAGGCACTCCAGCACGCGTTTACTGTCTTGGTGTGGGTACTAAGCATTAACATTGTTAGCCACGTTGAGGGGAGAAAGACCAAGAGTTACCGCCTTGACACCCTCCGTGCCATCTTCCTTCGAACCCGCCTGTTCTACCTCCTGCACAGCTTCCCTATCACCTTCCACTGCCTGTGCTTCCTGCCACCATAAATGACTGGCCAGCCCCACCGCTGTCGCCTGATGGCTCTTTTTCAGTAGTTTTGCGCCATGAAGCGCGGCTTTCGTAATCAACGTATCGTAATTATCCACGCCAAAAACCTTGGCACTAGCCAATGTCCCAATCAACAGTGTGATTGCCTGTAGCTGTGCCCGCGATTCCGAGATGCTGTCTTCATATACGGTGAAAGCTTGCACGTAGAGATCATACGTGAGATCTTCGAATCCACATTCATCTGCAATTTGTGCAGAAAGGAGGAAAAGACGGAGGGCAATGGTTGGAGCCTCGACTTGCGTGGCCAGGATGGACGTTAGTTGGCGTGTAAACTTGAGGATAGTCGACACTTTAGATTTCCAGTCGTCCTCCTTCATGAGCAAACATAGCTTATCACCCACCAGCCTGTCACGAATGGAGAAATTATCACATACCACATGTTCTCGATTTTTGTAACGTCGGCAAAGTTTGATCGAGGATGTTATCAGAGCGGGGAATGTGAATCGCATCCGTTCGCCTCCCGCAGAGAAGTGTCGCCGTGCTACTTGCAACAGCTGAGGTGGAGTTCTGGTGAAAAAGTACACTCTCGAAAATGATGCAACACGACAAACCTCAAATTGTGAATCCAATGACTCAGCTCGGAAAAGATGAACCATCCTTGCCACCCATCCCTGTTCTTCCGCCATTTCCTCCCTCTCCAGATAGTACTGGCCTGGTCTCCGCATGTCCTTGGCGTTGGATTGCATGCCAGGACTGTGTCCCGCACTGTCCGACTGGTCTTTGACGAGGACATGGCACAACTCAAGGACGCCATCAACGTCCTCGGGCGTCTCGACAATCGTTTCATTTTTGAGTACTGAAGAGATGACAGAATGTGCGATTGAGCGTCGGGTTGAAAAGAGTTGTTGGGTCAGTAAGGGTGAGTAATGTGGGATAGCCAGGAGTGTCAGAACAGATTGATATGAGTTTATTGGAGCCACAAGGAGGGCCGCGAGGTTGGCGGATGTTTGAGAAGCATGTAGGTCAGGGCTGTGGATCTTTGAGTATCCATAAGTCGGGCAAATAACGAATTGCTTGCATACCCGTCTGAGAATTCTTTGACCTTCTCTTGCGCAAAGGCTAAGACTTGATCGACGTATTCGAGTCTGTCCGGATAGCAACTCAAAGATAAGTTAGTCAGTGATACAAGGAGAGCAGTGATATCCTGGATCGGCAAATCTGGCCGAGCCTGGGTATGCGCTTTCAGTGTTGACATCAATAGTAAGAACATATGAACCGACTTTGATGAGTTCGACAACCTGTTTCCAGAACACCTCGAACAGTTGGACATCTTCAGGCACACCCCTAAACTTTCGGACCGTCGACGCGTTTTCCTCCTTGCTGATCTCCGCTTTCTCGTCCGCATCACCATTCTGGCCATCCAGACTGAGCTCAGCAACTTGCTTCTCGGCCTCCAGAACAGGGCTCTGTGCCTCTGGCGAACCCCAAACGCCATGGGCCTCCTGGGTAGGCGAGCGTGTGGCGGCGCTCCCATTCTCCCGGACTCTTGCCTTTTGGATCTTCACCTTTTCAGCCAGACGCCGCGCGGCTGCCTCTTCTTGGCGTTTTGTCTCTTCTGGGTCCTCGTTCTCAGCTTCGCGTGCGGCGTACGCCGCAAGACGGTCGATGAGTGCTATGACGATCTGTTTGATATTCACCTTGGGGTGAAGTTGTGCAGTAGATGTCAGGAAGGGGCCGAGAGAGTGGAGGTGGAACTCGTCCGTGAAGACCTACAAAGGGATTTTTCAATACAGGAGGAGGGGTGACCAAGAGACGCCTTCGCACTTGGATAACCACTTCCATCAAGTATTCCTGTGCAATGACGTCCTTGCAATTAACAACTTGCTCCAGAATACTTGGCAGGATCATGCGCTGGTACATCGCAAGGTCCACCCCGTCAAGCTGGCTGAGCCTAACGAGGTTGGTGCCCACGAGAATACGCAGCTCCCGTCGCTCCATCTCGCGCTTCTCGCGGTCCCGAGAGTGCCCCTGGTGTTGTAACCGCACCCACAACTTGTTCATCTCGATGAAATTGGTGAGAACGAAGGATATCGAATCTTGCAGGTTCCCTGCGGGACTATACGAGCGTTACCGTTAATGAGTGCCACAGTCGAAAGTCCGAGACCAAATACGACGTACCCTGCATCGGTACCAATTGGGAGATGATCCCGTGTCTGACCACTGAGATAGTGCCGCAGGAACAGACCACGGATGGGGTGCAACACGCCACGAGACATCTCCATCATGTCCTTCATGATTTCCTTCACTGGCGCCTCTGGGATGGACATGTATACCGAGCCGACGGTGATCATGAGGTACAATCGTGGGATGATATTCCCCGCATACTGGACGAGTTCATACAGATCTGCAAGGTGATGCCGGGATTGTGTATGAGCGTCGTAGAGGTAATTTGAGAGGTGGCGAAGGGCATCGAATACGGCCATGTCTGTTCAATCACCAAAACACCGTTGAGTGCTGTAAAAAGGTCGAATGTGTGGGGTGACATACAAAGTTCATAGTACTGTTTCGGTGACAAGGATGATGTCCGGAGTTCTGCCAACATCAAGCTGGCACTCTTCAAGGCGTCCATAAGCTGATCAAGCTCCTGTTTGCAGAGGAAATTATCAGAAATGATAGGTGAGTATTCGACCCATGCGCAGCCGTTGAACGAAAGTTGCATACCAGATGTCGTTTCATCTGCTGCACCTGAATCTTGACGGTGTTGAGGGCCTCGCTGAGCATTTTCCCCTCTTCCATTGCTGGAAGGGCCATGATTGTCCAAAGATTGGATACTTTACGGGCGATGTTGGTCGAGACAGCTGCCAACACTGACGGTCACACGTGGTGACACCGTTGAGTCTGCTCGTCTACCTAGCCTAGGCACTCGACGATGACCACCTTCTTCTCATCTGTTGCCAGATCTCTAAACGACTTTACCCCGTCTCAATCGCCACGGCGTATCCGACACTCCGATTATCGAGTTGGGAAATATCTCACTGCCATTAAAAAACTTGAGCACCCTCGACGAGGCAGCAACGGAATCTGATACCAGTGTTTCGGACGTACTTCACGCACAGGGTATCTATCAGGTGTAAAGGGTATTAGCCGTCCCAACAATCACTCAAGACCGAGTCGGGGCATTGGACTGTTTCCAACCTTCTCCAGGTACATCACCTCGGACACGTTACAATGTATGATGAAAAAGTATTGAAGCTCAAATTCAGGCACAACCTTGCATCATCTACGGCCTCTGGATCAGACGACTGCACCATCTGCATTTTGGATGCAGACACTATCATTCTTCGCTCGGGATCGTCCCTGGTGTCTTTTGTGATGACTTTGCGATATGGACGGATCCTTGGCTCCAATTCAGAACTGTTATTTGGGATCCTGTCGCATCGGACAGCTTTGTGGAGACCGATGTGCGCGTTATAGGACAGAACTCGACGAGACTTGATTTGAGTCGTTTTGTGCATGGTCCTTCTTGGCAGCGTTGTCAGAAATGACGTGTCCGTTGCAGTCATTCCAGACACAGAAACCAAACGCTTCCTGTTGAAGGGGCTACTACCGAAGTCTTTTGTCTTCTTGGCTTTCGGCCATGAGTCTTCACGTTGACTCCCATTTCTGCGCACCCTACATTGCTTGTACTGAGTATATTCCTTGTCTTATTACTTGATGCACTGAGAGAAACGAGCTAGTTGGTTACCAACACACCAAGAAACCATTTACAAATTAACAAAAGTGCCAACCCTTATGATAGCCATACTTTTTCTCCAGCAGCGAGAAGCATACCATGTCCAACTTCTCCAAACATTCTCTCCTTATGCAGGCATCTGGACATTTGCTGGCCGCTACCAAACACTCCTTCCCGAGAATGTACGGCGCTTGAACGACATCCCTCGAATCGTCGAAGAAGGCCCGAAAAACGCATCGACATCCCCTCCTTCAGTAACCGGTTCGTCACAACCAGAAGATCTCCATCCTCCAGGCATGGCACCAGAGTCACCGTAGACATCCTTGAAGTGAAGACCAGGTGAACAATATTAGACAAGTACCAGATGGCATCCTTCGTCGCCAGACAGTTGACACGCTCTTCCGCTAACTTGGTCGACCCATCGGCTCCACTTGGTGAGTTTCCTGCCAAGTCATCCGATTTTTGATCAGGATAAATCTTCTCCAACTCCCGTAACACCTCCAAAGCCATCACTTCTTTTATACCACCCATAAAGTTCCACTCAGTCGCGACAGTGAGGTCGGCCAATACAATCACCATTCTCCTCAAAAGATTGAACATGTCCTCGCGTATATCAGTTGGAATATCATTAGCGCCTTTCCTTGATGATTCCGGTTGCCTCTTCCCAAGGACACTTGAGGCGTATGATATGGATAGTGGCGCAAATGCTTGAATGAGAGGGATGCATATCGTAGAAGCGAGGAGCCCTAAAATCCCCTCTACGGCTGTGGGTTCCACTGACGCCTGTTTGCCGGGGTTTCTTTTGGATTTTGGCTTCCGGATGAGGAGGGGCAAGACAGAATTGAGTAGACAAGCTAATAGGTCCGACACCACATGCAGGATACCAGTCGATGAACGTTGTACTGAGTGTGGGGGGAGTACAGATTGGAGAAGGTTACGGATTGCAGCCATAGCACGATTTGTGGCTGACAGTAGCATCTCCGTTGGCGTTGCATTTTGGTCGTAACCGGTTTCTAGTAGGCGGCCCAACATGTCGAAGGAGGAAAATATCTCACCGGAACCCGTTAGAGTATCCGATCCTGTCATAACCATACTGTCAACACGGAACTATTCACAAATAAATCAAGTTGCGTAAAAATGAAGAGGAACGTTCGACTTGAGTAAATTCGGAAGACGACATGTCGACTTACTGTTGTACAATCCGTTTAGGACGGTGTTGAGATCAGTCCTGGGTGTCACCGTGTCATTCAGGACCAATCTCGGCGGTTGGGCATGTTTCTTCTTGACTTTTTTCTTTGCAGAAAGCGTCGAATCTGAAGCAGACGGCGTCTCAACCTGGTTTGCCGCAGTAAGAGCTAGGAGTTCTGTCTCGAAAAAAAAATACATTTATGATGCAACAGGTCTGGAATCACAGGATAGGACACACTGAGGTGATTGTCTTCGTATTTTGTCTGTAGTTCCCCGAGCCGTCGTTCCAGTGTAAGAGAATGTTCGCGCCATACGTCTTGATCTTGTATGTCGTTTGAAGCGAATCGTGTACGTAACTCAACGACATACGCTGAAATCCATGTTATGTCATTGAACTCATAATCGCATTATTTGCTGCACGAACATGCATATGATCGATCGGGAGGTTTGAACTTCAACAACGATAGGCCCTATCATGCGTTCAATTAGGATGTATTAAGAGAGCCCCGAATGAACGCAGGTCACCTACAATCGCAATGCGCATGTGGTCAAGGAAATCATCGGGAAATCGTGAAGGCATCATGTGACATGCATCAATTGGGTATAAAATGGCGGTCCACTTATTTCCTAACTTCATAACATCCCCCCACAAGTTCCTTTTCATCGATGAGCGTCTCCAACAATTTCAGACCCTTCCAGTTCAGAGAGAGGAGGACCCCTGTCGCTTGCACAAATTGCCGAGGGCGTAAAATAAAGGTTTATAGTTTCCTTCAAGCTATGTTTGCTCATGAAGGAGTACGACTGATCTAAAGTGTCGACTATCCTCAAGATCGCAAACGCAATATGATGAACTGAAAATGGATCACATCAAGAGAAACGACAAATTACTGGTCAGGGTTGCCATATCTTGGCAACCCCCACCAGCAGGTTGTCGTTTCTCTTGATGTGATCCATATTCATTTCATTTCATACTTGGATTTGAGGGCATGTGGATGATAGAATCGGGGTCCGGAAATGACATGCATGCCTCCCAAGGCAGCTCCATGATTTATTCGAATAAATAAATAACGTTCAGCTTCGTCAAATAATTTAAACTTGGTAGTATTGGGTGTCAAGGTCAGATTTGTATCATAGTAAAGAAGGGTACACGTTTTGTCCATCACAAGTCAATCAATAAAGCCTCCTTTCTCTCTTTCTGAGGAAAGCCAGACGGAGCAGTTGGTGCACTATACATCGAGAAGGATTGAGGGGGAGCCGTCGGAACAGCTGGGAACTGTGGAAGCGACGGAGGAGACACAGGTTGCGCGTGCTGTGCTTGTTGGCGCGTAGGTGCATGAATTACGACAGTATGATGCCGCGAGACAAGCGAGTTTGCGGCTGGTGGGGAAGTCAGATACGACGAGACTGTATTGTGGCGCGAGAGTGATGTTGCAGAAGGCGGATGGGACTTGACGTTCACGAACGACTGAGGGGGCGACGGCGCGTGTTGCTGAGGTGCAATCACAGGGGTGGGATTCCAGTAATGAAAGTCCGCCTGCGGTTGAGAGGGCTGCGTAATCGGTACCTGATGCTGACTGGCTTGCAGCTGAGGCGCTCCCAGTGAAGATACATTGACACGTTGTGGTTGTTGAGAGGACGTGGCAGGTTGTTGGAGACCATGTGACATCGGTGGAACTTGGTTTGGTGCAGATGGCTGCTGGTACTGAACCCACTGAGGTTGCTGGTACTGCTGTTGCTGCGGGGATGCAGCAACAGAGTATGTCTGCGCCGGTACAACGGTAGTGGCGGGGTCACCTGTTACTGTCCGATATTCTTGAACCGGTGAGGTGGGGGCCTGATATTGTGTCTGACGACGCGCTGTTTCAAGCACCTCAGACGTGGGTGGCGCTTGTGATTGCACGGGACTCCATTGGTTAACGGAACTGTGGCGGGGATTGTAGCCTGGGTTCGCTTTCTCGTCGGAAACATTGGGAGCCATGGCCGGCAGTGAGGGACGCCAACGTGGTTGTGAAACTTGTTGTGTGAGTAGTTGATCATAGAGCTTTACGGCTTGTGAAAGTTTCTCGTGCATGTCAGACAACATTTCTGGCGTACAGATTTTAGTTTCTGACATGGTGATGCCAAATATCACTTACGTTCTTTCCTCCCTGTGTCGTCCAAATTCATCGCCAACTTCGGTCGCAAACTATTGGCCTTGTCGTACAACTCGTTCATAGCTGGATAACGCGATATGTCCCTGCCTCCCTGTGCCTGCGCCTGCTCAACAGTCTGGCTGAATGTCAAAATTGCATCCGTCTCTAGAGGTGCAAGGTCGTAGTTTGGCAGCTTCGGGGGTGAAGGATGCGGAGGAATGACATTGGGAAGGTAGGACGGCGTGTACCCCCGTCCACTGTGTGATGTAAGCTTTGACTGCGGTGAATCAACGGCAACGGGAGCGCTCGGTTTGGGAGCGTTAGCCTCACGTAGGCTGGCTTCGATAGCTGCACGAAGGTCTGGGTCCTCATCTTCCTCGCGTGGGGATTTGTAGTCTGGACGAGTGAGGCGGTCAACCAAGGGAGGCTCGGAGTATTGCCACGTGGATGGTGAAGGCTGGTAAGGGACATATCCAGGTCTCGGGCGGCCCGTGACGGGACTAGCTTCTTGCAGAGACAACTGGATAGCACGTTGAAGCTCGGCGTCTGCGAGGTCACGGGCGCTGCTGTGGCGTGAGGCACCGTGGGCGCTACTGTGCCGGCGCGCCCTGTTTTCTCCATCATGCCTTTACAAGTCGAACGGTTCAGAAAAAAAAATACAACGAACACGTCAAAGGGACACTTACGCCCTCTCGCTCTTCTTACTGAGCTTGGAGAAACAGCTGTCACACACACGTACTTCTTGCGTAATGCCGAAATGAGGTAGTGGCATTGTCTTTGCAGAGCATTGCTGGTCGAATACTTGGCCACAATTCCGACAATGGTGCTTGCGATTGGTGAAGGTGAAGGGTGTACGGCAGCGGAGGCAGACATCAGAGTCAATCCACTCGGGCGCAGTTTGCGTGTCGACCATGACAGAATTGGCGACGGCGAGGTCTTGTGGTGGGAATTTATAACCTACGCGAGATAACGTAAAAGATTGGTAACACAACTGCGGATCATGGAGGTTCACTCACCTTCACTCTTCAAAGTCTTATAAATCTGCCCGACGTATGCGAGAGACGGTTTACCTTCAAATGCAGTGCTCCAGTTTTGGACGAGTCGTAGGATGGCATTCTTTACTTCAATGTTTAAAACAGGAATCTTGAGAATCGAGATCAAATTATCCATAAACTCCCTTGATGCGACCTCCGTAAGAAAATGGTCACCGCCATTCTTTATGCATATATCTGTAAGCTGTAAGAACCGACTCGTGAATATGTGGTGCACTAGGACTGAGAACGAGTACGCACTCCAAGCGCCAGCAGTTGTACATTGGGATTCTTGTGATTCAGACGACGTTTGAGAGCACGCATAGAATCTTTGGCAGGGACTGATTTGGAGCGAATCTGATCACATATTTCGAGGTTAAGCGCAATGTCCTCAGCACCCGCAGGAAGAAGTTCTGAGGTTGCTTTATCTGGGAAATGCTGTGAATGAAGGTATGAAGGCTCAGTTGGTGGTACTCACCGACTGCATCGTCGAGCTGGGAACTACCCCAAAGCCAGGTGGTGAGAGAGGACATGATGGTCGAGTCTATGACCAATGACTCTGCGTTTTGAGTATGCAGTAAGATACTTATGTAAGCAAGTTTGATCTAGCTAAGCAACAGCATACGCCTCGGTCATAATTGATACCACCTCTTCAAACCGCTCAATGGGGACCAGCATCATGCGACCACCCATGTCAAGCCCAAAGGCATTCTCCTCGCGTGGTTCATTCTTGGAGTTGAAGGCATAGGTGCCAGCGTGTGTTGCAAGCTATTGAGTTTTTGCATCGATAGATTTACCGAGGAGAAAAAAACAAGAAAGTACCTGTAATATGTACTCATCTTCTGGGTGGAAAGAATAAATACCATCTGGAGGTGGCTCAACCGCTGTGCTCGAGCTTGCTTGCAGCCGTGCGCGTTTGGCTCGTGGCTTCTTTAAAGACTGAGCTTGTATGGCGGCCTCTTCTTCTGCGGAGAGGCGGTATACACGTGAGATAAACAGGAGGTTGGTGAACGCGAATGGCTCATCCTGTGGTTACTCGTTTGAACACGCTGTGGAAAAAACGAAAAAGCAAGCGTGTAATATTTACATCTTCGACGGCCCACTTGAGTTCGTCCGACAACATGCGATACATGGGAGGGACTACTTGGACGGGCATGTTGACGAGGCGTTCGCGGGTGAAGCGGCTGGTGTCGATGACGAGGCTGAAGTGCCTGGCGTCGTCGAGTTCTGCGTGGTAGATGCGTCGCGCCCAGGCGCGTTGGATGTGATCGTCGTGCGTGATCGCCTTG
>Ga0209006_10005339_pt1 | contig 11674 bp, 6 predicted proteins | sample JacPin_JW_Ref_O2_FD_188567 | JGI IMG/M metagenome (GOLD analysis project Ga0209006, IMG submission 188567) | Forest soil microbial communities from Algoma, Ontario, Canada - Jack Pine, Ontario site 1_JW_Ref_O2 (SPAdes) (version 2) | ecosystem: Environmental > Terrestrial > Soil > Boreal... | reverse complement strand
AACTTGTGCCGTCATGTAGATCGTCGGGAGGTCATCCCACACGGAAATTTTTCCTTTGTATTTCGGATCCCAAAATATATTCCAGGAATCCGGCGGCTGCGGAAACGCAGTTGTGTCGTAAATGATCGGATCAGGCCCCCACACGAAGGGCACTCCATAAACTTGGCCGCCGGCGCGCACCAGGGGCAGGGAAGTCAGTTGCGGAGAAAGCTCGCCGTAAGTCGGAATCTTTGTCAGGTCGAGCGGCGCGGCCAGTCCAGCGGTTGCGATGGAGGTCGCCACGTCGCTGGAGGGTGAAATCACGTCATAGTTTCCTGCGCTGCCGCCGCGCAGTTTGGCCACCAATTCATCGCTCGTTCCCATGTATGAAGCTGAAACCTTGCAATGATTCTGTTCCTCGAATTGCTGAACGAACGAAGGATCGGCGTATCCCTCCCACACCAGAAGATTGAGTGTGGGCGTTTTTTTTGAGCAGGATGCCACCGACAGAAATAACGCCAACAAGGGCAAGAGGCGCAGCGTGCGTCGGTTGATCATTTTTTCTCCGATGTTGAACTTTCAGGAAAACAATCTCTTAATTCGCAGTTCTGGAGCCCTGCACCAACCAAAACTCAAAGATTCAGCAAAATGCATTTAGAACGTTGGCGGAGTGTTCACCCACAGCAGCCAGGTCTCTCTCCGGCCTGGATTTTTCCAGCGATGCGGCGTCGCGCTCTCGAAATAGAAACTGTCGCCCGGCTTGAGACGATACTCCTTGCTCTCGACGTCGATCGCCAATTCGCCGCGCAGCACGTAAATAAATTCCTCGCCCTCGTGCGTGTAAGGATCTCCGCTACCGGCGTCGGGAGCGATGCGGAACAAATGTGGTTCCATGACGGTATTGCCCCAGGCCAGCAATTCCATGCGCACGCCGGCGCCGGCTTCGAGCACTTTGCGCTCAGCGGGGCGCACCTGGCGGCTGTTGGCCGCGCCGGCGTCGTAGAAATCCAGAATGTTGGTCTTGTAGAAGCGAGCCAGTTTGCGCAGCGTGCTGACCGATCCGCTCATTTGCGAACGCTCGAGAGCGCTGAGAAATCCCACTGAAATACCGACCGCCTTTGCCACCTGCGCCAGCGAGAACTTGCGCCGCCCGCGCAGCAAGCGCAAGTGGGCGCCAATCGCGCCGGCGTTGCCGTTGGTTGCGGGAGCTACCTTTCCTTCGCTCTTCAGCAGTTGCGCGATGGCGGCGGCATTCAATCCACGCACCTTGCGCAGAAAACGCGCCCGCTTCAGCAGTTTCACATCTTCGTTTGTATAGAGGCGATACTTGCTCTCGGTGCGCCGTGGCCGCGCCAGACCCAGACTCTCCCATGACCGGATGACCGAAGGTGACATTCCAACCTTCTTTGCCACATCCCCGATTTTCAAGTAAGGTTCGAGTCCGGCCGATTTCATGGAGTAAGTGCCGATAAGAAATTTCTATAGGCGAGACGCGTTTTTTTGTCCTTGACAGCTGCTGTCACGCTTCTCTAACCTTGCGGGATTATAGCAAGGTTGTGGCTGGATACAAGCAGTCGCTTTCGAGAAAATCCCCTAAGAATGCTTGGAGGTTCCATGCCGTTACTGCGAGCCCGCTGGACCGCTGTTTGCGCCGCTTTAGCGATATCTATTCTCATGCCCGCGCTGCTTTCCGCGCAGGGCGCCAGCGGCCGCATCGTGGGCCGTGTCGCCGATCCCACCGGCGCCGTGCTTTCGGCCGTCAAGATTTCCCTGGTCAACGAAGCGACTGGAATCAATCGCGAAGCGACGACCAGCGACAGCGGCGACTTCACCTTCGTCGATGTTGCCCCGGGCACTTACACCGTCCAGTTTGAGCTGACGGGCTTTAAGAAAAATCTGCAAAAGGGCGTGATCGTCGACGTCAACCAGGTGGTAACGCTGAACTCCACGCTGCAGATCGGCGCATCGCAGGAAACCGTCGACGTCACTTCGGAAGCTCCGCAGGTGGATACCACCAGCACACAACTCGGTGCGGTCATCAACGATCGCTCGGTCAACGAACTTCCGCTGAATACCCGCGACACTTACCAGTTCCTGCAACTGCAGCCCGGTGTGCAGGCGCAGTTGGGGTCGAGCGGCAGCTTGTTTGCCGGATCGGACGATCCTGGCTCGGTTTCTGTGAACGGCGGACGCACCCGCGCCAACAACTTCAGCGTGAACGGCGGCGACGCCAACGATCAGTTCGTGAACACGCCGACGATCCAGCCCACACCCGACGCCGTGGAAGAGTTTCGCGTCATCACCAACACCTTCGACGCCGAATACGGACGCAACTCGGGCTCTGTGGTGAATGTGATCACCAAATCCGGAGGCAATACTTTTCACGGCAATGTTTATGAATATTTCCGCAACACAATTCTGGATTCGCGCGGCTATCCCGACACGACTAAGCCGCAGTTGAATCAGAATCAGTTCGGCGGAACTTTCGGCGGGCCGATCAAGAAAGACCGCACCTTCTTTTTCGCCTCGTTTGAAGGACGCCGGATTCGCAACGGACAACCAGGACAGTTGCTGAATGTGCCCAGCGGACAGGAATTCGGGGGAGATTTTTCAGATCAGGGAGCCTTTGCCGGAGGCATTACTCCGGGTGGCTTTGTCGCTCAGGTGCTCGATGGACGCTCGGGATGCGACGCTGCGCTGGGACAGACGGTTTCTGGCATTCGGGCGGGCTCTGACGGATTGGCTGATTGGTCTACCATCTTTCCCACCAATGTGATTCCTGCGGCCTGCCAGGATCCGGTGGCCGCCAATCTACTGCAGAAGTTCGTGCCGCAAGCCAACATCGGGAGCAATCAGAATCAAGTCGTCCCGGTAGGAACCGACAACGCGAATCAGTTTACCGTTCGCATCGATCACAAGATCAACGATCACCAGAATTTCACCGCCTACTACTACTTTAACGACGGTCACGAACTCCAGCCCTACGACACATTCGAAGCGAGCGGCGCCAACGTTCCCGGCTTTGGCAACCTCAACAATCTGCGTAACCAGCAATGGAACTTCACACACAACTGGACCATCAGCAATGCTGTCGTGAATGAGGCCCACTTCACCTACATGCGTCAGGGTGAACTTGGATTCATCAAGCCCCAGACCACGGGTTTGGTGACCTCAACTTGCAGCGGTTCGGCGTCTGCGTTTTGTTTTACCGGGATGTCCGATTCTTCGGCGATCTCCACTGAGTTCGGAACCAATCCGAATCTGGGCATCACGCCGGGACTGCCGGCAAACATTACCGGCGTTCCCTACGTCAACATCTCCGGCGGAGGGTCATTCGGAAATAACTTTGAAGGTTTTCTGCCGCAGGTGGGGAACAGTTTTCAGTGGACCGATGGCTTGACCTGGGTGAAAGGCAACCACACCTTCAAGTTCGGCGTCGACGTTCGCCGGGCTCGCTTCGATCAGTATTACTACTTCGACGTCAACGGCGAGTACACGTTCGACAACAGTGGTCCCAATGGAATCATTCCCGGCGACGGCGACCAATATGCCGAGTTTCTTCTCGGACTCGCCGATGGCTACACACAAGGCTCCGGCCAGCGTGAAGACATTCGCAGCACTGCGGTTTATCCCTTCGTGCAGGACAGCTGGAAGATCAAGCCCAACCTTACATTGAACTACGGTCTGCGCTGGGAGTTGACTCCGCCTCCGAAAGACATCAGTGGCCACGTGGAGACCTTCCGGCCCGGACAAAATTCCACGGTATACCCCTGCGGGATCAACAACAGCACATCCTACTGGCAGGGCTTGGGCATCTCGAATCCAACCTGTCAAAACACGGGGACTGAACCAACCGGCCTGGTTGTTCCGAATGATGCGGGCGTTCCTGCGGGGATGACTTCGACTTACTACAAAGCTATCGCTCCACGCATCGGCATTGCGTATAGTCCTAACTTCACCAGCGGCCCGCTCGAGAAAATTTTCGGCAACAACGGCAAAACCAGCATCCGCGCCGGCTGGGGACTTTTCTACAATCCGATCGAAGAGTTGGTGCTGGCGCAGTTTGGCGCCGAGCCGCCGTTCGGAGGAAGTTCGTCGCTGGCGGATGTATTTTTCAACACGCCGTTCGTGAACCAGGGCGAGTTCACCTCTCCGAATCCTTTCGGTGGCATCATCACTCCGGCTAAAGGACAGCCCACCGATTTATCGCTGTTTCGCCCGATTCTTCTCTTTGGAGAATTCGAGCCGCACCTGAGGGCGCAATATACCAGCCAATACAACCTGACGATCCAGCGCGAACTAAGCAACAGCCTGATGCTGCAAGTCAGTTACGTCGGGTCGCAGGGACATCGCCTGCTGGCGACTCACGACATCAATGCTTCCAATCCGCAGACTTGTCTGGACATCATCAACATCGCCAATGCGAACGCGAACAACGTGAGTTCCTACGGCGCTCCGGCGACTTGTGGCCCGACGGTCGAAGACTCGCAATGGAGCGTGACCGTTCCTTCCGGCTACCAATTTCACATGCCCAACGGAAAGATCGTCAGCGGCACAGGCCAAACCCTCAACTTAGTAGGCCTACGGCCATATTCGTCACCAAATTGCGATTCGACGAAGTCCGCATTTACCGCCAACACCGGCTGCCCATTCGACGGCATTCCTGTTTTCACCGACATCTTCGCCGAAGACACCATTGCCAGTTCCGTCTACAACGCGCTGGAAATGATGCTGCAGAAACGCTTCTCTGGCGGCTTGCAATTCCAGGCGGCCTACACGCTCAGCAAGTCAATCGACGACGGCTCGACTTTCGAGGAAACACTTAATCCGAACAACTTCCGCGCCAGCCGTGGTCTTTCGCTGTTCAACTCGAAGCAGCGTTTTGTGATCAGCTACGACTGGGAGTTGCCGGTCCGCAAGTTCGCAGGCTTCAAAGGCAAGGTGCTGGATGATTGGGAAGTTTCCGGCATCACGCAGTTCCAGAGCGGGTTTCCCATCCGGCTCAACACTGAAGACGACAACGAGCTGATCAATAGCCTGTTCTTTTTGGGCACGGAAGCGCCGAGTTTGAACGGACCGCTGCAGATTCTAAATCCGAAGAAGAATGGCGGTTTCTATCTCAACTATAACCAGTTTTCCGATCCGCCGCTGGGCAGCTTCAATAACGGGACCCAGCGCACACTATGCTGCGGTCCGGGGCTGATGGATTGGGACTTCTCGGTGCACAAGAAAATTCCGCTGACCGAATCCAAGTATCTGCAGTTCCGGGCGGAGATTTTCAACGTATTCAACCGCACGAACTTCTCGAATCCTGACGGCGGTTACTCCGACGGAGCGACGGAGTTCGGGAAGATCACGAGCGCAGGAGATCCCCGCCTGTTGCAGTTTGCTTTGAAGTTCTTTTTCTAGCGCGAACAGCTAGACTAAGAGATATCCCCGGGACGGCCCGCCGTCCCGGCATTCTAATGGCCCGCCGGCTCGAAGCCGCGGGCTTGAGCCTCCTCGGAGAACCCGATGTACCCCGATCTACAGAAAGAACTCACAACCTTCGAACGCCGCACGCCGAAGTCCGCCGAAGCGCACAAGAAAAATCTCAAGCGCATTCCACTGGGCGTAGCCAGCAACTACCGCGCCTACGATCCGTGGCCGATCTTCGTCAAAGAAGCCAGCGGTAGCAAGTTTCGCGATCTCGATGGCAACGAATACATCGATCACAATCTGACGTTCGGTGCGCTGATGGCCGGGCATTGCCATCCTGCTGTCATGAAAGCAGTCGAAAAACGTCTCTCCACTGGGACCATGTTCGGCATGCCGCATGATATGGAGTGGGAGCTCGCCGAAGAAGTCTGCAACCGTTTTCCGGTCGAGATGTGCCGCTTCGGCAACAGCGGCACCGAAGCGACCATGCATGCCATCCGCCTGGCGCGAGCCGCAACCGGGCGCGACAAGATCATCAAATTCGAAGGCGCGTATCACGGATTGCACGACAGCGCGCTGGTCAGCGTAAAGCCGCACGCGCCCGACTACGGCGATATTCATGCGCCAACGTCGGTGCCGGGCGGGCTGGGCGTGCCGAAGTCGGCGGTCGCCAACGTCACCATCGCAACCTTCAACGACCTCGCGACGGTCGAGCGACGCTTCAAAGAAAATCCGGGAGAGATTGCCGCGATCATTCTGGAACCGATCCTGATGAACGTTGGCCTGTGCATGCCGCAGCCCGGCTTTTTGAAGGGTCTGCGCGAAATCTGCGACAAGAACGGCGCGCTGCTGATTTTCGACGAAGTGAAGACCGGCGCAAAACTTGGCTGGGGCGGCGCTTCCGAGTATTTCGGGGTTCAGCCCGACATGATCTGTCTGGCGAAGTCGATTGGCGGCGGACTTCCACTCGCCGCGTTCGGCGCGCACCCTTCGGTGATGGATCTTATTTCCCAGCACAAAGTCTTCCACGGCGGCACCTACAACACGAATCCCGTCTCGATGGCGGCGGGTCTGGCGACGTTTCGCGAAGTGCTCACACGCGAGAACTATGTTCACGTCGACAAACTCGGCAAGAAGTTGACTGAGGGATATCGCAAGATTGTCGCGAAGTCGGGTCTGCAGGCTTATATCGCGCAGGCTGGAGCCAATGGCGCGTTGATGCTCTACCCGAAAGAAATTCGCAACTATCGCGACTGGGAGGCGATCGACATCGACCTGTGGCGCCACTACTGGTTCGGCATGGTAAACCGAGGCGTGATGGCGCAACCCTACTGGTGGGACGAGCAATGGACGATCTCGGTGCAGCACACCGAGGCCGATATCGACAAGCACCTGGCGGCGTTTAACGATATCGCCGCATCGCTGGCGAAAGCGCAGCAGGAGCGCGCCGAGCCCGTGGCCGTCGCCCACTAGACGCAGCTTGCCAAGTGCGCGCATGGAGTGTGCACAGAAAACAGCGTTGGCGCGTAACGAAAACGCTGTCTATCGCGCAGCACTGTTGAGCGCGTAAATAAAACACTGTCATTCCGAACCCGGGCGCAAGCCCGGGTGAGGAACCTGCTTTTAGCCGACACCAAACAAAACTCTTGTCCGAGACGACCCAACCCGCGCAGCTTCATCTGATCCGCACTCTCGGGCGGCGCGATCTGGTGTTGCTGTTTGTCGTCGCCATCTTCAATCTGAATGTTGTTCCCTCGATCGCGGCCAACGGCGGCGTCACAATCTGGCTCTGGATTATTTCGCTGCTTCTGTTTTTCTGGCCGCAGGGCATCGCGGTCATCGAACTGGCGCATCGCTATCCCGGCGAGGGCGGAGTGTATCTGTGGGCCAAAGAAATTTTTGGCGACTTCCACGGATTTCTCTCCGGCTGGTGCTATTGGACCAACAACATGCTTTACGTGCCGACGGTGATGCTCTATTTCGTCGGCGTTTCGGTATACATGCTTGGTCCGGCTCATCACGGGCTCGCCGATAATAAGTTCTTTGCTGCTTCGGTTTCGCTCGGCTTGCTGGTGGCGCTCACACTGCTCAATATTCGCGGGCTTGGAGTCGGCAAGTGGATCAACAACCTTGGGGCCGTCGGAACCTTTGTGGCAGCGGCGGTTCTTATCGGTCTCGGCGCGGTGATCTGGTCGCGCTTTGGCGCCGGCATCACTGCCGCTGATTTCAAGATTCCCGCTAACCCTCGCTTCGTGCTCAATTCATTCGGAGTGATCTGCTTCGGCCTGGTTGGCCTTGAGCTGGCGTCAGTGATGGGCGACGAAATTAAGGATCCGGATCGAACTCTGCCTGGAGCGGTCGGGTGGGGCGGACTGCTTTCCGGAACGCTTTACGTTTGCGCGACTATCGCCCTGCTGGTTGCGCTGGGAAAGAACATCAACCCGCTGGAGGGCGTGGTGCAGGCCGTGAGCGGAATGGCGACTCGCGTCGGCATTGGCTGGATCATCATTCCCTTCGCTATCGTGCTCGCCCTGGCAATCGCGGGCATCGGGTCGGCGTGGATCGGCGGCTGCTCCCGCATTCCTTTCGTCGCTGGGCTTGATTCCTACATGCCGTCGTGGCTCGGGTCGGTCCATCCGCGCTATGCGACGCCTTACGCAGCGCTAATCGTGCAGGGAATCGTTTCCGGAGTTCTTGTAGTTCTTAATTTTGCCGGAGCTGGCGTACAGGAGACGTTTCAGAAGCTTCTTTCACTGGCCGTCGTGCTCCAGTTGGTGCCGTTCGTCTACGTGTTCGGTGCGCTCTTGAAATTTGCGGTGAACGAGTCGGAGCCTAGCGGCCACTACGGTCGCACGACGTTGTTCCTGGCCGGGCTGAGCGGATTTCTGACCACGATTCTTGGCATCGCTCTTGTATTTTTTCCGGCGCAGCAGATTACGTCGTTCTGGTCATATGAACTCTGGATGTTTGGCGGCACGCTGTTCTTCATCGGACTCGCTGCATTTTTCTTTTTCATTTACGGCCGCCGTAAGGCCGCCAAAAAGATTGATCTGGCTGCGATCGCCTCGCCGGTAGCTGCCGGTGAAAGTCCGCGGTAAATTGACGAACGATTGAATCGTATTGGCGCAGGAGGATAGGAAATCATGGCCGGCGGAGTCCAGACAGAAACAAAAAATGAAGTTCGCACCTACCAGATGTTCATCAATGGCGAGTGGATCGCGGGCAAGTCGGGGAAAACATTTCCGGTCTACGATCCGTCGACCGAGGAAGTGATCGCTCACGCCGCCGATGCCGGACCGGACGATGTCAATCGCGCCGTAGCCGCCGCCAAGGCTGCTTTCGAGGATGGTCCGTGGGCGAGCAGCACCGCGCAGGAGCGCGGCCGCGTCCTGTTTCGGCTGGCGGAAAAAATCCGGCAGAACCTCGCTGCCCTCGCGGAACTCGAATGCCGCAATACCGGCAAGCCCATCGTCGAAGCCGAATTCGACATCAACGATGCGGCCACTTGCTTCGAGTACTACGGCGGTCTCGCCACCAAGGTTGTCGGCCAGGTGAATCCGGTGCCCGACAATGCCATGAGCCTCACGCTTAAAGAGCCGGTCGGCGTTGCGGGACAAATCATTCCGTGGAATTACCCGCTGTTGATGGCCGCGTGGAAACTTGCGCCGGCAATCGCGGCTGGATGCACCTGCGTGCTCAAGCCCGCCGAGCAGACGCCTCTGACCGCGCTCGAACTGGCAAAGCATTTCGCCGACTGCGGCCTTCCCGCCGGAGTGGTCAACATTGTTACCGGATTCGGCGAGACGTGTGGCGCTCCGCTGGTGCAGCATCCCGATGTCAATAAAATCGCTTTCACGGGCAGCGCGGCGGTAGGGAAAATTATCGTCAAACAGGCTGCCGATACGGTGAAGCGGGTCACGCTCGAGCTGGGCGGCAAGTCTCCCAACATTTTTTTCGCCGACGCCGATTTTGACGCTGCCATCGACGGCGCTTTATTCGGCGTCTTCATCAATCAAGGCGAAGTCTGTTCGGCCGGAAGCCGCATTCTGGTGCAGAAATCGATTTACAAAAACTTTGTCGAAGCGATGTCCGAGAAGGCGAAGAAGATCAAGCTCGGCCCGCCTCTCGATCGCGATACCAAGATGGGTCCGCTGGTCAGCAAAGAGCAATACGAGCGCGTGAATTCGTATCTTGAGATCGGCAAGAAAGAAGCTAAGCTCGCCTCCGGTGGAGGACGGCCCGAAAAATTTGCGAAGGGCTACTATGTGCAGCCGACAATTTTCTACGACGTGGATAACAACGCCCGCATCGCTCGCGAAGAGATCTTCGGCCCCGTCGCTGCAGTGATTCCGTTCGAGGACGAAAAAGACGCCCTGCGTATCGCCAACGACTCCCCGTACGGCTTGGCTGCGGCCGTCTGGACGCGCGACATCTACAAGGCCATGCGCGCGGTGAAGGCGCTGCGCGCCGGCATCGTGTGGGTCAACCATATGCAGCCGACTTACGTCGAAGCGCCGTGGGGAGGATACAAGCAGTCTGGTTTCGGCCGCGAACTGGGGCCCGGCGGCATTGAAGAATATCTCGAGACCAAGCAGGTCTACATCAACTTAAACGAGGCGCCGATCGGCTGGTACTGAAAGACAGTTCTCAGTAATCAGTTCGCAGTTCTCAGTAAACCACACTGGCGACTGTGAAGCTTGAACTGAGAACTGGCAATTGAGAACCGGCAACTGAGAACTGATTCCGATGTCTACTATTCAAATCCGTACCGAAATTCCGGGCCCGAAATCGAAGGCTCTTTCCGAGCGCCGCGCCAAAGCCGTGCCTCGCGGCCTATCTCACGGCACGCCTATCTATGTCGCGAAGGCTGAAGACGCCTGGCTCGAAGATGTCGATGGCAACCGTTACATCGATTTTGCCGGGGGCATCGGATGCCTCAACGTCGGCCATCGCCAGCAGTCTGTCGTCGACGCGATCAAGAATCAGGCCGACAACTTTCTGCACACCTGCGTGCAGGTCACTCCGTATGAGAGCTACGTACACCTCGCCGAGCGAATGAATGAAGTCACTCCGGGAAAGTTTGCGAAGAAGACGATCTTCATCAACAGCGGCGCCGAGGCTGTTGAAAACGCGGTCAAGATCGCTCGCGCTTACACCAAGCGCCCGGGCATCATCGCTTTTGAAGACGCGTTTCATGGCCGCACGATGATGACTCTTGCCCTCACCAGCAAGACTCATCCTTATAAGGCCGGATTCGCTCCGTTTCCGGGCGAGGTTTATCGAGTTCCGTTTGCATACTGCTATCGCTGCTCCTACAACTTGAAGTATCCGTCGTGCGATCTCTACTGTGCGCGCCATCTGGAAGACACTTTCAAGCGAGTTGTCGCCAACGAAGAAGTCGCGGCTGTGATCGCCGAGCCGGTGATGGGCGAAGGCGGATTCATTGCGCCACCTCTTGACTATTTCAAAGTGCTCATCGACCTTTGCCGCAAGCACGGAATCCTGTTTATCGCCGATGAAGTCCAGTCGGGCTTCGGACGCACGGGAACGTTGTTCGCCAGCGAGCGTTACGGAATCGAACCGGATCTGGTTGTGACCGCGAAGTCTTTGGGCGGAGGCTTGCCGATCGCCGCGGTCACAGGTCGAGCCGAAATTATGGACGCTCCCGGGATCGGTGGTCTGGGCGGTACATTTGCCGGAAATCCGCTATCGTGCGCAGCCGCTTTGGCTGTGCTCGATCTGTTCGACAAAGAAAATCTGCTGGAGCGCGCGAACCAGTTGGGCGAACGTTTTCAACGCCGCGCTCGCGAATGGCAGCGCCGCTGGCCGATCGTAGGCGACGTGCGCGGTCTTGGTGGCATGCAGGCCATCGAACTGGTGCAATCACAATCCACCAAAGTGCCGGCGACCGCCGAAACCAAGCAGATCACGCAATATTGCTACGAGCACGGACTCATAACGATTACGGCGGGAACGTACTCCAACGTGATCCGCATTCTGGTTCCCATGGTGGCAACCGATGCCCAGATCGATGAAGGACTGGATGTGCTGGAGTCTGCGCTGGCTACGGTGTGCGACAAGAAGGGGGCCGTCGCACAATTGGTATAGCCAACCGCACAAACCGCTGCAGCGTCAGGATAGAATTGTCTAAAGCGCGCTGTTGTCGGTGAGCTTGTTGAGTTCTCGATTTCTTCGATTCCGATTCTTCGCAACAGCAGAGGCATTTTGATGACGGTAGCCGCACCTTCCTCCATCCGACTTACGAACTTCATCAACG
>Ga0209006_10005338_pt1 | contig 11677 bp, 8 predicted proteins | sample JacPin_JW_Ref_O2_FD_188567 | JGI IMG/M metagenome (GOLD analysis project Ga0209006, IMG submission 188567) | Forest soil microbial communities from Algoma, Ontario, Canada - Jack Pine, Ontario site 1_JW_Ref_O2 (SPAdes) (version 2) | ecosystem: Environmental > Terrestrial > Soil > Boreal... | reverse complement strand
GTCGACATCGAGGCATTCTCGCGCAACCTGGCGCGGGTCGTCGAGGAAGGTGGCCGAGCGCTCGCGGCCTATCTCAAGCCGCGTGAGCAAGGCCAGGGCAATCGCGAACTGGCCGAAGAGCTCAACGAGGTGGCAAAGACCCTCGGCCAAGTCGCGCACTATTGGCTGGCAGATCCGAACCGCGCGATCGAGCTGCAGACGCGATTTGGCCAAGCCTATCTCGAGCTGTGGGCTTCAGCGGCCAAGCGGCTCACCGGCGAACCTACGGCTCCGGTCGCCAGCCCGGCCCCCAACGACAAGCGCTTCAGCGATCCAGAATGGACGTCGAACCATTTCTTCGACTTCCTCAAGCAGCTTTATCTGCTGAGCACGCGGCTCGCCAACCAACTCGTCGACGAAGCCAAGGACCTCGATCCGCATACCCGGCAAAAGGCCGAGTTCTATGTGCGGCAGATCGCCAACGCGATCTCGCCGTCGAATTTCGTTCTCACCAATCCGGAACTGCTGCGCGAAACGATCACCAGCAACGCGGAAAATCTCGCCCGCGGCATGCATATGCTCGCCGAAGACATCCAAGCGGGCGGCGGCGATCTGCGCATCCGGCAATCCGACGCCACGATGTTCGCGGTGGGCCGCAACCTCGCCGTCACGCCCGGCAAGGTGATCTTTCAGAACGAGATCATGCAGCTCATTCAGTATGCGCCTTCGACCGAACGGGCGCTGAAGACGCCGCTGCTGATCGTACCGCCTTGGATCAACAAATTTTACGTGCTCGACCTGACGCCGGAAAAATCTTTCATCAAGTGGTGCGTCGACCAGGGCATTACGGTGTTTTGCATTTCCTGGGTGAACCCGGACGCTCACCTCGCACGAAAGAGCTGGGAAGACTATATTAGCGAAGGCCCGTTGGCGGCCATTGAGGCCATCAAACTCGCGACCGGCGAGGACAAGGTCCACGCTATCGGCTATTGCGTCGGCGGCACGTTGCTGTCCATTGCGCTCGCCGCCATGGCCGCGCGGCAGGACGATCGCATCGTATCGGCGACGTTCTTCGCCGCTCAGGTCGACTTCACCTACGCCGGCGACCTTAAGGTCTTTGTCGATCAGGACCAGCTCAAAGTGGTCGAGCAGCGCATGGCCGAACGCGGCTATCTCGAAGGCAAGTCGATGGTCACGGTCTTCAACTTGCTGCGCTCGAACGACCTCATCTGGCCGTACATCATCAACAACTACGTCAAGGGCAAAACGCCCTTCCCGTTCGATTTGTTGTACTGGAATTCCGACGCCACCCGACTGCCGGCGGCGAACCATTCGTTCTATTTGCGCAACTGCTATCTCGACAACAAGCTCACCAAGGGCGGGATCACGATCGGCAACACGCCGATCGACCTGAAGGAGGTCAAGATCCCGGTCTACAATCTGGCGACGCGCGAGGATCACATCGCACCGGCAAAGTCGGTGCTGCTCGGCAGCAAGTATTTCGGCGGACCGGTGCGCTTTGTCCTGTCCGGCTCCGGCCATATCGCCGGCGTGGTCAATCCGCCGGACAAACATAAATATCAGTACTGGACCGGCCCGAAACCGCGCAGCGCCAATCTCGAAGGCTGGCTCGCGAAGGCGACCGAGCATCCGGGGTCCTGGTGGCCCGATTGGCTCGCCTGGCTCAGGCATCACGACGAGACGCAAGTGCCGGCGCGCACCCCGGGCGACGGCAAGCTCAAGCCGATCGAGGATGCACCGGGCAGCTACGTGAAGGTGCAGGCGTAGCCGGCGACGCTTTCCCTCACGGAAACAGCGCCACCTGGTCGATCCCGGTTGTTTCAGGAAAGCCGAGCATCAAATTCATATTCTGAATCGCCTGGCCCGAAGCGCCCTTGGTCAGGTTGTCGAGCGTCGACACGATGATGGCGCGGCCCGGAACGCGATCGGCGGCGACGCCGATAAACGTCATGTTCGAGCCGCGGACATGCCGCGTGTGCGGTAATTTCCCGAACGGCAGCACATACACAAACGGCTCGCCGGCGTAAGCCTTTGCGAGCAACGCATGCAGATCTTCCGCGGTCGCTTTCGGCCCGCGCACGTAGATCGTGGAAAGAATCCCACGATTCATCGGCAAAAGATGCGGCGTGAAACTCACCACCACATCACGCCCGGCGGCAGCCGAGAATTCCTGGTCGAGCTCGGCCATGTGGCGGTGGTGGCCGACGCCGTAAGCGTTAAAGCCTTCCGACACTTCCGAGAACAGCATCTCCTCTTTCGCCGACCTGCCCGCTCCGGTCATGCCGGACTTCGCATCGATGACGATCTCGTCCGGATCGATGGCCTTGCCACGCAACAGCGGAATGAGCGCAAGCTCCGCGCAGCTCGTGTAGCAGCCCGGATTGGCAACGAGCTGCGCCGGCTTGATCTTGTCGCGATAGACTTCGGTGAGCCCGTAGACGGCCCGCTTCTGCAGCTCGACGGCGGCGTGCGGATGCCCGTACCAGCGCGCGTAGGCCGCCGGATCGGCGATGCGGAAATCGGCGGAAAGATCGACGATCTTCATCGCCGGCATGCGTTCGAGCAGATCGGAAATCACTTCCTGTGTCGTGCCGTGCGGCAGCGCGCAGAACACCAGATCGAGACCGAGCGACGGCCAGTCCACTTGGTCGAGCGCCTGCAAGGTCGGCAGATTGAACGGCGCGAATTGTGGAAACACGTCCGCCATCGGCTTGCCGGCGCGGCGGTCGGCCGTCAGCAGGCCGATCTCCACATGCGGATGCCGAAGCAACAGTCGCACCAGTTCCGCGCCCGTATAGCCGGACGCGCCGAGAACGCCGATTTTCGCTTTTGCCGCCATGGTTCAACCCTCAATGCGAACGGACAAAGTGGCCGAAAAACTCAAATGCCGGCGTCCGCGGGAGGATCTTGAAAGAGAGGTGCCGCGCGGAGCCGGCGGCACGAGCGTTTACGCGCGAACGCGCGCTCGTGCCGCGGTGGTACGGCAGCGCCGAGTGACGAAACGGGTCAAAACGCGAAGCATCATGCGCGGCCATATAGAAGGCGCCTTCGACTCCGTCAATATTGTGAGCCGCCAATATTGCGAGCGCGCGACAGGCGGCAAATGCGCATTCTCTTCTGGCGGTATGAGCGTGGGCTGTGTCGCACCGTCCTGTTGTAACTCCGCGACTTATGCCCCATGTAGCCGGTCTAGGTCAGCCAAAGTTCCGCGTTTGTTCACACGCGGCGACCGCGTCCATGGCATAGTCACTTTTGATTCGTCGCATTGCCGCGTTGCCCTGCGACCGGCCTTGCGCGCGAAAGAATCCGCACAGGAAGAGCAGTGGGAAAAGCAGCCAAATCGTCGAAGAAAACCAATACGCCGGACCTGTTCGCCGGTGCGGGCGATCAGCGCCCGCCGGCACGCCGCAGCGCGCGCGCAGCCGCCGCCGCCCGCGGGTCCGCAGGCGAACAGGGCTACACCGCCAAGCATATCGAGGTGCTGGAGGGGCTCGAGCCGGTGCGCCGGCGGCCGGGCATGTATATCGGCGGCACGGACGAGAAGGCGCTGCATCACTTGTTCGCCGAAGTGATCGACAACGCCATGGACGAAGCGCTCGCCGGCCACGCCGACTGGATTGAGGTCGAGCTCGAGGCCGATGGCTTCGTCAGCGTCAACGATAACGGTCGCGGCATTCCGATCGACCCGCACCCCAAATTCAAGAACAAGTCGGCGCTCGAAGTGATCATGTGCACGCTGCACGCCGGCGGCAAATTCGACTCCGAGGTCTATGAGACCTCGGGCGGCCTGCACGGCGTCGGCGTGTCGGTTGCGAACGCCTTGTCGGAGCGCTTGGAAGTCGAAGTCGCGCGCGGCCAGAAACTCTACAAGATGGCGTTCGAGCGCGGCCACCCGAAGACCAAGTTGCTGGACGCCGGCAAGGCGCCGAACCGTCGCGGCACCAAGGTGCGCTTCCGCCCCGATCCGCAAATCTTCGGAGCCAAGGCGCATTTCCGTCCCGAGCGCGTGTTCAAGATGACGCGCTCCAAGGCGTATCTGTTCGGCGGCGTCGAAATCCGCTGGTCATGCGACAAGGAATTGCTGCACGGCGTCGAAGGCGTGCCCGAGCAGGCGACCTTCCACTTCGCCGACGGTTTGAAGGATTATCTCTCCGAGACGCTCGCCGGCACCACGCTGGTCCACCCGGACATCTTCAGCGGCAGTTCCGGCAAGACCGGCTCGCACGGCGGCGCCCAATGGGCGGTCGCCTGGACGGCGGACGCCGACGGCTTTCTCAATTCCTACTGCAACACCATCCCGACGCCGGACGGCGGCACCCACGAATCCGGCATCCGCTCGGCGCTGACGCGGGGGCTCAAGGATCACGCCGAACGTATCGGTCAGGGCAAGCGCGCCGCCTCGATTACCTCGGACGACGTGATGACCGGTGCCGGCGCCATGCTGTCGGTCTTCATCCGCGAGCCTGAATTTCAGGGCCAGACCAAGGACCGGCTCGCCACGGCGGAAGCGCAGCGGATCGTCGAGCAGGCGATCAAAGATCCGTTCGATCATTGGCTTGCCGGCAATCCGTTGCAGGCCAACAAACTGCTCGACTTCGTGGTGGAACGTGCCGAAGAGCGCGTTCGCCGCCGTCAGGAAAAGGACATCGCGCGCAAGAGCGCGGTGCGCAAATTGCGCCTTCCCGGCAAGCTTGCCGACTGCACCAGCACGGCCGCGGACGGCGCCGAGCTGTTCGTGGTCGAAGGCGATTCCGCCGGCGGCTCCGCCAAACAGGCGCGCGACCGCTCCATCCAGGCGGTGTTGCCGCTTCGCGGCAAAATCCTCAACGTCGAGTCCGCCGGCAAGGATAAACTAGCGCAGAACCAGCAGCTCGCCGATCTCGCGCAAGCGCTCGGCTGTGGCACCGGCTCTCACTATCGCGACGAGGATCTGCGCTACGGCCGGGTCATCATCATGACCGACGCCGATGTCGACGGTGCTCACATCGCCTCGCTCTTGATTACCTTCTTCTACCGGCAGATGCCGCGGCTCGTCGACAACGGGCACCTTTACCTCGCCGTACCACCGCTGTTTCGGCTCAGTCACAGCGGCAAGATCTTTTACGCGCGCGACGAAAAGCACCGCGACGAAATTCTGAAAAAGGAATTTCACGCCAATGCCAAGGTCGAGATCAGCCGCTTCAAGGGGCTGGGCGAGATGATGGCCGCACAGCTCAAGGAAACTACCATGGACCCGAGGAAGCGCACGCTCCTTCAGGTCAAGGTGGTCGAGGACGATCGCACCACCACCAACAAATCGGTGGAGCGGCTAATGGGCAACAAGCCCGAATTGCGCTTCGAGTTCATCCAGGAACGCGCCGAGTTCGCCGCCGACGATCTGTTGGATGTCTGATTCTTTTTCGGCGCCGAACGCCGACCGGCCGCGGAATCCATAAAAGAGCAGATCATGGCGTTTGCGATCAAAGCTGCGATCAGCGATCCGCGGGCGAAGGCGTTTGTGCTCGCTGCGCAAAAGACAATGTATGGCGGCAAACATATCGCCAAAGGCGACACGGTTTTCGTCTTCGCGAGCGAGAGCGAAGGCGGGCAAGGTCTTATCGCGCGCGGCATTGTGAGCTCGAGCGAAGCGGTCGCCAAGAAGCGCGGCATAGCCCGGCAAACGCCGCGTGTGAGCGTCACCATTGAATGCGTCGCGGCTGCCAAGCGGCTGCTGGGGCGACGAGAGCTCAAGCTTTTCAGCAAATGGGATGACGGCCAACCCGAAACCGAGCTCAATTTCAAATTCTATCGTCAGGCGACCAACAAGATTGTCGGCATCTCGGACCAGACCGCGTCATTCCTCAGCGCGTTTTTCTAGCGCGGCTACAAGGCAACGGCGGTTTGACAAACGCCGACCATGCCGTCGACGCCATCCGCGATCGTTTCGGCTGCGAGGCGGTCGGCCACGACTCGGTCGCGTTGGGGCTTTCCCGCTCCGTCCCAGACGCTTTCCGCGAGCTCGCCGAGAAGGATCTTTAAGTTCCCTGCAGTTGCGGCCTGCTCCGTCGTATCCGCCAGCGGCTACTACGTTTCCCAGAACGGCTTTTGCATCTCGCCGCGAGCATCGAGACTTGTCAGCCTCATGTCCGCCAGATCGCGTTCATTGAGCCGCATGACTTCATAGCAAGACCGAATGCACCGCCGCGATTCGGCAAATTGCGCCGCTACGTTGCCCCAGTGCGGATGATCAAACACGTAATGCTGGCGCCGAGCGATATGATGTTCGCGCCATTGCGTAGCAAGATCCGCTTCGGTCGTTTTGGTGTAGCTCGGTCCGGCAGATGGACCTGTGATGGGGGACACGTCGATGAAACTCCCACACAGCGATCTCGTCGGCCAACGTGTCCGCATTGCGACGCGAAATCTGACATTGTCGTGATTGGCGGGAAGCTCCGTTCGGTGGCTGCAAGACGGATTTCGTGCGAGAATCCCGTGCGCTTTTTGTCGGCGCAGAAGGCGCCATGCGCGAGCGCCGTCTCATCCTTATTGGTATCACTGGGAGTCGATGATGTTTGCAGCATGTGCACGCCGGGCGACGACATTGGCATTCGGCGTTCTCGCTCTGTTGGGCGCAGTCGTGAACGCGCGGGCGCAATCCGCACCGGACTACGCGGCGGTGATGGCGGCCCCCGACCGCAGCGACGCCGATCGGCAGGCCGACAAGCGCCGCGATCCGATTCCGTTTTTGACCTTCGCAGCTGTGCGCCCCGGCATGAAGGTGCTCGATATGGGTGCCGGCGGTGGCTACAGCACGGAATTGCTGGTGCGCGCGGTTGCACCGGGCGGCATCGTGTACGGACAGAATCCGGCGGAGCTCCCGGAGCGGCCGAAGACCGCCTTCGAAGCCCGATTAAAGACTCAGGCGATGAAAGATGTCATCGCCGACATCCGGCCCTTCGACGACCCGGTGCCGCCCGACGTCCATGATTTCGATCTGATCACGTTCCTGTTCTTCTATCACGACACCACATACATGAACGTCGATCGCGCCGCGATGAATCGCAAACTGTTCGCGGCGCTCAAGCCGGGCGGCTTTTTGGTGATCGCCGATCACGCCGCGTTGCCCGGGCAGGGAATCTCGGTCAGCAAGACGCTGCATCGCATCGAGGAAAGCACGTTGCGCCAGGAAATCGAAGCGGCCGGCTTCCGCCTTATCGCCGAAGGCAATTTCTGGCGCAATCCCGACGACACGCACGACTTTGCGAGCTACAAGCCGACCGTGCCGGTCGACAATTTCGTGCTCAAATATCAGAAGCCGCTGTGAGGGGCGTTAGCGAATTCGCGGCCGACGATCTGTTGGACGTTTAAGTTTCGTCGCGCGTTGGTCGTCCCGCCGGGCGCTCTATTCGTCGCCGATTTTGCGTGATTGCCGCCCGTTCAAAGGACGATGGGGGGTTAACGTCGAGTCGGATTGTGGAAGCGATATCCCGCGCCGCCTCCGGCTACATCTGTAACTTTGAGGACCGGTTCTCGCAATTCTCTCGTAACGCTACGACCCACACTTTGCCGCAGTAGTTCTCGCTCAAGACCACACGGCGAGAGCCTGAAAAAAATGCGGCGGGTGAAATGTCCAATCTCATCATATCGGCGATTTTAATTGCTGCTGCGATGCTACTGGCATGGCTTGGCTTCCGTGCTTGGCGAGCCAAGCGCCGAGCCGTCCGATGGGCCGGGTCGGTGGCCGCAAGCCTGCTGATTGTAGCTCTGTGTCTGATCAGCGGCGTTGCCGTTGCCGGGCTTCGCAAGATGCATTTGCGCGATGCTCCGGCTCCCAATCTGAATGTCGAAGCCGACAGCGAACAGATCCGCCGCGGCGAAGCGATTGCCAACAGCTTTTGCGGGGCATGCCATTCCAGAACCGGAACGCTGACCGGAGGCTTCGACGTCGGCAAAGATCTTTCGCCTCGCCTCGGCTCCTTTGTATCGTCGAACCTCACGCCCGCGGGGCCGCTGAAACAATGGTCGGACGGCGAAATCTTCCGCGCCATTCGCAACGGCGTCGGCGCCGACGGGCGCTGGCTGGTCATCATGTCGCTGACCAATGCGGGCAAGCTCAGCGATGACGATACCCGGGCGATCATCGCCTATATCCGCCAGTTGCCCGCCGCCGGCGAGCCCACCATCGACCCCCCGGACGCCTTCAATTTTCTGGGTCTTCTGTTGCTCGGCGCGAGTCAGTTTCCGCTCGGCAAGCCAGTATTCACCGGGGCCATCACCGCGCCGGCGCAGGGGCCCACACCCCAATATGGCGAATATATCCTCTCATACAGCGACTGCCGCGAATGCCACGGCGCGCAGTTGCACGGCGGCGTGGTCGGGCAGCTCGGACCTATTGGGCCCGACCTCAATGTCGTGAAGGCCTGGACGCGCGCCGGATTCATCGCAACCATGCGCACTGGGAAAGATCCCTACGGCCACGAGATCAGCCCGCAAATGCCGTGGCGCCCGATCGGAATGATGAGCGACGACGAGCTCAGCGCGATCTACGAATATTTGGAGCGCATGCCCGAGGTCGAAACCGCCGCCAACTGAGCGCATACGCCGCGCGTTAGCAGAACCCCTCTTCCTCGGAAGCGCAATCTCGCCGGCGCCGGCGGCTAGCGTGGCTACTTGTGCAGCGACGACGGCGACGAAGGAATCGAATGCGACAGCGCGGGGAAACGTCCGTCCTATTTGGCGAACAATTCGTCGGCCGCCGTGATGATCCCGGTTTCCGGATGCGCGGCGCAATATTCCCCGAGCTTCTTGGCATTGGCGACGAATTTCTCGGTGTCGATCACCGGCGGATCGTCTTCGCCCCGATAATAGCCGTCCATCCAGGCCAGGATCACGCCGATATCGTCCTTGTCGGCGGCCTGAAATTTGCCGCAGGTCCAGGTGGACAGATCGATCGTCGATGCCGAGGCAGACGTGCCGCCGCCGAGAAGTCCGATAACAAGGGCGCTGATCGCGCCAGTGACTAACCGCATGGATGCATCTCCTTGAGCCCGGCGGGTTCTTGCCCGCGATAATTCTTGCCCGCGCCCGAATGCCTAGTCCAGACACCCGCACGTATCAACACTTGCAGAAGGAAGTATTACCCTCGTGATCGCCGACCAGCCGGTTCGACCGGCGCAACGTCGCCCGTGGCGGCACTCGGCGCGTCGTTTTGATCACAGCGGCGGGGACGGCGCCGCCGGCATTGGCGGTACCATCATCGTGGCATGCAGCACGTAGCGCATCGGTCCGTGTGCGATCGCGTCGAACGGCCAGCACGTGGTGAGAACGAGCTCGTGGCCGCCCGTAAGCGGATCTATGCCCGATTGATCGAACCGCACAATCGAATAGCCATCGGCGCGATAGCGGAAGGTTTTTCCATCCTGACGTGTGACATCGATCTCGTCGCCGACGGCGACGTCCTTGAGAAAACGAAAATGGGTGTCGCGGTGGGCCGCGTAGACGGCGACCCCGCGTTCGCCGGCATCGGCGGTGCGCTCCACATGGCCGGGCCCGAAGGCGAGCGCCTGCCCGCTGCTGCCGGCGAGCACGATCGCGCTCGCTCCGATCCGCGCCACCGTGATGCGTGCCTCCGGCCAGGTGTCGGCCCAGGGCCACGGCTTGACGGCATGGCCCGTCGCGATCGTTTCGGCAAAGGCGCGTTGCAACAAAACCTGCGCCAGCATCGCCTTGGCATGGACATAGATGCCTTGGCCGAACAGGACCGCGCCAGCGATCGCGAGAATAAGGGCAAGGAATGATCGGCTCATCAGCGCCTCAGGAGAAGGAAGGCGCGCGGCTTCGGGGAAAGCCGCGCGCCACGGGCAAGGCTGGGGGGTCGGGGGACGGGGGCCTTGCCCGGAGCATGATTCCGAAAAACGGCAAGCGTTCTTCGGAAAATTTTGATCAGCCGAACGCGCTGCGGCGGCGGCGATCGAGGAAGATCAAGGCAAGCGCGATCAGCAACGCTCCCGCGCCCACCGCCATATTCCACTCGGCATCGGTGCCGGTCGCGGGCAGTACAACGCCCGGAGCTGATTGATTGCCGGCCCAGCCCACGCTCAGCGAAGCGCGCACGGCGACCTGAACGCGGCCGTCACGCTCGCCCGCCCGCCGCTCGGTCGCGGGAGCCGCCGGAACGGGCTTCGGCCGCTCACCGAACACCTTCTCGAAGTCCCAACCGGCCGGCAGATTGAGCGGCAGCGCGCTGACCCTGAGCGGTTCGTTTGCTGGACGGCTCGGCGTCTGATCGACGGCAACCAGGCTGGTCAGCCGCGTCACCAATTGGTGCTCAAGCGCCAGAGCCAGGATCATCTTGTTGGCTTCTTCCGCAGTCAGCGTGCGCATGGTTTGCGCCCCTTCGGCATCGGCGATCTCGCGCCGCGCCCAAAGCTTTGAGAGTCCCCTGCCCCCCGCCGCGTTGGCGAGCGGCAGCGTGATGCTCCAGGGCCGGTCGCCGATCCGGCCCTTGATCTCCATCGTGCCGACGAGCTTGCCGAGCCTAGCCGCTAGAACCAGCGGCTCGCCGCGATAGAGGTCGGGCAGCATGGCCGGCGTTACGTCCGCTTTGGTGTCGGAGAACGTCACTGACAGTTGCGTCACTGCCGGATTTTCGAGTTTGCCGAACAGTTCACGCATCCGGCCTGCGACCTGATCGATCGAGCCGATATGCGTGAAGGTGCCGCGGCCGAGCTCAGCCGCGCGGGTCATCAGATAGGAATTGGGCGCGGAGCCAATGCCGACCATGAAGACGCGCGAGCGCCCGCGCATCGACGTGATTGTATTGAACAATTGTTGTTCGTTGCCGATGCAGCCATCAGTGAGGAATACGACCTGCCGCACGGTGTTGCCGTCGGCGTTGCGGTCGGTGAGCGCGGCGCGCATCGGCGGGATCATCTCGGTGCCGCCCTGCGCCTGCAGCGCCGTGACGAAGGCTTGGGCGCGCGCAACGTGATCGCTGTCGGCGGCGACCACGTCCGGGAACAGCATGTCCATGGTGTTGTCGAACCGGATCACGTTGAACCGGTCGTTCGGCTGCAAGCGCCCGAGCGCATAAAGGAGACCGGCCTTCGCCTGGGCGATCGAGGTGCCGCCCATGGAGCCGGAATTGTCGATGACGAAAATCACCTCGCGCGGCAGCGGCTTCTGCTCCGCATCATTCACCAGCGGCGGCGTTACATAGGCCAGGAGATAGTCGCTGCCGGCGACTTGCTCGCGAAAGAGGCCGACTGACGGCGTCTTCTCCGCCGCCGCGGTCCATGTCAGCTCGAAGTCGTGATCCGCCGGAACGGCGCCCTCAGCAAGCGTGATCACCCGTGTCGCGCTGTCCGGACTGTCGATCTTGACGTTGTGGAAGTGGCTCTTGACGTCGCCAACCGGGAAGCCTGCTTGCAGGCGAATGCTGATCGTCGTGGGATTGACCGGCGCGTTGTCCTTCCGATCAAGGAACGGCGGCGAAATGCGATCGCGGTCCGGAACGGGGTCGTTGCTGGCACTGCCCCAGCCATTGTCGCCGGTGCGCAAATCGACGGTCTGCACCACCGGCGCCGGGTTGTAACGCGGCCCGATCACCATGGGGATGCGTAGCGAGAACCGATCCCCCGACTGGTGCACCGGCTCCTGATATTCGATCTGCACCAACACGGTTTCGCCCGGCCCGATA
>Ga0209006_10005337_pt1 | contig 11678 bp, 11 predicted proteins | sample JacPin_JW_Ref_O2_FD_188567 | JGI IMG/M metagenome (GOLD analysis project Ga0209006, IMG submission 188567) | Forest soil microbial communities from Algoma, Ontario, Canada - Jack Pine, Ontario site 1_JW_Ref_O2 (SPAdes) (version 2) | ecosystem: Environmental > Terrestrial > Soil > Boreal... | reverse complement strand
CGGAGGCGGCTTCGGATTCAGCGCCGGTCAGATTCTCGTGTTGTGGGGCCAAGCTCAACTAACGCTCCGCAGTGCCTGTCGTCATGCATCGTGGGCACTCCTGCGGACCGCTCGCCTGGACAGCTTCGCGCCGGCGGATTTGTATCGCGGCGCTCCCTTGTCGGCCCTCATCTATCGGCCACAGCTTGCGCTGTGGGCCGCAGGAGTTGGCACCATGTCGGCAGTCCGACGGTTGCCCCGGCGTCTAAGGGCCTTTCCCTCAGCCGGTCTCGATGAGTGCGGATGAGTCTAGAGGCGCCCCGTTTGAGGGTCAAGCGCCTGCCGGCAGGCGCTGCCGATCCTGGCTTGCCGCCCCTGTACCATTATGCTAGCGTGCTAATACGTTAATACACTGGACGACAGTCATGGCGGGCCGCAGGCAATGAAATCGCATCGACAGCTATCCGCGCGCCAGGAAGCCCTGGCCGAGCGCAACCTGGTGGCGGCCCTGGTCACGCTGCGCAGCGTGGAGGAATGCCGCGCCTTCCTGCGCGACCTGTGCACCCCGGCCGAACTGCAGGCGATGGCGGACCGCTGGGCGGTGGTCGAGTGCCTGCGGCGCGGCCTGCCCTATCGCGAGATTCATCGCCAGACCGGCGTCAGCGTCACCACCATCGGCCGCGTGGCACGCTACCTGGCCCAGGGCAATGGTGGTTACGCCCTGGCGGCGCAACGCATCGACGGGTCGCAGCATGGATAAAGAGACCCGCATCAAGCTCGCGGTGCAGAAGTCCGGCCGCCTGACCGATCCTTCGGTGGACCTGCTGACACGCTGCGGCCTGAAACTCTCGCGCGGCAAGGATCAGCTCATGGGTTACGGCGAGAACATGCCGCTCGATGTGCTGTTCGTGCGCGATGACGACATTCCGGACCTGGTGCAGGAGGACGTGTGCGATCTGGGCCTGGTGGGGCTGAACGTCCTGGAAGAAAAGCGCCTGCAACTCGCCGCGCGCGGTTCGCCGGCGCGCTTCGAGGCTCTGCGCACGCTCGACTTCGGCCGCTGCCGGCTGTCGCTCGCGGTGCCGGTGGAGCACGCTTACGACGGGCCGCAATCGCTGCACGGCAAACGCATCGCCACCACCTACCCGCATCTGCTCGGCCAGTTCCTGCAGCAGCGCCAGATCGAAGCCGAGATCGTGATCCTGTCCGGCGCGGTGGAAATCGCCCCGCGCCTGGGCCGCTCGGATGCGATCTGCGACCTGGTGTCCACCGGCTCCACGCTGCAGGCCAATCACCTGCGCGAGGTGGAGACGGTACTGCAGAGCCACGCGGTACTGATCCGCACGCCGGTGCCGCTGTCGACCGAGAAGAACGACTGGGTCGAACGCCTGCTGTTGCGCGTCGAGGGCGTGCAACAGGTCAAGGAGAGCAAATACATCATGCTGCATGCGCCGCGCTCGGCGCTGCCGGCCATCCGGCTGCTGCTCCCGGGCAGCGAGTCGCCGACGATCATTCCGCTCGAGGGTTCGCCCGATCGCGTCGCGGTACATGCCGTGTGCCGCGAGAATGTGTTCTGGGAAACGCTCGAGAGCCTGAAGAAGGCCGGCGCCAGCGCCCTGCTGGTGCTGCCGGTCGAGAAGATGCTGGCCTGATCCGATGCAGATACTCGACTGGCAACAGCTCGATGCCGCGGGCCGGCGCGCCGCCCTGGCCCGCCCCGCCGCCGCACTGCAGCCGCGCATCCTGCAGCAGGCCCAGGCCATCATCGATGCCGTGCGCAGCGAAGGCGACGCCGCGATACGCCGCTGCGCGCTCGAATTCGATGGCGTGGCGCCGCCCGAGCTGCGGGTCGGTGCTGCCGAGTTCGATGCCGCGCGCGCGCAGCTGACGAGCGAGCAACTGGCGGCGCTGGAAAAGGCGATCGCCAACGTCGACAGCTTTCACCGCGCCGGCGTGCCGACCGAGCTATCGCTGGAAGTGCAGCCGGGCGTGCGCTGCGAACGGCTCATCCGCCCGATCGGCGCCGTCGGGTTATATGTGCCGGCCGGCGGCGCGCCGCTGCCGTCCACGGTCATCATGCTGGCGGTACCGGCGCGCATCGCCGGCTGCGCACTGCGCGTGCTGTGCACGCCGCCCCAGCGCAGCGGACTGGCCAGCCCAGCCGTGCTGGTGGCCGCGCAGCTGTGCGGTATCGGGCAGGTGTTCAAGATCGGCGGCGCACAGGCCATCGCCGCGATGGCGTATGGCAGCGGCGGCGTGCCCAAAGTGGCGAAGATATTCGGTCCCGGCAATGCCTGGGTCACCGCGGCCAAGCAGCTGGTGGCGGCCGATCCCGCCGGCGCTGCCTTCGACCTGCCTGCCGGTCCGTCCGAAGTGCTGGTGATCGCCGACGACAGCGCGCGCGCTGAATTTGTCGCCGCGGATCTTCTGGCCCAGGCCGAGCACGATCCGATGTCGCAGGCGCTGCTGCTCACCACCAGTGCGAAACTTGCGCAGCAGGTGGCCGAGGCGGTGCGCGAGCAGCTGCTGAACCTGTCGCGCCGCGCGATACTGCAGCAGTCGATGGCGAACTCGCGCATCCTGATCGTGCCCAGCCTGGATGAAGCGCTCGCGGTGTCGGACAGTTACGCGCCCGAACACCTGATCATCGAAACGCGCCATCCGCGCGCGCTGCTCGAGCGTGTGCAGCACGCCGGTTCGGTATTTCTCGGCAACTGGTCACCCGAGCCGATGGGCGATTACTGCTCGGGCACCAACCACGTATTACCCACCTACGGCTACGCGCGCGCCTACAGCGGCCTGTCGGTCCAGGACTTCACGCGCCGCATGACGGTGCAGGAGCTCAGCGGCGATGGGCTGCGCGAGCTGGGTCCGACTGCCAGCACGCTGGCGCGGCTGGAGGGACTCGATGCCCACGCCGCGGCGGTCGAGCTGCGGCTGGCGGCATTGCGCCGGGAACGCGCCGCTTGAACTGGCTCACCGAAATCGCACGGCCGGAAATTCGTGCCCTGAAAGCCTACGAGCACGCGCTGTGGGAGCCGGGCCTGATCCGCCTGCATGCGAATGAACTTCCGTGGCGCGCTTCCGGCGACACCTCGATCGCCGGGCTCAACCGCTATCCCGAGCCGCATCCGCACCAGCTCACCGCCGCGCTGGCGCGCTTCTATGGCGTCGGGCCTGACATGCTGCTGGCCGGCCGCGGCAGCGACGAACTGATCGATCTGCTGATCCGCAGCTACTGCCGCGCCGGCCAGGACGCCGTGATCATCTGTCCACCGACGTTCGGCATGTACGGCGTGGCCGCGCGCATCCAGGGCGCACACGTGCTGGAAGTGCCGCTGCAACGCGATGCCGGCTACTCCTTTGACGCGGCGGCGCTGTCCGAGCGCTGCGATCCGAAGGTCAAGCTGGTATTCCTGTGTTCGCCCAACAATCCCACCGGCAATCGCCTTGACGGCCAGGCGGTGCTGGCGCTGGCGCGCACGCTTGCGGGCCGCGCGCTGCTGGTGGTGGACGAGGCCTATGTGGAATTCGCGCACGGACCGTCGCTCACTTCCGCCATCACCGATCATCCGGGCCTTACAGTGCTGCGCACGCTGTCGAAGGCGCATGGCCTGGCCGGGGCGCGCTGCGGGGCGCTGCTGGGACATGCGGCCGTGGTGGCGCTGCTGCGCAAGGTGATTCAGCCCTACGCGGTCACGCAATTGACCATCGAGGCCGTACTGCGCTCGCTCGAGCCGGCCGCGCTCGAACAGTCGCGCGACCGTGTCGCGAGCATCAAAGTCGAACGGGCGCGCGTCGCGGCGGCACTGGCCGGCACTCGCGGCGTACTCAAGGTCTGGCCCAGTGACGCCAATTTCCTGCTGGTCGAATTCCAGGACGCGGCCGCGGCCCTGCACCGAGCGCACGGCGCCGGACTGCTGGTGCGCGACCTGCGCGCCGCCGCCGGGTTAGCGCGCGCGCTGCGCATCAGCATCGGGACCTCCGAACAGAACGATCGTCTGCTGTCCAGCCTGCGAGGCTTGCAATGAACCAGTCCGCGACGCGACCGCCCCCGGTGCTGTTCGTTGACCGCGACGGCACGCTGATCGAGGAGCCGCCCGACAACCAGGTGGACAGTCTGGACAAACTTCGACTGCTGCCCGGAGTATTCGCCGCGCTCGCCGAGCTGCGCCACGTCGGTTACCGGCTGGTTATGGTCAGCAACCAGGACGGGCTCGGCAGCGCACGCTATCCGCGCGAGCGCTTCGAGCAGGTGCAGGAATTTCTGCTGCACCTGCTGGCCTCGCAGGGCATCGAGTTCGACCAGGTGTTCATCTGTCCGCATCTGGAGCAGGAGAATTGCCAGTGCCGCAAGCCGCGCACGGGCCTGGTGACCGAGTACCTGCGAGCGCAGCCGATCGACCGCGAACGCAGCGCCATGATCGGCGATCGCGATACCGACCTGGAATTCGCGCAGGATCTGGGCATCCGCGGGCTAGCCGTGAGCGTCGATGCAGCGCCGGGCAGCGAGCACAGCTGGGCTGGCATCACGCGCACGCTGCTGGCACGGCGGGCGCGGGTGGCGCGCAAGACCCGCGAAACCGACATCGAACTTACGCTCGAACTCGACAGCGGCGCCGACTGCCGCATCGCCACCGGCATCGGCTTCTTCGATCACATGCTGGAGCAGCTTGCCCGGCACGCGGGCTTCAACCTGCAGCTCCACTGCCGCGGCGACCTGCACATCGACGAGCACCACACGGTCGAAGACTGCGCCTTGACCCTGGGAGAGGCGTTGCGCCAGGCGCTCGGTGGCAAGGCCGGCATCGGCCGCTACGGCTTTCTGCTGGCGATGGACGAGAGCGAGGCGCAGGTGGCGCTCGACCTGTCCGGCCGCCCGTACTTCGTGTTTGAAGGGCAGTTCGGCCGCGAACAGATCGGGCAGCTGCCGAGCGAGCTGGTGCCGCATTTCTTTCGCTCGCTGGCGCAGAGCCTGGGCGCGGCGCTGCACCTGTCGGTGCGCGGCGAGAACACGCACCACATGATCGAGGCCTGCTTCAAGGGGGTCGGGCGTGCATTGCGGCCGGCGCTGCGGCGCGACGGCTACGACCTGCCGACCACCAAGGGCGCGTTGTGAACGTGGACGTGGCGATCATCGACAGCGGGGGCGCCAACCTCGCCTCGCTGCAATACGCGCTCGAGCGCCTGGGCGCGCGCTCGATCGTCAGCAGCGACGCTGCGGTAATTGCCGCCGCGCCACGCGTGCTGCTGCCGGGCGTCGGCGCTGCAGCCGACGCGATGCGCCGGCTGCGCGCCACCGGACTGGACCAGGTCATTCCGCGACTGCAATCGCCGCTGCTCGGCATCTGCCTCGGCATGCAGCTGCTGTTCGAGCATTCGACCGAAGGCGACACCGACTGCCTCGGGGTGCTGCGCGGCCGGGTCGAACGCCTGACGGCGGCGCCGGAGCTGCCGGTGCCGCACATGGGCTGGAATACCCTGCAAGACATCGGCGCTGACCCGCTGCTGCGGGATATCGAGCCCGCCAGTCACCTCTACTTCGTACACAGCTACGCCGCATCGATCAACGGCAGCACGCTGGCGACGGTGAGCTACGGCCGGCCCCTGGCCGCAGTGGTAGGGAAGGGAAACTTTCGTGGCGTACAGTTTCACCCCGAACGCTCGGCTGCGACCGGCGCTCGCATCCTGCGCAATTTCCTGGCGCTGTAACGGGCGCGCGCGTGCTGCTCATTCCCTCGATCGATCTGCGCGGCGGGTATTGCGTACGCCTGCTCAGGGGCGACTTCGCCGCCGAGACGCGCTACCAGTCCGGTGCGCAGGAAATGCTGGCGCACTACCAGCACCTTGGTGCGCGCTGGCTGCACGTGGTGGATCTCGACGGCGCTCGCGACGGCACGCGAAGCAATCGCGGCCTGATCCATGAGCTGGCGGCGCAGCGCGCCGTCGAATTGCAGGTCGGCGGCGGTGTGCGCGAGCGCGCCGTGATCGACGACCTGCTCTCGCACGGCGTCGCGCGCGTAGTCATCGGCAGCGCAGCGGTGGAGCAGCCGGCACAGGTGGCGGCCTGGATGCACAGCGTGGGTCCCGAGCGCGTCTGCCTGGCGTTCGATGTGCGAGTCGACGCACAGCGCACACCGCGCCTGCACACGCGCGGCTGGCAGCAGCGTACCGCGCTGTCACTGTGGGACGTGGTCGCGACATTTGCCGACACGGGGCTCAAGCACGTGCTGTGCACCGACATCGATCGCGACGGGGCGCTCGGCGGCCCGAACCTGGCGCTGTACCAGGAGGCGCTGCAGCGCTTTCCGGATATCCAGTGGCAGGCCTCCGGCGGCATCGGCAGTGGCGCGGACCTGGCGGCGTTGGCCGCGCGCGGCGTTCCGGCCGCGATCAGCGGCAAGGCGCTGCTCGAGCAGCGCATCTCGGTCGAGGAGTTGCAGCCATACTTGCCAAACGCATAATCCCCTGCCTCGACGTGCGCGACGGCCAGGTGGTCAAGGGAGTGCGCTTTCGCGATCATCGCGTGGTCGGCGACATCCTCGAGCTCGCCGGCCGCTATCGCGACCAGGGCGCGGACGAGCTGGTGTTCTATGACATTACCGCCAGCCCCGAAGGCCGCTCGGTCGATCGCGCCTGGGTGAGCCGCGTGGCGCGCGTGCTCGACATCCCGTTCTGCGTTGCCGGCGGCATCAGTTCGGTTCAGGACGCCGAGCAGGTGCTCAACGCCGGGGCGGAGAAAATCTCGGTCAATTCACCGGCGCTGCGAAGCCCGCAATTGATCAACCAGCTCAGCGAGCGCTTCGGATCACAGTGCGTGGTGGTTGGCATCGACAGTCAGACCACCCCGGAGGGCTTCCGGGTATATCAATTCACCGGCGACCCCGCCCGCAGCCGCGACAGTCAGCGCGACACCCTGGCGTGGGTGAGTGAAGTGCAGCAGCGCGGCGCCGGTGAGATCGTACTCAATTGCATGGCGTCGGACGGTACCCGCGTCGGCTACGATATCGAACAGCTGCGCCGGGTGCGCGCACTGTGTTCGGTGCCGCTGGTCGCTTCCGGCGGCGCCGGCGCCCCGGAGCATTTCGCCAGCGTGTTCAGCGACGCACTGGTGGATGCGGCGCTCGCGGCGAGCGTATTTCACAGCGGCGCGATTCTCATTCCGGAGCTCAAACGTGTGCTGCACGCCCAGGGCATCGAGGTGCGACTGTGAAGTTCACGGCGGCTGACATTGAACGCGTCGACTGGAGCAAGAACGACGGCCTGGTACCTGCGATCGTGCAGCATGCCGGCAGCGGCCGGGTGCTGATGCTCGGCTACATGAATCGCGCGGCACTAGCGGCGACGCTGGCGCGCGCTCGCGTGGTGTTTTTCAGCCGCTCCAGGCAGCGGCTGTGGGAGAAAGGCGAGACTTCCGGCAATTTCCTGCAGCTGATCGACATCCGCTGCGACTGCGATGCCGACACGCTGCTGGTCATCGCCGCACCGGCCGGTGCGGTGTGTCACACCGGCAGCGCCAGCTGCTTCGGCGATGATCCGCTCACCGCTGCCGCACCGCTGGGTTTCCTGCTGCAGCTGGAACAGCTGATCGCCGAGCGCATCGCCGCGGCGCCCGAGGGCAGCTATACCGCGCGTCTGTACTCCCAGGGGGTGCGTCGCGTGGCGCAGAAGGTCGGGGAGGAAGGTCTCGAAGTCGCGCTGGCGGGCGCCGGCGAATCCGACCAGGCGCTGCTGGGCGAATGCGCCGACCTGCTGTATCACCTGCTGGTGCTGCTGCGCAGCCGCAACCTGCCGCTGGCGGCAGCGATCGAGGAACTGCGGCGCCGGCACGACGCGGCCGCGAGCAACGCGTAGCGCGCCGACTAGAGCACGAACTCCTGCGCCGGCTCGCGCAGGTTGTAGCGCGAGCTCATCGCAGACCCGTAGGCGCCGGCATTGGCGATCAGCAGTACGTCGCCCTCGCGCGTCGGCGGCAGCAGCCGGTCATGCCCGAGGAAGTCGGCGCTCTCGCAGATCGGTCCGACCACGTTCACGATCTCGGTGGCCGGCTCGTCCAGCCGTGTCAGGTTGACGATCTCGTGCCAGGCTCCGTACAGGGCCGGGCGAATCAGCGAATTCATGCCGGTGGCGATGCCGACGTAACGCACATCGTCCTTCGACTTGGTCTGCGTCACGCGCGCAATGAGCGCGCCGGCCGCGGCCACCAGATAGCGCCCCGGTTCGATCCACACCGCGACGCCGGGTCGATTCTGCCGCACCGCGAGCAGCGCGGTATCGAGCTGCGCCAGGTCGAGCGCCATCTGGTCGTGTCCGTCGGGGACCCCGAGCCCGCCACCGACGTCGATGGTGTGCAGCTGCGGGAATCGCTGCGACAGGTCGAGCAGCCGCGTAGCCACCTCGGCCCAGTTGTCGGCATCGAAGATACCGCTGCCGGAATGTGCATGCAGTCCGACCACGGTCACGCCGTGGCGTTCGGTCAGCGCACTCAGCTCATCGATCTGCGCCACGGGCACGCCGAACTTGGCGTGTGCGCCCGCGGTGCGCACGTGGTGATGGTGGCCGCGGCCGGTGCCGGTATCGATCCGGACGAATACCCGCTGGCCGCGAAACAGCTCGCCCCACTCGCGCAGGATGTAGAGATTGTCGATGGTGAGCCGGATGTTCTGCTCGAGCGCCCAGGCATATTCGGCCCGGGCGGCGAAATTAGGCGTGAACTGGATGCGGCCGCGATCCAGCCCGGGCACGCTTGCAAGCAGGTGCTCGATCTCACCCGGCGACACGCACTCGAAGCCCAGGCCAGCGGCCGCGAGCAGCCGCAGGATATGCGCGTTTGGATTGGCCTTCACCGCGTACAGCACGCGATCGATCGACTCCAGGCGCTGCAGCGCGGCCGCGGCCGCGCCCAGCTCCTGCGGATCATAAACGTAGGCGCAATCGTGATCGGCCGCGAGCGCCAGCAGCGCAGCGCGCCGCCGCCGCCACCAGGCCGAGGCCGGCGTCGGCGTTGCGGCCGGTGGCGCGAACAGCTGTTGCCACGTGGGGCCAAGGATCGTGCCTTCGCGCACCGGCACGATCAGCCGATCGTGCAGTTCATTCACCAGCCGATCGCCCTGGTCCTCATCCACCACGAAGGTGAAATTAAGGTCATTGGCCGCCTGGCTCACCAGGTAGATGCGCTGCTCGGCGAACAGCTCGAACGCCTCGCCCAGTCGATGCAGGATGCCGCGGATATTGCGGCCCACCAGGCTCACCGAAGCGCAGGGACCGATCACCTGCGCGCGGCACAGCAGCGACAGATCGGCCGACAGCTTCTCGATCACCTGCGGATCGAGCGAGTTGGCCGCCGGATCGAGCGACACCGTGACATTGGTCTCGGAGGTGGAAATCAGGTCCACCGACAGGCCATGGCGCTTGAACACCTGGAACGCATCGGCCAGGAAACCGACTTCGTGCCACATGCCCGGGCTGTCGAGCGATACCAGCGTGATGCCCTTCTTCATGCACACCGCCTTGACCTGCGCTACGCCATCGCCGCCGTCGGCACTGATATGCGTGCCTTCGATCTGCGGGCACTGCGTGGCGTACACCACGATCGGAATGTGCTGCGATTTGGCCGGCAGGATGCAACGCGGATGCAGCACCTTGGCGCCGCTGCTGGCGATTTCCTGCGCTTCGTCGTAGTGCAGCGAACGCAACAGGCGCGCCTGCGGCGTGTGGCGCGGATTGGCGCTGAACATCCCCGGCACGTCGGTCCAGATCTCGAGCTGGCGCGCGGCGAGCTTGGCGGCAAGGTACGCGGCCGAGGTGTCCGAACCGCCGCGGCCGAGCAGCACGGTATCCCCGGCAGCGTCACTGGCGATGAAGCCCTGGGTCACGATCACGCCCGGGCATGCCGCCAGCTGGCGCTGCAGTGCCGTGTCGGCCGCAAACTCGCAGGTCGCCGACAGGAAATTGGCGCGCGCCGAGGCGGCCGCACGCGTCTGCGCTGTAAGGCCCGTGCGCGCATCCCACCAGCTGGCCTCGATCCCCTGCGCGTTGAGAAAGCGCGCACCGATTTCGGTCGCCATGAGTTCGCCGCTGGCCAGCACGCGCGCACGCGTGCGGTCGCTGACCTCGCTCATCAGTGCAATGCCGGACGCCATCTGGCGCAGCACCGCAAAGTAGTCCTCGAGTTCGGCACTGACGCCAACGCCGAGTTCCTCGGCCAGTGCCCGATGGCGCTCCTCGATCGATGCCAGCACCGGTTCGTGGGCGGCACCGAGCGCGGCAGCCAGCAGTTTCTCCAGCCGGTCGGTGACGCCGCTGACTGCCGAGTGCACCACCAGCACGCGCGCACCGTCCGCCAGTCGTGTGCGTACCACGGCGGCGATGTTGCGCCAGTTATCGAGACCGGAAACACTCGTGCCGCCGAACTTGAGCACGATCCAGGGAGACCCGCCGCGTGGCGCCATAGACTTTACCGTGTGTGAAGCAGCCGCCCTATCTAGTGCCCGGGCGTGCAGGCGGCCAGGCCGCCGGGGCAACCGCGCTCAGACGTCTTCGTCGTCGAACACGTCGCGCAGGTCTTTTTCGAGTTTGCGGTCCGCCAGCACTTCTTCCAGGCGACTCCAGGCCGCCTTGCCGCGTTTGCCCTGCGCGCGCACGCGTTTGTCGACGCGGGCCAGCAGACCGTCGTAATCGGTGCTGTCCTCGGACTCGACAATGAATTCCTCGTCCAGATCGAAGCTCTCGTTATCGCGTTCAGACATCGTATTTTCGCTAACAAAATGTCAAAATTATCAACTAGTTACGCACTTATAGGCGCTATGCAGGCAGCGAACTATAGCTGATTTGCGCTGCGGTTCAACTCTGCACGGCGATTGGGAAGCTGTACCACATAGACCAGCCGGGTGCAGCGAATGTTCAACGGTGCGGCTACTGCGCCCGCGCCAGGGCGGCCATGAGGCGCGCCCGTTGCTTGTCATAATCTGCTTTCAGCTGACGCGTGTACGACAACCGTACGACGACCAGGCGCGGAACTAGGGGCTGGCGCTGCCGTCGGAATTGAGCGCCGACAGGTCGGCTTCCAGGCCGACCGTTGCCAGTACGCCATCGGCTTTTTGCAGCACTTCGCGCGCGTAGTCCCAGTGAATGGCGACCGTGCTGTCACCGACGGCGGCGCGCAGCAGCTCGGCAAACTGGTCGACATCGGGCTCGAAGCTCTGGCCTTCGGCGTCCACCGGCGGATGCGCCTCGAGCAGCAGCTCCCCGTCCACCCAGGCCACCTTCACCGGCTGGTTGATGATGCGTACCGGTGTGCCAACCGCAATCATCGGGAACAGCTGCTCCACATCCTCCGGATACATGCGGATGCAGCCGTGCGTCACCGGCAGGCCGACCGCTATCGGATTGTTGGTGCCGTGGATCATGTAGGTGCCGTTGCCGGCCGCCAGGCGCATCGCGAACAGACCGAGTGGATTATCCGGCCCGGACGGCACGCGCGTCGGCAGCGGATCGCCGGCGGCCGCATGTTCCTTGCGCACCGACTCCGGTGGGAACCAGACCGGATTCTTCTCCTTCGCGATCACGTGCGTCAGGCCGATCGGCGTGTGCCAGTCCATCTTGCCGATGCTGACCGGGTAGCTGATGACCTCGGGCGGGTGGCCGCGCTGCGCTTTGGGATAGTAGTAGAGCCGGTGCTCGGGCAGGTTGACCACGAT
>Ga0209006_10005336_pt1 | contig 11678 bp, 8 predicted proteins | sample JacPin_JW_Ref_O2_FD_188567 | JGI IMG/M metagenome (GOLD analysis project Ga0209006, IMG submission 188567) | Forest soil microbial communities from Algoma, Ontario, Canada - Jack Pine, Ontario site 1_JW_Ref_O2 (SPAdes) (version 2) | ecosystem: Environmental > Terrestrial > Soil > Boreal... | reverse complement strand
CCTTGGGTACGCGGTACACCGTGCTGACGCCTGTTTCCAGATCGAGTCGAAACACCGTCGGCGGCGTGATCATGTCCGTGAACGAGTAGAACGTCTCCACGTCGTCCGGTTCGCCGCCAAATCCTCCAGCCGTGCCGCGACCCGGCAATTCGACCTCGCGCCGCACCCGGCCATCCAAGCCATAAATGATTACCTTGCTGGCGACGTCGTGCAACGTGCGCACAATGAGTTGATGATCCACCAGCGTCACGCTGCCCGAATCCACATCCAAGGTGTCCGGCCCTTGTTGAATCACTTCCTTCCAATCAGTCTTAGCCGGTTTCAAAGGATCGATGGCGATGACGCGGCCCCGCGGCGCGTCGAGCGTGGTCTGGAAATAAAGTAGTCCCTGATCTGCGCCAATATAGATGAAGTTGACGTTGAATCCTTCCGCGAGCGCCACGACCGCAACCTTCGGCGCATTAAGGTCAATGACATAAAGATTTTCCAGCCCCTTGTCTCCGACTTCTCCTTCGCCAACGCGCAGCACCAGCCAGCGGTCATCCCCGGTCAGCTGCGGCTCGAATTGCCAGTCGGAATGATCGGGCCGATCGTAGAGCTTCCGGTCGGCGGTGTTCGGCGTGCCCAGGGCATGATAGAAAACCGCATCGCCAAGGTCGCGCGCGCGGAGTTCCTGGCCCGGTGGCGGGGCTGGAAACGCGCTGTAGTAGAGTCCCTTGCCATCCGTGCTGAAAATCGGATGGTAATACTTGGTCCACTTGATGACATCGGGCAAGTCCTGGCCCGAAGTGAGATCGCGGAAGTGCCAATCCGTCCAATCCGAGCCGCCTTGCGACACTCCGTAGGCCAGCGTGCCGCCGTCCGGGCTGGCCACGTAGCCCACGATAGCAAGCGTGCCGTTGGTCGAGAGCGCGTTTGGATCGAAGGCTATAGTCGGCGTGCCATCCAGACCGTCGCTGGCAAAGAGAACACTCTGCGGCTGGAGACCGCTGTTGTGCGTGTAGAAATAATGATGACCCTTGTGGAACGGCATCCCGAATTTTTCGAAATTGAGCAGCTCTGTCAACCGTTGTTCGATTGACTGGCGAACGGGAATCTTGGCCAGATAGGAGTCGGTAAGGCTCGCCTCGGCCCGCACCCAGGCGCGTGTTTCAGGGGAGTCCAATTTTTCCAGCCAGCGATAGGCGTCGGCGACTTTTACGCCGCGGTAGTCATCCAGTGTGTCGTCGCGCCGGGCCTGCGGATAAGTCGCCCCGACGGCCCCCGAGGCCGCGAGCGCGAGCAGCAGTGAGAGAAGAATAGTATTCATGTTGACAACCATAATTCGCCGCGCAGCTCGACGCAAGTTACAATCAGGGGGTTTCACCCGATTTGAACTCGACCCACGGCTCCGACGGACGGCTTTTGAGGTATCCCTCCAACCAATCGAATTGCGGATGCGCGGCCAGAAACGCCGCCGCGTCGAACGGAGTCCCGTCGGCTGAACCCCAGCGCGCCGCGAAACTCATTGCTTTGGCCATGCGCGAATCAACCACCTTGGCGTCGAACGAGCCAGTGGGATAGAAGGGCGCCGCGCCGCCGCTGGGGGCCGTAAGCTCGGGTTCGAGTTCGAAGTGCCCCGAGAGCGTCCGGCTGTCCGGCCTTTCCTTCTGGAGGCAGACATCGTAACAGTCCCCTTCCATTTTCTCGCCTAATTCCAAATCAATCTTGCCGGCGTTCTCCTTCATCAATTGCTTCCAGCGGATGCGCCGGGCGACATCGGAGAGTCGAATATCGTCGTCTCGAGCTTCCGTTTCCAGCCGCAGGATGTGCGGGTCCTCGGCGATATTGGAGCCGATGAAAAATCCGTCTTTGGTTCGCTCGAAACCAATGTATTTGAGGCCGAGCTCAAGGCGCGCGATCTCGCCAGTATTGACATCCCCCAGCAACCAGGAGTTGGCATAGCCACCGTTGTTGCCCTTCTTCATGATGGCGCACCATTGGTCGATGTTGGCGGCGTCCTGCGTCGCGCGGCGCATCCGGACAAATTCCGGCACGCCTTTTTCCGAAAAATGTTTGAACCCGCCAATAGTGGTTTCCGAACCGACCAAGCCGGCGTCGGTGATGAAGAAATCGGTGCCGCTGTGGATCCATCCTGGCTGTGTCTGCATGAGAACGCGATGACCTGCAGCAGGCTTGATGTCAATAATTACGTTTGCGCCGGCTTCGACGTAATCGCCCATCGTGTTATGTCCGAGCACCACCCCGCCGTCCTTGGTCATGTGGCCCGTGGCGACGAAAGAGGAGCAGGATTGCTTGGGCCGCTTCACCACGTCGATATTGTCGGTCAACTTCTTGGCAGCGATCGGCCACCAATATCCTTCGACTTCGAGTTCGGCGTTATAGGTGACAATATCGTCGTAAGTTGTCGGAAAGCCGGCCGCTTTCATCCCGTCCACGATTCCTTGCAACTCAGCGCGGTTCTCCGCATCGATGCCCGCCTCCATGAAGCCCTTGGTGTGAGCGACGAGCCAGGACCATTCCATGCTGCTGTCGTGCTGCCAATGCGCCGCTGCCACACGCATGGATTCGGCGATATCCTTGGCCAGCAGGTAGCCGTGCTGAAACCCGCGTTCGCTCGGCCCGCCATCGACATGGAGATAAATCCAACCCGCTCGCTCATGCCGTTCCGCGGCGTGAAGCCATTCCTGCTGTCGATCGGAAAGGCCGTCCGCACGAATGTCGGCCAGGGCGAAGGAAAGACAAGTGAATCCAAGTGCAAAAGCGCGAAAACTCATAAACCGAGTATGGGCAGAAAGAGACGCGTGTCAAACGCGTACTAACCAAAGGAGCCAGGGCAGGTGCGTCTTGACGCCGCTTCCAACCCAATAGGGTAAAGCAGACGTGATGTTATTGGTCTGTTGGCGGCGAAATCGAGTGCTGTTGTTCAAAGGGATCAAAGTCGTCCGATTCCTGAACATGAACTTCCGCATGGCCGTCCATAAATCCATACGATTTGGCCCATTGGCCGTTCAGGGTTGGCCATGCTTGAGATTCCCGCAGCATAATCACTGAGCCCGCATTGGTCAGCCCGTTAATCGATCCGGTGTAAGTCAGTTCAAAATTATTGGTGCCCGTCAATTTTTGTTCAGAGTTTGTCAAATAGGCGGAGAATTGATCCAGGTTCGTGGCCAATTGCCCTTTATTGTCCTGGGTATAAAGAAATTCTCCCAGCACGAGTATTTTGGCATCGCTCATTTTTGCTATCGAAATTTGTCGTTGCTGTTCCTCGGCTGGAGTCGTTTCGTCCGACGCTTGCGAGTCTCCCTCCGCTGGCCGTAAGCGATCTTTTCCGATCAGCTTTCCCAATTCATTTGTTTTCTGGCGCAAGAGTCCGACTTCGGCGCGCAGCCGCAGCAAGTCCTTCAATTGCTTGTCGGGAATCGAATTGGGGTCATGCGCCATGGCAAGCCGATTTGAGAGCGCTTCATTCTCGACTTGTAGTCGAGTAACCTGCCGGTGCCACGCATCGTTTTCTGCGCGCAGCTTTTTTTGGGTTTGATGTTGCACCACTAGAGCGGTGGTCGCGCCGGCGATGAGGAGTGTGGCGAGGCCAAGTTTCAGTTTTGTTGCGGTCATAATTTTCAGGAGTGTTAACGATTCAGCCCCCGCAGCCGTGATTGAAGTGGCGGCCAGCGCCGCGGCCACATTCGCAGGCGCAACTTGGACAGCATGGGCGGAGATCGTCTCAACCAGAGCGCATGTAGTTGCGATGCCGCGCTTGGCGAGCAGAGTGCGTAATTTTTCTAAGGCCCGCTCGACTCGCATCCGGGCGGTGTTTTCGCGCAGGCCGAGTTTCGCGCCGACTTCGGCCAACGGTCGATTCTCAAAGTAGCGCAGCAGGATCGCCTCCCGATCCGCTTCCTTGAGCTGCAGCATGGCTTCGTCGATGGCCGGCCGCAGTTCCTCCCAAGCGGGGTCGGTCTCATTCTGGGAATCGGGTTCGCGCATATATTTCTCCTCGCGGCCACGGCGCCTGCTCTCTTTGCGCGCGATTTCCGCGGAGGCAAAATGCGCGCTGGTGTAAAGCCAGCCTGTCAGCGTCGCCCGGTGCGAAAGCGATGCAGCCTTGCGCGCAAGGTCGGCGAATACGGTTTGGGCGGCGTCCTGCGCCAGATGAGTGTCCCCGTTTAGCCGACGCAGCACGACGGAATAGACGAGATTGACGTGTCGCCGCACCAATTCGGCAAACGCTTCCTCGGAACGAGTTCGCGCGTAAAGGCGGAGCAATTCGCTGTCGGGCGTCATAACTAGATTATAGCAGCCGCCGGAAAGAAAATCGCACAGAAAAAACGATGCGAATGCGACTAGAGCGAGGAATCCGGGTGGTCGCCTAATCCGGGTAACCGTCTGGATGGGCCTGGTGCCAGCGCCAGGCGGAGGCCACGATCTGCTCCAATTGCGGATATTCCGGCTTCCAGCCCAGTTCATCTATGGCCTTTTGCGCTCCCGCCACCAGCTTGGGCGGATCGCCCGCACGGCGCGGTTTCTCCACCGTGGGAATGGGCCGGCCGGTGACTTTCTCGCAAACATTGATGACCTGGCGAACCGAATAACCGTCGCCATTGCCCAAATTGTAAAAACCTTTCCGCCCCGGTTGCAGGGCCAGAATATGGGCCTGGGCCAAGTCAATAATATGAATGTAATCCCGAATGCACGTGCCGTCGGGCGTTGGATAATCGGCGCCAAAAATATCGCAGGATTTGGCGAGGCCCATAGGCACGCGCAGGACATTCGGGATCAGATGCGTTTCAACGCGGTGATGTTCGCCAAATCTCTCGCTCGCGCCGGCGGCGTTGAAATAACGGAAGGCGACAAACTCCAGCCCGTGAATGACCTCATACCAATGGAGCATTTTCTCGAACATCAACTTGGATTCGCCATACGGATTGATGGGCCGCTGGGGCAAATCCTCAGTCATCGGTACGCGGTCGGGCGGCCCATAAGTCGCGCAAGTCGAACTAAAAACAAACTTCTTGACACCGGCGGCCACGGCCGCGTCCAGCAAGTTGAGGCCGTTGCAGACGTTGTTGTGGAAATACTTGGATGGGTTGACCATCGATTCGCCCACCTGCGCGTTGGCCGCGAAGTGGAGGACAGCCTCCGCCTTGGCGTCGCGAATCGCCTCGCGGATATTGTCCGTGTCGCTCAACCGCGCGTGGATGAACACGGCGCGGTTGTCCACTGCCGAGCGATGGCCCTCGGTGAGATTGTCGTAAACCGTCACTTCGTGTCCTGCGTCCAGGAGTTCCTCAACGCAGACGGAACCGATGTAACCCGCGCCGCCGGTAACAAAAACATTCACAGGCCGCAGGTTACTTCGCGCGGTGCGGATGCTCAATGGGAATTTATTTCCTTTGTTCTGAGACACGCCGCCAGGTGGTTCGGGTCCGTGAACGGCTCCAGCACCGGAACCTCCCGCGCGCAACGCTCCTGGGCGTATGCACATCGTGGATGAAACGGACAGCCGGACGGCGGGTTGAGTGGCGACGGCGGGTCGCCGGGCGGCACCACGCGTTCGCGCCGGGCTTCGCGCGCGGGGTCGGGGATGGGAATGGCGCTGATCAAGGCCTTGGCATACGGATGGAGCGGATGTTCGAAGACGCGCGTGGCAGGGCCGATCTCCACAATCTTGCCCAGATACATCACGGCAATCCGGTCTGAAATATAATTGACCACGGAAAGATCGTGCGAGATGAAGATCAACGTCAGCCCCATCTCGCGCGAAATGCGGGCCAGCAGATTAATGATCTGGGCCTGGATGGAAACGTCCAGCGCCGAGACAGGTTCGTCGGCGATGATCAATTTAGGCTCGACGGCCAGGGCGCGGGCGATGGCCAGCCGTTGCCGCTGTCCGCCCGAGAATTCGTGCGGATACTTGCGCTGGGCGCGCGGCGGGAGGCCCACTTTTTGCAGCAGGACGCCGACGCGCGCGGGCAGTTCCGACTCCGGCACGTCGCGATGAGCCTGCAGCGCCTCGGCGAGGGCGTCGAAAACGGTCATCCGCGGATTGAGCGAGGCGTAGGGGTCCTGAAAGATCATCTGGAAGTCGGCGCGCGCTTCGCGCAATTCGCGTCCGTGCATTTGGGTCAGGTTGCGGCCATTGAGCACCACCACGCCTTCGGTCGCGCGAATGAGCTGGAGAATCGTGCGGCCCAGAGTCGATTTGCCGCAGCCCGATTCGCCGACCAGCCCCAGAATTTCGCCCTGGCGTAATTCAAAGGAGACGCCATCGACCGCGCGAACGGAGCCGACGCTATGCTGGAACAGAAACCCGCGCTCAACGTGAAAATGCGTTTTGAGATTTTCCACGCGCAGGAATGGCCAGGAGGATTGTTCGGGTGTCGTCACAGCGGCATTTTCTCCTTTTGCACGCGCAGGCAGGCGGAGCAGTGGGCGGGCGCTACCTCAAGGGCTGCGACTTCCTCACGCGCGCAATAGTCAACAACATATCCACAACGCGGCGCAAACGGGCAGCCCGGCAGCGGACGCAGCAAGTCTGGCGGCGCGCCCGCGATGGTGTAAAGTTCCTGACCCTTGACTTGGAGGGCAGGAATCGATTTTTGCAGCGCGCGTGTGTAGGGATGCTTGGTTTCGTAGAACAACTCCGGCGTGCGGGCGCTTTCCATGACGCGGCCGGCGTACATAACCATGACGCGATCACAAAACCCGGACACCACGCCCAAATCGTGGCTGATAAGAAGGATGGCCATGCCCAGCTCCTGCCTCATTTTCTTCATCAGATCGAGGATTTGCGCCTGCACGGTTACGTCCAACGCTGTGGTGGGTTCGTCAGCAATGAGCAAGTCGGGCTTGGTAATCAGGGCCATGGCGATCATCACCCGTTGCCGCATCCCGCCCGAGAATTCGTGCGGATACATCCTGAGACGATGGACTGGATCGGTGATGCCGACGTCCGCCAACATTTCCACCGCACGACGGCGAGCGGCGGGGCGATCCATTTTTTCGTGAATGAGCAGGGGCTCAATCAATTGCTGCTCAATCCGGAGATACGGATTGAGCGAGGTCATGGGGTCCTGAAAGATCATCGAGATGCGGAGGCCGCGATACTTATTCAGTTCCCGATGCGAGAGTGCGAGCAAATCGACGCCGTCGAAAATCGCCTGTCCGCCCTCGATGCGCCCCGGCGGTTGCGGCAGCAAGCCCATGATCGAATAGCAGGTGACGGACTTGCCGGACCCAGACTCGCCGACGATGCCCAAGGTCTCGCCTCGCGCGATTTCGAAGGAAACATCCTGAACCGCGCGAACGACTCCGGCTCGCGTGTGAAACGAGGTTCGCAACTTGTTGACAGTTAAGAGCGGCATGAATCAGTCCTTCGAGCCGTGAACGTCCAAGGCGTCGCGCAGGCCGTCGCCCAGGAAATTGAGCGAGAACAAAGTCAGGGCCATGGCCGCCGCCGGATAGGTCAGCAGCCATGGGTATTCCTCCATCACCTCCGCGCCTTCCTTGATCAGCACGCCCCACGAACTGTGCGGCGCTTGCACGCCCAGTCCCAGAAAACTCAGGAACGCTTCCAACAACATCACCTCTGGCACTGTCAGCGTCGCATAGACGATGATGGGGCCGAGCAGGTTGGGAAGAATGTGCCGGAAGAGAATCCGGCGCCGACGCAATCCCAACGCGCGCGCCGCCTCGATGAATTCCTGCTGCTTGATGGCCATGACCTGCCCGCGCACAATCCGGGCCATTGTCAACCATTGCACCGCGCCGATGGCCACGAAGAGCAGAATAATATTTTGGCCGAAAAAGACCGTCAACAAGACGACGAAAATTGTAAACGGCAACGCGTAAAGAATATCGACCATTCGCATCAGCACCATATCGGTTTTGCCGCCGACAAAGCCGGAGACGGCTCCGTAAGTGACGCCGATGACGAGCGAGACGGCTGTGGCGCACATACCGAGCATGAGGGAAATCCGTCCGCCATAGAGCAGGCGTGCGAGCAAGTCGCGTCCGAGCGGGTCCGTGCCCAGCCAGTGAGTGCGATTGGGTGAAACGGGGCCAAGCGCCAGGTTCTGCTCTTCATAGGAAAAGCCGAGGACATGCGCGCACAGCACCGGCGCCAGAAAACAAAGCAGCGAGAGCGTCGTCACGACAATGAGGCCGAAAAGGGCCAGCTTGTTCTGCCACAGCCGATGCCAGGCGTCTTGCCAAAAGGAGGCGCTCTTGTCGCCATCGATTGGCGCGCCAGGTTCAAGGGTGGGCGCTGGCATCAGTCAAAACGAAGTTTGGGGTTCAACCACACCAGGACGATGTCCACCACCAGGTTCATGCCGATGACGAACGCGGCGTAAAAGAGCACCGAACCCATGATCATGCAATAGTCCCGGTTGAAGGCGGCGGTGACAAAGTAACGGCCCAGGCCAGGGATGCCGAAGATCGTCTCCACCACGAAGGAGCCTGTCAACAATCCGGCTATGGCCGGGCCAAGAAAGGAGACCACCGGCAGCATTCCGCCTCGCAGCGCATGCCGGAAGAGAATGCGCACCTGGCCGGCGCCCTTGGCCTTGGCGGTGCGGATGAAATCCTGCCGCAGAATCTCGAGCAGACCGCCGCGCGCCAGCCGTGCGATGTAGGCGGCGTAATACGCGCCCAGCGTCAGCGCCGGCAGCACGCGGTCGCGCGCGAAATACCATCCCGCGGCGTTGCACCAATTCAGGTGCAGGGCGAAGGCGGAAATGAGAAGCGGCCCCATGACAAAAGTCGGCACGCACAAACCGAGCATGGCCAGCGACATGGGAGCATGGTCCAAAAACGTGTTTTGTTTGAGCGCGGCCACCATTCCGGCCAGGAGTCCCAGGAACAGAGCCACGGCCATCGCCTCGCAGCCCAATTCGAGCGAGACAGGAAAGGCGTCGGCAATAATCTCATTGACAGAACGGCTGGGGTATTTGGAGGAAGGTCCAAGATCACCCACCAGCAGGTGTTTCATTTGCAGCAGGTATTGTTGCCAGAGTGGTTTGTCCAGGCCGTAATGGGCCTCCATGCGCGCCTTGATCTCCTTGCTCGGTTGTTTCTCCAGATCAAAGGGTCCGCCAGGGGCCAGGTGCATCATGAAAAAGGTCACGGTCGCGATGACCAGCAGGACGGGGATGGTCTCAACAAAGCGTCGCGCGACAAATCGGAACATAGGTCAGTTGGTTTCCGGCACGAGATAAATGGACCTGTATTCGGGATCGTCCAGCAAGTTGGGATACCAGCCTTTGACGCAAGGCTGGATGAGACGGGGATTGGTGAAAACGTAAATGGGAATGATGGGCATTTCATCCATCAAAAGCGCCTCGGCTTTTTGAAATGCGGCGAAGCGCGCGCCTTGGTCGCCTGTGCTGGCGGCCGTGCGGCAGAAGCGGTCGTATTCGGCGTTGGCCCATCCCGTTTCGTTGTTGCCGCTCTCGGTTTGAAACAAGTCCAGAAACGTGCTGGGGTCCGCGTAATCGGCGCCCCAACCCGCGTAGCCAATGTCATAGTTGGTGTTGCGCATGGCGTCCAGATAGACTTTCCATTCATCGTTGTGCAAAGTGACTTGGATGTGGAGGTTCTTGCGCCACATTTCCTGCGCGGCTTCGGAGATGGCCTTGTTGCCCTGGGACGTGGAGTAAAGCAGGGTTACGGGCGGGAAGTTTTTCCCATCCGGATAGCCCGCCTCGGCCAGGAGCCGCCTAGCCTCGGCTGGGTCCTCGTGCAGGCGGGCTGTTGACGAGTAACCAGCAGTGCCGGGCGGTGTCAAGCAAAAGGCGGGAATGTCCACACCAAGCCGCACGGTCTCGGTGATGCCGTGGCGATCGAGCGTCATGGCCAGGGCCTGGCGGACCCGCTTGTCGTTGAGCGGCGGCCGGGTCACGTTGATCTTGAAGAACCAGGTGGTCAGCTCCGGGTAAATGCAGATCAGTTGAGGTTTGTACTTCCGATAGAATGGCACCTTGGATTGATTCGGGCGCCGGATGGTGTGGAGTTGGCCGGAACGAAACATCCTTTCCTCCGTGTCTAGACTTTCCTCGGGATCGAAGTAAATGGAATTGAGCTTGACGTGCTCAGCGTCCCAATAGGTCGGGCTTTTGACAACCAGAACATGGGAATTCATGCGCCATTCCTTGAGCACAAACGGCCCGTTGCCCACGAAGTTCTCCGGTCGCGTCCACGGATTGGAACGATCGTCGATGGCGCCGTATTTCTTGATGGTTGCAATCGGCACCGGATACCACGAATCATGCACCATCATCGCGAGCAAATAGGGAGTAGGACTATGCAGCTTCAATTGCAGGGTATGATCGTCAAACACCTTGAAGCCGACTTCGTCAAAGTTGGTGATTTTGCCCAGGTTGAAAGCCTCGGCGTTGGTGACGGCATAGAGCATGTAGGAGTATTGGGCGGCCACCGAAGGGGTAAGGATGCGGCGATAGGACTCATAGAAATCGCGCGCTGTCAGAGCTTCTCCATTGGACCAGCGGGCGTTGTGGCGGAGGTGGAAGGTATAAATTAGCCCGTCGGGCGAGATGTCCCAGCTTTCGGCCACGCCAGGACGCGGCGAGCAGTCCTTGGCGTCGGCATAGACCAGGCCTTCAAACAAGGAGAGCATGATGTCGTGCTCAAGCTGGCCAATGGCGATGTGCGGGTCTAGGTCACTAGGTTCGCCGGCGTTGCCGACGCGATACTGGCCGGCGCGGTTGGCGATTTCGACCAGTGTCTGCCGATGGCCGCAGCCGCAGAGGAGAAGAAGGCCCCAGCAGAGAAGGATTCCCGCTAGACTGGGGCGGTGCGCGGTCATTGGCCGCCAGGCGAAGGGTTGACCCCGATCTTTTTCAAGAACGGTTCGATGGACTGGGGGCGCCCAAGGAATTTTTCGATGGAAACTTCGACGTCGCGCGAGCTGCCTTTCGCGTAAATCTCCTCGCGCAAACGCATCCCGGCCGCGCGGTCAAAATAGCCGTCGGGCGCTTTCTCGAACACCGTGGCCATGTCCGCCGCGATGGCATCGGCCCAGGCGTAGCCGTAATAGCCGGCGTCGTAGCCCATCAAATGTCCGAAATAGGCCAGCCACGCCGTGCCGGGCGGCTCCGGGAAAAACGTGTCGGCGGCGATTTGGTCCGCCAACGGCTCCGCTCTCTCAGCGTTGTCGGCGTGGATGCGCGTGTGCAGCGCCAGGTCGGCCAAACCGAAGACCAATTGCCGCCGGTAGTAGGAGGCTTCCACCGCCAGCTTGGAGGCTTTGAGTTGGCGCAGGATTTCCTTGGGAATCTTTTTCGACGGATCGCGATAATCGGCGGCAAAGCTGTCAAGCACTTTATCGTCCCACGCCCAATTCTCCAGCATTTGCGAGGGGGCCTCGACAAAATCGCCGGGCACGCTGGTGCCGGAGAAGCGCGCGTATTTGGCGCGCGTCAAAATGGCGTGCATGGCGTGGCCGAATTCGTGGAAGAGCGTCACCACGTCCTCGTGCGGCAACAGGGAAGGCCGGTTGGTTTGCGGCTTGGGAAAATTGCAGATCAACGACACGACCGGACGCTGATAGGTTCCGTTCGGCAACAATTTGCCGTCGATGAGGCCGAAATTGGCGAAGTGGTTGTATTTGCCTTCGCGCGGGAACATGTCGAGATAGAAAAGCCCCATCGGCTCGT
>Ga0209006_10005335_pt1 | contig 11679 bp, 9 predicted proteins | sample JacPin_JW_Ref_O2_FD_188567 | JGI IMG/M metagenome (GOLD analysis project Ga0209006, IMG submission 188567) | Forest soil microbial communities from Algoma, Ontario, Canada - Jack Pine, Ontario site 1_JW_Ref_O2 (SPAdes) (version 2) | ecosystem: Environmental > Terrestrial > Soil > Boreal... | reverse complement strand
AGTAAAGTCGAGGGTGTCCTCGATTCCCCATGGTCCGGACATGGCTGGTCTACTTCCAGCCGCCACCGAGCGCTTTGTAAAGCTGAACCAGGCTCTGGTATTCGTTGTTTCGCGCCTGAGCCAACGTGAGTTCGGCTTGAAATAATGACCGCTGGCTGTCGAGGACGTCGAGATAATTTGTCGTGCCGCCACGATAACGCATTAGCGATACGTCGACCGATTCTTGAAGGTCCTTGACCGTCTGCTCCTGGCGCTCACGGACGCCATGGAATTTGTCATACCCAATGAGGGCGTCCGAAACATCGCCGAATGCGCGCTGAATTGTTTGCTGGTAGCTGATTAGGGCTTGCCGGTCTTCCGATTTCGCGTAACGCAAGTTGTTACTTAAGGCGCCGCCCTCAAAAATCGGCTGGGTCAGGCCAGCCGAGTAGGTTCCCATTCCGAGGGGAGTCGGGATATTCGTTCCGAGAAACGAACTATGTCCAAACGCTGCGCCTGCCGAGCCGAGAAGCGATATTTGCGGAAAAAACATTGCTTTAGCGACTCCGATATTGGCGTTCGCCGCAACCAGGTTCTGCTCGGCTGTGCGGATATCAGGCCTCCGCTCGAGCAGGTCTGAGGGCAGGCCTTCCGGCATCTGCGGTGGAAGAGTCTCGCTCCACTGCCAGCCATTCGGAGTCTCAATACCAAGCGTCGTTCCGCGGGGTACCCCTTGCGGATAATTCCCCATAAGAATGTCGATCGCGTCCTCAGTCTGGCCGATTTGCCGTTCCAGTTCCGGTATCTGTGCATTTGCCGTATCGAGCACTTGCCGCGCCTGAAGCACGTCCAGCCGCGTGCCCACACCGTGAGTGAGTCGTAGCTCAGTCAGTTTGACAGAATTCTCCTGGGTTTTCACTGTCTCCTGTGTGATCTGAAGCTGCAGATCTAGATCTCGAAGAAGAAAGTAATCGCTCGCCACGTCGCTCACCAGAGTCAGAATCAAGGTCTGCCGCGCATATTGGGTGCCCAGCAGTTCAGCCCGTGCCGCTTCAGTAGCGCGTCGATACCGCCCGAATAGATCTAGTTGAAAGATCACATCGGCGGCAAGTGAAAAAACGTTGGACTTGATATTTTCTTCGGCCTTTCCGCCGCTGAACTCGGGGCTGAGCGAAACCATAGGAAACTCGTTAGAGCGCACGATACCAACCTGGGCTCTTGCGGCATTGACGTGCTCGACTGCAAGTTGAAGGTCGTAGTTCTGCTTCAGCGCCGTACGGATCAGATCTTGCAGTTGGGTATCGTGGAAGACTTGCCACCACGGCAGATCGGCGAACGATTCGGTTTGCGACACCGTCCGTTGAGATTCATTAGCGCCGTGGAAAGCCGTGGGCGCCGGCACAACCGGCCGGCGGTAGTTGGGTCCGACGGTGCAGGCTGGGAGCAGTAGCGCCGCAGCGGAAATCGCAATATGCCGGAAAGCTCTCATGTCAGTCTCCTTGAGCCGGCGAAGGCAAAGGCTCCGCACCGGTAAGGCGGGCCTTCACGCCGGCCAATTTCTCGACCACAACAAAGATGGCGGGAACGAAAAACCTGCCAATGAACGTCTCGGCCACCATGCCTCCAATCACCGTAGTGCCGATGATCTGACGCGCAATGGCGCCCGCGCCGGATGCCGTCCACAGTGGCACACAACCGAGAATGAAAGCGAACGAGGTCATCAACAGCGGCCGCAGCCGAATCCGTGCCGCCTCCAGTGCGGCGTCGGCCAGGGACCGGCCCCGTACATACTCTTCTTTCGCAAACGCGACGATCAGAATCGAGTTCTTTGCACCCAGACCAATCAGCATCACTAACCCGATTTGGTTGTAAACGTCGTTTTCAATCTGCACCATGTACGCGGGGAGGAAGGCGGCGAGCACGAGGCGGCGGAGCCAGAGCGCCGCGATGGCGCCGAAGACCGCTACGGGAGTGCTGAGCAGCACGCTGAACGGTAACGACCAGCTCTCGTAGAGCGCCGCGAGCACCAGAAAAACGAAGAGCAGAGAGAAACCGAAAATGACCGAGGCTGGTACGCCTTTCCGCGCTTGCTGCTCCTGATACGACATGCCCATGTAGTCAAAGCCCATTTCGTGGGGCATCGTTTGTCTAAACACATCTTCCAAGGCCGAGGTGGCCTGATCTGCGCTGTAGCCGGGGGCGGCGCTGCCGTTGATCTGCGCGGACCGGTACTCGTTGTAGCGCATCGTGAATTCCGGGCCTGAGCGGTTCTCGAATTTGGCGAGCGAGGAAAGCGGCAAAGCCTCGCCTTGGTTGTTGCGCACGTAAAACTGCCCAAGGCGTTCCGTATTCGCCCGGAACGGCGCTTCGGCCTCTACGTACACCTGCCACGTGCGGCCAAAACTGTTGTAGTAGTTAATGAACAAGCCGCCCATATACGCCTGGATGGTGTTGTAGAGATCGGTCAAAGCCACGCCCTGCTTCAGCGCCTTGTCCCGGTCCACATTGAGGAACTCTTGCGGCACACTCGGTAAAAATGTCGTGCTGATCGTGCCAATCTCCGGACGCTTCCGGGCGGCCTCCAAGAATTTGTTCAGATTATTCGCAAGAAACTGGACGTCCTTGCCCGCGCGATCCTCGAGCACAAACTGAAAGCCGCCCGAAGTGCCGACGCCCGGTATTGCCGGCGGGGAGAAACTGAACACAGTCCCCGCGGGAAGTCGTCCGAGTTCCTGATTCAAACGCGACTTGATGGCTTGAAACTGTTCGGCTCGGCTGGTGCGCTCATCCCACGCCTTCAGACTGACCCAGAAGAAAGCGTTGTAACTGGTCCGGACATTACTAAGTAGACTGAAGCCAATGACGCTGGTGGTGTACTCGACGCCTGGTGTATTTGCGAGAATCTGCTCCACCTGTTTCGCCGCCGCGCCGGTGCGTTCCTGCGAGGCCGCATTGGGAAGCTGCATGTTGATGTACACATAGCCTTGGTCTTCATCTGGGAGGAAGCTGGCGGGCAGCCGGCCGAGAAAGAAAACTCCAGCAATGACGCAGGCGCCAAGCAGCGCCAGGACCAGCGATCCCTTCCGAATCATGGTGCCGGACAGGCGGACGAAACTGTGAGTGGAGCGGTCGAAATAGCCATTGAATGCTCCAAAGAATTTTCCGAGGAGTCCGCGGCGCTCGCCCTCGGGGGGCGGCTTGAGCAGCAACCCCGCAAGCGCCGGGCTCAGGGTGAGCGCGTTGAATGCCGAGAGGAGCACCGATATGGCGATAGTCAGAGCGAATTGCTGATAGAGCCTCCCCGTGATGCCTGGGATGAAGGCGGTCGGCACGAACACGGCCGCCAGCACCAACGCAATACCCACCACTGGCCCACTGAGTTCTTGCATGGCCTTTTGAGCCGCTTCTTTGGGCGCCAGCCCTTCTTCAATGTGGCGTTGCACTCCCTCCACCACCACGATGGCATCGTCCACTACCAGGCCGATTGCCAGCACCAGGCCCAACATAGAGAGGGTATTTATGGAGAAGCCGACCAAAGGGAACAAAACGAAGACGCCGACGAGGGAAACCGGGACAGCCAGCATGGGGATCAGAGTGGCCCGCCAGTCTTGCAGGAATAGATAGACGACAAAGATCACCAATACGAGAGCGATCACCAAGGTTTCCGCGATCTCCTTCATGCCTTCCGTCACAGAGAGTGTCTGGTCGAGCGAGATGGCGTAATCCATGTCCTCCGGGAATTGTTGCTTTAGCTGGGCCATCAGTTTTCGGACGCCGGCCACGGTTTGAACAGCATTGGATCCAGGCAATTGGTAAACGGCAAGTCCGGCAGCAGGCTTGCCATTAAGCCGACAGAGCATGCTGTAGTCCTGGGCGCCCAGCTCTACTCGGGCCACGTCTTTCACCCGAACCGTCCCGCCATCCGGCGTCTCGCGCACAACGACGTTGCCGAATTGCTCTGGTGACAACAGACGGCCCTGAGCGAGCACAGCATAGGTGAATTGCTGGTTCGGCAGAGCTGGCTCGCCTCCCACCTGACCAGCGGGATTGACAGTGTTCTGGGCCTGGATGGCGTTGGAAATGTCGGTGACGGTGATGCCGAGCTTCGCCAATTGGTCAGGATTCACCCACAGTCTCATTGCATACTGGCCTGCGCCGAAGACCGTCGTCTGGCCGATACCGTACGAGCGTGCGACCTGATCGTTTAGGTTGATGTAGGCATAATTGGCCAGATAAGTCGCGTCATGTGTGCCGTGCGGCGAGTACACGGCGATCAGCATCAGCGGAGCGGTGGCCGATTTCTTCAGTGTGATTCCGTAGTTGTTCACTTCGGGCGGCAACTGACCGGTCGCCAATTGCTCACGCGACTGTGTGAGCAACATGTCCGTATTGGGATCAGTCTTAAGATCGAAATCGACGATCAAACTCGTTTGCTGGTTCGCAGTGGCATTTAGGGAATACATGTAGGTCATGTTGTCCACACCGCTAACTTGCTGCTCGATGGGCACTGTCACAGCTTGTTCGAGCGTTTGGGCATCTGCGCCGGGGTAGCTGGCTTGCAATCTGATCTCGGGTGGGGCGATGTTGGGAAACTGGGCTACCGGCAACGTCACCGCCATGATCCCTCCGATAATGACCATAAGAATCGAGATGACGATCGCCACTATGGGTCTTTTGATGAAAAAACTGGACATTCCGTTCGACTCCTTTGATTCTTGGGTGATCAGTAATCAGGGGTCACTCGCCATTGCCCTGGAATGCTTTCGATTGCACCCGCATGCCTGTCCGCAGGTTTTGCTGACCTTCGACGACCACGCGTTCGCCGGGCTGCAAACCTTTTTCGATCATCCACATCGTTCCCGTGCGTTCTCCAACCTGAACCGAGCGTTTGGCGACTCGATCGTCGGTTCCGACGGTGTCGACCACATAGCTGCCCTGCTGGTCAGTAACGGCCGCCTGAGGAACTAATAAAGCGCTCCGCTGTACTCGCAGCACGGCACGCACTTTGCCCTACTTGCCCCGGCCGGAGGACATTCCCGGGATTTACAAAGAGCGCAGCCAGTTGGATCGCGCCAGTATTCTGATTTACTTGGCGATTCGCGAAATAGAACTCACCTGGGTGTGAATATGTCGTGCCATCTGCAAGCACGAGCTGTAGTTTCCAATGCTCCGGCCCGGAACCGGAGAACTGTTTCACCAATGCAAGATATTCCTGTTCGCTGACCGAGAAGTAGTCTCTAATCGGGTCCAGGGTTGAGACGGTCGTCAGCGTTCCAGTGCTCGTACCGACTAAATCGCCAACCTGTGCCTGCGCAACGCCGACAATGCCGTCAATGGGCGACACTATGCGAGTGAAATTAAGGTTGATCAACGCGGTTTCAACCGCCGCCTGGCTCGCCTGGATCTGAGCCTTCGCGGCGTCAATCGTGGCTTTGGCCACCTTTACCTGCGCCTGATTGGCAAGATTTGTCTGTACCGCATTATCAAAATCTTGCTTGCTGACGGCGTCAGCCTTTGCAAGAGGGCCGTACTTTTCCACGTCAAGTTGGCTCTTGAGTTGGTTCGCCTCAGCCGTGGCGAGTTGCGCTTCATCCTGGGCCAATTGCGCTTGTGACTGCGCTAGTTGGCCCTTTACTTGGTCGAGTACCGCCTGAAACGGTCGAGGGTCAATCTCGAAGAGAAGTTGTCCCTTTGTGACGTACGATCCCTCCTTATAGTTCAGCGTGAGAAGATACCCCGTCACCTGGGCTTTGATGTCGGCATTTACTTGCCCGGCCAGAGTTCCGATCCATTCGCCATAAATGGGAACATCTCTCTGGTCAACAAGAGCGACTTCCACTACTGGCGCCGCTGGTGTCTTCGCCTTAGGCTGGGCGCCGGAGCGACCGGCGAAGAACAATACCACGGCCACTAGCGCTAGCACTCCAGCTGATGCCCAGGCCACATGTTTCCGTGAACTCGGTTTCATTTTGACTTTCTCTCCTGGTCCGGGAATCTTCGTCCTTGGGAGCGTTTCTCTCTCCGCGTTTGCCGCTTGTCGCCGTTGAAAGGCAGCTTGCCGGTAATTTCCTCGATGAGGACCGTCATTGCGAAACCCTGCGCGACAAAACGTGCTCCCGCCTCATACATGGCGGCCAGAAGCTTGCATCCCGCATCGTCAACCCCGCTGACCTCCCTCATGTCAACTTCAATTTCTTCACCGAAGCACGCCGCCGAGCGCCAAACCGTCTCGGTTTCTCCAACCCAGGGGCCGCAGAGTCTGCCTGAAAGCTCCAGGCGACATTGCCCGCCATCCCGATGAACCGTGATTCGCAACATTGCGTGTCCCTTACGCGCACGCTTCGCTCCAAATGATCTGTTCTCCTAACCAGCACAGTCACAGTGGCTTTTGAGCTGAGCGTGGTTATGTGTGTTGATCACAAGCTGGCGCGCGGCCAGAAAACTGGCCAATCACCTGCATCCGTCATCCCGCAATCTAATCTGCGAGGTATAGTGGGAAGTGAGCGGATGTCGGCTGAAGCAAATGCCCTCGAATCACCGTTGTCTCAAAACGGTCTTATTTCCCGCTATGAGGTGTTGATCCGCCTCGCGGAAGCAATCCGGTCACATCCGGACGAGAAAGATTTGTTCCGGACGTTAGCAAACGAATTGCACGAGGTGGTTCAATTCGACTCCCTTTGTCTGTTGGACGGCACGGCCAATCGGGTCCATTGGTATTTTGTCGAACCTTATAAAAGCCGGCGGGAGGCCCGGCGTCTAGAGGATGTTCCCAAACGGGGAACGGCGGCGTCGTGGGTCTACCGGAATCAACAACCAGTCGTCCTCCGCCTCGCCGCACAGGAAACTCGTTTTCCCGAGGTGCTCGATCGGCTCCGGAAACTAGGTCTCAAATCGGTTTGTATTCTACCGCTGAGCACGGCACATCGCCGACTGGGAAGTCTCTCCTTCGCCAGCCATCTCGAGGACGCATACTCTCCGGATGAGCTGAGGTTCTTGTCCCTGGTTGCGAATCAGATCGCCCTCGCGGTGGACGATGCCCGGGCGCAGCAGCGATTGCAGCTTCTCCTCGATTTAGCGAATCGGGTCGTGACCATACTTGATTTGGGAGATTTGCTTAAGGAAATCTCCGGAAGCATACGCCAGGTGATGCAATGCGACGCTGTAGGAATATCCCTTCCCGATCCGGAGAATGGCAAGCTGCATGATTTCTTCTCGGATTTCCCCGGCCGTGAACAGAAAGTCGGATCAGGACATGCCAGCAATTTCGCTGAACGTGTTTTCCGAACCGGCACGCTTGTCAATCTGAATAGAGAGCAACTCGGCGCTGATCCACTATTCGCGGCGAATGGGCTAAAATCGGTTTGCTGCTCGCCTCTTCTCAGCAGGGGGCGCGTGCTCGGCGTATTCGGTGTCGGCAGCATGCGCGAAGGTGGCTTTACCGACGATGATGTTTCTTTTTTCGGTCAGCTTGCCAAGGAGATCGCTATCGCGGTTGAAAATGCTTCCGCTTACAGCGAGATTTCGCGATCAAGGGACAAACTCGCACTAGAAAATGTTTATCTCGAATCCGAGATCCGTAATGAACTTCATTTTGAGGATATCGTCGGCAAAAGCGAGGCTCTCCGGCGTGTTCTCAGCGAAATTGAGACGGTGGCGCCGGCAGACGCCACGGTATTGATTTATGGAGAAACGGGCACAGGCAAGGAGTTGATTGCCCGCGCCGTCCACAATCTCAGCTCCCGGAAATCGAATACATTTGTAAAGCTGAATTGTGCCGCCATTCCCACGGGCTTGCTCGAGAGCGAACTTTTTGGCCATGAAAAGGGCGCGTTCACGGGCGCAATCGCGCAGCGCGTGGGACGCTTCGAACTGGCGCATCGGGGAACCATTTTCCTTGATGAAATCGGTGAAATTCCCCTAGAGCTCCAGCCGAAGCTTCTGCGCGTCCTGCAAGAGCGGGAGTTCGAGCGTCTCGGCAGCACCCGCACTCTGCGCACAGATGCTCGCCTGATTGCAGCCACGAATCGCGATTTGAAAGTGATGGTCGATGAGCAGACATTTCGATCCGATTTGTATTACCGGCTCAATGTGTTTCCAATTCGAGTACCTGCGTTACGCGAGCGAAAACAAGACATCCCCTTGTTGGTCCGCCACTTCGTCCATCAATTCAGCCAACAGAATAATCGCGTGATCAATAGCATCCCTTCTGAAACGATGGAGGCATTGGTTGGCTATCACTGGCCCGGAAATATTCGTGAGCTTCAGAATGTGATCGAACGGGCGGTCATCATCTCAAAAAGCCCGGTCCTGAATGTCGCCCTCGGCGAACTACAACCCGACGCAACGCAAAAGCCCCGTGAGCCCGCTCCAAACGTGACGTCGCCCAAGCACGAGAATCTTCCCGAACAAGAGAATCTCCGCCATGTATTAAACGAGACCGAGCGGACTCAGATCTTGCGCGCCCTCGAAGCTTGCAATGGGCTTATAACGGGGCCAAACGGAGCGGCTGCTCGTCTTGGAATCAAGCGCTCCACACTTCAGCTTCGGATGCAAAAGCTGGGCATTCGCCGCACGCGCACAGCGTTTATTGACCGCCAGGAAACGACGGGGTAGGGCGCCGGACCGCACACGTAATTCACGTTGCGCACGATGCCAATCTTCTTCAGGAGATCCGTGGGGCCCTCCGCGTTCTTCCCACAATTGCTATGCGCGCCTGGCAATCTCCTCATGGCTCGGGCCAGAATGCGCCACAGGCGGATCACTAGCCTGGTCTGGTTTCGGTGTGTTCATAATCTGAGAAGAAGGCATAGTTTTTCCTAAACCTGCGCCATGCCGCCATCGGCAAAGAGCTCGATGCCGGTCACGAAGCTTGAATCGTCGCAGGCAAGGAAGACCACCACTTTGGCGACTTCGTCTGGCTGCCCCATGCGACCAAGCGGCACTTGCGAACCGAGCATGCTATAAAGCCCCTTCCGCTGTTCGTCGTTGGGTGCAAGACCTGCGATGCCCGGAGTTTCGATGGGCCCAGGACTGACGACGTTGACTCGAATTCTTCGGTCCTTCAGATCCAAGGTCCAGCACCGGGCAAAGGACCGTATTGCCGCCTTGGAGGCCGAATAAACACTGAAGGCCGGCATAGCCGTGGAACCCGCAGTAGAGGAGGTCATGATAATCGAGCCGCCGTCTGGCACCAAAGGTAGCGCCTTCTGAACGGTGAACAACGTACCTTTGACATTCGTAGCGAAAGTTTGATCGAAGTGCTCTTCTGTGATTCCGCCAATCGGAGCGAAGCTGCCGCCGCCCGCGTTAGCGAAGAGGACGTCGAGCCGCCCTTTTTCCAGTTCGATCTGTGCGAAAAGCCTATCCAGGTCATTCAGATTCGACGCATCAGCTTTAACGGCCGTGACGTGTCCGGTCATCAGTCGGGCGGCGACATCCAGTTCGGCCTGTCTCCGGCCGGTAACAAAGACGTACGCCCCTTCCTTGACGAAACGCTGAGCAGTGGCAAGGCCGATTCCGGACGTGCCGCCTGTGACAAGTACGATCTTTCCTTTAAGTTTTCCTGACATTTGATCATTCCTGGTCTTGTTTCAAGGCTTCGCTATGCCAAGCCTCTTCACGGACGTTCCAGCACGCGCTTACTAAAACATGTACGCTCCAAAGATGGCCGAAACCGGCCTTGACGTCTTGTCTGATTTCGCTATCCTTTGTCTGGATCCATCACCGTGAAAGTATCATCAAAAGCTTTGTGAGCCAGGTTGCCATGGAAAACGATACGAGGGACCCGCAGCCGTTTGAATTCCGCTCACCGCGCGGGGTTGATCGAAAGCCACAGCCGCAGTTGGAATGGGATCACCGTTCGCAACATCGTGCACCATCTTGATCATGGAAAAGTCTGGCACGACATCTCTTCTCGCGAAACAACCGTTGCCATCGTTCTTGAACAGATTGGGGGCTTTGCCGAGCCCCGCCTCAATCTCAACCGTCCGACGCCTAGATCTCGCTTCGACGCAGGCCATGCCACTTTTGTGCCGGCGGACATGCCGGTCTGGGGCTATTCTGACGGAATTCGATCAGTTCGTGAGGTCACGATGAGCTTCCCTCCGGCGCTCCTGGGATCGATCCTCGGCGACGAACTGGACCAGGCGAAAATCGACAAGCCGGTCCTGATGTTGTACGAGGATCAGATAACAAGGTGCGCGGCTCTCCTGGCGGACGAATGCCGGGAACCGTTAATTGGCAGCCGCCTCTATGGAGAGAACCTGACGACAGCCTTGACGGCCGCCCTGTTTACCTCCCGCAAAGCGCCGACGTAGCGGGCACAAGGGCTTTCCCGATGGCAGTTGCGCCAAGCAATGGATTACCTCGAAGGCCACATGATGCAGGACATAAGCCTTGAAGAGATGGCCAGACTGGCAGGGCTTTCCCAGTCACAGTTCGCTCGATTGTTTAAGGTTTCGACGGGCATGCCGCCATATAAGTGGTCTCTTGACGCGCGGATCAAACGCGCTCAGGAACTTCTTGTGCTTGGCGAGGAATCGATTTCGGCTATCGCGATTCAAACAGGTTTCGCTGACCAGAGCCACTTCACGAAAACGTTTCGCCGTGTCACGGGAGCGACACCCAAAGACTGGCAGCGGAAGCGGAAACTCTGACCTGAGATTTGAACCGGGGCGGCGAGATACCGTGGCTCAACGCTTCAAAACTGTATCCCATTGGATGAGCCAGTCGCATAAATAAAATGCTTGCCTTAAAAGATACCGCATGGTTTCTTTAATAAGAAACGCTCTTCCAAACGAACCGCATCCGCCGACCATGAACGGTGCCGATCGTATTTGGGTAGGGCTCTCTTGAAAACAACTTGTGAGGTGATTCATGACCGATTTCGGATTGAGCGAGATGACGACTGTCGTTGACTCGGAATTAGCAGTGGCCCACCTTGTGTTTAAGGTGGCTGATCTTAAGAGGAGTTCCCAATTCTACTCGGACCTCGGCATTCCTCCATTTGCGATCGACGGCAAGGTCGCACTTATTGAACTGCGTGGAGGCACTCATCTTCTATTGTTGGAAGCTGATCAACTGGCCGGAGGAGACATAGCGGAAAGCGTGACTGGTCAATTCCATAAAAGACTGTCTGAGCGATTTGACCTCATGATTAAAGGCAAAGGCCTGGATGAGTTGAAAGCATATCGGTTGGAGCTAATCAGCCGGGGAATCGCTGCTGGAGAGATCCCCGATGAAATGTCTTTTGGGCATCATCTTTTTTGCATAAAGGACCCCGATGGGAACGGCATAACGATTTATACTAGCCATGCTATTTAGTGATCTGTTCGCCGGTTCCCTGTACCATGTGCTGGTGATGCCACAACACCATGCGAAGGCCCGAGGCTATTTCGCCCCCAGCGCTTTACTGGGCGCGTCGAGGAAAACGGCTGGGCACGAACTGGCGATGAACTCGGACAGCTTCACCGGACCGCACCGATGCAGCCATCATGTCCGCCCTCGCGCAAGAAATAGCGCACGTCTGGCAGCGGAGGAGACTTTCGAAAATGAAGGCGACTAAAGTAAAAAACGCGTACATGAAAAAGAAGGACCCTCTCTTCGTTAGGGAATCCCTCTTAAATGCCGCCTCAGAACTCGCCGCGACCAAGGGCATGGCTGATGTCACCGTGAACAAAGTGAGCGAGCTGGCGGAAGTTA
>Ga0209006_10005334_pt1 | contig 11680 bp, 11 predicted proteins | sample JacPin_JW_Ref_O2_FD_188567 | JGI IMG/M metagenome (GOLD analysis project Ga0209006, IMG submission 188567) | Forest soil microbial communities from Algoma, Ontario, Canada - Jack Pine, Ontario site 1_JW_Ref_O2 (SPAdes) (version 2) | ecosystem: Environmental > Terrestrial > Soil > Boreal... | reverse complement strand
AAAATCCCGCCATCGCCACCCGGCAAATCGACGATTCGGTGCCGCCGGCCACCATCACATCGGCATCGCCGAGCGCAATCAGCCGGCCGGCATCGCCGATCGCGTGCGCGCCGGTCGAGCACGCGGTCACCACGGCATGGTTGGGGCCCTTGAGACCATGCTCGATCGACACATAGCCCGAGGCCAGATTTATGAGACGGCCGGGAATGAAGAACGGCGATACCTTGCGCGGCCCGCGCTCCTTCAGCAGCAGCGCCGTATCGGCGATGCCGGACAGGCCGCCGATCCCCGAGCCGATCATGGCGCCGGTGGCGCAGCGATCCGCTTCGGTGGCCGGATGCCAGTCGGCGTCATCGAGCGCCTGGCGCGCCGCGCACATCGCGAAGATAATGAAGTCGTCGACCTTGCGCTGGTCCTTCGGCTCCATCCATTGATCGGGATTGAAGGTACCGTCGCTGCCGTCGCCCCTGGGGATCACGCAGGCGATCCGGCTGGTCAGGTCGGAGACGTCAAATGTGTCGATCTTGCGGGCGCCGCTTTCGCTGTTGAGAATACGCTTCCATGTCGGTTCGACGCCGCAGCCGAGTGGCGTAACCATGCCGAGGCCCGTGACGACAACCCGCCTCATATCCAGCACTCCAGCCCGGCAATCGCGGCCCATAACAAGAAACCGGTGGACCGTACGGCCACGGCCCTTCCGGCTTCATTGGCTCCGCGAGCGGGCGTCAGCTTTTCGCGTTCTTTTCGAGAAATTTTGTGGCGTCGCCGACGGTCAGAATCGTTTCCGCGGCATCGTCAGGGATTTCGCAACCGAATTCTTCTTCAAACGCCATCACCAGCTCGACGGTATCAAGGCTGTCGGCGCCGAGGTCATCAATGAAGCTCGCGTTGTCGACCACTTTTTCGGGTTCAACACCAAGGTGTTCGACCACGATCTTCTTAACCCGTTCGCCAATCTCACTCATCGTTCAACCTCGTGCTGTTCCATTGGACCCGACCCCCTGACGATACGAGCCATCGTGGTCGTTAAACTTTCCTTCGCAATCGCGCATAGTCTTGATTTGGCCGCGTCCTGACCGACACGGACCTGGCGAACGACGGCAGGCTCCGCACCGCCAATATACAGGGTTTCAAAATCCTGCAATGGCGTTCTTTGCCCATCCGTTGGTGGTTCGGTTATCACACTTCCCAAGCCTTGACTATAAGCCTCGAAACCTTCCGGAAACGACCTTTTGCTGTGCGGGGCCGTACCGGCAACCGGTTCAGAACATAGCCATTCCGCCGTTGACGTGAATGGTCTGTCCGGTGACGTAGGCCGCCTCATTCGAACTGAGGTAGACCGCCGCAGCGGCGATATCCTCCGCCGTTCCAAGCCGCGCCGCAGGAACCTTGGCAAGGATGGCTTCGCGCTGCTTGTCGTTGAGCGCGTCCGTCATCGGCGTCGCAATAAACCCCGGAGCGATGCAGTTGGCGGTGATGTTGCGTTTGGCGTATTCGGCTCCCAGCGTCTTGATCATGCCGATCAGTCCCGCCTTGGAAGCGGTGTAATTGCCCTGGCCCGGATTGCCGGTAAGGCCGACGATCGAAGTGATCGCAATGATGCGGCCGAATCGCTTGCGCATCATCAGTCTTGTCGCCGCCCGGGCGAGCCGGAAGGTCGCCGTCAAATTGACCTTGATAACCTCGTCCCAGTCCTCGTCGCGCAATTGCACGAACAGGTTGTCCCGGGTGATGCCGGCGTTGGCGACGAGAATATCGACCTGGCCCATGGCCTGCTCCGCCGACGGCACCAGCGCCTCGACCTCGGCGCTATCGGAGAGGTTGGCCGGCAGCACATGAACCCGCTCGCCCAACTTGCCGGCGACCGCGTCCAATACCTCGCGCCGCGTTCCGGAAATCGCCACCGTGGCGCCCTGGGCGTGCAACGCCCGTGCGACGGCTCCGCCGATGCCACCGGTCGCGCCGGTGACGAGCGCCGTCCTGCCGGTCAGGTCGAACATCACGGCCTCCCCGCGGCCGCATGAGGCGAATGCGCGGCCGCCATGGCATCCTTCGCCGCGGCGATGTCGCCGGGGCCTCCGACCGAAATACCGATGGCGCCCTCGGCGATTCGTTTGACAAGGCCGCTCAGCACCTTGCCGGCGCCGATCTCGAAGAACCGCGTCACCCCCTGGCTCGCCATGTAGGCCACCGACTCGCGCCAGCGTACGGTTCCCGTGACCTGTTCGATCAACCGGCGGCGGATCTCGTCCGGATCGGTGATCGGTCGGGCCAGCACGTTCGATACCAGCGGCGAAGCCGGCTGGCTGATGGTGATATCGGCGAGCGCACGCGCCATCGCGTCGGCCGCCGGCTGCATCAGCCGGCAATGGAACGGCGCCGACACCGGCAGCAGCATGGCGCGCTTGGCGCCCATGGTTTTGGCGATTTCAAGCGCGCGCTCGACCGCCGCTTTATCGCCTGACACCACCACCTGCCCGCCGCCATTGTCGTTGGCGGCCTGGCAAACCTCTACTTGCGCAGCCTCCCTCGCGACGGCGACGGCCGCATCGTAATCGAGGCCCAGAAGTGCCGCCATGGCGCCGACGCCCACCGGCACCGCCTCCTGCATGGCAAGGCCGCGGGTGCGCAGCAGCCGCGCGGTATCGCTGATGCTCAGACTGCCGGCAGCGGCCAATGCGGAATATTCACCGAGCGAGTGGCCGGCCACGAAGGCGGCGTCCCGCCCTACCGAGAAGCCGGCCTCCGTCTCCAGCACCCGCATGGTGGCGAGCGAGACCGCCATCAAGGCGGGCTGGGCATTTTGCGTCAGTTGCAGGGTTTCGGCCGGACCGTTCCAGATGACATCCGTCAGCTTCTCGCCAAGCGCCGCATCGACCTCGTCGAATACCGCGCGGGCGGCCGGAAATGCCTCCGCCATTGCCTTGCCCATGCCAACCGCCTGGGAACCCTGCCCAGGAAAAGTAAACGCTGCCGTCATCGGCGTCCCCAAAACGCTGGAAATCCCTGAAGTTGCGCCGAAAGACATGGGGAAGACCGTCGTGTCAAGCCGCTGGACGGTTCCCGGCCGCCCGTGAGATGCGGCTTTTGGGTCGCTTTGGCTTGCCATCGCGGTCAAAATCCTTATAAACCGCGCCATCCGTGGATCCCGGCCGGGAGCTGAACGGACGGTCTCAGCAATTTCACCTGATTGGCGAATTTGATGTGGCAGGGCCAGTCGGTCCGTCGTCCCGTGCTTCCGCCTTCTGAGCTTATCCCGAGTCCTTTCCGAAGGTCTCGAAGGGCTTGCCGCCGGGAACCGCGCCAACACCAGGAAAGGACACCCATGCCTCTTTATGAGCATGTTTTTCTCGCGCGCCAGGATGCGAGCACCCAGCAGGTCGAGGAACTGACCACCCAGATGACCGGCATCGTCGAGCAGCTCGGCGGCAAGGTCGTGAAGATGGAAAACTGGGGCGTGCGTTCCCTCACCTATCGGATGAGCAAGAATCGCAAGGCGCATTTCGTGCTGCTCAACATCGACGCCCCTTCGGCTGCGGTCACCGAGATCGAGCGGCAGGAGCGCATCAGCGAAGACGTGATCCGCTATCTCACCGTTCGCGTCGACGAGCATGAGGAAGGCCCCTCGGCGATGATGCGCAAGGCCGATCGCGACCGTGACCGCGACGACCGCGGCGGCGGCTTCCGCGGCGACCGCGATGGCGGCGGATTCCGGGGCGATCGCGACGGCGGCGGGTACCGCGGCGATCGCGGTCCGCGCCGTGGGCGCGACGATGTCGACGCTAGCGTGGAGGATTAAGATCATGGCCGAAGCTGGTGCACGCCGCCCGTTTTTCCGCCGTCGCAAGACCTGCCCGTTCACGGGTCCGAACGCGCCGAAGATCGACTACAAGGATTCCAAACTGCTGATGCGTTACGTCTCCGAGCGCGGCAAGATCGTGCCGAGCCGCATCACCGCCGTCTCCGCCAAGAAGCAGCGTGAACTTGCGCGCGCCATCAAGCGCTCGCGTTTCCTCGGGCTGTTGCCTTACGTGATCCGGTAAATATCGCTTCGATCCGCGGCGTCAGCGCCGCGGATCAATATTCTTCATAAGGCTTCCGGGTCGTCCGGTCGCCGATGGTTGGGGTTCTCTCAAAAACCTCTAACCGCTCGAAAGGAGCGGGACAGCTGATGACCGTGGTCTTTCTCATCGCCTTGGCGGCCGGCAGCGCGTCGGCGCTGATGTTCGCCTCGATCATTTCGGGCGCGCTGATCGCATTGCTGCTGTTTTATCTGGCGCCGCTGCCGCTGATGATGGCGGCGCTCGGATGGGGACCGCTCAGTGCGGCGATCGGCGGCACCGCCGCGGCGATCGGTCTTGGCGCGATCTTCGGCCTGCCCTATTGCCTGGCCTTTGTCGTCACGGTGGCGCTGCCCGCCTGGTGGCTTGGCCATCTCGCGCTTCTGGGCCGGCCCATCGCGGGCGGCGCCCCATCGGACGATGGCATCCCGCCGCTCGCGCCAACGCTCGAATGGTATCCGGTCGGCCGCATCCTGCTCTGGGTCGCAGGCTTTGCCGCGCTGACCACGATGACCGCCCTGCTCACTCTTGGTACGGACGCCGCCACCATCACCGGCACGCTGCGCCGGTTCCTGCTGCGGATCCTCGCGCCGCCCGAGGCTGGTTCCACCGGCGAGACCGAACAAGGGATCGAGGTCCTGGTGGCGGTCGCGCCGGCCGCGGCCGCAATTGTCGCGATGATGACGCTGACGCTCAACCTTTGGCTCGCGGCAAAGATCACCGCGACCTCGGCACGATTGCAGCGTCCCTGGCCCGAACTGCGAAGCACGGCGCTGCCGCCGATGACGCTCGCGGCATTGTCCGCCGCCATCGCGTTCTGTTTTGCCGGCGGCTTGCTCGCGATCCTGGCGCAGATCGTCACCATGGTCCTGCTGATGGCCTACGCCCTCGTTGGCTTTGCCGTGCTGCATACGTTGACGCTGGCATCGAAAAGCCGCGGGCTCTGGCTGAGTTGCACCTACGCCGTCGTGATGGTGTTCGTCTGGCCCGCTCTGGCGATGGTGCTGCTCGGCCTTGCCGACGCCGTTTTCGGAATTCGCGCCCGCTATTTGCGCGGCAGGCCGCCGCCAATCCCGGCGTCCTGAACGCTTCGCTCAGTTTGAACCCTGAAATCCAAACCACCTCAAAGGAGAAAAAATATGGAAGTCATTTTGCTGGAACGCGTCGCCAAGCTCGGCCAAATGGGTGAGGTCGTCCGCGTCAAGGACGGTTTCGCCCGCAATTTCCTGCTCAAGCGCGGCAAGGCGCTGCGCGCCACCTCCGACAATCGCGCCAAGTTCGACGGCATGAAGGCCGAACTCGAAGCCCGCAACCTGCAGGCCAAGGGCGAGGCAACCAAGGTCGCCGAAAAGATCGACGGCCGCAACGTGGTGGTGTTGCGCCAGGCCTCCGAAAGCGGACAGTTGTTCGGATCGGTGACCGTTCGCGACATCATCACATCGTTCGAGAGCGACGGCGTCACCATCAGCCGTAGCCAGGTGATGCTGGACGCGCCGATCAAGACCATCGGCAAACACACGATCGCCATCGCCGTGCATCCGGAAGTCGAGGTCGGCGTCACCGTCACGGTTGCGCGAAGTGCCGATGAGGCCGAGCGCATCAATCGCGGCGAGGACATCTCCACCCGCCAGGAGGATCAGGATGCGGCCGCCGAAGCGCTGGCGGCTGCCGGCGAGTTCTTCGATCCGGAAGCCCGCCGCGACGATGTCGAACCCGCGGGCGACGCCGCTTCCGAGAAATAACGCGGCGTTTTTTATCCAATCGAAAGTGCCAAGCTCGGTCTTGAGCCGGGCTTGGTTACGTATGACTCCCGCTGAAGCTGGAACTCATAAAGGGAGTTAGCTTCCCCCAATAACCTATTGGGAGATTGGTGGCGCAGGTGGTCCGGCCGGGGTAACCGGCGGAGGCACCGAGGCCGTCACGGCCGCGGGAGGCGCCGGCGGAGCCGATTGCGCAGGCGTTGCGGGCTGGGCAGGCGTCGATGGCGCGGCCGCCACCGGCTCTGGCGTTGCGCTGGAGACCGCCGCGGCTGGCGCCTGGGAAGGCGGCGGTGCCGCTGCGGAAGCTGGCGGTGCCGGGGTAACGGGGGGAACCGGATCTGGCCGCGATGCCGGGGTCTCGGCGCTACCCGGCTCCCGGGACGCATCGACCTTGGGCGGCCCGGACTTCTCCTCGCCCGCCGGCTTGGCGGCTTCCGGCTTGGCGCCGTCTTCCTTGCCAGGCTCAAGATTGGACAGGTCTTTCGGTGGCTCGCCCTTTGCAGGCTCCTCCTTGACGACATCAGGGTTGTCCAGGTCGGTCTTGGGCGGTTCTTCGATTCCGCCCTTGCCCCGCTTGGTCAACCTCTGCTTGCCAGACAATATGCGGCCATCGGGGCCGCGCTCGATCGCCGCCTGCGCGGGAGGTTGGCCTTCGGCGCCAGGTCTTGCGCCTTCGGGCGGTTCTCCCGGTCGCGCCAACCGCTTGGCGTTGCGGCCCTGGTTAGGCGGCTCGCCTTGCGGCGAAAGTCCATCACCGGCGGGCTTGCCATCCAGTTTAGCATCCTTGGCCTGTTTGGGCTGGGCGCGGGTATCGGCAGCTCCATTGGAGATCAGAAAGGCGCTGAGCAGCTTGGCCATGTCGATGGAGGTGGTGTAGTGCTCGCGCAGGAAGCTGGGCAGCGATCCGGCCGAGACCGTCTTCATCAGGCCGCGGGGGCTCTTGTGGCATGCGTTGCAGGTGCCCGCGAAAATCTGCGAAGGGCTTTTTCCGGCGTCCAGATTTTCCGCCCGCACAGCGGTCGCCAGGCAACAGCCGATCAGAAGCGTCACCGTCGCTAAACTGAGCGCTCGGCTCACCATTCGCTGTTCTCCAGATGCGGAAATCACTTCCAGGGTCCCAAATCCGACACTGGCGGCGGTCACCTTTTAGCCGATTATCCCGCGAATGGAAGCGGACATATGGCGCAACCGCATGAACGGAATATCCGCTTTGTGTACAACACAGTAGCGCGCACGGAATAACATTATTATGATCTAGTTATGGCGCGCGGGAACCCTATTTCTGTTCCATGCGCCCGGTGTGACGGCCGGTGTTTCGGCTTCTGCGGGATCGCTTGATTTGGTGGTTTCGATGGACCGTTTGTTGCGTTATTTCCTGGGTCAGTTCATTCGCCGCGGCACGATGAACTTCACGACCGCGAGCGGGGCGAAATTCAGCTGCGGCGACGGCACCGGGAAACCGGTCGCGGTGCGGTTCCTCACGACCGAGGCGGAGCGGCGCGTGCTGCTCAATCCCGAACTGGCGCTCGGCGAAGTTTACATGGAAGGGACCTTCGTCGTCGAGAACGGCTCGATTGCGGACGCACTCGCCATCCTGCTCGATCAACCGGAGATCCTGCCGCGCTGGGCCAAGCTGCAATGGTGGCTGCGTTATCTGGTCCGGCACGCCCAGCAATTCAATCCGCCCAATCGTTCGAAAGACAACGTCGCACGTCACTACGATCTGGATGGCCGGCTCTATTCGCTCTTCCTCGATGCCGACAAGCAATACAGTTGCGCCTATTTCGAAACGCCGGAGGCAAGCCTCGACGATGCGCAACTCGCCAAGAAACGTCATCTCGCCGCCAAGCTCTTGATCCGGCCCGGCGACCGGGTGCTCGATATCGGCTCGGGCTGGGGCGGCCTTGGCCTCTATCTTGCCGAAATGACCGGCGCCGACGTCACTGGCGTCACGCTGTCGACCGAACAGTTGCAGGCGTCGAACGCGCGGGCGGCGGAGAAGAACCTGGACTCGGCGAGGTTCCTGCTCGAGGACTATCGCGACATTCCCGGACCATTTGAGCGCATCGTGTCGGTGGGCATGTTCGAACATGTCGGCGTCGATTTCTACGAAACCTATTTCAGACGGTGCGCGGAGCTTCTCACCGACGACGGCGTCATGGTGCTGCATTCGATCGGCCGTTCGGACGGGCCGGATGCCACCAATCCCTGGATCGCGAAATATATCTTTCCCGGCGGCTACATCCCCGCACTTTCCGAAGTGATGCCGGCGATCGAACGCGCCGGGCTTCTGGTGTGCGACATCGAAATCCTGCGCCTGCATTACGCCGAGACGCTGAAAGCCTGGCGCGAGCGCTTCATGGCGCGGCGCGAGGAAGCCGTGCGGCTTTATGACGAGCGCTTTGCCCGGATGTGGGAATTCTATCTCGCATCCTCGGAAATGTCGTTCCGCAAGCAAAACCTGATGAATTTCCAGATCCAGTTCACCAAACGCCAGGGCATCGTGCCGATGACGCGGGATTACATGTCGCGCGAAGAAGCAAAACTGCGCGGGATGGAACGCGGCAAGCGACCGCGGCTGCAGGTTGCGGGCGAATAGGCCGGCGCTGGCCAGTATTCAGTTCAGGAAGCGGGAATTCTGGGCGTGGCGGGCGTACGGCGATACCGGACGCGCAAGCTGCACGGTTAGGGCGGCCAGAACCGATTGATCACAGGGTCGGATTTCCGGGCAAGAAACCGCTTCCATGGCCTCGATCAGCATCGACAGCCACAGCCTTTCGCCGGTTCCCGGTTCCCACCGCTGAAGTTGCTGGCCCATTGCCTGTCCTTACCGAGCCTGTCTTTGCCGATCCCGCGCTAACCAATCCTGATGTCGCCGACCGGTTCCCGGCGACCATGCCTCAAAGAAAACTCACCTTGTGTGATCTGCTTCACAAAGGTTCACCCGGGCCTCGCCTAAACCTCCGAAATGGCCCAAAAAACTCACCAACCACCGTTCGATCCGAAGGCCGACATCGGAACCGACTACGCCTTGATGGCTGTCGGTGTCAGCGCGATCCTGATCGGGCTGATCTATCTCATGCTGATTTGATTCAGGCGTGAGATCGACCAGGGCCCATCAGGATTGGTATCTCCGCGCCGGATAAGGTTCATGCCGGGCGTAAATTTTTCCCTGCCTTTCCAGTGACGGCGACTGATAGCGAGCTGGCGCGGGCGAAAAATCCGTCAAGCGCCAAGCGCGGCCTTCACAAGTCGTATTGTGGGAATCGGGCATAAGGCATGTTCGCGCTTCCGCTAGCGGCAGGAGTGGCGCTCTATCGCCGCCCCACTTCCCAAGAACGACAAAATCCAAAGAACAACTCAATCCATGGCCACACTTGATTCGAACGTTCTCAAGCTCACTCCCGATGCGCCGACCCCGGCCTATCGGAGTGCACCGCACAATATCGAGGCGGAGCAGAGCCTGCTGGGTGCGATCCTGGTCAATAATGACGCGTTCTATCGGGTGTCGGATTTTCTCGAGCCCAAACATTTCTTCGAGCCGATCCATCAGACCATCTACGAGACGTCAGGCAGCCTGATCCGGATGGGCAAGGTCGCCACTCCGGTCACGCTGAAAACCTTCGTCCCGGCGGACACCGATATCGGCGGCATGACGGTCGGCCAATACCTCGCCCGCCTCGCCTCCGAGGCGACCACCATCATCAACGCCCAGGATTACGGACGAACGATCTATGAACTGGCGCTGCGCCGCGACCTGATCCGGATCGGCGAGGACATGGTCAACGTCGCCTTCGACGCGCCGGTGGACTTTGCCCCGCGCGCGCAGATCGAGGATGCCGAGCGAAGGCTGTACGAACTGGCCGAATCCGGCCGCTACGACGGCGGATTCCAGCGCTTTGCCCAGGCGCTGACCGTCGCGGTCGACATGGCGGCAAAAGCGTTCCAGCGCGACGGCAAATTGTCCGGCATTGCCACCGGTTTGCGCGATCTCGACACCAAGATGGGCGGCTTGCAGCCTTCCGATCTCGTCATCATCGCCGGCCGCCCCGGCATGGGCAAGACCGCGCTCGCCACCAACATCGCCTACAACGTGGCCAAAGCCCATCGCGCCGAAGTCCAGGCCGACGGCACCATGAAATCGATCAATGGCGGCATTGTCGGCTTCTTCTCCTGCGAAATGAGCGCCGAACAGCTTGCCACCCGCATTATCGCCGAGCGCACCGGAATTCCCTCGAGCACGATCCGCCGCGGCGGCATCACCGAGAACGATTTCGAGAAAATCCGCGACTATTCGATCGAGCTGCAATCGCTGCCGTTTTATGTCGACGAAACCGGCGGCCTTTCGATTTCGCAACTGACCGCCCGCGCCCGCCGGCTGAAGCGGCAGAAGGGTCTTGATCTCCTGGTCATCGACTACATCCAGCTGTTGCAGGGGTCGGGTAAGCGCGGCAATGACAACCGGGTCCAGGAAGTCACCGAGATCACCACCGCGCTGAAGGCGCTCGCCAAGGAACTCAACGTCCCCATTCTCGCGCTGTCGCAGTTGTCGCGGCAGGTCGAGAGCCGCGACGACAAGCGTCCGCAATTGTCGGACTTGCGTGAATCCGGATCGATCGAACAGGACGCCGACGTGGTGATGTTCGTGTTCCGCGAGGAATATTATCTGGCCAACAAAGAACCCCGCGCGGGCACGCCGGAATATGAAAAATGGCAACTGGACATGTCGCTGGTGCACGGCAAGGCCGAAGTCATCATCGGCAAGCAGCGGCACGGCCCCACCGGCACGGTCGAACTGCAGTTCGAAGCCAGCCTGACGCGGTTCGGCGACCTTTCGCATGACAACCATTTGCCGGAGCGGGGCTACTGAGGCCGCCTGGCGCGGTTGAACCGCCGCGTCGGCCCGCTTAAGGTGCGGCCATGAACATTGTTTCCGACCCGAGATTGATACCGGCAAGCGGCCCGCTGTCGGCCGAGGCGAACCAGGCGGCCGCGCTTGCCACCGCCAGCGGCGTGCTTACCGTCGACCTCGACGCCATCGTCGCCAACTGGCGCAAGCTCGAGAAGGCGGCGGTGCCGGCCGAGTGCGCCGGCGTGATCAAGGCGAACGCCTATGGTTGCGGGGTCGAGCCGGTCGCCCGCGCGCTCGCCAGCGCCGGCTGCAAGACGTTTTTCGTCGCAACGCTCGATGAAGCACGCGCCGCGCGGGCGGCGGTGCCGCAGGCGACCATCTACGCGCTCGATGGTTTCTTCCAGAATTGCGGCGACGCCTTCGCCAAGATCGACTGCAAGCCTGTGATCGGCGACCTCAACGAACTTGCCGAATGGGACGTGTTCTGCCGGCGTTCCGGTTGGGCCGGCGGCGTCGGCATCCACATCGATACCGGCATGAACCGGCTCGGCCTGACGCTGACGGAGGCGCAAGGCATCATCCCCCGGATCAACGCCGGCGATCACGGCGTCACGCTGGTCATGAGCCATCTCGCCTGCGCCGAGACCCTCAATCATCCGCTCAATGCCAAACAGCTCACGACTTTTCGCGAGATCGCCAGTCTGTTTTCCAACGTGCCGGCCTCGCTTGCGAATTCGTCCGGTGTTTTCTTGGGCGCCCCGTTCCAGTTCGACCTGGTGCGGCCGGGGGCCGCGCTTTATGGCATCAATCCGACGCCGGAAGCCGACAACCCGATGCAGCCGGTGGTCGAACTGAAGGCCCGCATCGTGCAGATCCGCAACATCGAGCGCGGCGACAGCGTCGGCTACGGCGGCACCTGGACCGCGCGACGGCCGACGCGCCTCGCCATCGTATCGGCCGGCTATGCCGACGGCTATTTCCGCGCCGGCAGCAGCAACGACGGCACC
>Ga0209006_10005333_pt1 | contig 11681 bp, 11 predicted proteins | sample JacPin_JW_Ref_O2_FD_188567 | JGI IMG/M metagenome (GOLD analysis project Ga0209006, IMG submission 188567) | Forest soil microbial communities from Algoma, Ontario, Canada - Jack Pine, Ontario site 1_JW_Ref_O2 (SPAdes) (version 2) | ecosystem: Environmental > Terrestrial > Soil > Boreal... | reverse complement strand
CGACTATTCGCAGTTCGGGGGCTTCTTGTGTGCTCCATTCGCTCTTCGGGCGCGGTCGACATACCCGCTTGTTTGTGCCCGGCCGCTTGATAAAGCGTGTCCGGTTCCAAATGATGCGCCCGACATACCGCTCCCTACGGAGCATTTCGTGTATCATCGACGGGCACAATGTTGCATACTGCTTCCCTGCCCTCGGACGCACCTAGGGCACGCTTTCCGCGTTCAAGGTTTTAGCGATCGTACGAAGAGACGCTCCATCCGCGCACATCTGGAACACGCGTTTGACGATGCTCGCTTCACCCTCATCAATAACCTGTTTAACGCCGTCCGCGCCGGTTACGTTCTGGTAACCAAAGCAACGGCCGTCCGTAGATAGGCCGCGGAGTGCCTTTCCCTCAAGTCCGCGGTGGGTTTTCTTCGCGAGTTCCTTAATATAGAGGGAATCAACCAGCCCATGTACAATCGTTAAAACTCCGGATTGGTCATTTTGGCTATCAATCCCCTGCGAAACCGCAACCACACGGAGCCCCCTGAATTTCAGGTTTTCAACAATGCGGACGGCATCAGACAGATTCCGCGAAATTCTACTCGTGTCATCAACCAGCACGACATCAAACGGCCGCGGTTGATCTGCGGAAGCATCGAGAAGCCCTGAAGTCCGGGGCGATCGGCGCCAGAACCGGAGAGCGCCGCGTCGACGAACGTTTGTAAATTTGTTATCGACCACCCGTTTGATGCGGCGTACTCGCTACATTTCCGGATCTGGTCATCAATGGATGCGGGGCTTTGCTGAGAATCGCTGTATCGTGCGTAGATCGCGCAGCGCTGATTCATGCGGCCTTGCGCAACTCTACCACGGGCGGGACATGCCCGGGAAGATATTCCTCTACAAGTGCCGGCACGATAACGTTATCGATCCAAGATTTCAACGCGGGGGGATCGGCCGCTTCTGCGTAGCGGTCGACGATGGGAGCGTGGGGAGCAAGGCCGGTTTCGGGACCAGCATGAGGGGATGAGCGCCGCGCGACGCTCGATCATTTGCGCTTGTTGTCGATTCCCATGCGCTTTATATATCGCAGTCGCAGTTGGGAACGGCTCTTGTTTTGAAGTGGCGAGTTATTCGGGGGGCATTGGGATTTTCTCTAGTGCTTTGAAGAAATCCCCAAGGAGCAGTTCGGACACTTCAGCCGAATGAGCGATCAGCGATCAAACTGATATTTCCGATTTTCTGCGCGCGCCGCGCGTCGCCCGATCAAGTAAAGAGCCTCTGGAAATTCCAGAGATTCTAACCCGCGCCGATCAGAAGCCCGGTGATGAAGACATGCGCCGCGCGGCGGATCGGTGGTACACCGAGAGACTGCTCGAACGTGGAACGCTTACCCCAGATGAGACACGGTATCTCGCAAGGGGTACTGCAACTTTCCTCAAGAATCCGGAATAACCCTCTATGCCGAAAGTCGAATGTGTTTTTGAAAACCGTAGTGATGGGCTTTGGTGCGCGCCGAACGGCGGCTACTGGCGGCGCGTGTCTTCCCCGGTCACGCCCGTGAACGTGTTGACCGATCCTCGACAGTTGCTCTGGGAGTAGAGTTGAAAGCCACAGGACGATACTGCACAACTCGTCCGGTTTGTAGTCGAGGCGCGCGATGTCTTCAGCGCGAGGGTCGAAGGAATTGAACAGCGGTTTGCCCGAGAATTTCTGTGGGTCGAAAAATCCGGTTTGCTTATGAACTTCTTGCGAAACAATTTGCCGGCATCTTTGCCCTCCCTGCGAGCTTCCCGTATCAGGAGGGCGACAGCGGACCAAACAGCGGGTTCTTCAAGGAATATCAAAAGCAAAGACAGCGAGCTTTAGAGCTTGAAGAGGCGGCTTAAGGGGGATCTGATGCCGGAACAAACAGTTAAGGATTTCGCCGCCCTCTTCGCCGGGCACGACCAATTCTACGGCCTATACAACGGCGTCGCCGTTGTTCCGGACGATGCTGGCAAGCTCGTGGGCACCGACCGACGCACGGCCAAGGCGGCCGTTACCGCCAAACTATACGCGCGTCACGTCGCCGGCGAGAACGGCCTAGGTATCTGCCCCATTCGCGCCGATTCCACTGTCTTATTCGGTGCAGTTGATATTGACGTGTACGACGGATTGAATCACCTCGACCTTGCAAAGAAACTAGCGAAGCACAAGCTACCGTTGGTGGTGTGCCGTTCGAAGTCAGGGGGTGCGCACCTTTATGCCTTCACTTCAGAGCCAATCGCCGCGGCACTAATGAAAGCGAAGCTGGGCGAAGTGGCGGCCATGCTGGGTTATGGAAGCGCAGAGATTTTCCCCAAACAGAAAGTGTTTAAGGACGGCGAAAGCTGGATCAATCTCCCGTACTTCAACGGTATACTTGTATCTCGCTATGCGATCGGGCCTGACGGGGAACCTATGGCCCTGGAAGAGTTCGTTGCATATGCCGGTACGATTAAGAAGGGCACCGATTGGTTCAACACACGCCTGGTATCGCTTGACTTGCCGCAGGGTCCCCCCTGCCTTCAACACCTTGGTCAAATCGGGTTCCCGTCAGGCAGTTGGAGCAATGGAGCCCTGGCTCTGGCGACTTACTATAAAAAGTCGAATCCTGATAACTGGGTTCACATGCTTGAACAGGCAAACCGCCTCTACATGGAACCGCCGCTTGACGCCGGCGAAGTCAAGACGGTCATCGCTTCCGCGCGGAAGAAGGATTATAATTATGCCTGCAGTCAACAGCCGATCGCCGCGCACTGTAACTCGGCGCTATGCCGAACCCGTCAGTTTGGCGTGGGACTCGGCGGGGACGGCGCCCTTCCGGTGTTGGGATGCGTGGTAAAAGTGCTAACCGATCCGATCACCTGGAAGGTGCAGGTCAACGATCAGACGGTGACGCTTACGACACAGCAGCTTCAAGACCCCTTTGCTTTTCAGGGGCGTTGTATGGACGCATTGAGCATCATGCCGGCCCTGCCGAAGCGGGAGGTTTGGACCGCCTATGTTCAAAAAGCCATCTCTCACGAAAACATCACGATTGAGACGCTGCCCAAAGACGTTACTTCTATCGGCAAATTTCGAGAGCACTTGGAGAGCCTTTGCATCTCACGCTGATCCGGAAATGCCCAGATATCCGGAATTCCTGGCCACCGCAGAGAAGAATCTCAAGCGCTTGGCGGATGCCGGAGTGCGTTATGGTTTTGGCACAAACACCGGGCCGCCGGCGCGCTTCGCCGGCTATTTCGAGCACTGGGAAGCAGAGTTAATGGTCCAGGCCGGGTTGACACCTATGGAAGTGATCACGGCGGCAACCAAGAGCGGCGCGGAATTCCTCGGCGTACAGGACCTGGGAACTATCGAAAAGGGGAAGTGGGCTGACTTCCTGGTTCTCAGGGCAAATCCGCTGAGCGATATCCGGAACACACGCAGCCTGGAATCAGTATTTATCGCCGGAAATAAAGTCCGGTAGAAGTCACATAGCGGGCTTTAGTCGTGACACATTCGGCAGGCGGTTTCCTTCGGAAATAGGAGATTTGCCTTGACTGTCGATCCGTGAGCATTGTGGCAGGTGCCGCACTGGCTTAGAATGGCGTCGGTGTGCGTGTGAATCTTAGAGAAGCCATCGCGCTGGTGGCAATCGAAACATCCGCTTTTAGATCGAAAGCGTCCGCGTGAGTTTACCTCGTGACACTGGGTGCACTGCACGCCGACCACCGGCGGATGCTGGTGAAATGGGGCGAAACCAGCGGGAGGAGCGCCGCCGGCAAAAAAACGGATCTCCTTTTTTTCGCCTTCCCACAACAACGAAAGAGTATGGGCGCCGGAACTGACTTTGATCACTGTGTGAAACACATTCGGAAACGGTTCTTCCGCGGTAAGGGGCTGACCGTCCAGTTGGAGTTTGCCGGAGGGTGCAGTGGCGATGATATCGACTTGATTGCCGGCAAAGGCCGCTCCGTCTACCGGCCGCATGATTTTTCCCGCCTCCTCGTCGGCAGCGGAAACCCGTCCACATACCAGCGCGGCGAGCAGTGTCAGCCTGACGATCCCATCGGCAGAATGTTTCATTTGGTGGGCACGAAAGAGCTTTCGCTTTTCGGGGATGAAGACGCGGATGAGGTTTGGTTCACCGCGCGGGCCTTGATCAGATCAAGCGTCGCGTCGACAATCATATCTTCTTGCCCACCCACCATTCGACGGCGGCCCAGCTCCACCAGAATATCGCGGGTGTCGATGCCGTAACGCGCCGACGCTGCTTCGGCATGGCGCAGGAAGCTCGAATACACTCCGGCGTAGCCGAGCGACAGCGTCTCGCGGTCCACTCGAAGCGGGCGGTCCTGAATCGGGCGGATTAAATCCTCGGCGGCGTCCATGAGTGCAAACAGATCGCATCCGTGATTTCGGTCCATCCGGTTCAGAACAGCGATCAATACTTCGAGAGGAGCATTTCCGGCTCCCGCACCCATGCCGGCTAATGATGCGTCCACGCGTGTCGCGCCGTGTTCGACGGCGACGATCGTATTGGCGACGCCGAGCGAAAGATTGTGATGCGCGTGCATTCCCGTTTGAGTGCGCGGATCGAGGGCGTCTCGAAAAGCAACAAAACGCTCCGCGACTTCATGCATGAGCAGTGCACCAGCGGAATCGACCACGTAGACGCAATGCGCACCGTAGGACTCCATCAGCTTCGCCTGCCTGGCGAGCTCCGCTGGAGGGGTCATGTGAGCCATCATCAGAAAGCCAGCCACATCCATGCCGAGCTCGCGCGCATACTCCATGTGCTGTTTGGCGATATCGGCCTCGGTCGAGTGTGTCGCAATGCGCACCGATCGCGCGCCCGACTGGTGGGCGCAATGCAGATCCTCAAGTGTGCCAATGCCGGGGATCAACAACACGGTTACTTTGGCGCGCTTGACGCTTCCGGCGACAGCCTCGATCCATTCAAGGTCGGTGTGCGCTCCGAATCCATAGTTAAAACTGGAGCCGGAGAGTCCGTCTCCGTGGGTAATCTCGATCGCATCAACACCCGCACCGTCGAGGGCGGTTGCGATTTTGATCACTTGATCGAGCGAATATCGATGCCGGATGGCATGCATCCCGTCGCGCAAGGTGACATCTTGTATGTAGAGCCGGTTTTCCTGCATGATAATTCTCCGCTTGCTAGGTGAGCCTTTCCGTGAGGCGCTCTGCGGTTCGAAGCGCTGCCGACGTCATGATGTCGAGATTGCCGGCATATTTCGGAAGATAGTAGCCGGCGCCTTCGATTTCGAGAAAGACTGACGTCTTGAGGCCGTGAAATGCCCCCATTCCCGCGATCTGGACAGGGATTTGCGGTGTCCCGATGCGTTCGAATTGCACGCGCTGCTTTAGCTGATAACCGGGAACATAGCTAGTCACTTTCTCGACCATCTGTTCGATGGAGCGTTCGATTTCGGCAATATCCGCATTCTCGGACAGGCAAAACACCGTATTCCGCATGATCAGGGGCGGCTCGGCCGGGTTCAGAACGATAATCGCTTTTCCTCTTGATGCGCCGCCCACGCGCTCAATTGCCCGAGCGGTAGTTTCTGTAAACTCATCGATGTTGGCGCGGGTTCCCGGACCGGCTGACTTGCTGGCGATGCTCGAAACGATCTCGCCATAATGAACTTTTGCCACTTGATTCACGGCGGCGACCATCGGTATGGTAGCTTGTCCCCCACAGCTCACCATGTTGAGGTTGGGCGCATCCAAGTGTTCACCCATATTCACCACAGGAACCACATATGGCCCCAGCGCAGCCGGAGTCAGATCGATGAGTTTCTTTCCATGGCCACGCAAGATGTCATCGTGATGGGCTTGGGCCTTGGCTGAGGTTGCATCGACGATCCGGATGTCCTGAAACTCCGGCATTTCAACCAGTCCTTGAATTCCTCGATCCGTGACGGGAACTCCTATGCGGCGCGCGCGCTTCAGCCCGTCAGAGTCGGCATCGATCCCGGCGAAAGCTGTGACTTCGAGCACGTCCGAGGTTCGCAAAATCTTAATGAGGAGATCCGTACCAATGTTTCCCGAACCGATGATGGCAACCTTCTTTTTCATAGCCCGTTGATTGATCATAGAACATAAGTGAAGTATGTTCAAATTAGCGATTCTGCGGACCACGGTAAGGGACATATGACGAGCAGCCGATATGAGAGTATCCAAGCGACAAATGATAGATCACCGTACGATATAGAGTGGCTATTGGTACCGCCGAAGCATCTCACCGTCTTCATGTCAGACTGCACGACCTCGCTCCCGTGGCGATCCGTAAGTCTGAGAGGACGACCAACGCATTCCCGAATCCCCCGACGCCTCCGTTGGTGTTGTGGGATTCAGTCTCGACCGATGCAGCAATTTCCCCGCCCGTCCACCAGGTAGGCTTTCTCGGAAACTGGTATTCTCCACTCCGTTGGGAAACCTTCCGGAGACTTGAAGAGCTTCACCAGGGCCTTCGGATTGCGGGGGCGCACCTCCGGCTCCCCGCCCGGCCCTTCCTGTCCCTTTGTCGCACCCGCGATACCCGCCGCTCCAGCCGCGATGGTCCCGAAGAATTCTCGTCATCTCATGCTCTTTGTTCCTTCCGTGTTCTACACTCCTCTTCGATATTCCAGGCCCGCGCGCGCATCCTTGGAACCGCCTTGGGATGCTCTAGAACGTCGCGATCGGGTTGGCGGGAGAACCGGTGCCACCCGGCACCCTGAGTAGTCCGACCGTAAGCAAGAACATCCAGCGCCGCCGCTGCGCGGCCGCTTGGCTCAGCAGCTCGAGATTGCAATTGTCCATGAGAGGCATTCCCACCGACGCGAGACATAGCTGATGGACCGGCTGATCCACACACTCCACTCGAGAGGGCCGGACGTCCTGCACACCGTCGCTCCCAAGCAGAGAGCAGTTGCGCTGCTTGAGCCACTTTACACAGGAAGCGTATAACCCGGGCATCTGCCGGTTCCTAAGAGGACCTTTTTCCGCGATGCTTCGCCATCTGCCGGTCCGGATGAATACCGCATCGCCACTCTCCAATTTGATTCCGGCTCGCTTTTCCCAAGCCTCCAGGTCTTCGGGATAGATCGCCTCATCGTCACCCAGGTAAGGCACCCCTTTGAGCGCTGGGATATCAAACAACATGGCCCTGGTGAAAATCCCGTCCTTAAAAGGCATGACATTGTCTTTGGTGGCGCCCCAGGAATTGATCGTGTCGCCGGGGAAGCCATTGAAAATCTTGCCGGTGTAAATAAAGTGACTAAGTGTGTCCAGGTGTGTGATTGCGCTGCCGTGAAACGAAATGGAATAAGTGTCGAGAACGAAGCCTTCCTTGCGGCCGATTCCGTTGCTAAGCATCGAATGTTCCCAGGTGTACCTGGGCCGTGGAGGCGCGCTTTCTTGGGCGGACGCGGCTGGCGCCGGGAGCGTTCCTTCGGGAGCGATGTCGGCATCGAGAGACATTGCCGCCGCCTGCCTTCTTTTGGTTGCAGTAATCAGGTTGATGGTGCCGGCCTGATCCTCGCTGCCCCATCGGCCCCAGTTCGAGATCTCGGTCATCCACCGGTCGATATCGGCTTTGGTCAGATTCCGTGGATAATGTTCGGGCAGGTCGGCAGCCGCCCCACGATGTGCCGCCAAGCCGACGAACGCGGCGGTTTTCTTAAAGCAGTCTCGACGGGTAAATAGCGTCATCGATCCTCACAAATCTTGCTGAGAGGAGAAGATTGATCAGGGATAAAGGCGCGGCGCTTCGATAGATTAGAATCAGCATTACCGACGGTGAACGGTTACGGCAGCCGCGGTGATGGCCTTGACGTTCACGAGACCGCACATCATCATGTCGCGCGCAAGTTCGTTCTGAACTAGCCCTAGCATATGTTGCACTCCTTCGGCCCCATAAGCCGCCAATGCCCACAGCGCCGCGCGGCACATGAGTACACCTTGAGCGCCCAGTGCAAGCGCTTTGATCACATCGCTTCCGCGACAAAAACCGCCGTCGACCAGGATCGGAACTTTGCCTCCGACAGCCTGCGCCACGAGGGCAAGCGTCTGAATTCCAGACGCCGCTTGAGGGACCAACCGCCTTTCGTGATTCGAGACCACAATACCTTGCATCCCGCGAGACACAGCCATCTGTGCTTCCTCGGGGCCCATGACTCCTTTCAACAAAACCGGAACCGTGATGCCCTTACGCATTTGGTCGATCGCGCTCCAATCGACGAGCGTTGGCGGCTGCGCCGGTCCGCCGATGGGCGCATTGGGGACTCCTATTGTGATAACGACCGCTTTGCAGCCCGCCTTTACTGCCCGATCGATACGGCCGTGAACTGCGGTCGAATCCTTTTCCAGGTATACCTGATACCAGAACGGAGTCTTCGCCTGGGCTGTAATCTGATCGATCGGAAAGCTCGAATGGTCGGAAACAACCATCCCGGTTTTCGCGGCGGCAGCGCCGCGGGCCATAGCCAGTTCGCCCTCAGGATGGAATCTTCTTTGTTCGGCTGCGGGGCCAATCAGAATTGGCCAATTCAGGTTGTCGCCAAATAAGTCCGTGCTTAGATTCAACTTGGTGGTATTCACCATCATTCGCGGATTGAAGGTGATTCGATCCATGGCCTTCCGATCGCTAGCCACCATCTCTGCATTGGCCGCGCCGCCTAACTTCCGTTCCGCCATTGCCTCGAATTCGTAAGCATTCACCAACTCGGCAGGTGGTGCGATGCGGCCAGGCGGCTCCCCCACTAGCTTTTGTGCGTCCACCAACCGTGATCCTGCCAGGATCGATCCGGATGCGGCCAGCGCACGGCGCCTCGTGACAATTGGCCACTTCATGGAAAGTCAGTCCTGACCGCCGTCTTGTCGATGGCGTCGATCGAAGTACGCCCGGTATACGCCATCGCCTGGATCAGTTCCGCCTGCAGAATTTCCAGAACACGCTGAACTACCGGTGGGCCATACGCAGCCAATCCCCAACGCGGAGTGCGTCCCACGCACACCGCTTTCGCCCCTAGTGCCAAAGCTTTTAGAACATCGGAACCCGTCCGGATGCCGCTGTCGAAGATTATCGGGACGCGTCCTGCGACTGCGTCCACAATCCCCGGCAGCACTTCCAAGCTCGATGGCGCATAATCCAACGAGCGGCCGCCGTGGTTCGAAACATACACCCCGTCGCACCCATGCTCGATACACAAGCGCGCGTCCTCCGGAGTGAGGATTCCCTTTGCCAGCATCGGCCCTTTTATGGTCGAGCGGATCTGATCGAACAGCTTCCACTCGTACCACATGCGGCCTTCGGGTGCGCCGTACGGATTATGAACCAGGGGATCGCGTGGGCGGGCTCCGGCATTCGGCGGCCGTAAGAGGCCACTTGCCAGGCGCCGGTCGTGTAAGTCCCTTTCGTAGGAGACGGCTTGTACATCTACGGTGACCACGACGCCGGTACAGCCAGCCTTCTGAGCGGCCTCGAGACCATCGAGGTTTGCGTCCAAGTCTTTTTTGGGATATAACTGAAACCACAGGGAGCCCTTCGCCGCAGCGGCTATTTTTTCTATGGTAAAGCTGGCAGCATTGCTGACGATCATCCTCGTGTTTGCCGCAGAGGCGCCTAGATGCATCGCCATTTCGCCATCCGGATGTAGCGCGCCCTGAAGCGAACTCGGCGCCACCATGATAGGAGAAGGCATTTTAGAGCCAAAAAGCTCCACATCTGTGCGAATTGTGGAAGAATTTGCGACTCCCTTGGGCACCAGGTCAACCCAGTCATACGACTCGCGATTGCGGCGGAGTGTAAACTCGCTATCGGCACCATGCGCCATGTAATCATATACTTCGCGCGGAAGTTTGGCATAGGTGACCGGTTCGAAATCGAAAGCCGTGACCATCTCATCGAGCCCCGCAACACGACTGTGGTCGCGGAACGGGTCCTGCTGCGAGTGCAGCGGGGAACCGGTCAGGAGTGCGGCGAAGGCACGAACGGCATTTCGCCGACTTAAGCTCGCGGCCCAAGCCTGTTCAAGTATCCTCATAAAGATGCAGGTATACTAAATGATCGCTCCTGTATCATAGGTACAAAGGCTTTTTCTTGTCAACCCTTCGTGTCTAATAGTCGATGATCTATGGTCAATCGCTGGTAGAAAATCGCCATCAGATGAATCCCGGCGCACCGTCAGGGTCGAAGGAGAAGCCTCGATGATGGTCTTGGGGGCATTCGCTTGAATGCTTCCTCATCCATCTCATAGCCCCACCCCGGCTTATCCGGAATTGCCAGATAGCCGCCCTTCGCGACGATGGTGTCGCCCTTGATCAGATCTTTTCGGGGGGATTCGTCATCCGGATGGTATTCGAGGATGAGGAAGTTCGGCGTGGAGGCAGCAAAGTGGATGTTTACCAAAGTGGCCAGTGGACCCAGCGGGTTGTGGGGCGCGACTTTTACATATTGCGATTCGGCAATCGCAGCTATCTTCTTCTCCTCCAGCATTCCTCCAGCCAGGCAGATGTCCGGCTGGATGATATCTGCCGCCTTTGCTTGGAGCAGTTGCTCGAACTGGAACTTGGTATACAATTCTTCGCCTGTAGCGATCGGTATCGTGACTTTACGCCGCAGCTCAGCCATGAGTTCCATATTCTCCGGACGAAGCACCTCCTCGAAGAACAACGGATTGACAGGCCTCAAGGCGTCACACATTGCACACGCTACATATGGCTCGAACACTCTCGCATGAGCGTCGAAGCATAAATCAACATCCGGCCCGACCGCTTTACGGAGAGCCTCAGCTCTTTGACCGAAGTTGCGGACCGTGGTGTTAAACGACACGGAGTTGGTAAAACCAAGAGTAGCTTTTAGGGCCGTATAGCCGTATTTCCCGATCAATTATTGTGCCTGATCGGGAGAGTTGGCGGCCTGGTAACAGCGAATTTTCTCCCGACACTTGCCGCCGAGTAACATATAAACGGGTAAACCCGCAGCTTTGCCCGCGATATCCCACAGCGCGTGCTCGATGCCGCTAATCGCCGCGTTGACCACGAGACCGCCAGGGAACCGCGTAAAGTTGTACATGGTGGCCCATAGGTACTCGATGTTCCGGGGATCCTTCCCAACCAGCCAGTCTTTAAAGTCTCTTACGGTCGCGACCGTCGCTTCGTCAGGTCCCGCGGAGTATGCTTCCCCCCAACCGTGGATTCCCTGGTCCGTTGAAACCTTCACGTAAACATAGTTTCGCCCTGCGTTTACGATAAACGCCTGGACGTCCGTGATCTTCAACTGGGGTTTGCCAGTGTAGCGCGGCGAAGGCGGCTCCGCCGTATTCTGGGTTGAGCCGGCAACCTGCTGCTCAGCATCGGCTTGGAGCGCGAGCCCTATACCTGCAACAAATTCTCGTCGATGGTTTTTTCCACGCCGACCCGCACCCCGGCAATGTCTTCATCACCGATGATCAACGCGTCGCCCTACTCGACCTCGGCATGACCGGATTGATCGCCCCCCGCTTGCAAGAAGACCTCTTGCAATTGCTGCTCTGTGTCAGTGAAGGCCGCAGTGATGATGCCGCCACCATCGCCATCAAGATCGGGCAGGCCGGCGAGGAATTTCAGGAAATCGCCTTTCGCAATCGCATTGCCGCACTGGTCGGCGCGCAACAGGCGGCCACGCTGGAACATATGCAGGTGG